>WNFU01010960.1_pt1 | contig 14010 bp, 13 predicted proteins | sample 5400121 | NCBI WGS metagenome assembly WNFU01 (sample SAMN13153360, study PRJNA577476) | soil metagenome | isolation source: 100 cm soil or saprolite under grassland replicate 1 | place: USA:California | collected 2016-06-15
GCGCGCCGGCCGCTGCCCACGTGGGCTCGGGGCGTTCTAGTAGGGGTGCTGGCGGTGCTGGTAGTGGCCGGTGCACGGGGCGGCTCGCTGGGAGCGCGGCCACTGCAGGAGAAGGACGCGGCCACCACCGCCGACCGCTTCCTCAATCGCCTCATCCCCACCCCCTACCACGCGCTCTGGCAGTCGCTCAGCGACTACCCCAAGCTCCAGCGCACCGCTGGGCTCGCTAGCTACGTGCCCGACGGCGACCTGGTCAGGGCAGCGTCAGTCGTATTCCCCGATCAGCCGACGCACGGCACGGTGGACGACTACCTCCTGCGCATCGCCCCGGGGTCCTCTGACCCGCCGCGCCACGTGTTCCTGCTCATCATGGAGAGCTACGACGCCTGGCCGTTCGCCGCGCGCTATCGTTCCCTGGGGCTGACCGAGGGCGTGCGCGAGTTGGGCCGCGCGGGGATCTTGGTGACACGCTTCGTGCCGGCGTCGACCGGCACCATGTCCTCCCTGAGCGCCCTCCTCACCGGCCTGCCAGACGTGGGCGTGTACACCGATTACCAGCCCGCGGCGCGCCAACCTTTCCCCTCGTCGCCGGCGGCAATCTTCAAACGGCTCGGCTACCGCACGCGTGTGTTCTACTCCGGCTACCTGAGCTGGCACCGCATCGGCGACTTCTGCGCCTCGCAGGGCTTCGAGGAGGTGCACGGCGGCGGCGCCATCGACCGTGGCACCTCCGGCAACGAATGGGGCGTGGAGGACGAATCGCTGTTCGCGTACGTCGAGCAGCACGTGCCCGCTGATCGACCAAGCTTCAACGTCATCATCACCACCAGCTATCACCCGCCGTTCAACGTCGACGTGCGCGGCAAAGGGTTCGCCCTCCAGGCCATGCCTCCGGACCTCGCGCCGATTTACGACGGAGGCTCCAGCCTGGCCATCTTCGGCCACCTCTGGTACTCGGACCGCGCCGCCTCGCGCTTCATCCGCGCCATGGACCAGCGCCGCTGCTGCTATACGGCCCCTCGGTCCTGGGCGGCGTGCGGCTGCCTGACGCCCCAGTGGGCGGCCATCTCGACATCGCACCGACGCTCATCGAGCTGAGCGCCCCGGCCGGCTTCGCCTATCACAGCCTGGGTGAGAACCTGCTCATGCCGAAGCGCCGGCTCGGCCTCGGCAGCGGCCGCCTCGTCGGCCCGGACTACCTCGCTGAGATCAGCGATCCGGTGGTCATCCACCCCCTCGCCGACCAACCGCCACCAGCCACTGCCCCAGACTCGGAGGCGTTGCGCCGGCTCTACAACGCCTGGTGCGGCCTGGGCTGGTGGCGAATCATGAAGGGCAATGCCTTGCCAGAGGCGCGCTCAGCCTCGTCAGGTTCTGTGCGGTCAAGGCAAAGACCTCAGGGACGCCAATGAAATCCGAGGGTGCCGTCCGAGGACGGGTAGAGTGATAGTGAAAACCTTCGCAGAGGAGTTTCAGTAATGTTTGGGCTTGGGACGCAGGAACTGCTCGTGATCCTGGTCATCGTGTTGATCCTGTTCGGCGCGAACCGACTCCCGCAACTCGCTCGATCGCTGTCAGCCCGTCGAGTGCTGATGGTGGGGCTTCGACGGCCGGCGAGCGAAGCTGCGGGCAATGCAAGAGCGCGCTCGCCCCCGACTGGACCCACTGCCCTCGGTGCGGGACAGCGGTGACCCAAGGCCGAACATGAGGATTGGCCAGGGCCCCTGACGACGTTCCGAGGAGACGGGTGAAGACGAGCTGGGTTCGTCCTGACGAATGCCCCGGCATACCAGTTTCATCTTCATCGGCCTTCAGGCCTTGCAGGTCATCATTTCCCCGATCCCGGGTGAGTTGACGGGGATCCTGGGCGGCTATTCATTTGGCCAATGGGTGGGACTTCTCTATTCGACGATTGGGCTCACCCTGGGATCGGTGGTGGCCTTCGCCGTCGGCCGGTGGCTTGGCGCCCGTTACGTTCGGAAGCTCGTGAGCGTGGACATCTGGCACAAGAGGGGGTTCATTGTCGAAGCGGAAGGTGCCATCCTCTGCTTCATCGTTTTCTTGATGCCCGGCCTCCTGAAGGATGTGACTTGCTACCTCTTTGGTCTGAGGCCCATGCCGTTCTGGGTTTTCGCTGTGGCCTCCACGCTCGGTCGCATCCCCAGCACCTGGGTACTCTCGGGCAAGGCGCTCGGACAGCGTCGGGCGACTACCTTCAGGTGGTCTTACTCACAGCCATTGTTGTGGCGGTGGCGCTACCCCGCCTCCGCCTAGTGAGGAAAACGGGCCTCGCGCGCAGCGATTCGGCGGCCCGCCGACTTCCGTGTTTATCTTCCGGTCGGTCGCGTCCACCTCGTGGAACTGGATTGCGGATTCGCCACGCTGCCATCCCTCGCGACGCACTTGATCAAAGTCGGGCACGCGCGGCTGGCCAAACCGAGCGAGATGCCAGCGACCGAAGGCGCATGAGCGCGAATGGCACCAGGAAGAGCATTACAAGCGCGGGAAGGATGGCGCTGGCGATAGTTCGCATGGGGCACCTCCCGAGTGGTGCCCTTCTATCACGTCCGCGGGGCCTGAGGCCAGCAATGATGGGCCCCTTCGATACTGGCTCCCGCCTCTGCCGTGGCGCTGCCCGCGCCGCTCGACTACCATCGAGACGTGCCAGCTCGGCGTCCGCTGCCCGCGGTGCGGCCGTGAAGGAAGGGAGAAATCAATGACCCTTCGGGACCTCATCGGGCGCATCGTAAGGTCGTCCCCCAGCGAGTGGAATAAGATCCGAGGGCGTCCGTCCTACCGCGACAAGTTCGCCCTGCACGAGACTGGGGGCGGGGACCGCTTTTGGCTCAAGATCCAGCATCCCGAGGCGGTCGCTGCGTACAAGCCCGATCTTTCGATCACGATGGCCTGGGGGTTGGACGTTAACGAGAATTTTGAAGAGCCGTGGGCACAGCAGTTCCCAGATCCTCACGCATCGAGCCACTACGTCGATGTGTTCTACAACGGCGCACTCGTCTTCCGAAGGCAGTATGTCAGCGTTGACGGCGGGCGAGCAATGGTGCCTCTGTCGATCGAGCGCGATCAACTTGTCGTTCCGGCCGCCTACTACACGTTCATCACGCTGCTAGATCAATTGACTCTGAGCGCGCCTATATCTCGTCCATCGGACTATTTCGACCGGGCAGGACTGCGAATCATTGATACGCCGTGGCCTGAGGAAGCCTCGACCGAGCACGACGAAAGGAGGGACTGATGGCCGATCCGACTACCCCGACCAAGCCCCGTGCGAAGGCCGGGCGAAACGTGGTGGACCAAGATTCACCAGGACGGCCGTCCGTTCTACGAAAGCACGGGGACGAAGGACGAACGGAAGGCGCGCAAGATCCTCCACGACCGTCTGACGCGCGCAGAGTCGGAGGCGCCGGTACTCCCGAATCTTTCTCGCGTGACTTACGACGACGCCGCGAAGGCGCTCAAAGAGCACTACACGGTGACGGGGGCGCGCGATCTGACGGAAGCGGGCTACCGGCTCGCTCATCTTGACCGCTACTTCAAGGGGCGGCGGCTGGCGTCCATCGGGATGCGCGACAGCGAGGCTTTCGCGCTCACGGGAGGCTTCACTTGAAACCCGTAGCGTAAGTAAGTAATATCCCACGCACGGACGATTAGCTCAGTTGGCAGAGCGCTGGCCTCACATGCCAGAGGTCACTGGTTCAAGTCCAGTATCGTCCACCATTGAAAACAGCGGGTTAGACGATATCACTAACCCGCTGTTGGTGTCTTTACGGCCTACTTTTGCTACCGGCTTGGCTGTTGCGCAGCGTCACAGACTTCGCTTGGGGCGCTGCACCATTCTGAGCATGTGTCATGCGAGAGATATTCGGTGGCGATATGGTGGAGCATGGGCAGGTGATGAGACGCCGGTATTCCTGCGATAGCTGGGCAGCATTAATAGTCCCTCTACATATCGGGATCGAAGTCTTCCCGAACCTTCGTAATCTCGAGGCGACGCACTAGTTCCAAAATCCTTGAGTTTCGGAGTTGCACAAGATCGTGCAGCGTATGATTGCGAGCTGTGTCGTCGAAAAATCGCAAGGATTCTTCCTCACCATACGCAGTCCTGATAAAGGCCATCGTCCGCACTTCCCAATTCCCGACGAGCTTTGCGTCAGCCTTACTCTCCAGTAAGGCTTTGCCTTCTTCTAGAAACCGCGCTAGACGTTTCGCTGCAAAATGGCGTCTTTTCGATCCATCTTCTCTGGTTCAGGAGTGTTCTTTAGATCAAGTGGTAACGGCTGGGGCACGCCTTTGGATTCTCTATGATAATCAGTATGAGTCCGAGCACCATAAGAATGGTCTGGAAAATGATAGGCGACCAAACGGCTCCGATCATCGTTCGTAACCGCCCCACGTTGGGACGATCAAAGCACGGCCTTCCGCCTGCATAGTGCCCTTGGCAACACCCCTGGCAGCTTTGCCGTAGCTTTGCAACTAGCCACGCTTTCATCGGCCCCTGACGTTGACATTGTCAGACTCGAAGGCAGTCAGACTTGGTAGTGTCGGGCGCATATTTACGTGATAGCGCGCGACGTTATGAATAGCCGCTGGTAGGGCTCACACATGCCAGAGGTCACTCTGGTTCAAGTCCAGTATCTATCGCCCACCATTCCCGACCCTGGCGGCTCTCACCCTCGCCGTTCTTGGCCTCTTTTCTCCGAGCGACCACCCCCAGGAATGAGGGGACGAGCCAGCAGAGCCTAGCCGACCTGCCCGGCGCCGCTTTCGCGATCTTTAGGACGCTCTTGCATTCGCCCGTCTTGACGCGTAGCCTTTCGGCACTCTGCCGCGATCTGGACAGGCAGGGTCGGAGAAGTTAGAAGGCGGTATGGACGAAGCCAGTGTCGTCCACCATTAACCACGTGTGATTGCCCGGGAGCTGCCCATGAAGGTCAGCGTCTTCTTTGACGGCCAGAACTTCTATCGGTCTCTTCAGCGATACGACGAATCCCTCCGTGTCGACTACGACCGGCTCGCCGCCTGGATCAGCCAGGCCGCCGGCGGCCCCGGCGCGATCTTCGCGGGCGCCCATTATTACGTGGGGGTATCGGCGGACGCGCCGCCCCTGGTCGAAGGCTTCCTCAAGGGACTCGAGCTCCGCCCGGGCTATTTCGTCAAGCGTGAGCTCCGCGTGCGCCGCTCCGGGCGCTGCCCGGCGTGCACTGCCGAATACGAGTACACGACCGAGAAGCGCGTGGACACGCGGCTCGTCGCCGAGATGATCCACTACGCAGCCATCGGCGCGTTCGACGCGGCCGTGCTGGTCTCGGGTGACGACGATTTCGTCCCGGCGGTCGAAGCGGTGAACGCGCTGGGCAGGCAGGTGTGGGTGGCGACGTGGTCGGCGGACGAGCTGTCGAAGGATTTGCGCGTGCGCTGCTTCGGCCAGATCCATCTGAGCGACGGGGTCGCGGCATTTCGCGTCGAGCGTCCCCGGCCGTTCGAGCGCGCCCCGACCCGCATGGCCCCGTCGCGAATGGCGCGCCCGCCGTTTCAGCCGGCCTCGGGCGTGGCCCTCGGGCATGCCCTCCAGGAGCTCCAGCGCGCCGAAGCGCGCCTGCCTCACGTGAGCCGTGGCTACTTCGTCATGCGCTGGAAGTCCCACCAGCTTCCTCCGATCGGCGCCGAGCGAGAGGCGCTGCTGCAACAGCTGATCGGCGCAGGGCTGGCCGAGGAGTTCGAGGTCAAGGACGCCGAAGGCCGGAACGTCACGGCGATCCGTAGCCGGGAGCCCAACGGGAACGTCCGGGAGCCCGAGGGCAACATCGCGCTGCCTGGATAAAGCGGACCTGTCCCGCTCCGAGTCCAGCGCCCGGGCGTGACGCCGCGTCCTTGCAGAAATTTCAGATCGATGGCCGCGCTGCGTCATCAATAGAGCGCGCCGCTGTACGAATCCGGTAGAATGGATGCATGAGGTACGCCGTCGTAATCGCCCTCGCGGTGCTGTTCGCGACGCCGGTATGGGCCCAGCAGGTGGAGATCAAGAAGCCGGCCCCCCCGGCCGCGCGCGAGCCCGAACGCGATGTGATCCCGCCCGGGCTTTACGACGAGACGCGGCCGAGCGATGCGGATCACTACCCGCGCGGCGGCCAGGTGCAGCACGACCCCGCGTTCTTCGGGCCGCTGTCGAGCCAGCGCGAGACACCGACCTCCAGCGGACGCATTGGCATCGCCGGTTGGGTGTCGCCGAACACCCCGGTCGGCGCTGCTTTTGGCACCGGGTGGAAAGAGGTCAGCGGCTATTTCGCGCTGGGCTTCTCGGTCACCTGGGACGGCCCCGCGCCCGCGCGGCGTTCTGCTCCGGCCCCCTGACTCGATGACCGCACCCGGTCGACCCGGCGCCCGCCCGAAGGCGCCCCGCTGATGCCGTGGCTCCGCGGCAACCTCCACGCCCACACGACCTTCTCGGACGGGGTCAAGGACCCGGCCCATCTCATCGCCGAGTACGAGGCGCTCGGCTACGACTTCCTCGCCATCACGGACCACGAGAACTGGATCGACGATAGCTACTGGCGCGCGCTGCCGAAGCTCTCTTCCAGGCTCCTCTTGTTCCACGGCGTGGAGCTGAACTGGCCGCGGTTCGATCAGCACATCGGCAGGGTCGTCGGTGACCGCGAGACGCTCCACGTCCTGAATCATCCGGCCCGCTACCAGCTCACCGTCGCCCAGACGCTCGAGCGCATCCGCCGAATCGGCGCCGGTGGTATCGCCCTCGACGCGATCGAGGTGACGGACACGGGGCAGCGCCGGTCGCTCTACGAGTCCCCGGAAATCCCCCTCGTGAAGATCGCGACCGATGACGCGCACGGGCCCATCCACTTCGGGCGGGCGTGGGTCGAGGTCGACGCTGCGCGCAGCCGGGACGCGATCATCCGCGCGATCCGTGCCGGCGAGTTCCGGCTGGGCTTCGCCGCCGACTGAGCCTCTCGGGCCGCGTCCGGCTGAGCTTCGGCGTCAAGGGAGCCTGGAATGCCAACCGTGAGGATCGGTCACAGCCCCGATGCGGACGACGCGTTCATGTTTTTCGCGCTCACGGCCGGGAAGGTGAAGATCCCGGGAGTCACTATCCAGCACGTGCTCGAAGACATCGAGTCGCTGAACCGCCGCGCGCGCACCGCGGAGCTCGAGGTGACCGCGGTGTCGTTCGCGAGCTATCTGCTCATCGCCGACCAGTACCGGATGATGGACCCGGGCGCGTCGATGGGGTTGGGTTACGGGCCGATCCTCGTGGCGCGCGCGCCGATCCCGCGGGCCGAGCTCGAGAGCCGGGTCGTCGCGAGCCCGGGCAGACACACCACCTCTGCGCTGCTCCTGAGGCTCTACGTGGGCGACCCGCCACTGATCGAGGTCGCGTTCGACAAGATTCCCCAGGCTGTGCTCGACGGTCAGGCCGATCTGGGGCTGCTCATCCATGAAGGCCAGATCACCCATCAGAAGATGGGCCTGGTGAAGGTGCTCGACCTCGGCGAGGCTTGGCAGCGTGACACGGGTCTGCCGCTGCCCCTCGGGGTCAATGTGATGCGCCGGGACCTCGGCGAAGACCTCCACCGGGCTCTCTCGCAGGGCCTCCGCGACTCGATCGCCTGGGCCCACGCCCACGTCGACGAGGCGCTCGAGTACGCGATGCGGTACGGGCGCGGGATCGACAAGGAGACGTGCCGGCGGTTCGTCCTCATGTACGTCAACGACTACACCCTGGCGCTCGGCCAGGACGGGCGCGCCGCGATCGAGCGTCTGTTCGGGATGGCTCAGTCCAAGGGCCTCATCTCCGCGATCCCCCCGCTCGACCCGATCTAGATGTTACGCCGTGGAAATGATGGCGCTGGCTAGACGGGGTTGGCGACCGCCTCTTCGAGGCTCTTGGCTGGCCGGTGCATGCCGTGCGGACGAGCCGACTGATGCCAGCCAATCTGCTCCATCTCGCAGGTGAGTTCGATCATGTAGCCGTCGGGATCGTGAAACTCCAGGCTCACGTTGCAGCCGGCCCCGCGGCGTCCCTCGAACACGAACTCGATCCCTCGCTGAGTGAGGAACTCGCGCGCCTTGAACAGATCATCCACGCTGCTCACTTCGAGCGCCATGTGGTGGAACGTCAAGTACTTGTCCTTGGGCGCGAGGGTTGCGTCTTTGGGACCCGGAACGAGCCCGAACGTGTGGTGATCCGTGCCATTGCGGAGGAAGACCATGCCGAGCTGATTGCGGTCGGACTCCTTGAACCCCAGGATGTCAGTGTAGAACTTGACGGACCGCTCGATGTCCGAGACGTGAAGCAGAACGTGGCTGACCTTGCGCGTGCGAATGGGTGTGGCCATGATATCTCCTAGTAGCGCTTCAGGATCTCGTATTCGGTGGTGCGTTGGGCCGGGGTGAAGCCGGCCTCGCGGATTAGCGTCACGATCTCCTCGACGCCGATCGTGTTCACGAAATCCGCGGCCTTGTGCACGTTCTCCTCGAGGAGCGTACCACCCCAGTCGTCGGCGCCAAAATGGAGCGCGATCTGGCCGGTGCGCTTGCCCTCCGAGAACCACGACGCCTGGACGTGGGGAAAGTTGTCGAGGTAGAGGCGCGAGACGGCGAGCATCCGGAGGTACATGTTCGGGCCCTTTGGATACTTGATCCACTTCTCGAGCAGGGTGTTGCCGGGCTTGAAGGACCACGGAACGAACGCGGTGAAGCCGCCGAACACGTCCTGGAGCTCGCGGATCGCGTCGAGGTGGTCGAGCAGATCGTCGGTCTCCTCGACGTGGCCGTACATCATCGTCGCTGTCGACTTGAATCCACGCCGATGGGCCTCGCGATGGACCTCGAGCCAGGTGTCGGGTCCACCCTTCTTCGGCTCGATGCGCCGGCGGACTCGCGCCGAGAGGATCTCGGCCCCCCCGCCCGGCAGTGTCCGCTGCCCTGCCTCCCAGAGCCGGTCGAGCACGTCAACGACGGTGAGACGGCTGACCTCGGCGACGGTCCGGATCTCGGAAGCGGTGAAAAAGTGCGGCGTCACCTGCGGGAAGCGCCGGCGAGTCTCGCGCACGAGGGTCGTGTAGTAGTCGAGCGGCAGCGCCGGGTTGTGGCCGCCCTGGAGTAGCACCGTCGTCGCGCCCCTGGACGCGGCGAATTCGACCTTGGCCAGCACCTCTTCGACCGTCAGCGTGTACGCCTCCGGGTCGCCGGGCTTCCGGTAGAAGGCGCAGAACTGGCAGTCGGTGATGCAGACGTTGGTGTAGTTCGGGTTCGAGTCGATGACGAACGTGACGACCTTGTCGGGGATGCGCGCGAACCTGGCCTCGGCGGCCAATCCGCCCACCTCGAGCAGCGGAGCGTCAGCGAGGAGCCAGCGGCCTTCCGCGCGGTCGAGCCGCTTACCGTTGACGACCTTCTCGCGAATGGATTCGATGTCCGTCACGCCGCGACGCCCTCGCGGTCCCAGACTCGCACCACGTTGTAGAGCGCGTCCCGTTCGACCGGGATCTTGCCGGCGTCGCGGATCATGCGAAAGAGCTGCTCGCGCGCGAGGCCCGCTGGGGTCTCGGCGCCCGCCATGTGCTGTACCCGTTCGTCTTCGAGGGTGCCGTTCACGTCGTCAGCGCCGAAGTGAAGGGCGACGGACGCAGTCTCCTCGCCCAGGAGCACCCAGTACGCCTCGATGTGAGGGAAGTTGTCGAGCAGCAGGCGCGCGGCCGCGATCGTGCGGAGATTGTCGGCGGGCGGCGTGGACCGCGGCACGAGCTTCGTCGTCCCGACCTGGTACGGCAGCGCGATGAACGTCAGGAACCCGCCGGAGGCGTCCTGCTGGGCTCTGAGCCGCAGCAGGTGATCGACGCGCTCGGCCAGCGTCTCGATGTGACCGTAGAGCATCGTCGCGTTCGTCCGGATGCCGAGTGAATGGGCGATGCCGTGGATCTCGCACCAGCGGTCACCGTCGGCCTTGCCCGTGTAGCGGAGGAGCTTGGCCACCCGCGGCGAGAAGATCTCGGCGCCGCCGCCCGGCATCGTCTGGAGCCCCGCCGCCTTGAGGCGCGCCAGCGCCTCCGCCGGCTCGATCTTCCAGCGCCGCCAGAAGTAGTCGATCTCGGCGGCCGTGAAGGCCTTGATCTGGACCGCGGGGCGCGCGGCATGCAGCCCGGCGATCACGCGCTCGTAGTACTCGAACGGCCAATCCGGGTGGTGACCACCGACGATGTGAACCTCGCGTACCTCGTCGCTGACCATGCCCACGATGTCCTCGACCGTGTACTCGAAGGCCCCCGCTTCGCCTTTCTTCCGCGCGAAGCCGCAAAAGGAGCAGGAGAGAACGCAGACGTTCGTCGGCGAGATGTAGCGGTTGAGGACGAAGTAGACGCGGTCGCCCTCGCGCGCGGACTTGGCGTGGTCGGCCATGCGCCCGAGGCCGAGCAGGTCGTCGGTCTCGAACAGGAGAAGCCCGTCCTCGCGGCCGAGGCGATGGCCTGCCTGGAGCTTGTCCCAGACAGAATTCAAACGCTCGTCGGTGAAGTGCAGTTCGACACCTCCACGCTTCGATGTCGGAAACTCGAACGGCCCGCAGATCGACGTGTCGGTCGAATTATATCCAGCGCTCGCGACGCCGTCGAGGTTTTCCCTGCTGTGGGTCGATGCAAGAGTGCTATTCTCCAGCCGATTTCCGAGGATCGATCTCTCCCAATTCGATTGGAGGATGGGTATGGAACGACGCAGATTCATCGTCAAGGCAGGTGGGGCGCTCGTGGCCGTCGGCGCGACGGCGGCGATCGAAGCGCCGAACGTCATCGCGCAGCCCAAGTTCCAGTGGCGGATGTCGACGAGCTGGACGCCTGCGCTCGACGTCTTGCAGGGCTCGGCCCAGCATCTGGGCAAGATCGTCGACGAGATGAGCGGTGGGCGGCTCAAGATCCAGGTGTTCGCTGCCGGCGAGCTGATGCCGGCGTTCGGCTGCTTTGACGCCGCGTCCCAGGGGACGATCGAGTGCTTCATGAGCGCCCCCTACTACTGGGCAGGCAAAGAGCCGGGCATGCAGTGGTTCTCGGCCGTGCCCTTCGGCCTCAACCCCCAGGGCATGATGGCCTGGTACCTCCACGGCGACGGCCTCAAGCTCTGGGAGGAGACCTACGCCACCTTCAATCTCGTCCCGCGCCCCGGCCCGTCCACGGGCGTGCAGATGGCTGGCTGGTTCAGGAAAAAGATGAACAGCATCGCCGACTACAAAGGCCTCAAGATGCGTATCCCGGGTCTCGGCGGGAAGATCGTCGCGGCGGCCGGCGGCACGGTCGTGCTGACGCCCGGCGGCGAGATCTACACGGCCCTCGAGCGGGGCGTCATCGATTCGACCGAATGGGTCGGGCCCCACGACGACATGAAGCTCGGGCTCCACAACGCGGCCCGCTACTACTACTATCCCGGCTGGCACGAGCCCGGCACGACCGGGGAGTTCGGCTTCAACAAGAAGGCCTACGATTCCCTGCCGGCCGACCTCAAGGCGGTGGTGGACTACGCCTGCCAGGCGACCCAGGTCCACACGCTCATGGAGTACGAGTACAAGAACACCTTCGCCCTGCAGAAGCTCAAGACCGAGTTCAAGAGCAAGGTCGAGATCCTGCAGCTGTCGCAGCCGACGCTGAAGGAGCTGAAGAAGCTCGCCGACGCGGTCATCAGGGAAGAGTCCGAGAAGAGCCCGCAGGCCAGGAAGGCCTACGCCTCGGTCAAGAAGTTCGAGGCGACGCTCAACGACTGGCGGTTGATCTCCGAAGCGGCCTATCACGCGCAGATCGCGACCGCGTAGCGGTCCGGCCGCGGGAACACCGGCGGGGCGGCGCCATTCGGCTCCGCCCCGTTTTCGTTGTCAGAAGGCCGGTCAGCGCAGGGCGCGGATCAGCCAGCTGGCGAGATCGGGGAAGGCGATCACGAGCGTGAGGCCGACCAGCTGCAGTGCGACGAACGGCGCGACGCCGCGGTAGATGTGCGGCGTCGTGATCTCGGGCGGCGCGACGCCCCGCAGGTAGAAGAGCGCGAACCCGAAGGGCGGCGTCAGGAACGACGTCTGTAGATTAACGCCGATCACCACCCCGAGCCAGACCGGGTCGAAGCCGAAGTGCGTCACCAGGACCGGCGTCAGGATCGGCACATGGATGAAACAGATCTCGAAGAAGTCGATGAAAAAGCCCAGCAGGAAGATCACGAACATCACGATCGCCAGGACCCCGTAAGCCCCGAAGGGCAGCCCCTTGAGGAAGTCCTGGATCAGATGGTCGCCGTTGAGCCCGCGGAAGACCAGCCCGAAGCAGTTGGCGCCTACCAGGATAATGAACGCCAGGCTCGTGATCCGCGTGGTCGCCTGCGTGACGGAGCGAAGCATCGCCAGCGAGAAGCGGCCCTTGACCATCGTGAGGATCAGCCCGCCCGCCGCGCCCACGGAGGCCGCCTCGGTGGGCGAGGCGATACCGGCGAAGATCGAGCCCAGCACGCCCACGATCAGCACCAGCGCCGGGAGCAGCGCGATGACGACCCGCTTGACGGCGTCCCCGCGGAAAGCGGCCAGCTCCTGGGCCGGGATGGGCGGTGCCAGATGCGGCTTCCAGCGGGAGAGGATCAGAAGATAAATGATGTAGAGCGCCACCAGCACGAGGCCCGGGATGACGGCGCCGATATAGAGGTCGCCCACCGACACGCCCATGATGTCGCCCAGCAGGATGAGGATCACGCTGGGCGGGATGATCTGTCCCAGCGTCCCGGAGGCGCAGATGGTGCCGCAGATGAGCTCCTTGTCGTAGCCGCGGCGGAGCATGGTCGGCAGCGAGATGAGCCCCATGGTGATCACGCTGGCGCCGACGATGCCGGTGGACGCGGCGAGGATCGCGCCGACCACCACCACCGAGATGGCGATCCCGCCCTTGAGCTTGCCGAAAAGGAGCGCCATGGTCTCGAGCAGCTCCTCCGCCAGTCCGGACTTCTCCAGCGCGACGCCCATGAAGACGAAGAGGGGCACCGCCAGCAGGGTGAAGTTCGTCATGGTCCCCCAGATTCGCAACGGGAGGATGTCGAAGAAGCTGGCGTGGAGATATCCGAGGCTGACGCCGACCAGGCCGAAGAAGAGACCGGTGAAGGTCAGGCTGAAGGCCACCGGGAAGCCCAGGAAGAGGAACGCGATCATCCCGGCGAACATGAGGGCGGCAATGATCTGCTCCGGAGGCATCAGTGGATCTCGGTCACCCGCGCCTCGCGCCGCTCCCAGCCCATGCCCCAGTAGAAGTTCTTGATGCTCTGCGAGATGGCCTGCAGCGTCAGCAGCGCGAAGCCGACGATGATCACCGACTTGAGCAGGAACCGTAAGGGGATGCCCCCCGGATCGGGCGAGCCCTCGAGCGCCATGTAGGAGTTCTTGACGAAGGGCCACGCCGTGACCATGACCATGATGGCCGACGGGTAGTAGAAGACCAGGTAGCAGGCGAAGTCGAACCACGCCTTCTTGCGCGGGGGCCAGCGCGAGTAGAGGATGTCCACGCGCACGTGCTCGTCGTAGAGCATCGTGTAGCCGGCGCCGAGCAGGTAGACGAGCCCGAACAGGTGCCATTCGAGCTCCTGCGTGAACACGCTGCTCTTGTTGAGCGCGTAGCGCATGACGACATCGGAGAAGACGACGAGGACCATGAGCAGCATGATCCAGGAGACGCCCCGGCCGAACCGTTCTTGAAATGCGTCGATCTTCCGGGCGAGCTCTCGGAGCATCAGGCTCCTGGGCGAGGCGGATCAGAACGGCGATCACGTATAGCACGGTGGCCAGGGGAGGTCAACGAGCGGCGTGGACACGCGAGCGCTGGTCTGCTAGAAACGCTCTGTGCTCACGACGACGATCGCGGGTAGCCTTCCTAAACCCTCGTGGCTCGCGAAGCCCGGCGTGCTGTGGGCGCCGTGGAGCCTCTCGGGTCCGGCGCTCGCCGAGGGCAAGCGCGACGCGGTGCTGGTCGC
>WNFU01012377.1_pt1 | contig 14008 bp, 8 predicted proteins | sample 5400121 | NCBI WGS metagenome assembly WNFU01 (sample SAMN13153360, study PRJNA577476) | soil metagenome | isolation source: 100 cm soil or saprolite under grassland replicate 1 | place: USA:California | collected 2016-06-15
CCGCCGAGGTCGACGGACAGCTCGTCGATGAAGGTGACGGTCGGCCAGGTGAGCCCGGGGATCGTCTCGATGTGGCGGAACAGGCGCGGGAAGCGGCGCGCCTCGCTCTCGAAGTCCTGGGCGCCACGTTCCTCGACCAGCGCCCTGGTGCCGGCGTGGGCGATCACCCAGTCGGCCGCGAAGGCGGAGGCGCCGAGGGTGCGCACCGCGTGGTAGTGGGTCAGCAGCAGGTAGCGGACCGGCTTGTCGGTCACCGTGCGCAGCTCGTCGAGCCACTCGCGGGCCATCACCGGCGTGGCCCTGGCGTCGACCGCGAGCACGGCGTCGCGGCCGACGATCGCGCCGACGTTGGGGTCGCCCTGGGCGGTGTAGGCGTAGACGCCGTCGGCCAGCTCCTCGAGGACGCACTTCTGTTCGGCGAGGTCGGCGCTGGAGGCGAACGGCTTGGCCTGGCCGGTCTCGGTCATCGCGGCGCTCCCTCCCCCTCCACCTCCGCGGCGATCTCGACGTAGCCGCGGCCCAGGTAGGCGGCCCTCACACCCTCGTCGTCCAGCAGCTCGCCCGGCGTCCCGGCCAGCGCCACCCGCCCCCGCTCCAGCACGTAGCCACGGTCGGCGACCTGCAGGGCGGCCCTGGCGTTCTGCTCCACCAGCAAGATGCCGAGGTCGCCCTGGTCCCGCAGGCGGGCCAGGGCACGGAAGATCTCGGCCACCAGCATAGGCGCGAGCCCGAGGCTGGGCTCGTCGAGCAGCAGCAGGCGCGGCCGCGCCGCGAGGCCCCGCCCGATGGCCAGCATCTGCTGCTCGCCGCCCGAGAGCGTGCCCGCGGGCTGGTCGAGCCGCCCGGCCAGCCGCGGGAACAATTCCAGCACCTGGTCCGGGGCGATCCACCGGGACGGCAAGAAGCGCTCCCTCGGACCCCCCGGACCAGCGGCTCCCCCCGACCTCCCTCGCCGGCGGCGGAGCGAGTAGGCGCCGAGGGCCAGGTTGTCGGCCACGCTCAGGGTGGGGAAGACCAGGCGGCCCTCTGGCACGTGGGCGAGGCCGAGCGCGGCGAGCTGCTCGGCCGGACGGCCGCCGACCTCGGCACCGTCGAGCAGCACCCGCCCGCGGCTCGGTGCCAGCAGCCCGGAGATGGTTCGCAGAAGGGTGGTTTTCCCGGCCCGTTGGCCCCGATGACCGCGACCATCTCGCCGGCGGGTACTCGGAGGGAGATCTCGTGTAGCACGGCGATGCGACCGTAGCCGGCGTCGAGGCCGTCGACGGCCAGCAGGGAGCCGTCCCGGCTGCGCAGGTGCCGGCCGACCATGACGTTCTCGAGCGCCGTCATGGAGCCGAAGATCTCCAGGTTCTGGAAGGTGCGGGCGGCGCGGGCCGCCGCCACCTGGTGCGGCCGCCCGGCGACGCGGGCCGCCGCCACCTGGTGCGGCCGCCCGGCGACGCGGGTGTCCGCGACCGCCACCGTGCCGGCGCTGGCCTGGATCACGCCGGAGATCACGCCGAACAGGGTCGACTTGCCGGCCCCGTTGGGGCCGATCAGCGCGACCACCTCGCCGGTCGCGACCACCAGGTCGACCCCGTCGACCGCGCGCACCCCGCCGAACCGGCGGCTCACCCCGGTGACGCGCAGCACCGCAGTGCCCGGCGCGGGCCGCCCGTCCCGGGCCAGCAGCGGCCCGCCGGCCGTGGCCGCCCCGTCCACGCGCGACCGGGGCGCCGGTGCCGTCGTTGCCGCGGCGGGCCGTCCGGCGCCGGCGAGCCGGCGGACCACCGCGACCAGCCCGCCCGGCAGCAGCACCACCACCGCGGCCAGCACCACGCCGAAGCCGATCAGCTGGTACTCGCCCGAGGCGCCGGGGATCAGCCGCGGCACCCAGATGGTGAGCAGCTCGCCGAGGGCCTGGACGAAGACGGCACCGAGGACCGCCCCCCAGACGCTCGAGAGGCCGCCGACCAGCACCTGCAGGCGCAGGCGGAAGGTGTCCACGCCGAGCGTCTGGGCGGCGACCTCCGAGTCGCTGACCGCCGCGAGGGCGCGGCCGACCCGGCCACGCACCAGGTTGGCCGCCAGCCACGTCGCCACCACGACCAGCGGCCAGACCAGCCAGAAGAACTCCCGTGCCGAGTCGTAGGTGCGGCCGTTGAAGGCGGGCTTGGGGATGCCGTAGATGCCGGAGGTGGCGCCGGTGAACTCCCACTCGTTGGCGACCACCGCCACGATGATGCCGAAGCCGAGGGTGGCGAGGGCCAGGTAGTGGCCGCGCAGCCGCAGCAGGGGCAGGCCGACCACCAGCCCGAGGAGCGCCGTCACCACCACGGCCACCGCGGCCGCCGCGAGCGCGTTCCAGCCGTGGCGCACCACCAGGATGGCCGAGGTGTAGGCGCCGACGGCGAGGAAGCCTGCCTGCCCGAGGCTGACCTGCCCCGCCCGTCCCATCAGCAGCGACAGGCCGAGGGCGCCGATGGCGTAGAAGCCGGCGAAGACCCCGAGGGTGACGAGCTGCGTCGAGGCCACCAGGGGAACCGCGACGACCAGCAGCGCCAGTCCGGCGAGCAGCGCGAGGTCGAGACGGCGGCCCCGCGGCCCACGATCACACCCCTACCTTCGCCTGCCTGGTGAACACCCCGCCGGGCCGCAGCACCAGGACGACCAACAGGACGAAGAAGGCGACGGCGTCCTTCAGCCCGCTCGACACGTAACCGCCGGAGAGGCTCTCCACCACGCCGAGCAGCAGGCCGCCGAGGATCGCCCCGGGGATCGACACCATGCCGGCGAGGCTCGCGGCCACGAACCCCTTGAGCCCGAGGAACAGGCCGGAGTCCCAGCTGGTGAGCTCGATCGGGCTGACCAGGATGCCCGCGACCGCGGCGGCGGCGCCCGCGAGGGCGAAGGCCAGCCGCGACATGCGCGCCGGGGAGATGCCCACCAGCCTGGCCGCGACCTGCTGCTCGGCGCAGGCGCGGAAGGCCTTGCCCGTGAGGGTGCGCTCGAAGAAGCCGTACAGCACCGCCGCCACCAGCGCGGTGGCCACGAACACGGCCAGGTCCTGCGGGGTGATCACCACCCCGCCGAGCTGCATGGTGCCCTCGGCGACGGCGGGCAGGGCGCGGCCGTCGGCGCCCCAGACGAGCAGCGCCGCGGCCTTGAGCGCGATCGAGACGCCGAGCGTGAGGATGATGTAGGCGACCGTCGACGAGCCACGGGCCGGGGCGATCGCCACCCGCTCGACCACCACCGCGAGCGCGGCCACGGCGAGGACGCCGGCCAGCGCGGCCACCACCAGGGGCAGGCCGGCGCCCAGCGCCGAGATGGCGACGAACGCCCCCAGCACCGCGAACTCGCCCTGCGCCAGGTTGATGATCCCGGTGACCGCGTAGATGGCGACGAAGCCGACCCCGACCAGCCCGTACACCGCCCCCTCGCGGAGGCCGGTGAGCAGCAGCTGGGCGAGGTCGACCACGCCTACGGCCCGCTCAGTCGACCTGGTCGGGCGCGAGCGTCCACTTGCCGCCCTTGACCTCCACCATCACCAGGGCCTTGGGGTCGAGCCCCGAGTGGTCCTGGCCGGAGAAATTGAACACCCCGGAGATGCCGATGAAGCCGGTGCGCTTCTCCAGGTAGTCGCGGACCTTCTGCTTGTCGGTGCCGACCGCCTTGAAGGCGTCCGTCGCCAGGCTGAAGGCGTCCCACGCGTGGCCGGCGAAGGTCGACGGCGGGTTGCCGAACTTGGCCTTGTAGCTGTCGATGAAGGCGTTGAGGACGGGCTTCTGGGGGTCGGAGTCGGGCAGCTGGCTGGCGACCAGCAGCCGGCCGATGGGGAAGACCACGCCGTCGGCCGCGGGGCCGGCCGAGTCGAGGAAGGCCTGGTTGCCGATGCCGTGGCTCTGCATCAGCGGGGTGGTGATCTTCAGCTCGCGGTAGCGCTTGGTGGCGATACCCGCGGCCGGCGGGATGCCCCAGATGAGGTTGACGTCGGGCTTGGCGTCACGCAGCGGCAGGAGCTGGTCGTCGAAGCTGGTGGCGTCGGGCGCGAACTTGGTCTCCTTGATGACCTCGATGCCCTTGCTGGCGCCGGTCTGGTCGATCAGGTCGGCCACGCCCTCGCCGAAGGCGGAGGCGTCACGCGCCAGCCCGACCGTCTTCCAGCCCTTGAGGGCCATGTAGGCGATCAGCTTGTCGACCACCACGCTGTCGTTCTGCGCCGTCTTGTAGACCCACTTGGAGCCGTCGACGATCTTCTTGTTGGCCGCCAGCGAGATCATCGGCGTCTTCGCCTGCTCGGCCCCCTGCTTCATTGCCAGGCTGGTGCCCGTGCGGGTGGCGCCGAGGATCAGGTCGACCTTGGTCTGGTTGATCAGGCGCGACTCCGCCTTGGCGGCCTCGTCCTCCTTGGACTGGTCGTCGAGCACGGTGAGCTCGATCTTGCGCCCGGCGATGCCACCCTCCCCGTTGACCTTGTCGGTCAAGAGCTGGAGGGTGTTGCGCTCCGGGCCGCCGAGGGAGGCACCGGCGCCGGTGATGTCGAGCACCGCGCCGATCTTGATCGGTCCGGAGCTCGAGCTGGAGCCGCCGCCCGAGGACTTCTCCTCGGAGCAGGCGGCGGCCAGTAGGGCGAGGACGAGGATGGCGACGAGCCAACTCCAGCGGCGAACCATGACGATGCTTCCTCCTGCATGGGGGAACGGTTGACCGTGGCCGAATCGGCCGGGGGGATCGATCAAGAAATCTGGGGGGCCGCGGCCGGGTCCCTCCCGCCTAGGTGCGGCTCAAACATACGAGCCGGATGCGCGCCGCTGGATCCAGCGGATGGACCTGGATCAGCGGCGGAATTGCTAGACGCCGCCCTGCACCCTCGAGAGGAGAACCTGCGCCGTCTGGCGCAGCCGGTTGTCGAGCGCGTCCATCAGCTTGACCACCGTCTCGGCGGCCCAGTCGGCAGACGCCTGGCGCTCCTCGAGGTTGGCCAGGTCGCGGATCTCGCGGTAGTCGACGATGCGGGAGGCACGGCGGTCGTCCAGCCGCTCCCACGCCAGGATGCGGCCGACCGCGGTCTCGATGCCGAGCCGCTCGGCGTAGAGGTCGTCGAACAGCCGCTTGGTGGCCGTCCGCTCTTGCATGTCGAGGTAGACGCCGGCGCGGACCGCGCCGTTGGCGGTGAACGCGACGTCGTAGAAGCCGAAGGGGCCGGCGGCAAAGCCGACCCAATTCTCGTAGCCGAACTTGGGCACCCGGAAGCCAGGCTTGCGGCGCGCGACCGACTCGAACATCGCCTCGAAGAAGCTGTGCCGCACCTCGGCGGTGGCAAAGCCGCCGTCGGAGTCGGAGGCCATCGGCGGCGGCTGCGCGTTGGCGGAGCCGTCGCCTGCGGCGTGCTGCGGCGCCGGCGCCATCGGCATCGACGACAGCGGCGACGTCGGCGCTGGCATGGTGCCCGAGAGCTGGGACGACGGCTGGGTGCTCGCGGGTGGTGGCACCTGCGTCGGTGGCGGGGCGGACGAGTTGCCCAGCGGCGACGAGGACGGCCGCGGAGGCTGGTAGCCGGGGGCGGGGACGGGCATGGTCGGGGCCATGCCGCTGCGCCGGCCGGGCTGCCGCCAGCCGCGCGGCTGCACCACCACGTCGAGCACGGGCGCCGGCAGGGAGCGGCCGATCCGTACCAGGCCGATCTCGACCGCGAAGAAGTCGACCTTGTCGTCGGTGCGGTCGTTGAGCCACTCCAGGGTGCGGCGGTGCTCGTCCGGGAAGCGGGGGGAGACCCACAGCACCACGGCCGACTCCAGCGACGAGGCGTTGATGATCAGCTCGCCGAGGTGGTTGTCGCGGGTCGGCTCGAGCTTGTTCTCCACGATCACCAGGCGGCCCTGCGGGTCGGTGCCGAGCACCTGCAGGGAGCCCTGGTCGACCTGGATGCCGCGGCGGAGCGGGGTGATCTCCATTCCGAGGGTCTGGCCGAGCAGGTCCAGGTTCTGGGTGAACCAGGGCATCAGGTCGGGGAGCTCGTCGCCCCAGAACGAGTGCAGGTCGAGCCGCTCCAGGCGGCCGAGGCCCAGCCTCTCGATCTCGATGTCGGCTGACATGCAGCTCCTCTCGCTCGCCCGCCAGCCCCCTTTCGGCGCCTTGTTGTACCTCGTACCGGTAGGGCGCCGTCAAACCAGTCAAATACCGTGAAGTACTGATCCCGCGGGCGGAATGTGGTCTGGCCTGGTCATTGGCACCGTGGTCAGCAGTTGCGGCAGGCCGGCCAGCTCTTCGGGGAGCGGCTGCGCCGACTCGGAACAATTTACTACGGCGACGGCCCGGGACCCGGTCGGGTCCCGCCGGACGAGCACCAGCAGGCGGCGCGCCTCGTCCACCCGCACGCTGGTGAGGTCGCGCCGGCAGTTGCCGAGCGCCGGCAGCTCGCGCCGGTGCCGCAGCAGCCGCCTCCAGAGCTCGAGGGTGGGGCCGGCGGCCTTGGACCAGTCGAGCTTGGAGCGCTCGAAGGTGGCCGGGTCGTTGGGGTCGGGCACCTGGTCGGCCCAGTCGAAGGCCCCGAACTCGTTGCGCCGCCCGCGGCGGACCGCCTCGGCCAGCTCAGGCTGGTGGTCGGTGAAGAACAGGAAGGGCCTGGTCTCGCCCCACTCCTGACCCTGGAAGACCAAGGGGAGAAAGGGGGCGCAGACGACCAGCACGGCCGCCGCCGCGTCCAGCTCCGGGCCGGCGAGGCTGACCAGCCGCTCGCCGAAGGCCCGGTTGCCGACCTGGTCGTGGTTCTGGCTGAAGACCACGAAGCGCTCGCCGCCGAGGCCTTCGGGCTCGCGCCCGTGGCGGCGGTCCCTCGCCGGGTCGTACTGGCCGGTGAAGACCCAGCCGGTGGTGAGCGCCTTCGCGACCGAGGCGAGGCCGGCGAAGTCCTGGTAGTAGGAGCGCCGCTCGCCGGTGAGCGTGGCGTGCAGGGCGTGGTGCAGGTCGTCGGCCCAGGTGGCGTCGAGCCCGTACGCGGTGACCAGGGCGGGCTGGTGCAGGTCGCTCTCGGCCACCAGCAGGCTGCCCGGCCTGGCCGCGTGCACCCGCGCGGCGAGCGCCTCGAGCAGGTGCACCGAGGAGCGGTCGTAGAGCTCGTGCACGGCGTCGAGGCGGAAGCCGTCGACGCCGTGCTCGACCACCCAGGCCTCGGCGTTGTCGAGCACGAAGTCGCGCACGAAGTCCGAGGCCGGGCCGTCGAAGTTGAGCGCCAGGCCCCACGGGGTGGTGTACCTGCCGGTGAAGTACGGGCCGAACTTGGCCAGGTAGTTGCCGTCCGGGCCGAGGTGGTTGTAGACGACGTCGAGCAGCACCGCCAGGCCGTGAGCGTGGCATGCGTCCACGAACCTGCGGAATCCGGCCGGCCCGCCGTAGGCGTCCTGCACCGCGTACAGCCCGACGCCGTCGTAGCCCCAGCCCCGCGATCCGGGGAAGGCCGCAACCGGCATCACCTCGACCGCGGTGACGCCGAGCTCGACCAGGTGCGGCAGCTTGGCGATGGCGGCGTCGAAGCTGCCCGCCGGCGTGAAGGTGCCGCAGTGCAGCTCGTAGGTGACCAGCTCGCGCAGGGCCGGAGGCGTGAACGGTGCCGGCGGGGTGCCCGGGTCGACCAGCCGCGACGGCCCGTGCACGCCGTGCGGCTGCCAGCGCGAGCGGGGGTCGGGCAGCTCCTGCCCGCCGGGCAGGACCAGCAGGTAGTCGTCGCCGGCGCGCGCGCCGGCGACGACGCCCCGCCAGACGCCGCGCTGCTCGCGCTCGAGCGGCACGGTGCGCTCGCCGAGGCGCACGGCGAGCCGCTCGAGGTGGGGCGCCCAGACGGCGAATTCAGTCCCGTCGGCGCTCGGCAGCGGCCCGAGCCGCGGCCCCCGGGGCGCCAGCGCGAGCGGGTCAGGAAGGCCCACCCGTCAGGCTGGCTCGAGCCAGACGGTCGCCAGCGGCGGCAGGGTCACCTGGGCCGAGGCCGGCTGGCCGTCCCAGCCGATCTGCTCGGCCTCGACCAGGCCGAGGTTGCCCACGTTGGAGCCGCCGTAGACGGACGCGTCGGTGTTGAGCACCTCACGCCAGCCACCGACCCGTGGCAGGCCGACGCGGTAGCCGTAGCGCACCACCGGCGAGAAGTTGCACAGGCACACCAGCGGCTCGCCGGCGGCGCTCCAGCGGATGAACGAGAGCGCGTTGCCGTCGCTGTCGTTGGGGTCGATCCAGGCGAACCCGGCCGGCTCGCTGTCGCGCTCCCACAGGGCCGGGCGCTCGTGGTAGGCGCGGTTGAGGTCGCGCACCAGGTCCTTGACGCCCTGCCTGGCGGGATCGCCGAGGCCGTCCCAGTCGATCGAGCGCTCCTCCGACCACTCCGCCTCCTGGGCCAGCTCGCAGCCCATGAACAGCAGCTGCTTGCCGGGGTGCGCCCACATGTAGGCGAGGAAGGCGCGCAGGTTGGCGAAGCGTCGCCACCGGTCCCCGGGCATCTTGCCGAGCAGCGAGCGCTTGCCGTGCACCACCTCGTCGTGGGAGATGGGCAGCACGAAGTTCTCGCTGAACGCGTACATCAGCGAGAAGGTCAGCTGGTGGTGGTGGAAGCGCCGGTAGATCGGGTCCTTGGTGACGTACTCGAGGGTGTCGTGCATCCAGCCCATGTTCCACTTGAAGCCGAAGCCGAGCCCGCCCACGTACACCGGGCGGGACACCGCCGGCCAGGCGGTCGACTCCTCCGCGACGGTCAGCACGCCGGGGTGCTCGCGGTACACCGCGGTGTTGACCTCGCGCAGGAAGGAGACCGCGTCGAGGTCCTCGTTGCCGCCGTAGCGGTTGGGCAGCCACTCGCCCTGCTTGCGCGAGTAGTCGAGGTAGAGCATCGAGGCGACCGCGTCGACCCGCAGCCCGTCGACGTGGAACTCGCCCAGCCAGTAGAGGGCATTGGCGAGCAGGAAGTTGCGCACCTCGTTGCGGCCGAGGTTGAACACCAGCGAGCCCCAGTCCGGGTGCTCGCCGCGGCGCGGGTCGGCGTGCTCGTACAGGGCGGTGCCGTCGAAGCGGGCCAGCGCCCAGGCGTCCTTGGGGAAGTGGGCCTGGTAGCCCCACGAGGCGCCATAGGGGTGCTCCGCCACCGGCATGAGCTCGACGTGGGTGAAGCCCATCTCCGCCACGTAGTCGGGAAGCTGGGAGGCGAGCTCGCGGTAGGAGAGGCCCTTGCGCCAGGAGCCGAGGTGGACCTCGTAGATGGAGATGGGCGCGGAGGTGGTGTGGCGCCGCGCCCGCGCGGCCATCCACTCCTGGTCGCCCCAGCGGTGCTCGGAGGTGTGGACCACGCTGGCTGGCTGTCACCAGCTCGTACTTGTAGTGGGAGCCGGCCCCGACCCCGGGGACGAACAGCTCCCACACCCCCGAGGCGCCGAGCGAGCGCATCGGGTGCAGCCGCCCGTCCCAGCGGTTGAAGTCGCCCACCACGCGCACCGAGCGGGCGTTGGGCGCCCAGACCGCGAAGGCGGTGCCCACGACCCCGTCGACCGCCCGCTCGTGGGCGCCGAGCTTGTCCCACAGGCGCTCGTGCCTGCCCTCGCCGAACAGGTGCAGGTCGAGCTCGCCCACGGTGGGCAGGAAGCGGTAGGGGTCGTCGAGGGTGAAGGTGCCCGACCGGTAGCGCACCTCGAGCCGGTAGGCGGGGACCTTGGACTGCTTCACCGCGCCCTCGAACAGCCCGGCCGGGTGCACCTGGTCGAGCTCGACCCGGTCGTCGCCGACCAGCGCGGTCACGGCGGTGGCCTCGGGACGCCAGGCGCGGATCACCAGCTTGCCGTCGTGCTGGTGCGCCCCCAGGACCCGGTGGGGCTCGTGGTGCTCACCGCGGACGAGCCGCTCCATCTCGCTCCGGGCGATGCTGGCTCTTGGCATCCGCTCAGCTCCCGAGCAGCCGCCTGATGCCGCCGAGCGGGATGCCCACCCAGCCCGGCCGGAACCTCGCCTCGTACATCACCTCGTACACCGCCTTGTCCAGCTCGTAGGTGCGTAGCAGCAGCTCGTGCCCTGCTGGCAGCCAGCCGGCGTCGCCGGCGCGGCTGGTGTAGCCGTCGAGGAAGGCCGTCCGGTTGGCCTCCACCCAGGCGTTGGGGTCGCCCTCCTCTGCTGGGCTGGCCGCCTCCTCCTCGTCGCCGAGCAGCAGCGGGTGGGACGCCGCGTAGTCGAACGAGCGCAGCATCCCGGCCACGTCCCGCAAGGGACTCGCCAGGCGGCGGCGCTCCTCCAGGCTGCGGGCCGGCTCGCCCTCCCAGTCCAGTACCACCCAATCGTGGCCGCTACGCAGCACCTGGCCGAGATGGTAGTCGCCGTGGATGCGCTGCAGGTAGCGCGCGCCCCCGGCGGCCTGCGCCTCGGCGTAGACGGCCTCGATGGCCTGCTTGTGCGGGGCCAGCTCCGGCACGGCCGCGGCCACCTGGGTGAGCTGGCCGAGCAGCCGGGCGTGCGCGCCGAGGTCCGGCTCGGCCTCGGCCACCACCGGCAGGGCACCGGCCAGGGCCGCGTGCATCTCGGCGGTGAGCACGCCCAGCTCGTGGGCCTCGGTGGCGAAGTTGTCGGCCGGCGCGCCGGAGCGGACGTGGTCGGTCGCCCGGTCGGTGGCCAGCTTCCAGCCCTCGACGCTGCCGGCGTAGTAGGGCTGCAGGATCGCCAGGGTGGAGCCGAGCCCCTCGGCCCAGCCGAGCGGCGCGGGGCAGGCCTTGAAGCCCTGGGCGACCAGCGCCCTGGTCACCTCCAGCTCGGGGTTGACGCCCGGCTGCAGGCGGCGGAACAGCTTCAGGACCAGGCGGTCGCCGAAGACCAAGGAGGTGTTGGACTGCTCGGCGCCGAGCGGCCGCCCCGGGCCGCGCAGCGAGTCGCTCCACTCCGGCTGCCGGTGGAAGCGCAGCTCCTCCACGGTGGCCGCCTTGGCGATCAGGTCGAGGAAGACCGATCCGAGGCGCCCGTCCGCGACGATGTCGTAGTGCACCCCGGCGCGCGGCGGCTCGGTCTCGAGGATGACCGCCTCGGGGTGCGCCGAGGCGAGCTGGCGCGCCTCGGGGCCGCGGTCGTAGCCGACCGGCAGGGCGTAGCGCTCCTGCCCGCCGTCGACGAAGGCCACCTCGACCACGGTCAGGTGCAGGCTCGGCAGCGGCGTGCGCAGCGGCACCGACGCCTCCACCCTGACCTCCACCACGGTGCGGCCCTTGCCCGCGAACCAGCGCTGCCGAGGCAGGAACTCGACCAGGGCGGCTTCCAGCGCGGTCATCGCCCTACAGCCTGGGACGCACGTGCAGGACGTGGGCCGGCTCGTCGGCGGGGTCGAGGCGCACCCAGTTGGAGGTGCCGTGCCAGGTCCACTCCGCCCCGGTGAGCTCGTCGCGGACGTCGTAGGCCGGCGTCTCCCAGTCGAGCCCGAGCGCGGGCATCCACAGGTGCACGAAGCTCTCGTGGGCGTTGTGAGGGTCGAGGTTGCAGACCACCAGCACCACGTCGTCGCCGTGGCGCTTGGAGTAGGCGATCACGTCGGGCGAGTCGACCAGGTGGAGGCGGAGGTTGCGCAGCCAGTGCAGGGCCGGGTGGGCGCGCCGGACCTGGTTGAGCCTTGCCAGGTAGGGCGCCAGCGGCGCCCGCGTCCAGTCGCGCGGCCGGTACTGGTACTTCTCGGAGTTGAGGTACTCCTCCGAGCCGGGCCGCAGCGCCTGGCTCTCCAGCAGCTCGTAGCCCGAGTACACCCCCCAGGAGGGCGACAGCGTGGCGGCGAGCACGGCCCGCACCTTGAACGCCGGCGGCCCGCCGTGCTGCAGGTAGGCGTGGAGGATGTCGGGCGTGTTGACGAAGAAGTTGGGCCGCACGTACTCGGCCACCTGGCCCGCGGTCAGCTCGGTCAGGTACTCCTCCAGCTCGGCCTTGCCGTTGCGCCAGGTGAAGTAGGTGTACGACTGGGTGAAGCCGACCTTCGCCAGGACGCGCATCATCGGCGGCCGGGTGAACGCCTCGGCCAGGAACAGCACGTCGGGGTGCTCGGCCTTGACCTCGGCGATGAGCCGCTCCCAGAAGCGCACCGGCTTGGTGTGCGGGTTGTCGACCCGGTAGGTGCGCACGCCGTGGGCGATCCAGTGGTCCAGCACGCCCTTGCAGGCCGCGTAGAGGCCCTCAGCGTCCGGGTTGTCGAAGTTCAGCGGGTAGATGTCCTGGTAGACCTTTGGCGGGTTCTCGGCGCAGGCGACCGAGCCGTCCGGGCGGACGTGGAACCACTCCGGGTGCTCGGCGACCCAGGGATGGTCGGGCGAGCACTGCAGCGCGTAGTCGAGCGCCACCTCCAGACCCAGCTCGCCGGCGTGCGCGACGAAATCGTCGAAGTCGTCGATGGTGCCGAGGTCGGGGTGGACGGCGTCGTGGCCGCCAGCCTCGCTGCCGATCGCCCAGGGGCTGCCCGGGTCGTCGGTGCCGGCCCCGATGGTGTTGTTGGGCCCCTTGCGGTGGCTGTGGCCGATCGGGTGGATGGGCGGCAGGTAGACGACGTCGAAGCCCATCGCCGCGATCGCCGGGAGGCGCTCGGCGGCCTGCTTGAGGGTGCCGCTGGTGGTCTGGGTGGCGCCCTCGGAGCGCGGGAAGAACTCGTACCAGGAGCCGTACAGGGCGCGCGGCCGGTCGACCCAGACGGCCAGGCGCGACGAGCGGGTCACGTCGCGCAGCGGGTGGCGCTCCAGCAGCTCGGTGACCGCGCCGTCGGAGGCCGCCGCCAGGCGCTCGGCCGGGTCGTGGTCGCCGCGCCGCAGGCCGGCGGCCACCTCGGCGAGCAGCGGCCGCTGCTGGGTGGGCACGCCCTTGGCCGCCCGCTCGAACAGCAGCGCCCCCTCCTCCAGCTCCAGGGCGACGTCGCGGCCGGCGTCCAGCTTCTTCCAGGTGTCGCGGCGCCAGGTGGCGATCTCGTCGGCCCACGCCTCGACCGTGAGCGACCAGGCGCCGGTGCGCGGCAGGGTGACCTCGGCGCGCCAGCGGTCCATCCCCTGGCCCACCTCGCTCATCGGGACCAGCTGGCCGCGGCGGTCGTCGGGGCCGGTCAGGCGCACGGCGGCGGCGATGATGCCGTGGCCGTCGCGGAAGACGGTCGCCTCGACCGGGATGGTCTCGCCGGCCACCGCCTTCGCCGGCCAGCGGCCGCAGTCCACCTGCGGCCGCAGGTCCTCGACCACGATGCGTCCGATCATGGGCAGCAACCTACCATCGGGATGTGCGACCCCCGGCTGTCGAGACGCTGGAACTAGTCCCCCAACCCTCTCAGTTTCGCCAGCGTGCGACCGTCGGTAAACCTGCGCTCGCTGCAACGGCGGGTACGATCCGGTTGGCTCAGCGTGCGTAGTCTGTCGTGCCCAGGGCGGCGACCGCATTGTTGCGGATGCGGCCTGGCAGGCGGCTGCGGCGCGAACCTCGCGCGTCAGTGCGCTTGTATAGTCGGGCGTTATGAGACCGCTACGACGCCTCACGGTGCTGCCGACCGTGCCCGCGGCCCTGGAGCCGCTGCGCGCCCTGGCCCGCAACCTGCGCTGGAGCTGGCACCCGCCGACGCAGGAGCTGTTCGCGGCCATGGACGCCGAGGGCTGGGAGGCCTCCGGCCACAACCCGCTGCGCATGCTCAACGAGGCCGACCCGGCGCGGCTGGAAGGCGCCGCCGCCGACCCCGGGCTGCTCTCCCGGCTCGGTGTGGCCCTCGAGGACCTCGACCGCTACCTGACCGAGCCGCGCTGGTACCAGACCCTTCCCGAGGCCCCGGCGACGATCGCCTACTTCTCGCCGGAGTTCGGCATCAGCGAGGTCATGCCGCAGTACTCCGGCGGCCTCGGCGTGCTCGCCGGCGACCACCTCAAGGCGGCCAGCGACCTCGGCGTGCCGCTGGTCGGCGTCGGCCTGTTCTACCGCTCCGGCTACTTCAGGCAGGTCCTCACCGCCGACGGCCGCCAGCAGGAGTCCTACCCGGCCTTCAACCCGCACGAGCTGCCGCTCGAGCTGGTCA
>WNFU01021549.1_pt1 | contig 14008 bp, 16 predicted proteins | sample 5400121 | NCBI WGS metagenome assembly WNFU01 (sample SAMN13153360, study PRJNA577476) | soil metagenome | isolation source: 100 cm soil or saprolite under grassland replicate 1 | place: USA:California | collected 2016-06-15
CCGCCAGCCGGACGGCCTGTGCGACCGGCAATTCGGCAAGCAGCGTGCTGAGCATACGGTCGTGGGCATCGGCATTGTCTTCAGCCTGAATCGTTGCACCAGGCGCATCGACGACAAGGACGAACTCACCGCGCGCGCGCTCAGGATCGGCGGCGAGCCACGCCGGTGCCTCGCCCAGGCGACAGCGGTGAATGGTTTCGAAGCGCTTGGTCAATTCGCGCGCGATGACGAGCGCGCGCTCCGGACCCAGCGCGGCGACCAGCGCATCCAGCGTGGCTGCAATCCGGTGCGGAGCCTCATAGAAAACGAGCGCGCCGCGGTAGTCGGAGAGGCGCGTGAGCGCGGCACGGCGCGCGGTTGCGGCCGCGGGCAGGAAGCCGCAAAACAGCCACTGCGGCGCGCCGATCCCCGATGCGGACAGCGCCGCGATGACCGCGCTCGGGCCGGGTACCGGCACGACGACGAATCCAGCCTCCGCCACCGCGTGCACGAGCTCTGCGCCCGGATCGCTCACGGCAGGCGTTCCCGCGTCGCTGACCAGCGCGACGCTCTTGCCCGAGCCGAGAAGCGACACGATCTCGACGGCGCGCCGGCGCTCGTTGTGCGCGTGCAGAGACAACATTCGCGTGGCAATGCCGTGGCGCGCGAGCAGCTTGGCAGTCACGCGCGTATCCTCCGCCGCGATGACGTCGACCGAAGCCAGGACGTCGAGCGCGCGCAAGGTGATGTCGCGCAGGTTTCCGAGCGGCGTCGCGACCACATATAATGCGTTTCCGATCGCCGATATCTTCTCGCCTGTCGTCACGCCGACGATCCCTTTCCGATGGCCGCTACGCATCCAACTCTGCCGCGCGTGCGCGCTACTCTCCTGCTGTTCCTCGCCGCCTCGCTCCTCGTCGCGTGCGCGGCTCCCGGTCCATTGTCCAGATCGCGTCCGGGAGCCGCAACCACGGCGCCGCCGTCACCGGCCCCAACCGCCCCTGCACCGACCTACCCGCCGCCCGAAGTACCGATCCCGCCACTCGTCGCGCCCGCGCCTACGCCGACGATTGTGACGCGACCAAGCTCGGACACGATTTGCCTTGTCCTGCCTCTGGAATCGCCGGCCTACGGCCCTGCCGCCGCAGCGGTCAAAGCCGGGTTCCTCGCCGCCGCCAATGCGGCCGGAAGCGCATCGCGTACGCGAATCATCGCGCACGGCGACGACGGTGTGCTGCCCGCCTTCGCCGCGGCAGCCGAATCCGGTGCGGCGCTGGTCGTCGGGCCGCTCACCCGTGACGACCTGAAGACGGTGCTGGCCCTGGCGCTGGCGAGGCCGCGGATGCTGGCCTTGAACCAGCAGGAAGATGGTTCCGCATTGCCCGACGAAGTGTACGCGCTCAGCCTCTCCGTCGAGAGCGACGCGGAGCTTCTCGCGCGGCGCGCGTATGCCGACGGCGCCCGCACCATGGCTACCGTCGCCAGCGACGCGCCGCTGCAACGCAGGTTCAAGGCCGCGTTCTCGGCTGCCTGGCGGCGGACCGGTGGCTCGACCATGCGCGATTATCGATTCGACGCGCATCCCGAGGTATTGAGCCTGTTGCGGCGAGAGCTCACCGCGCGCCCGTCCGATGCGATGCTGCTCGCGGTCAACTCCGACGAGGCACCGCTCGCGAAGTCGTTTCTGCCGCCGGGACCCGTCTACGCAAGCAGCCAGATCGCAGACGGCCTGCCCGCGCCGATGCTGCGCGACCTCGAGGGCGTACGTTACGTCGAGATTCCGTGGCTGGCGGATCCAGCCGGCGTGATATTCGCCCGCCTGCCGCACACGAGCCTGGGCGACCCGGTGCTCGACCGCCTGTATGCGCTCGGGCTCGATGCATTCGCAATCGCCGAGCTGCTCGCCAATCCGATTCCGCCGGATCGCGTCGAGTTCGAAGGCGCGACCGGGCATCTCTCGCTCGCGCCCACCCATGTCTTTGTCCGCGAAGGCCAAGTCATGGTGATACGCGCCGGTCAGCTAGTGCCATACACACCGACGCCATGAACCGTGGCGCCGCGGCCGAAGCGCTCGCGGCAAGTTACCTTGCAGCGTGCGGGCTTACGATCGTTCAACGCAACTATCGCTGCCGCGGCGGCGAAATCGATCTCATCGCCCGCGACGGAGAAATGCTGGTCTTCGTCGAAGTACGGCTGCGGCGCAATCGGGCGTTCGGCACCGCAGCCGAAAGCATCACCGCTGCCAAGCGCCGACGGTTGCGGCTCGCGGCCCGGCATTATCTCGCCCGACTCCGACATGAGCCGCCGTGTCGCTTCGATGCGGTGTTGCTCGACGCGCTAGCGACCGCAAACATCGAGTGGCTGCGCGGCGTGGAGGGCATCTGAACGCGGGCCCCCTAGTGAAAGTTGCTACAATCGTTTCCGATGGATACGACACACCGCATCCGGGCGCACTTTGCCGATAGCGCGCAGCTCAAGCTTGCCGCGGTCGACGTCATGACGCCCCACATCGCGCGGGCCGCCGCCTTGATGACCGATTGCCTGCTCGCCGACGGCAAGATACTCGCCTGCGGCAACGGTGGCTCGGCGTCCGACGCCCAGCATTTCGCGGCCGAGATGGTCGGTCGGTTCGAGCGCGAGCGACCTGAGCTGCCCGCGATCTCGCTCGCCACCGACACCTCGATCCTGACCGCGATCGCCAACGATTACGATTTCGCGCAGGTGTTTGCCAGGCAGGTCCGGGCACTGGGCCACGCCGGAGATATCCTCCTCGCGATCTCGACGTCCGGCAATTCGGGCACGTAAAGGTCGACGATGTCCATCTCTGCGTGCCGCACTCGGTCACGGCACGGATCCAGGAAGTGCACCTGCTCACCATCCACTGCCTCTGCGACGCTATCGACGCGAGCTTGCTCGGAGACGAAGCATGATCATGCATCCGCTTGGGCGCGCCGCCGCGCTCTTGTTCTTCACGGCCACGATTCCCGCGCTGTTGCTGCAAGGCTGCATTCCGCTGGCGATCACTGCGGCGGGCGGCACGGCGCTGGTCGCGACCGACCGTCGTTCGACCGGAGCGCAGCTCGACGACGAGATCATCGAGGACAAGATCGTCGCAACGGTGGTGCAGCGCTTCAAGGGCGCCTTCCACGTCAATGCCACGAGCTACAACGGCATCGTGCTGCTGACGGGCGAAGTGCCGGCCGAGGGCGCGAAGGCGGACATCGGCGAAATCGCGCGCACAACGCCGAAGGTTCGTGCCGTGCAGAACGAGCTCGTCGTCGGCGCCGTTACCGATCTGGGTTCGCGCAGCAACGATACGCTGATCACCTCCAAGGTAAAGGCGAGATTCGTCGAGGCGAACAGGTTCCAGATCAATCACGTCAAGGTCGTGACCGAGCGCGGCGTCGTGTATCTGCTGGGACTCGTGCGTCGCGACGAGGGCGACGCCGCTGCCGACATCGCCCGTACGACCAGCGGCGCGCAGCGGGTCGTGAAGGTCTTCGAATACGTCGCTGGATGACGACGCGCGGGAGCACGGCGCCCGAGCCCGGCTTCGCCGCCAAGATCGCGACGCGCGCAGCGCTCGCCGGACGTATCCTCGCGCTGCCGCGGCCGCAGGTATTCACCAACGGCGTATTCGACATCCTCCATCGCGGTCACGTGACCTATCTCGATCGCGCCCGCAGCCTCGGGGCATCGCTCATCGTCGGCGTCAATACCGACGCTTCGGTGCGCCGCCTCGGCAAGGGAGACGACCGACCGGTCAATTGCCTTGCCGATCGCCTTGCGGTTCTCGCCGCGCTCGAGACGATCAGCCTGGTCGTCCCATTCGACGAGGACACGCCGCTCGCACTCGTATTGGCCTGCCATCCGGACATCATCGTCAAGGGAGGCGACTATTCGGCCGCGACGACGGTTGGCGCGGCGGAGGTGATCGCCTGGGGCGGACGCTTCGAGGCGATTCCCGTCGTTCCTGAATGTTCGACGTCTGCGCTGCTGGCAAGGATTCGGCGCTAGATGCGCTGATATACTTGAACATTGAACCGCGGCCTCCAATGTATCAATCGCTCGATCCCGTTCGATTGCAGACGTTGCTCCAGGGCGCCGCGCCACCCCAGCTCATCGACGTGCGCAGCGCCGCCGAGATCGCGCGCGGTGCGATTGCGGGCGCGACGCACATCGAGCTTTCGGCTCTTCCGGCCCGCGCCGCCGAGCTCGATCCGGAGGCGCCGTGCGTCCTGTACTGCCTCTCAGGCGCACGATCTGCGCAGGGTTGCGCATATCTCGCTCGGCGCGGTTTCCGGCGGCTTTATCATCTCGACGGCGGGATCGCGGCCTGGGCCAAGGCCGGATTGCCCGTCACTCTCTAGGAATCAGCGATGGAACAGACGCTCTCGATCGACCGCGAAGTCGATGCCAGAGGACTCAATTGTCCGCTGCCTATCCTGCGCACCAAAAAAGCGCTGAACGACATGAAGAGCGGGCAGGTGCTGCGCATCCTCGCCACCGACCCGTCGGCGCTGCGCGACTTCGAGGCTTTTGCCAAGCAGACCGGCAACGAGCTCTTGCAACACGTCGAACAGGACGGCGTGTTCTCGTTCCTGGTCAGGCGGAGATAGCCGCCAGGCGGCCGCAACGCTTGCAGCGGTCTTTCGCTTGAGGCCGCGGCCGCTGCGTCACTACCGAGCATTCAAACGCATCGCATGGCGACCGCTACGCCCGCCGTCGTAGAACTGACCAAGGAAAATTTTGCGCAGTCGATCGACGGCCGCGCCTTTGCGGTGGTCGATTTCTGGGCGCCATGGTGTGGTCCCTGCCGCGCGTTTGCACCGGTTTTCGCGGCGGCCGCGGACCGGCATCCCGACCTGCTGTTCGCGAAAGTGAATACGGAAGAGCAGCAGGAGCTGGCCGCGCACTTTCATATCCGATCGATTCCGACGCTGATGATTTTCCGCGACAACTTCATCGTGTTTGCGCAACCGGGAGCGCTGTCCGCGAGTGCGCTCGAGGAGGTGCTCGCCGCAGGTTTTACGCTCGACATGGACGCGGTGCGGCGCGAAGCGTCGGCGCAGCAGAGCGAGGCCGATGCGAAGCGCGCCTGACTCGGACTCGCGGCCGCAGTCGGCATCCACCGGCACGACCGCGGCCGCCGCGGTCGCATGGTCATCTGCGGTATCGATTCAGGAAATCGAGGACGATACCCTTCTGGCTCTTCTCGATCGCCGCGTCGAGGCTGCGGTCTCCGGGGTCGTATTGCGCCGCTTTCCGAAATGCGGTGATTGCATCCTGGTGGTAGCCCTGCGCCTGCATCGCGTACCCCAGGCAGCGCCACGGCTCGGGGCTCCAGAATTCGAGGTTGGACCATGCCTGACAAAGCTCCCCCGCTCGCCGCCAATTGCCCGCATTCAGCATGCGCGGCCCCTCGCCGCGGAGCAGCGCGAGTCGCGCCTGCCGTTCGGCGAACAATGCAGCGGTATCGACGTCGTTGACGGCCGGATTGCGGATCTGCGGCGCAGCGACATTGGGCGAGGGCGCGGTCGGTGTGCGATCGATCGAGCCGATCTTGCCCACATCGCCCTGAAATCCGTACGACAACAGCGACGGCGGCGAGGGGACCCAGGATACGATCGCCGTCTTAGCCATCGCGATCGAGTCGGCCATCGGCTCATGCCAGGCGACACCGTAGAGCCAAAGCATCGCGGCGAGGCCGACGACACCCGTGACCGTGTTGAGTACACCCGGCGGGCTGTGCGTGACCAAGCAGTCCTCCGCGAAATCCCAGTCGGTTTCGCCGTTCTGCGCGACGGTTTCATACGCGACGGCAATCAGGATTGGTGCCAGCAAGGGGAAGCCGCAGGCTATCCCCTCCCACCACACCCGGAACGCGCGGCGCAATGCGCGCTGCAATTGCGCACGCACGTCACGCTTTGCGTACGCATCGCTGATCGAGAACTGAAGATAGACGCCGAACAGCCATTTGCCCGGCGTCTGCTGCAGCGCTGCGATCAGCAGCGCCTCGACGGGCACCCAGGTCACAGTGATCAGCATTGGCGCGACCAGCGGATGGCCGACCCAGAAAGCCGCCTGGTCGCCGATCAGACCGGCGCCGTGCAGCTCGGACAGGAGCAGCGCCAGCATGAGGCCCCAGATGGCGTAATCGAACAGGCGCGCCGCGAGACGGTTCCACGGCCGCGGCTCACTCGTCCGGCCGGCTTTCGCGCGCTCGAGCTCCGCCATGCGCAACTGGAAGATCCAGCTCGCGTCTTCCTGTGGCGCATCGGTTCCCAGAAAGACGCTTTTCTCGCGGCGCCAGTTAAGTATGGCGATATCGGTCTGTGGCATCAGCGCCGGTAACGACACGACCCGGCGTCGTCGCACGAATGCGATACCGTGCACCACGCCGTAAACCAGCGCCAGGATGAGCAGCGTGAGCGTCAGCCACACCAGGACCTGCTTGGCAACCAGCACTGCGTCGGCCGGCGTGACGAAGACGATGGCGCCCGCGATGAAGGCGCCGAAGAGCGTGCACAATGCAAGGCGCCCCGCGACGGTGCGTCCGAACGACGCGACGACGCGCTCGGTCAGTCCCGGGTGGTGCAGCGTCTTCTGCAGCGAGCCGCCCGATGAGGTCAGCACGCGCTCCTCGGCGATGTCGATCACATCGTCGCCGGCTTGCGTGGCAGTGCCGGTTCCGGCATCGGCAGCAACATTCGTGACGAAGTGCGCGATGCGCTGCTCGGTGGTCGCCTCGGTCGTGACCGCGAGCTCCTGATCGTATCGCTGGCGCTGCCCGGGATCGCTCAGTATGCGGCTCGCATGATTGATGAACCGGAGCGCTTCTTCGACGTTGCCCTGCCCGTCGCGCGTCTTCGCATAATACTTGCGGATCAGACGGCGCAACGCGGCGCGCACCTCCTCATCCGAGGCGGCCTGCGGGATTCCCAGAGCTTCGTACAGCGTTGCTTTCATGGCCGCGACCGCGGCAAAATGCAACGAATTTTGACGTTTGAATATTCCGGTAATTAGCCCGCCATTGCAAGCTGCAGGCTCGGCGCGGTTCACAACGCGCAAAGGACTGGCGCTGCGCGGCACACGCTGCCGCTGTGCGTCACGTCGGCGAGAAAAGGGCGGCTGTCGAAGCCGCCCTTTCGATAAAAGAAGCGGCTCCGAAGCCGCCTTTTCGATAAGCCGCCGGGACGGCTCGTTCGCCGTTACTCGCCCTGCTTGCCTTCGCGTTGCGAAAGCTTCTCGCGGATGCGCGCCGACTTTCCGGAACGCCCGCGCAGGTAGTACAGCTTGGCGCGGCGGACGTCGCCCTTGCGCTTGACCTCGATGCTCGCAATCAGCGGCGAATACGTCTGGAACGTGCGCTCGACGCCCTCGCCGCTCGAGATCTTGCGCACGACGAACGACGAGTTGAGCCCGCGATTGCGCTTTGCAATCACGACGCCCTCGTACGCCTGCACGCGCTTGCGATCGCCTTCCACGACGTTGACGTTGACGATGATCGTATCGCCGGGCGCGAATTCGGGGACCGTCTTGCCCAGGCGGGCAATCTCTTCCTGCTCCAGTTGGTCGATGATGTTCATGCAGCGTCTCTCCACTCGTTTACGGATAATGCGGCTTTCGGCCATGCGCGCGAGCTTTAGGTCGCCGCCCGATGCACGCGTTTGCCCTATGTTACCGCTGGCTTCTGCCGGCTTCTCGTTCCCGCCTGAATTCGTCGAGCAGGAGCGCTTCCTCGTCGCTCGTGCCGCGCGCGGCGAGCAGTTCCGGACGCCGCAACCACGTTCGCCCCACCGCCTGCTTCAGGCGCCAGCGCGCGATTGCCGCATGGTCGCCCGACAGCAGCACCGCCGGCACCGCGCGTCCTTCGTACACTTCCGGCCGCGTGTAGTGCGGGCAATCGAGCAGGCCGTCGACGAAGGAATCCTCCACGCTCGACTGCGCATCGTTCAACACGCCGGGCAATTGCCGCACGATCGCGTCGATCAGCAACAACGCCGGCACCACCGAGACGACGAAATCGCCGATCGAGAGCTCCAGATCGACGGTGCGCTCGATGAGCCTCTCATCGACGCCCTCGTAGCGACCGGCAATGACGACCAAGCCCGGCTCGGCCGCCAGCTCGATGACTCGCCGGTGCCGCAGCGGCTCGCCTTGCGGCGACATGTAAATCACGCGAGCTCTCGACACGCCCCTGCTCGAAAGCCGCTCCCGCGCCGCGCCGATCGCCTGTTCCAACGGCTCCGCCAGCATGACCATGCCCGGCCCGCCGCCGTACGGCCGATCGTCGACGCTCTTATGACGATCGGTGGCGAAATCCCGCGGATTCGTCGTCGCCAGCGTCCACATTGCGCGCTCGCGCGCCCTTCCGGTCACTCCATACGACGCGGCAGCTTCCACCAAGTCGGGAAACAGCGTAACGATCTCGATGTGCATCGCCTTCGCGTTCCCGTCACCGCATCTTTCCGCCTCGCCCCTCGCCTTCTCCTGCAACCGCAAGAGCCATCCAATCAATAATCCGGTTGCCAGTCGACGACGATCCGGCGTCCGGCAACATCGATCGTATCGACGTAGGCCGGCACCAGTGGTATCAGCCGTTCGCCGTCATCGCCACGCCCTTCCGCCGCCACCCGCAGGACCGGATGCGCGCCCGTCTCCAGCACGCTGCCGACCCGTCCGAGCTTTACGCCGGTGCGGGTGATCACCGCAAGCCCGACGAGGTCCGCCAGATAAACTTCGCCCGCAGCGAGCGCGGGCAGCGAACCCCTCGGTACACCGATAGCCGCGCCTCGCCATGGCGCCACTTCTTCGCGCCGATTCATTCCCTCGAGCCGCGCTACCAGCATGTCAGCATGCACGCGCGCCTCGAGCACCGCAAACTCCAGCCATCGATCATCGCCCGTTGCGAGCCACCACGCCCGGTACGCGAGCAAACCATCGGGTGAGGCAGTGAAAGTACGCGCCTTGATCCAACCTTGCACGCCGTAGGCGCCGATCACGCGCCCCATGACGACAACTTCCGTCGCCAGGCTGACCTCGTTCGCCTTAAGCAGCGGTCGCCTGTGCGCCCGCCGCGGCTTTTGTTACACCGGCCCGCTTGACCAAGCCCGCGACCGTATCCGACAGCTTGGCGCCCTTGTTCTTCCAGTGATCGATGCGTTCCAGCGAAAGGCGCAGCGCTTCTTCGCCTTCGGCGGCAATCGGGTTGTAGAAACCGACGCGCTCGATAAATCGACCGTCGCGACGGTTGCGCGAATCGGCGACGACGATATTGAAGAACGGCCGCTTCTTGGCGCCGCCTCGGGCCAGTCTGATCACTACCATGAAAAATACCTGCTTTCGCCGGAAAAAGACATTGATTATATGATGAAAACTTTATTCGTGGCAAATGCCTTGCCCAGGCGCGCCACTCGGTTGCTAGCGCAGTCCCGTAAACCCGCCGCGAAAGGTCCGCAGCATCTTCTGCATGCCTCCTCTGGCGACCATTTTCATCATCTTCTGGGCCTGGTCGAACTGCGCCAGGAGGCGATTGACTTCCTGCACGGAAACGCCTGCTCCCGCCGCGACGCGGCGCTTGCGCGACGCCTTCAGCAGCTCGGGGCGCAAGCGCTCAGCCGGCGTCATCGCGTTGATGATGCCCTCCAAGCGGCGGATGGCACGATCATCGGCCTGCGCTGCCTGCGCGGCCCGCGCGAGCTCGCCCGGAAGCTTGTCGAGCAGGCCCTGCACACCGCCCATTTTGCGCATCTGGCCGATCTGCGCCTTGAAGTCGTCGAGGTCGAAGCCTTTCCCCGACTTGACCTTCCTGGCCAGCTTGACCGCCTCATCGCGATCGACCTGCTTGTGCGCCTCCTCGATCAGGGTCAGCACATCGCCCATGCCGAGGATGCGCGAGGCCATGCGTTCCGGGTGAAAAACCTCGAGGCCGTCGACCTTCTCGGAGATACCGGCGAATTTGATCGGAGCGCCGGTCACCTGCCGCACCGATAGTGCCGCGCCGCCACGCGCGTCGCCGTCGAGCTTCGTCAGCACGACGCCTGTCAGCGGCAGCGTTGCGGCAAAGGCCTTGGCAGTGTTGACCGCATCCTGGCCCTGCATTGCATCGACGACGAACAGCGTTTCCGCGGGACGCAGCGCCGCGTGCAACGCAGCGATCTCGCGCATCATCGCCTCGTCGATCGCGAGCCGTCCCGCGGTGTCGACGATCAGCGCGTCGTGATAGTGCTTGCGCGCCCAATCGAGCGCGGCGAGCGCGATGGCCACCGGCTCTCCCGCTGGCGTCGTCGGAAAGCAGTCGACGCCTAGCTCTTTCGCCAGCGTCGCGAGTTGCTCCATCGCCGCGGGGCGGTACACGTCGCAGCTTACGAGCAGCACTTTCTTGCGCGAGTCATCGCGCAAGAGCCGGGCAAGCTTGGCCGCGGTCGTCGTCTTGCCGGAGCCCTGCAAACCCGCCAGGAGGATCACAGCCGGCGGCGTCGTGGCGAGGTCGAGCGGTGCAGCGCCGCCGCCCATCAGCGCCGCAAGCTCGCGCTGAACGACGCCGATCAGCGCCTGGCCCGGCGAAAGTGAGCTCAAGACTTCCTGTCCGAGCGCCTTGTCGCGGACTACAGCGATGAACTGCTTGACCACCGGCAACGCCACGTCGGCTTCGAGCAGCGCGAGACGAACTTCGCGCAACGCGGCCTGGATATTGTCCTCGGTGAGACGCGCCTCGCCGCGCAGTGCCTTCACGACTCGTCCAAGCCGCTGGGTCAGATTGTCGAGCATCGGAAAGCGTTCCTGGCTTGCATGAGATGGCGCGACGACCGTGTCGCACCCTTGGTGTAAACTCGACCGGAGTAAGACGCCGGTCCGTGACGATTTTACTCTACTTGCTGGTCCCGGCCGCCTACCTGGCGGCGGCAACGTTCGAATGGAAGCGGCTCGCGCCGGGCATTCGTGCGCCGGCGGCGCACGTCGGCACGATTGCGGGCTGGCTCGCCGCGGGCGCACTCGCAGGGCACACGGCGCTTGTCGTCGGTGCGGTCTTCACTCGCGAAGGTCTCGACGTGAGCCTCGTCAACGCCTTGTCCGCCGTTGCCGGGCTCACCGCCCTGATCGCATGGATTGGCAACCTGACGCGCACGCTTCCCGGCGTTGCCGCCGTCGCCTTGCCGGTTGCGGCGATCGGCGCACTGCTGCCCGCGCTGTTCCCGAACCCGCATCGCTTTTCCTTCGCCGACGAGCACTGGGCGGCGCTGCACATCGCGGTCGCGCTGATCGCGTATGCGCTTTTTTTCGTCGCCGCGCTGCAGGCGCTGGTATTGCTGGGACTCGAGCGGCGGCTGCACCGCGCGCTGCCCGATCTCGCAGCCGAGACGTCGCCGCCGCTGCTCACGCTGGAGCATTTCCTGTTTCGGCTGGTCGGCGTCGGCTACGCGCTGTTGACCTTGACGCTCGCAAGCGGCGTTCTGTTTTCCGAGGAAGTGTTCGGCAAACCGCTGCGGTTCACGCACAAGATCGTGTTCTCGTTGCTCGGCTGGCTGGTGTTCGGCGCGCTGCTGTTCGGTCGCCATCGCTACGGCTGGCGCGGCCGCACGGCGCTGCGCTGGATCCTCGCGGGCACGGCACTGCTGGTTGTCGCCTACGTGGGCAGCAAGTTCGTGCTCGAGGTGATTCTCGGCCGCTAAGAACCTAAGGAACCTGACCGCGGCGCGGATTTCTTGACAGAGGCGGCGCGCAGCCAAATACTGGCCGCAACTGTCGTACGGCTCAACCAGCTTGGACGATATTCCCTTAAGCAGTCTCTTTGCCGCTCTGGCGGCGCTGCTCTTGGCCTCAGGTTTCTTCTCGATGGCCGAGACGGTGATGATGGCGGTCAATCGCTATCGGCTGCGGCACCGGGCGAAGCAGGGAGCTCGCGGCGCCAAGCTCGCTCTCTCGCTGCTCGCCCAGACCGACAAGCTGCTCGGCGTGATCCTTCTCGGCAACACGTTGATCAACGCAGCCGCAGCAACGATGACGGCGGTGATCACCAAACGGCTGTTCGGCGAAGGCGAAGCCGCGCTCGCGCTGGGCACCGTGGCGATTTCATTTGCACTCCTAGTGTTCGCCGAAATCACGCCGAAGGTGGCCGGCGCCGCGCATGCCGACCGGCTCGCGCCGCTGGTGAGCTTCGTGCTGGCGCCGATGCTCAAGATCGCCACGCCGGTCGTATGGTTCGTCAACCTATTCGTGCGCGGCTTGCTCAAGCTGCTGAGGATCCAGCCCGAGGGTGAAGGCCACGCGCCGCTCACGCTGGAAGAGCTGCGCTCGCTGGTGCTCGAGGGCCAGTACATTCGTGGCAAGCACCGGGCGATGCTCGCAAACCTTATGGATCTCGACGCCATCAGCGTCGATGACGTCATGACCCCGCGCAGTCAGATCGAAGCGATCGATCTCAACGCCAAGCCGACGTTGCTGGCGCAACAGCTCGCCAACAGTTACCACACGCGGCTGCCGGCGTACGAAGACGAGCTCGACAACATCGTCGGCATCATCCACGTGCGACAGGTCCTGCGCCTGCTCCAAGCCGACGAGCTCGACTCGGCACAATTGCGTACGATTCTGCGGCCGCCGTATTTCATTCCGGCGGGTACTCCACTGCTTGCCCAGTTGCAGCAGTTCCAGGCAGGCCGCCAGCGGCTCGGCCTCGTCGTCGACGAATACGGCGAATTGCTGGGCCTGGTATCGCTCGAGGACATCCTCGAGGAGATCGTCGGAGAATTCACGACACAGGCGCCGGGCGGCGCCGAGACATTCCAGCGCGAACCCGACGGCAGTGTTGTAGTCGACGGAATGGCTTCGCTGCGCCTGCTCAATCGCAAGCTCGGTACTGCGTTTCCGCTCGATGGACCCAAGACGCTCAACGGCCTGATCGTCGAACATCTTGGCGAAATCCCCGGAGCAGGCGCGAAGTTTCGGCTCGCGGGCCAAGCGATCGAAATCCTTCAGGTCCAGGACCGTGCAGTGAAGGTGGTCAAGCTGTTGCCTCCAGTCGGCCGAAGCGCTGCGCCAGCTTTACAAACCAGCGGCGAGCAGGCATCATCGATAAGTTAAGTTTTATGCGTCTGGAATAATTCGCCGACCGCGGTGGAATCGCGCTGAGGCGGACCAGATCACGGATCAATCCGCCAAACGTCATGGCAACGCACGCGGCAACACGAACGATCAGCGGCCTCGCCCGGGCCATGGTGCAGCACGGGCTTTTGTCGGAGTACGACGCCGAGACCCTGCAAAGTCAGGCGCAGGCAGCCAACATCGGTTTCGTCGAGCAGATGTTGCTCTCGAAGCGGATGACCGCGATGCAAGTGGCGATGTTCGCGTCGCGCGCGTTCGGCACGCCGATCATGGACTTGAGCGGCTTCGACATCGATCATATCGACAAGGATCTGATCGACGCGAGATTGGCCGCCAGCCGTCGCGCGCTGCCGCTCCACAAGCGCGGCAACCGGTTGTTTGTCGCGGTGTCGGATCCGGCCAATCTGCAGGTGCTCGACGAGGTCCGGTTCAAGACTAATCTCGTCGTCGACGCGGTCGTCGTCGAGGATGACAAGCTCGCCCAGACGATTGCCAAGTTCACCGAAACGACGGGCCAGAAAATCTCGAATCTGGTCAGCGCCGAGGATCTCGAAATCGACGTCGAGTCCGGCGCCAGGCCGGCGGAGGACGAAGCCAATCCCGATGTCGACGATGCACCCGTTGTCCGGTATCTCCAGAAGATCCTCGTCGATGCTATCGGCGCGGGCGTTTCCGACATCCATTTCGAGCCCTACGAGCGGTTCTACCGCATCCGTTATCGTCTCGACGGCCAGCTGATGGACATCGCGCAGCCTCCGCTCGCGATCAAGGACAAGATGGCGTCCCGGATCAAGGTGATCTCCAAGCTCGACATTTCGGAAAAGCGCGTGCCGCAGGACGGCCGGATGAAGCTGGTCCTGTCGAAGAATCGGGCGATCGATTTCCGCGTGAGCACGCTGCCGACGCTTTACGGCGAAAAGCTCGT
>WNFU01006585.1_pt1 | contig 14007 bp, 9 predicted proteins | sample 5400121 | NCBI WGS metagenome assembly WNFU01 (sample SAMN13153360, study PRJNA577476) | soil metagenome | isolation source: 100 cm soil or saprolite under grassland replicate 1 | place: USA:California | collected 2016-06-15
GTTCGCTCTCGCAGGTGGCGCCGCCCGCGTCATGGGCGCGCAGCGCGTCGATGACCTCGTCCAGGGTGAAACCCAGGTCCTGTAGGGCCCGGGCCATCCGGATCCGCTCCACCGTGGACCCGGTGAACATCCGGTAGCCAGAGGGCCTGCGTTCGGGCGCCGGCAGCACACCGCGCCGCTCGTAGAAGCGGATCGTGTCAATGCTCACGCCGGCTTCCCTGGCGACCTGTCCGATCTTCACGGGCATACCCCTTGACTCTGGACTCAGGTCCAGAGTCTACAGTTGCCGCGGCGGGACGCAAACAGCCGACAGCTACCCGAGGAGCCTTACCGTGGACATCCCGGCAACCACCACACCGATCATCTGCGACATGGCCAACGCCCCGGACACAGCCCCGGAACGCCTCGCCGAATACCAGCGGCTGTTCGCCCAGGCGCTCCTCGGCCGGGAAAGGACCGCAGACGGGATCCGGTTCCGGTTCCGCGCCCAGCGCGGCGTCGAACCCTGGGTGCGGGACCTCGCCGCACGCGAAAAGGCCTGCTGCGCGTTCTTCACCTTCAGCATCACCACCCTCGGCGGAGAGGTCCGCTGGGACGCCTCCGTCATCGACGACGACATCGCCCGCGCCGTCCTCGAGGAGTTCTACGCCCTCCCCGACACCGTCGCCGAAGGCATCGAGGGCCTCCAGGACCGGTTCACCCGGCGGGGCCTGCAACTCACCTCCGACCCCGCCGGCACCCTTCACCACCTACAGCACGCCGCCGCCCAGCCGACCGGCCGGATGGCTTGACGTTGCAGATCACGGACTGCCTGGCGGTTCAGCACCGCCGCGGATCAGTGCGTCGGGCCGGGCGGCTGCAGGGTGCGGCGCAGTACCAGGAAGGAGTTGGAGGACACCGGAGCGAACCTCGGGCCGCGCACCGGTGACGCGACCAGGTCCCGCGGTCCGGGCTGGTCATGGTGGAAGACGAGCACCCACGCGTCCACCTTGCCGTCCCGGCCGACGGTGACCTCACCCGGAAGTTGTGAGATGCCGATCGACCAGGCCAGCCGGATCCGCGCGCCGGCTGGGAAGTCCTTGCCGATCGCATGCACCACGACGCCCAGTTGGCCGGCGCCGGGGTCGACGGTCAGTACCGGCTGCCGGACCACGATCCGGGCGTCCGCGGTGTTGTCGGAGGAGTCGACGTCGGGGCCGGAGGTGGTCGCGGTCGCGGTCACGGTCGCGTCGATGCTCGCCGTCGCGGGGAAGGCGATCCGTACCGTGGTGCTCTTGCCGGGCGGCAGGTCGCCGAGGTCACAGCTGCTGCCGTCCGCCAGGCAGCCGGTCGGGGCGCGGGTCCCCGGAGCCGCCGCTGTCGGGGACGCCGCCGTCGGGGTCACCGCTGTCGGGGTCACCGCTGTCGGGGTCACCGCTGCCGGGGCCGGCAGCGCCGCCGGCCGCGTGGTGGTGAGCCGTACCGACGGCATGACCGTCTCGCCGCCGTTGCGCACCGTGTACGACACGGTGATGCGGTCGCCGCCCACGAATCCTACGGTCGGGGCGACCGCCGCGGTCAGCGACAGCGAGCTGACCGGTTCTCTCGCCTTGCGCAGTGTCAGCGTGGTGGTCGCGGTGACCGGCCGGTTCTTGCCGTCGAGTACGGTCAGCGTCACGGCGTAGACGCCCGGGTCGGTGCAGGTCGCGACCGCGGACAGGCTGGCGGCGTCCGTCAACGAGCAGGTGGCCGCGGGGTTCACGGCCGGCCCGGGGACGACGGTCCACCGCGTGCTCAGGCCGGGGCTGTCCGGGTCGTCGACCGTGCCGAGGAGGTCGACCGGCGAGTCCTCCGTACCGTCGTACGGTCCGCCGGCGCTGACCCGCGGCGGCGCGTTGGTCAGCGTCAGCGTGGTACCGGCGGAGACGGCCGGGCTGATGCCGTCGCTGGCCGTCAGCGTCAGCGTGTACACACCGTCGCTGGTGCAGCTCACCGTGGTCGACGGCGCGGCCGGGTCGGCGAACGAGCAGGTGGCGTCGGGGTCCACCCCGGAGACCGGCACCGCGGTCCACTCGGTACGCAGGTCGTTGCCCTCCGGGTCGGTCACCATGCCGGCGATGGCCACCGGGGTGCCCTGCAGGCCGGAGTACGGCCCGCCGGGGCTGACCGCGGGCGCGGTGTTGATGACGATCCGGCGGCATTCGGGCGGGATGCTGCCGGTCCCGCCGGCGTCGCTGCCGGTGGCGGTCACGCACACGGTGTGGCTGCCGGGCGCCAGGTCATCGACGGTGGCGCGGTAGCTCGCCTCGGCCGGCCCGGCCACCGGCAGTGCCGGCGTGACATCGGTGATCGCCGCTTCCGGGCCGTTGTCCACCCGGACGGTCAGCTTCTCCAGATGGGCGGCGATCACCTTGGGGAGGATGTCCGGGAGCGTCGCGAGGTCGGAGATCCCGGTGCAGATACCGCCTGTCGCCGTGGCGATCTGCCTGAGGCTCCCCTGTTTGTCCTGCCCGGTCTCGTCGCAGCCAGCCAGCGTTCCGACCGCGAAGGTGTAAATGTCGACGTTGTCCGGCACCTGGCTCAGCGGGCCGTCGATTTTCCCACCTATGCTGGCCAGGCCGTCGGACAGGAAGGCCACGATCTTGTGGGGCTTGCTGGAGGCGGCCGCCACCTCGGTGGTACGCGTGATGGCATCGGCGAAGTTGGTCAGGCCCGGAACGGTCTTCTCGGTGAACTCGTGAACTCCGCCGAGGCCGGCGCTCTGCGAGAAGGCCGAGGAGAACACCTCCTCGATGTCGGGGCCGGCGGCGTTGCTGCTGTCGGTGGACGGGCCGGTGATCGGCCGGTCGGCCTCGGGATCGGGATCGACATCGGCCGCCACCGCCTGCGACCCGAAGATCACCGCGCCGACGTCCCCGACCGTGCCGGTGCCCGCCGCCCGGCTGTTCAGCGCCCTGGCCGCGGCGATCTCGCAGTCCAGTACCAGGGGAGTGGCGCCGTCCGGGGCGTCGCCGCAGCCCGGGGCCTCCACGTCGTGCGTGCTGTTCGACACGTCGAGGACGGTGATGAGCGCGGTGTCGGCCACCGGGGTGGCCTGGCCGACCGACGCCGTCCCGGTCAGGGTCACCGCGCCGGGCGGCAGTACCGCCCCGTCGGACGGGGCGGCGATGGTGACGGCGAGGCCGGTGCCTCCGGGCAGGTTGCCGCTGGCCGCGACAGCGGGCGCGAGAACCCCCGGGGGAAAACCCAGGAATGGTCCGGTGAGAAGCGCGACCACCGTCACGACCACCGCTCTGCTCGCACGCACGGCCCACCCCCTCGCCCCCCGGACTCCGCGTGCCACCATTCTAGGGATGGTGCCCGGCACTTGGACATCCTTAGCGGAACGCCCTTTCGGGTAATTGTGGTGCCCGTTCGGTCATAGGATCGCCAATCACGGTCCCCATCCGCGCACCGCCCGCCGGGACATTACCTTCAAACTCGGCGCGAGTAAGGCGGAGTGCACCCGTTCACCCGAAAGCGCGAATACCTCTGCGACAACTGTCGGGTGTGGCTGGCACCGCCGCGGATCCGGGAGACAGGGACCAGATCAGATGACGATCGCCCCTGTCGGGGCCGGACCGGTCAGCCGGACGAAGGCCGGCCTGGCCAGATATGTGTCCGGCGCGTTGACGTTGACGCGCCGGATCACCTGCTTGGTGCCGACGTCGAGGACCTGCAGTTGCAGTAGTTCACCGTTTCCGGAGGTGTGCAGCACGAGCAGGTGGCTATCGTCGTACCAGCCGGCGACATAGGAGGCGAACTCCCTGACCTCCCCGCCGAGCATCTCCCGCACGGAGCCGGTCGGCAGGTCCAGAACGGAGATGTAGCCGAAGACCAGGTGTTGGCCGTCCGGGGACCAGACGCCGCAGCAGAGGAACGGGGCTACCTGGGTGGGGAGCCGGATCGACAGGGTCGGATGACCTTTCAGGTCGAACAGCCGCAACGACGGTGCCCCGCCCAGTCGCCGGTCGGCTCGTTGGTAGAGGGCTACCCCTGCCCGCCCGGCGCCCAGAACATGCTGAAGTCGGCTGGGCCGAGGGATCCCCGCTGATACGGTCCTCCCTCGAATTGGACGACCCGGATGTCGCCGCTGTCCACGTCGGCCACCACGAACCCGGTTATCAGCGTGCTGTTCGACACCGAGCTGAGCGCCGTGCGTCCGTCCGGGGAGAATGCCGGGGACTCGTGAAGCGGCATGTTCCGGAGGCCGGTGGGCCACCGTAGCCCGCGGACGGCGGCTGTTCTCCCGGCGACCGCGTCACTCAGCGAGAGGACGCCGAGGCCGGACGCCCGGCCATTGCCCGAGCGTGCAACCAGCATCCTGGTGCCGTCGGCGGACAGGGCCTGGACGGAGCCTGGCAGCAGCGGCGAGGGCAGGTACCGCCGCTGCGCGGCGTTGAAGGTCCACACGCGGAACGCGCTGCCCTGGGCCTCGTCGGCCCGCGCGGGGCCGCCAGGGCCAGCCGCAGGTCGGTGTCCGCGGTCCGATCCCGCACGTCGGCCCGCTCCGGCACGACCGGCGCCGGAGTCTCCCGGCCCCAGGACAAGCGTCGCCAGCGGCTGACCTGGTCGTGGTAGAGGGCACGCCGGGCGTACGCCTCCGGGTCCTGTCGGATCCGATGCCAGCGCAGCGCGACCTTGGCCAACACGCCCTGCAGCAGGTCCTCGGCCTGGCCATGGTCGCGGGTGAGCAGGCAGGCCACCCGGTACAGCCCGGCCGACCGGGCCGCGACGAAGTCCCGGAACTGGCGCTCCGCGTCGGGATCCATCCGTCCTCCTGGGGTCCACCAGTACAGACGCGTTGCGGGCGGCTCCGCTATGCCAACCCGGCCACATCCGCCGGTGACAGACGAGCACCAAGGGGTGACAATCGGTATACACCGTCTTCCGGTTGTGGAGGCTCCCCTCATGCGCCGAGTGATCATTTCCCTGCTCGGCCTGTTGTTCACGTTCCCCGTGGTCCCGGCGGCACCCGCTCAGGCCGCCGGCACCCCCCTGCAGGTGTACGGTGCCTGGCATTGCGGCAACGACGCGTGTATCTGGGGCGCGGTCCGTGACCTGGCCGAGTTCGACGTCAACAACCACTGGCTCATCGACCGGGGCGACGGCCGCCCGTCGGTGAACCTGGTCGTGCTCAGCTTCGTGCAGCCCGCCAAGCTGCTGAACCTGACCACCGACAGCACCACGCTGGGCGGAATCCCGCGCGGGTTCACCCCCGAGCTGGTCGGCTACTTCACCTCGCACGGTATCCGGGTGCAGCTTTCCATCGGCGGCATCACATACGTCGACGCGTGGAACCAGGCGCTCGCGGCGAACGCCGCCCAACTCGGTCGCAATGCCGCCGACGTCGCGAAGCGGCTCGGCGTCGGCATCGAGATCGACTACGAGGAGAACTCCGGCGCCAACCTGACCGGGCTGCAGGCGTTCATCGACGCCTACCGTGCGGCGCTGCCCTACGACGGGTCCGGCGCCAACCCCGCGGCCCGCCTGACCATCGACGTGGCGGCCGGCGACCGATGGCTGATCGACATCGACCGGAAGGCGACCAGGGACTGGCTACGCACCGACGCGCCGGTGCTGGACTACGCCAACGCCATGGTGCCGGCCCGACAGCCGTCCACCTCCAGCGCGATCGCGAACTGGCAGGAGCACATCGACGGCAAGCCGACCTACTCCCCGCCGATCCCGCCGCTGGCGCCGGCGAAGTTCACCGGCAGCCTGTTCATCGCCGAGGGCAAGCAGGTCCGACCGGAGTGCACCAACTTCGCGAACTCGCTGCAGAACTCGACCGGGAGCTGGGTGCAGTCCGCCGCTCCGGCCGGCGCCGGCACCACCCCGGGGCTGCTGGGGTACATGTTCTGGGCGGCCGAACGACCCTCGACCCGGGGCGTGACCACCACCCCGCCGAACACCTGCGAGGGCGGCGTCGGCGTGGGCGCGACCACCTACGCGATCCCCATCCCGATGCCGGCGCTGCGGCCGAGCTGAACGGCTGCTGTGCTCATTTGGAGGTGGTGCCCACGGTTCACGCGTGCTTGAACACCACGGTAGCCATCAGCCAGGTGGTCCGAGCCCCGGTACGCACGGTGGCGTTCGGGGTGGCGCCCTGGCCGACCACCTGGTCCTCGGCGAGGAACTCCATGTCGGCCGCCGGCGAGACGTTGGCGCGCTGCGTCCAGCCGGCGCCGGCGACCAGCGTGTCGGAGAAGCCGGAGTCGAGGTAGCACCCGATGGCCAGTTCGTTGCCGGCGGTGGTGGCCGCGGTCGGCCCGGAGGCCACGGTGGCCGCCGAGGTGCCGGTCTTGCCGGTCGCCTGGACCAGCCTGTCGACCACGGTGGCGTCGGCGACCGCCGACAGGCCGGAGTACTCCAGCACCTGGATGCCCAGGTCGGCAGCGGCCGTCGGGGTGGCCGTGATGGTCGGCCGGGTGCCGCCACCCTGGGTGACCGGCGCGGTCCACACGCTCATCTCGGTCTTGTCGGTGGCCTTGAAGTGCAGCAGTTCGACGTAGCCGTTGCCGGCCGAGTCGGTGACGGTACGCGCGGTCGGGCCGCCGTTGTTCCATACCCCGACCAGCACGATGAGCCGGTTGCCGGCGGTGACCGCCGACGGCGGGGTCACCGCGATGCTGCCCGCCGCGCCGCTGTGCGCGCCTGCCTGCTGCACGAACGCGGGCACGACCGCCGCCGCCGGGGTGACCGCGTTCGACGGGGCCGACTCGGGGCCGGTGCCGAGCGCGTTGGTCGCGGTGACGGTGAATGTGTAGGTCGTGCCGTTGGTCAGCCCGCTGACGGTGGCCGTGGTGGCCGGCGCGGCGACCTGGGTGGCCGGCTGCGCGATGCCGCCGACGTACGGGGTGACCGTGTAGCCGGTGATCGGGCTGCCGCCGTCGCCCGGGGCGGTCCACTGCACGGTGGCCGCGGCGTTGCCGGCGGTGGCGCTCACCCCGGTCGGCGCGCCCGGCTGGGTCGGCTGCGAGCCGGTGACGGCCACGTCGTCGAGGTACATCGAGGTGTCGTCGGCCGGGTTGGCGCCGTCCTGGTGCACGTTGAACCACAGCACCACCGTCTGCCCGGCGTACGGGCTGGTGTTGACCGTGACCTGGGTCCACGCCTGCGCGTTCGAGTCGAGCTTGAACAGCGTGGCGAGGGTGGCGCCCGAGGTGCTGCGCAACTGGGCCTCCTGCCAGTCGTACACGCAGCCGGACCCGGAGCAGAGGCTGTCGGTGCTGGCCGGCCAGTACCAGAAGCTCAGCGTGGACGTGCCGGACGGCAGGGTGAGCGCCTGGGTCAGCGTGCTGTCCCCGAACGGCTCGCTGCCCGTCAGGGTGCCGAGCACGGCCGACGCGCTGCCGCTGTGCGCTTTCGCGGTGCTCACCACCGGCGGCGCCACCCCGCCGGCCGCCCACGGCGACAGCCCGCTCTCGAAGCCGCCGTTCTGCACGATCTGCAGGCTGGCCAGCGGCGTGACCGCGTTCGACGGCGCGGACGGCGGGCCGCTGCCGGTCGGGTTGGCGGCGGTCACCGTGAAGGTGTACGTGGTGCCGTTGGCCAGCCCGGTGACCGTGGTGCCGGTGGGCGCCGGGTCGCCGGTCACCACGGTCGGCGGCTGCGCGGTGCCGCCGACGTACGGGGTGACCGTGTAGCTGGTGGCCGGCCCGCCGGTGGCCGGCGCCGTCCAGCTCACCCCCGCGGAGGCGTAGCCGGCGGTGGCGGTCACGCCGGTGGGCTGCCCCGGCGGCGTGGACGGGGTGAAGACCACGTCCACCCAGTAGTTCTCGGCGTTGAACGTGTTGGTCGGGAATGTGCTCGAGGCGCCGTAGCCGTACACGCCGTTGCCGCTGGTGGAGGAGTTGCGCTGCGCGTGCAGCGGGCCGGAGTCCACCGTGCCGCCGCCGTCCGGCGGGGGCGACGGCGCCGGGTAGAAGTAGCCGGTGGTCTGCGCGTAGTGCCCCCGCGGCGCGAAGTACGAGGCGACGTAGGTGGTGTTCGGGTTGATCGTCACCGGGTTGGCGAAGGTGACCTGCTGCCAGCCGGAGGTGGTCTCGCCGGTGAACGTCGCGGTGGCCAGCCGCTGGCCGCTCGCCGACCACAGGCTGCCCACGTGGGTGCCGCTGTTGGTGCCCGCCTTGTAGAAGCGGACGCCGCTGACGGTGCCGAAGACGTCGGAGCGGAACTTCATGCCGACCTCGACCGACGAGGCGTCCCCGGAGTCGGGGGTGGCCGGGGTGACGTTCGAGCCCCAGATCGAGCATGGGCACGAGACGTTGACCGGTACGCCGGCCGACGCTGTCTCGAGGTTGCCGCTGTCGTCGATGGCGCGGGAGCGGATGGTGACCGCCGGAGCGCCGTGCGCGACCCAGGTGTAGGACCAGCCCGTGGTGCCGGTGGCGGGATGCCACGTGCTGCCGCCGTCCAGCGACACCTCGACCCCGCCCACCACGCCGCCGGTGTCCGCGGCGGTGCCGGTCACCGTGACACGCGCCCCGTCGGCCACCGTGCTGCCCGCGGCCGGCGAGGTGACCGCCGAGGACGGCGGGGTCGTGTCGGTGGACGCCGCGGCCCGGACGAGACCGGCGATCGGCTCGTACGGCTGGGCGCCCATGTCGGCGAACAGGTTCACGGTGGCCTGCTGCATCACCGGATCGGCGGCGTGGCCGCTGGGGTTGCTGGCGTCCAGCCCCCAACTCCACTGCACGGTGCCGGCGCCGAAGACCAGCGCCCCGCTGGCCGCCCGGTACAGCGACAGGTGGTGGGTGCGGGTGCTCGGGGCGATGCTGCTGCCGTAGTCGGTGAACGCCTCGGGCACGCTCGCGGTGGTTGCCGAGGCGTCGAACAGCCCCGCGGGGCGGAAGCCGTTGTCCGGCTCCTCGTCCCACTCGTAGCCCAGCGTGCCGGTGCCCGGGGCCAGCGTGCGGGTCTGCCCGGCGGACAGCCCGGCCACCGCGGTGTTGCGCCAGAACCGCAGCCCGGCGTACTGCGACGGCACCTGGATGTCGGTGGTGCCCCCGTTGACGATGAAGAACTGGCCGGTCAGCGCGTTCTCCGGCCGTCCGCCGTCGGCCGGCGGGCTCAGCCGCGGGTCCCGCCAGGTGCCGGTCCAGGTCGGCGGGTCCTGCGGGTCGATCGCCTGGCCGGCGTGCGTCTCCTTGTAGCAGACCAGGGTGCGGCTCGGAGTGTTGCTGCCGTCGATGCTGGCGCTCCACCGGGTCTTCCAGAAGATCTCGTTGCCGCTGAAGAACGCCAGGTTCACCCCGGCCGCGCGGGCGGCCTCGACGTTGGCCCGCTGGTTGCCGGACCAGTACTCGTCGTGCCCCACCGACAGGTACACCTTGTGGTTGAGCAGCAGGCTGCCGCGCGAGTCCACATCGGCGCCGCTGGTGTAGCTCGCGTCGAACCCGTTCGCCTCCAGGAACCGCACCATCGGGTACTCGGCGTCGAAGACGGTGTTCGGCGAGGGCGTGATGAACGGGCGGTTGTAGGACACCGCGTACGCCCGGCCGGCCGGCGCGCTGCCGGCGTAGAGGCTGTTGCCGCCGTAGCTGTTGTAGGCCTGCCAGGTGGTGTCCGAGGTCTGCACCAGCAGGTCGGAGTGGCTGGCGTCGTTGCGCACCACGAACACGACCTGGCTGGCGCCGCCGGTGTCGTCGCGCACCAGGTTCGCCAGGTAGATGCCGGAGACCGCGCTGGCCGGCACCGTCCAGGACGCGGACACCCCCCAGTTGCCGCAGTCGACCAGGCCGGTGGTCGCCTGGGTCAGGCAGGCCGGCTGGTTCTGCGGCAGCGATGCGGACGGCCGGATCCCCGCGGCCACCATGCGGGCGCCGTTGCCCTGGTACCAGCCCATCCGCAGGATGTCGAGGTGGTACGAGCCGGCGCTGGTCTTGACCTTGAACGACTCGGTCTCGCCGACGTTCACGCTCATCGAGGTGGCGAACCCCACGATGCTCGTGTCACCGCCGCCGGACAGCCGCCACTGGCTGGACGGGGTGCCCGGCAGGCTGTTCTCGCAGGCGATGACGCTGACCACCGGCGGGCCGCACGGGCCAGCCGCGCCGGCCGGCCGCACAGCCAGCGGCACCAGGCAGAACGTCGCGATCAGCGATAACGCCGCGGCGATCCGGCCGAACCGCGCAGTCCCGCGGGCCGGACGCGCACCACGTAACCCACCTTGCGACACGGCGTTACCCCCCAGTAATCCGCCACCCGCCGGAGACCGGCGGCTGACGTAGCGTGGCACGCCGCACGAGCCGGCCGCGGTGAAACCCGCAATTGTCCCCGGCCAGTGGCGTAGCGCCGCGGCCGGGACGGTGTCAGGCGATCCGCGCGGTAGATACCCCGGCTCGCATGACACACCACAGCGCGGCGGGGGCCAGCAGCAGCAGGCCGGAGGCGGCGAGCGCGGGGCCGAGGCCGGCGCGGTCGGCGACCAGCCCGGCGGCGACCGGCCCGACGAACGCCCCGAGGTCGGTCGCCATCTGCTGCGCGGCCACGATCCGGCCGCCGCCCGCGCGGCCGCCGACCAGGTCCGCCACGCTGGCGCCCAGCGCCGGCTGCGCCGTGCCGGCGCCGAGCCCCACCGCCACCGACGCGCCCAGGAACGCCGCCACGAACGGCAGCGTGCCCATCGTGACCAGCGCCGCGGCGCAGCAGACCAGCCCGGCCACCATCACCACCCGGCGGCCGCGGCGGTCGGCGACCCGGCCGGCGACGAACACCACCACCGCGCTGCCCAGCGCGCACAGCGTCAGTCCCAAACCGGCAACGGCGGGGGACTGGTGCAGCGACCCGGTCGCGTACAGCGGCACCAGCGACAGCCGCACCCCGTACACCTCCCAGCCCAGCACGAACGCGGCCGCGATCGTCGCCGCGAACAACGGCTGCCGGCACACGTCGCGGACCCGCAGCGCGCCGGCCCGCGGGTCCCGCCGGGGGTCGGGATGACCGGCGGTGTCGCGGGCCAGCAGCACCCGGTTGCCCAGCCCGAGGCCGACCATCAGCACGCCGTACAGCACGAACGGCAGCGGCAGGGAGTACCCGACCAGCAGGCCGCCCACCGCGGGGCCGGCCATGTTGCCCAGCAGGAAGGTGGTGTGCGACAGCCCGGAGGCCCTGCCGCGCAGTTCCGGCGGGGTGAGCCGGATCAGCAGCGTGGACGCGGACACCGTGTACATGATCGAGCCGACGCCGGAGGCCGCCCGCAGCGCCATCACCCAGCCGTAGCTGCCGGCGAAGCCGCACAGCGCGGTGGTCACGCCGACCAGGCAGGCGCCGGCCACGTACAGGTGCCGCTCGCCGACCCGGTGCGCCAGCGAGCCGCACACCGGGGCGAACGCCAGCCGCGCCGCCGAGCACACGCTGACCAGCAGCGCGACCGCCGCCGCGCCGACATGGAAGCTGGTGCCCAACTGCGGCAGCGCCGGGGCGATCAGGCCGAAGCCGAGGGCGCACGGAACGTTGCCCGCGATCAGCATCAGCGCCCCGAACGGGAGCTGCCGGATGGATGAGACCTGGGCCGGGGCGGCGCCGGCGGGCTGGGCCCGGGCTGGCAGGGTGGCGGTCACGGCGGCGCTCCGATCAGGGGTGGACGGTGGTCACGGCGGCGCTCCGATCAGGCGTGGGTGGCGGTTACGGCGGCGCTCCGATCAGGCGTGCGGCAGCGGCAGCAGGGTCATCTGCGACGGGTCCAGCGGGGTGTCCCGCCAGCCCAGCCGCGGACCGTCCCGGCCGATCACCCCGTTGCCGGTCAACGGGAACCCGGCGCCGAAGTTGGACACCAGCCCGGGCACGACGACGCGAACCACGTGGTACCCGGCGTGCGCCACGTCCGGCGTGGTCAGGTCCACCACGACCACCTCGTACCCGAGGCGCTCGACCACCCGCCGGTAGCCGTCCAGGGTGCGCGGGAAGTCCCGGTGCAGGGCGGTCAGGTCGGCCACCCCGTCGGGCCGGAGGATGCGCAGCGCCTGCGCGGTGGCTCGCGGGTCGCAGTGCACCTGGAGCTGCGCCTCCAGGTCGCCGACGTCGCGGAAGTCCGGGGCGAAGGAGTCGAGGTACCGGCGGTCGGCCCGGTACGGCTTGAAGTACCCGATCTCCTTCTCGCCGGTGCGCACCGAGGTCCAGAAGTGCCCGTCCGGGTCGAGCAGGTCGGCGTTGCACACCATGTTCGACGCGCCTTCGGCCAGTGACTTCGCGGTGGCCTCGGCCGGGTCGGGGCGCAGCGCGGTACCCACGCAGGCCAGGTCAAGGTCCGCGTCGCGCACGACGGTGGCGATCACCGGCAGGCCGAAGACGTTCTGCACCAGCAGGCTCCAGTGCTGCCACCGGCCGGGCAGCTCCGAGCGCGCGCCGACCAGCGGCAGCCGCCGCCCGTGCATCCACCACACCATGGTGGCGTGCCGCTCCAGGACCTCCTCGAGCGCGGCGCACGCGGCACCGTCCACCGAGGTGCCGGCGGCCACCCCGGCGAACAGCGGCGGGTTGACCGGTGTCTCGGCCGCCCGCTCGCCGACGTGGTAGTTGGTCCAGGCCACGCTGGCCGGCACCCACACCGGCTCGTCCCGGGTGACCGACCGGCCGCGCACCCAGCGCACCCGCAGGTCCGGGGTGAACGGCACGAACGGGAACCCCGGCTCGCGGTAGTGCTCGTCCGCGAACAGCACCAGCGTCGACGGGTCCACGGCGGGCTCGCCGGCGGCGCGCAGCTCGTGGTAGGTGGCGAAACGGGTGCCGTCCAGCAGCGGCAGGCTGCCGCAGTACCGCTCGATCGCCTCGCCGACCGCGGCGGCGCGCAGGTGTTCGGCCGGCCGGCCGATCGCTACCGAGCCGTTCACGACGCTGTTCGGCCACGGGCCCACCCGGACCAGGTCGGCCGCCCTCGCCACGATGCCGGCGATGCCGTCCGGGGCCTGCGGCGGGAAGTCGAGCTCGATGAGGCTGGTGACGATCCCGGTGCGCCCGTCCAGCACGAGCTGCCGGCCGGACAGCGTGTCGTTGCGGTACGGCGGCATGCCGGCACGCGGCATCGGCAGCACCGGGTGCAGCGTCTCGGCCAGGTCGCCGAAGCCGATCCGCACCTGGTTGCCGATCACCCGGGACGGCCCGCCCGCGGCCAGCCGGCGTGCCTCCCGCACCGCCGGGCCCAGCGCCGCCGCCAGCTCGGTGGCGGACGGCGCGCGGCCCCGCAGCGGCCGGCGGTGGTCCACCCCGGCGAGGTCCGGCACCGGCGCGGCCGCCGCCTCCCGGGTGACCGCGTCCAGCACGCTGCCGGAGTGACCGGGCACCGCGGCCGGGCCGACGGTCGCCTCGGCCGCGCGCAGCAGCACCGGGATCCAGGTACGGCCGGCCGCGGTGGTCGCCGCCAGCAGGTCGGCGAGCTCCTCCGGGGTGGGGTACCAGTGCGCCGTCACCACGACCGGCGCGTCGCCCGGGGTGAACGCCGGGCCGTCGAGGATGGCGACGCCGGCCAGCAGCCCGGCCGCCAGCAGGCCGGCCACCCGGTCGGCGAGCGGTCCGCCGAGCTGGCCCGTCCAGATCGGGACCAGGTTCGGCGGGTCGGGGTTCGGCGTGGCGGGGTTCGGCAGATCGGGGTCCGGCGTGGCGGGCGCGCCGGGCCGTCCGTCTGCCCGGTCGGCGGCGCGCGGCGGCGCATCGGGGTATTGCCCGGCGGTCCGCGCGGACAGTTCCCGCAGCACCTCCACCAGCTCGGCGTCGTCGGCGGAAATGCCCTCGACGGGACCATCGGGCAACGCGTCGATGAGCGCGAGCAGCGCCCTGGCGGATTTGTGGACGAGGTACCGGTCACCGTCCGGACAGGTGATGAGCGCTTTCTGGCGGCCGACCTCGTGAACGGTCAGCGGCGACTCGCACAGCGACGTCATGGTGTACCCCGGTGCTCGGGACGCTGGATCGGTGGAAATGTTTCGGACTACATGGAGAAGGGGTGGACCAGCGAGCCGGTCCACCCCTTTCTCGGCTTTGGCCGCA
>WNFU01006586.1_pt1 | contig 14007 bp, 15 predicted proteins | sample 5400121 | NCBI WGS metagenome assembly WNFU01 (sample SAMN13153360, study PRJNA577476) | soil metagenome | isolation source: 100 cm soil or saprolite under grassland replicate 1 | place: USA:California | collected 2016-06-15
CAGGAGCGCCGGCCGTGAGCGTGCAGGCCGCGCGGCGGACGGTGCGGCACTTCATCGGCGGGCAGTTCGTCGACTCCCTGAGCGGCCGCAGCTTCGACGGCGTCTCCCCGATCGACAACACCGTCTGCGCCACCGTCGCCGCCGGCGCGCCGGAGGACGCCGACCGCGCCGTCGAGGCCGCCAGGCAGGCGTTCGACGCCGGGCCATGGCCGCGCATGCCCGCCGCGGAACGCGCCAAGGTGCTGCACCGGGTCGCCGACGGCATCGAGGCCCGGCTCGAGGAGCTGGCCGAGTGGGAGACCCGCGACATGGGCAAGCCGCTGACCGAGGCGCGCACCAGGGACGTGCCGAGGGCCGCCCACAACTTCCGCTTCTTCGCCGACTACGCCGCGCACGCCCACGACAAGGCGTTCCACGCCGCCGCCGGCATGTTCACCTACACGGTGCGGGAGCCGGCCGGCGTGGCCGCGCTGATCTCGCCGTGGAACTTCCCGCTGATGCTGGCGACCTGGAAGCTGGCGCCGGCGCTCGCCTTCGGCTGCACCGCGGTGCTCAAACCGGCGGAGCAGAGCCCCGTGACCGCCTCCATCCTCGCCGAGATCTGCGCCGAGGCGGGCGTGCCCGACGGGGCGGTCAACGTCGTGCAGGGCTTCGGCCCCGGCGCCGCCGGCGAACGCCTCACCACCCACCACGGCGTCGACCTCATCTCGTTCACCGGCGAGAGCGCCACCGGCAGGGCGATCATGGCCAACGCCGCCCCGACCCTGAAGAAGCTCTCCTTCGAGCTCGGCGGCAAGAGCGCCAACATCGTCTTCGCCGACGCCGACCTGGACCGCGCCGTCGCCGGCTCGATCGACGCCAGCTTCCGCAACCAGGGCGAGGTCTGTCTGGCGGGCAGCCGGCTGCTGATCCAGCGGCCCGTCTACGACGAGTTCCTGGCGCGCTTCGTCGAGCAGGCCGAGGCGCTGCCCGTCGGCAACCCGCTGGACCCGCGCACCCGCATCGGCCCGCTGGTCTCGGTCGAGCACCGCGACAAGGTCCTGTCGTACCTGGAGCTGGGCCGGCGGGAGGGAGCCAAGCTGCTCACCGGCGGCCGCCTCGTCACCGACGGGGAGCTGGCCGGCGGGAACTACCTGGCGCCCACCATCTTCGCCGACGTGGACAACTCCTGGCGGGTGGCGCAGGAGGAGATCTTCGGCCCGGTGCAGGTCTGCACGCCCTTCGAGACCGAGCAGGAGGCCGTCGCGCTCGCCAACGCCAGCCGGTACGGGCTGGCCGGCATGGTCTGGACGCAGGACCTCGACACCGCCTACCGGGTCGCCGGCGCGGTGCGCGCCGGGACCATCTGGATCAACTGCTTCTTCCTGCGCGACCTGCGGGCACCCTTCGGGGGCATGAAGGACTCCGGCATCGGCCGCGAGGGCGGCCCCTACAGCGAGGAGCTGTTCACCGAGGCCAAGGCCGTGGTCACCCAGCATGTCCCTTGAGGCTGAAGCCTCCGCCGCGGCGGAGGTGGCGGCCGGGCGGGCGGAGGACTTCCCGGCCGGCACCGTCCGGCTGCTGCTGGCCGCCGGCCGGCGGCTGGCGGTGGGCAACGCCGGCGGGGAGCTGTTCGCCCTCGACGACACCTGCCTGCACCGCGGCGGGTCGCTGGCCGGCGGGCACCTGGACGGAACGGCGCTGATCTGCCCGCAGCACTGGTGGCGGTATGACGTGCGCAGCGGCGCGCGGCTCGGCCAGCCGCAGCTGCGGCTGCCCCGCTACCCGGTGCGGGTGATCGACGGCGAGGTGCGCGTCACCGTGCCGCCGGCGCCGCCGGCGCGGTCGCTGCGCGAGATCCTGCTCGACCACGCCCGGGAAGGCAGGTCATGAAACCTCCCCTCAGCGCGGTCCTGTGGGACGTCGGCGGCATCGTCTACGTGACGCCGTTCGAGCTCGCCGGGGAGCTGGAAGCCACCCACGGCCTGCCGCCCGGGACCCTGCCCCGCGGGCCGTTCGCCGACGGCGGCGACGGCGACTACGCCGCCGTGGACGCCGGCGTCCTGCCGGAGCCGGCGTACTGGCGGCGGTCGCGGCTGGCCCTGCTGGAAGCGGGCGTCGACGTGGACGTCCACCGCGACATCCGCTGGCAGGGACGCGAACGCCCCGAGGTGCTGCCGGTGCTGCGGGCGGTGGCCGCGTCCGGCTACCGGCAGGGTGCGCTCACCAACGACGCCTCCGGGTTCCTCGGCGCCGGCTGGCAGTCGACCTGGCCGTGGCGGCACCTGTTCGACGCGGTGGTCGACAGCGTCGAGATCGGCGTCCGCAAGCCGCACCCGGACGCCTACCGCGCCGCCGCCGACGCCCTGCGGCAACCACCGGAGGCGTGCCTGTTCGTCGACGACCTCACCGTCAACGTCGACGCCGCCCGCGCGGTGGGCATGGCGGCGCTGCGCTTCGACGTCACCGACCCGGCCGGCAGCGCCGCCGCCGTGCTGGCCCACACCGGCCTGGCCTGAGGGCCCCATCGACCGGGGCACCCCTTCGGGGTTCCCCGGACCCCTCCGGCGGCGCATCCACCGATCGGTGGATGCCGGCCGCCGACCGGCGGACCGGCGAACGCATACCAGGTGGTCGGCGAGGCCTACCGGCGCCGGCTGCTCAGCCAGCTCGCCGGGCGGGTGCATCGCTCCTAGGATGGCGGCGGCATGGAGACGGACCCGGGCGCGCTGTCGGCAACCGAGCTCGCGGAGCTCGCCGGCGCGACGAAGGCTGAGGTCGAGCGGATGGTCGGCCTTGGCATCCTGGTGGCCCGCGACGGAGCGGGCCCGTTCCTGGCCACCGACGTGCAGAAGGTCCGCCTCGCCGCGGCCTGCGAGCGGGCCGGGCTGCCGATGGAGGGGATCGCCTCGGCGATCCGGGCGGGCCGGCTGTCGTTCGCCTTCTTGGAGGCCTCCCCGTTCCGGCGCTGGGCGGTGCGCTCGAGGCGGACCTACCGGCAGGTGAGCCAGGAGACGGGCGTGCCGTTGGAGCTGCTGGGCAGGGCCTTGGAGTCGATGGGGTTCGCCCGGATGGCGCCCGACGAGGCGATCAGGGAGGACGAGCTGGAGATCGTGCCGCTGCTGCAGCTGGGACACGCCACCGGGACCTTCGACCTGGCCTGGCTGACCCGGCTCGGCCGGGCCCACGCGGAGGGCCTGCGGCTGATCGGCACGGCCTGGGGCGAGGCCTACCAGGCGCGGTTCGAGGGGCCGGCGCTGGCCTCCGGCGCCACCCAGCAGACCGCCATGGAGCGGGCCGCCCAGCTGAGCGTCGACTTCCTGCCGCTGGGGGACCCAGCGCTGCTGGCCATCTACCACAGGCAACAGGAGCTGCTGTGGACCGAGGGCCTGGTCGAGCGCATCGAGAACGAGCTGGAGGCGGCCGGGATGCTCGGGCGGCCCGGGCGGGTCCCCGCGATGTCGTTCCTGGACCTGGCGGGCTACACGCGGCTGACCGAGGAGCGGGGCGATGCGGCCGCCGCCGCGTTGGCCGAGGCCTTGGCGCTGCTGGTGGACAGGTCCTCCCGGGAGCACGGCGGGGTGCCGGTGAAGTGGCTGGGCGACGGGGTGATGGTCCACTTCCGGGAGCCGGCTGGGGCGGTGCTGTCAGCGCTTGACATCGTGGTACAGCTCCCCGAGGCGGGCCTGCCGCCGGCGCACGTCGGGGTCGCCGCCGGGCCGGTGGTGGCCCAGGGCGGCGACTACTTCGGCCGCACCGTCAACCTCGCCGCCCGGATCTCCGCCCGCGCCGGCGCGGGCCAGGTCCTGGTCAGCCAGAGCGTGGCCGAGTCGGCCTCACCCGAGGGCGTGACCTTCGTGGAGCTCGGGGAGTTGCGGCTGGAGGGGTTCGCCCGTCCGGTGCGGCTGCTGGAGGCCTGCCGGGCGGTCTGAGACGTACCCCTCCGGATTGCCGATCGGGGAGGAAGCCGTCACTCTGGCGCCATGCCAAGGCAACGAGAACGCGTTCAGCAGCGGGAGCCCGCCGTGGCCAGCTTCCTGATGGACATGGACGGGATGCTGGTCCACGAGGAGCACCCCATCCCCGGCGCCGACCGGTTCGTCAAGGCCCTGCAGGCGGCAGGCCTACGGTTCCTGGTGCTGACCAACAACTCCATCTACACCCCGCGCGACCTGGCCGCGCGGCTGACCCGCAGCGGGATCGAGCTGCCGCCGGAGGCGCTGTGGACCTCGGCGCTGGCGACCGCGCAGTTCCTGGACAGCCAGCGGCCGGAGGGCACCGCCTTCGTGGTCGGCGAGGCCGGACTGACCACCGCGCTGCACGACATCGGCTACGTGCTGAGCGAACGCGACCCCGACTACGTGGTGCTGGGGGAGACGCGGACCTACAGCTTCGAGGCGATCACCAGGGCGATCCGGCTGGTCCGGGACGGGGCGCGCTTCATCGCCACCAACCCCGACGTGACCGGTCCCTCGCCCCAGGGGGTGCTGCCGGCGACCGGCTCGGTGGCGGCGCTGATCACCAAGGCGACCGGGGTGCTGCCGTACTTCGTCGGCAAGCCGAACCCGCTGATGATGCGTTCTGCGTTGCGGGCGATCGACGCCCACTCGGAGTCGACGGTGATGATCGGCGACCGCATGGACACCGACGTCGTCGCCGGGCTCGAGGCGGGCATGGAGACGGTGCTGGTGCTGACCGGGATCTCGACCAGGGCCGACGCCGAGCGTTTCGCCTACCGGCCGTCCCGCATCGTCCAGTCGGTCGCCGACCTGGAGATCGACATCGGCGCCGGCGGCCTCGGCTGACAGGCGGCCACCGGCAGCGGCGAGGATAGCGGACGGTCATGCGGCGGATCTCGACCACGGTGGTCGCGCTCGTCGGGGAGCCGGCAAGGGCGTGCCTGGAGGGGCTGGGGCGGGCGGCGAACATCCGCACGGTCCCCACCGACCCGGAGGCGTCACCGCTGGAGCGCGCGACCGCCGCCTGGCAGACCGCCACCGGCAGCCATCGGCCGTACCTGGTGCACGACGCCGACCCGCTGGCCGCCGTGGCCGACGCCTGGGTGCGCCGCTTCGACGAGCAGGCGCCCGCGGGTGAGCTCGAGATCGCCGTGGCCGAGACGCTGGACCGCTGGCGGGCCGGCGCGGTCGAGCTGCCCGACTACTACCTGGTACTCGACGTCGAAGGGTGGCAGGCGACCAGGCGGCACTGGTACCTGGGGGTGCTGCACCGGGCCGCGCCCAGCCGGGTGCAGCCGGCGCCGGGCACCGCCGCGGCCGTGCGCGAGCGCCTGGCCGCCCTCGCGGCCGGCCGCTGGTGGCCGGACATGGACCGGCTGCTCGACGGGATCGACCGGGTCGTCCCGGATCGCCCCTGACCCGGCAGATTCTGGCATCTCGCCGAAATCGGGGGATGCAGGCAGGCCGGCAGACTGGTTATCTTTAACTATGTCGCTTGCTCCCCCGTTGGTGCCCTTCGAGGAGCTCCAGCGGACCTTCGCCGACCGGTTCCCGGCGAGCGATCCGCTCGACCTGGAGGCGGGCACCGTGGTGGTGCTGCCCAGCCTGAGCTTCCCGACCAGCGAGCTGCGCAAGATCGTCGGCATCGGCTTCTACGAGGAGCGGCTGCTGTTCCTGCTGCTGCTGCTGCGCCGGCCCGACGTCCAGATCGTCTACTTCACCTCCATGCCGATCGATCCGGCCGTGGTCGACTACTACCTGGGGTTCCTGCCGGACCCGGCCGCCGCCGGGGAGCGGCTGCACCTGCTGACCGCCGCCGACCCCGAGCCGCGCTGCTTGACCGCCAAGCTGCTGGACCGGCCCGACCTGCTCGACCGGGTCCGCGAGCTGACCAGCGGCCCTGGCACCTCGTTCGTGCTGCCGTTCAACGTCACCCAGTACGAGCGGGAGCTGGCGGAGCATCTCGGCCTGCCCCTGTACGGGCCCTCCCCGGAGCTGGTCGGCCTCGGCTCCAAGACCGGTTCCCGCCGGGTCGCGCGGCTGGCCGGGGTGCCGGTGCTGGACGGCGCCGAGGACCTGCGCTCGATCGAGGCGGTGGAGGCGGCCGCCCGCCACCTGCGCGAGCGGCCCGCCTCCCCGGTGGAGGCGGTGGTGGTCAAGCTCAACGACGGCTTCTCCGGGCAGGGCAACGCGGTGGTCGAGCTGGACGAGCTGGACGGCTCGCTGCTGGACTCGCCGGTCGTCTTCTGCGCCGAGGACGAGTCCTGGGCGTCGTTCACGCCCAAGATCGTCGAGGGCGGAGCGGTGGTCGAGGAGCTGCTGGCCATCCCCGGCATGGTCTCGCCCAGCGTCCAGCTGCGGGTGCTGCCGGGCGGGCAGCCGCTGGTGCTCTCCACCCACAGCCAGGTCCTGGGTGGCCCCAACCACCAGGTCTACCAGGGGTGCCGGTTCCCGGCCGACTCCGAATACCGGACCGAGATCCGGGCGGCGGCGGAGCGGGTCGCCCGGGTGCTGGCCGGCCGCGGGGTGATCGGCTACTTCGGCGTCGACTTCTTCGTGGTCCCCCAGGGCGAGCGGCAGCGGATCTACCTGGCGGAGATCAACCTCAGGGTCGGCGGCACCACCCACCCGTTCGGGATGGCCGCGCTGGCCACCGAGGGCAGCTACGACGCCACCTCCGGGCACCTGGTCGCCGACGGCCGCGCCAAGTGGTACCTGGCCACCGACAACCTGAAGTCCTCCAGGCTGCTCGGCCGCCGCCCGGGCGCGGTGATCGACACGCTGCTCGGCCGCGGCCTCCTCTACGACCACCGCCGCCGCGGCGGCGTCACGCTGCACCTGCTCGGCGCCCTCCACGACCACGGCAAGATGGGCTTCACCTGCATCGGCGACTCGCCATCCGAGGCCGAGAGGCTCTACGACGAGGTGCTCGCGGCGCTCGCGTGACGGTGCTAGCGTGCTGATCCCGACCAGCCGAGCCGTGGGAGGACCGGCATGAGCGACGGCACCATCCACCTCGAGGACGAGGACATCACCACCTGGCGTCCGGACGCCGGTGGCACGGCCCCGTCGCCCACCGCGACGGTCGCCGACCCCGACCCGCAGGACGCCGACGGTGTCGACGGCGACGGCACCGACGGCACCGACAGTGACAGCGGCGGCGACGCCGACGGCACCGACAGCGACAGCGACGGCACCGACACGGGCGACGATGCCGACGGGACCGACCGCTAGTTCCGCCGTCGAGCGCTGCACCGGCGACCCGGCCGGTTTCCTTCGCGACCATTGGGCGAGGGCGCCGCTGCTGCGCTCCCAGGCCGGGCCGGACGGCTTCGACGACCTGCTCTCGCTGGCCGACGTCGACCGGATCCTGTCGACCACCTCGCCGCGGACGCCGGCGTTCCGGCTGGTCAAGGACGGCCAGCCGCTGCCGCCGGCGTCCTACACCCGGTCGGGCCGCATCGGCAGCCAGCCGCTGTCCGACCTGCCCGACGTGGGCAGGATCTACGACCACTTCCACGCCGGGGCGACCATCGTCCTGCAGGGGCTGCACCGCTACTGGGCGCCGCTGACCGCCTTCTGCCGCGAGCTGGAGCTGTTCCTCACCCACCCGGTGCAGGTCAACGCCTACCTGACCCCGCCGTCGTCGCGGGGCCTCGGCGTCCACCACGACACCCACGACGTGTTCGTGCTGCAGGTCTGTGGCCGCAAGCTCTGGCAGGTCTGGGACGCCGCCGTCAGCTTCCCGCTGGCGCGGCAGAAGCAGCTGCCGCCCGGGGCCGAGGCGCCCACCGGGACGCCGCTGGTCGACGCCGAGCTGGTCCCGGGTGACTGCCTGTACGTGCCCCGCGGCTTCCGGCATGCCGCCAAGACGGCCGAGACCGCCTCCCTGCACCTGACGGTCGGCGTGCCCACCTACAACTGGAACGAGGTGCTGCGGGACGTGGTCGACCTGGCCACCGAGGAGGCCTGGTTCCGGGAGGGCCTGCCGCCCGGCTTCGCGAACCAGCCGGAGCAGCTGGCGGCCAGCCTGGCCGAGCGGGTCGCGGAGCTGCGCGGCTTCCTCGACAAGGTCGACCTCGCACAGGTCGCCGAGCAGGCGGCCGGCCGCTTCTGGTCCCGCCGGCCGCCACCGCTGACCGGCCAGCTGCAGCAGCTCCTGGCCCTCGACGAGCTGGACGACGCCACCGTGGTGCGCCGCCGGCCCGGCGCCGTCTGCCGGCTCCACCCGGCCGGCGGGCGGCTGGACGTCCAGCTCGGCGACCGGCAGCTCTCCATGCCGGCGGCGCTGGAACCGGTCATGCGCCAGGTCCTGGCCGCCGGCAGCTTCACCGTCGCCGACCTCGGCGAGCACCTGGACGGCCCCAGCCGGCTGCTGCTGGTCCGCCGGCTGGTCCGCGAGGGGCTGCTGGAGTCGGTCGCCGTTGGCTGAGGCGCCACCCTGCGCGTCGCTGTCCCGCGCGCTCGCCGAGCCCCTGTTCGGCACCGCCTCGCGGGTCCGCGGCTGGGTGCTGCTGGAGCAGCCGGGCCCGTGGGGGCGGGAGGCGGTCCTGGAGAGCCGCCTCGACCCGGCCATCGCGCGCGCCCTTGACCGGCGCACCCGCGCCGCCCACGCCCGCCTGCTGCTGATCCGCCGGCCGGGGCGGGCGGCGGCCACGGTGCCGCACTGCTTCGTGGCCCACACCGGCCGCGCCGACCGCTGGGTCGAGGGCCGCCGGCTGGACGACCCGGCGGCGCTGCTGGACCTGGACCTCGGCCGGGTGGTGGCCGGGGAGCGGCCCGGCTTCGGCGAGCCGGTCGAGCGTTCGCTGCTGCTGGCCTGCACCAACGGCCGCCACGACCGCTGCTGTGCCACCTACGGCCGCCCGCTGGCGCTCGCCCTGGCCGCCGCCGGCGAGCAGGTCTGGGAGTGCTCCCACATCGGCGGCGACCGGTTCGCCGGCAACCTCGTCTGCCTGCCGGACGGGCTCTACTTCGGCCGGGTCGGCCCCGGCGACGCGGCTCGGGTCGCCGGCCTGTTCCGGCGCGGGCTGATCGACCTCGACCACTACCGGGGCCGCTGCAGCGACCCGCCGGTGGTGCAGGCGGCGGAATGGTTCGCCCGCAGGGAGACCGGCCTCCGTGGCCTCGACGACCTCGCCCTCGAGGACCACGACCGGCTGGACGGCGCGGTGCGGATCGTGCGCTTCCTCGGCCCAGGAGGGTTGCGCCTGCGGGTGGCGCTGCGGGCCGCGCGCAGCGGCGACCCGCGGCCGCTCACCTGCTCCGCGGCCCGGCCGGAGCCCCCGCTCACCTTCACCCTGCTGGACCTGCGCACGGAGGTGGCCTCCTGATGAGCAGCGACCGAGCGCGTGTTGCGATCGTCGCAGGTGGCGCTGGCCCGATGCTTGCCTCGCTCGATGAGCAGGTAGTGCAGCAGCCGGCGGACCGCCTCGGTGGCATAGCCGTGCCCCTGGTGCTCGGGGGCAAGGGTGAAGCCGATCTCGGCCAGCCGCTCTGAGGGCAGTGCCGCGAAGGCGGCATCAACCATCGTCTGCCTCCTGGTACCGATGACGGCGTCTCTGGGATGGGTCGCGGCGACGAGCTCGCCGTTCGCTTGGACGTGGTTCACAGTGTTGGACTCCAACGAGCATCAGGGAGGAACCGGGGTTGACGGATCGCTACGACCAGTTCACCAGCTTGCAGTTCGAGCGCCCTTCGGACGGGGTGCTTCGCATCATCATGAGCAATCCCGACCGGCTGAACGCCGCCGATGCGGCAATGCATCGCGACCTCGCCGAGGTCTGGCGCACGATCGACACCGATCCTGAGATCCGCGCGGTCATCGTCCGAGGTGAGGGAGCGTCGTTCTCGGCAGGCGGTGACGTGGACCTCGTCGCCGAGATGACCGAGGAGTTCGCCACTCGCATCCGCGTGCTTCGGGAGGCGCGTGACCTGGTTTACAACCTCCTGAACTGTTCCAAGCCCATTGTTTCGGCCATGCAAGGACCGGCCGTCGGCGCCGGCCTGGTGATCGGGTTGCTCGCCGATGTCTCCATTGCAGCCCGGTCGGCCCGCATCATCGACGGCCACACCCGGCTGGGCGTCGCGGCCGGCGACCACGCCGCAATCGTCTGGCCGCTGCTCTGTGGCATGGCAAAGAGCAAGTACTACCTGCTGTTGTGCGAGCCCATCTCGGGCGTGGAGGCGGAGCGGATCGGCCTGGTGTCGCTGTGCGTGGACGACGCCGAGCTGCACGACACCGCGCTCGAGATCGCGACCAGGCTCGCGCGCGGGTCCCAGAGCGCGATCCGCTGGACCAAGTACGCCCTGAACAACTGGCTGCGCATGGCCGGCCCGGTCTTCGACACGTCGCTGGCGCTGGAGTTCATGGGCTTCGCCGGCCCGGACGTGCGCGAGGGCGTCGCTGCCTTCCGCGAGAAGCGCCCACCCAACTTCACCGGCCCGGCGTCGGAGTAGGTCACGACCGGCCCGGCTGCACCAGGCCGACCTCGTAGGCGAGGATCACCGCCTGGATGCGGTCGCGCAGGCCGAGCTTGGCCAGCACGTTGCCCACGTGGGTCTTGATGGTGTGCTCGCTGACGTACAGGGTGGTCGCCATCTCGGCGTTGGACATGCCCCTCGCCAGCAGCTCCAGCGTCTCCCGCTCGCGGGCGGTGAGCGCCTGCAGCGCGGCCGGGTCGGGCCCCACCCCGGTGGGCCGGCGGGCGAACTCCTCGATCAGCCGGCGGGTGACCTGCGGGGCCAGCAGCGCGTCGCCGCGTGCCACCACCCGCACCGCGGCCACCAGGTCCTCGCGGGGCAGGTCCTTCAGCAGGAAGCCGCTCGCCCCGGCCCGCAGCGCCTCGAAGACGTACTCGTCCAGGTCGAAGGTGGTGAGCATCAGCACCCGGACCGGGTCGGCCACGCCGGGGCCGGCCAGCCGGCGGGTCGCCTCCAGCCCGTCCAGCCGCGGCATGCGGATGTCCATCAGCACCACGTCGGGTCGTAGCCGGCCGGCGGCGGCGACCGCGTCCAGCCCGTCGGCCGCCTCGCCCACCACCTCGATGTCCGGCTGCGCCTCCAGGATCATGCGGAACCCGGCCCGCACCAGCCCCTGGTCGTCGACCACCAGCACCCGGATCCGCTCCGACCCGCTCATCCGCCGGTGCCGATCGGCAGGCGGGCGGCGACCCGGAAGCCGCCCGCAGGCAGCGGGCCGGCGTGCAGCTCGCCGCCGAACAGGTTGACCCGTTCGCGCATGCCGAGCAGGCCCTGCCCGGCGCCGTTGCCGCCGGCGGGGCCGCCGCGGCCGTCGTCGCTGACCTGCAGCTCCAGGTCGCGTTCGCCGTAGCGGACGACCACGAGGGCGCGGCCGGGGCCGGCGTGCTTGACCGCGTTGGTCAGCGCCTCCTGCACGATCCGGTAGGCGGACAGGTCGACCCCTGCCGGCAACGGCCGCGGCTCGCCCTCGACGGTCAGCTCGACCGGCAGCCCGGCCCGCCGGACCTGCTCGACCAGGATCGGGACCTGGGCGAGGCCGGGCTGGGGGGCGAGGCTCGGCGTGGCCTGCCCGTCGCCGCGCAGCACCGCCAGCAGCCGCCGCATCTCCACCAGCGCCTGCCGTCCGGTGGCGGCGATCGCGTCGAAGGCGCCCGCCGCCTTCGCCGGGTTGCGTTCGACCACCACCGGTCCCGCCTCGGCCTGCACCACCATCATGCTCACGTGGTGGGCGACGACGTCGTGGAGCTCCCGAGCGATCCTGGTTCGTTCCTCGGCGACCGCCCGCTGGGCCTGGACGGCCCGCTCGCGCTCCAGGCGGGCCGCCCGGTCTTCCAGCTCGGCGGTGTAGGCCCGGTGGGTGCGGGCGCTGTCGCCGAGGATCCAGGCGTTCGCCAGGGCGAGCGAGCCGAAGGCGGCGTCCGACAGGTCGGCGTCGGTGGCGGGTGTCAGCACCACCACGCCGAGGATGACGGCGATCACGCCTCCCACGATCAGGGCGGTGCGGCGGCTGCACCAGGCGGCGGTGGTGTAGGCGGCCACCAGGCCGCCGATCGGCACCGACATCGTCAGGTCCGGGTAGGGCGCCACCCCGTAGGCGGCCGAGGCGAGGCCGGCCACCAGCGGGATCGCCAGCGGATGGCGGCGGCGCCAGGCCAGCGGGAGCGTCTGCAGCAGCACCAGCGCGACCGCGCCTGCGTCCCCCGGCCGGCAGCCGCCGTCGCAATCCTTGCCGGCGTACCCGAGGGCGATCAGCGAGACGGCCGCCAGCAGGACCGCCAGCAGCCCGTCGGCCAGCAGCGGATGGGCCCGCAGCCAGCCCACCACCGCCGCCGGCCCCCGCCCCAGACGTTCCTCGACGCGCATGGCCCCAGTATCGGCGCTCGCCGGCCGGCCGGCCTCCCCTCGCCGAGGGATCTTCCGGCGGTCAGCTGCCGGACAGCGCCGCCAGGTCGGGGGCAGGCGGCGCCGGGCGGGGGTCTGGGCGGCGCACGGCGCCCCGGTCCACCCCGCGGGCGATCAGGACGGGCTCGCCGCCGCCGCCGGCGTCGACCACCCAGAGGTCGAACGGTCCCTCGCAGCGGCCCTCTGCGACCAGCACCCGGCGGGTGTCGAGCCAGCCGGCGGCGCTGGTCGGCGCGCTCGCGGCCGGCAGCAGCGGCCGTCCGGCGCTGCTGGCCAGCCCCGACAGGTCGGCCCTGCTGTCCTCGCAGCCGCTGCCGGTGTCGACCACCAGCTGGGCGCCCGCCCGGTCACGCCGGACGACGATCGCCAGCACGTTGCGGTCGCCGCTCCAGGCCGGGGCGAGGCGGGTGGACTCGGTCAGCGAGAAGACCTCCACGCGGCGGGCGCCGTCGGGCAGCCTGACCCCGTAGTACAGCGCCGTGCCGGCGATCGAGAAGGCCAGCGGCCCATACCGCGCCCGCCTGCCGGCGACCAGGCGGACCGGGCCGCTGCCGCTGTCGGTCGCCATCCAGATCTCGGAGCTGCCGCCACGATCGACCGCGAACGCCAGCGCGCGCCCGGACGGGTGGGCGGCGACCGCCTGGTACTTGACGCCCCGCAGCGGGGTCAGCTCGCGCAGGTTGATCGAGCCGAGGGACGCCCATTCGAGGTTCAGGCCACCCGGGGAGACGAAGGCGAGCGCGTTCCCGGACGGCCCCAGCCAGGTCACCGAGACCGGCTGGATGGTGCGGCCCGGCCGCCAGACGGGGGCGCCGACCCCGCGCACCTCCAGGCCGTCAAGCACCACCCGGTCCCCACGCGGCCCCCACAGGAACGGCCCTGGCCGGCGCACCTCGAACAGGCACCAGAGGTGGCGGCCGTCGGCCGATGCGGCCCAGGCCCGCCCGCCGGCCACGAACGCCACCGGCGCCGCGGTGGCGGGAGGGGCGGCGCGGGCGCAGCCTTCCGGCAGGGGGCCGCTGGCGGGCGTGCTCGGCACGGTCGTGCCGGCCGCTCCTGACAGGGTGGGGCCCCGCTCCGAGCAGGCCACCGTGAGCATGGCCAGGACGGCCAGTAACACTCGGGCCCAGCGCGATCGCCGTGTGGGGGACATGGCCAATCGCATCCTCTCCCAGTCCCCGGGAACTGGTCGTTGCGAGCATGATCCCATCATGCGCGCACGAGCGCGAAGTTGACCGCTCGCGGTTCGGCTCGTTCGCCTGATTTGGGCGGTTGGCGGGCTGGTCCGTTCCCTTGACCGTTAGCATGCATCCATGGATGCGGACCGCCTGCGCAGCGCCGTCGACTGGCGAGAAGGCCGGCTCGAGGTGATCGACCAGACGCTGCTGCCGGAGCGGCTGGTGCTGCTCGAGCTGACCACCGTCGCCGAGGTGGTGGACGCCCTGCGCCGGCTGGCGGTCCGTGGGGCGCCCGCGATCGGCGTGGCCGGCGCCTTCGGGGTGGTGCTCGGCCTGGAGGACGACGCGGCCGCTGCGGGCCTGCCCGCCGCGCTGGCCGCCATGGAACGGGCGGCCGCGCAGCTGGAGGCGGCCCGGCCGACCGCGGTGAACCTGCGCTGGGGCGTGCGCCGAGTAGTGGCGACGGCCGCTGCGGCGACCACCGGGTCCGAGCTACGCCGCCTCGC
>WNFU01006587.1_pt1 | contig 14005 bp, 11 predicted proteins | sample 5400121 | NCBI WGS metagenome assembly WNFU01 (sample SAMN13153360, study PRJNA577476) | soil metagenome | isolation source: 100 cm soil or saprolite under grassland replicate 1 | place: USA:California | collected 2016-06-15
TGACGCGATCGAGCCACATGATCCGCGCCATCCCTACGGCGAGCAGGATCAGCACGGCCAGGGCGCCGCTGAGCCAGATGGGGAACACGAGCGTGGTCCAATCGGTCGTCAGGCGCCAGCGGACCGGGTCTTCCGCGACTGTCGCCGATGGCGCCGGACTCGCTTGATGCGCTGTCACCGTCGGGACGACGCGCGCAGCAGGTGTGGGATCGAGTTTCGGCGCGGGCGGCGCGATCTGCTCGGCGTTGAACGCGACGGGCACATCGAGTCGTGGCCAACCGGCGAGGCTCCAATTGGGCAGCAGCGCGGACGCGAGGGGCAGCGCGAGCACGCCGCCACACGCGAGCGCCCACACGAGGTGCCGCAGCGACGCGGGAGAGCGGCGCAGGAACACTGTCACCAGCGCGGCCAGCAGCAGCAGCACGGTGGCCTTGACGAAGGCATCAGCGAGGAACGCGATCATGTCAGCGGCCCTCCTTCCGCGCGTCAGCGATGAGCTGGCTCAGGCGGGCGAGCTCCGCGTCGGAGAGGCGTGTGGAAGAGAGATCGAGCAGCGCCGCAACGGCCTGCTCTGTGGAACCGTCGAAGAATGTGTGCAGCAGTTGTCGCAGCGCCGATGCCCTAGCGCGCTCGCGCGGTACGGTCGGCACGAACACGTAACGAGGACCGTCTTCCTCATGACGCAGATGCCCTTTCTCCTCGAGCACCCGCAGGAGCGCACGCACGGCGGAATAACTCGGCGGCTCGGCGAGCTGATCGAGCACCTCGGCGGCGGTGGCGCGGCCGGAACGATAGATCACGTCCATGATCTCCCGTTCCCGACGGCTCAGCTGCGTATTCGTTTCTTTGGACATTGCCGCTCCCCCAACGGTTGTATGCTAAAAAACTAGCACCTACTGCTAAGAAAGTAGCATTGGGGGGAATCTTGTCAAGCGAGGCGGTTGCGGACGTTCCGGGCTTGCCAGAGATGCCGGCGCTCGTGGGCCAGGATGAAGTTGAAGTACGTGCCCAACGGCACGCGCAGCAGGCGGTTCACCGGCGATATCAGCCGTACATGCGCCAGATCCAGGCCGTCGGCCTGCCGCACCCGCTCGCCCAGCTGATCCCGAACCCGGGCGAATTCGGGCAGCACGTCGGTGCTGCGGCGCGTGCTAGCGGGGGCGACGCGAATCAGCTTGGGAGAACGCATGCGCCACTTGGGGGGCGGCTCCATGGATTTCGCCACCATGCGCGCGAACCAGCCGTAGCGGAACGGTCCGCCGGAAAACTGTCCCTTCGCCCGCCCTTCGGCGATGGAGCGGTCGAACGCCGGTAACGTCTTCGTCACGCCGACGTTCAGGTGCTCCAGACAATCGAGGATCGACCAGCTGTCCTCGGTGGGATGCCAGTTCAACTGATCATCGGTGAGGCCGGCCGTCACCGCCCGTCCGTCCGCTTTGATTACCTCGATCTGATCGAGCATCGACCGGATGTCTGCATTCATCACGTGCCTCCTTGCCGGGTCGGGCACCCCGGGGTCAGGTTTCGTGACATCCCGGAGGCTCTATGACCGTGTTGACCGTCCCGCTGCTCGTGCTCTCAACACTCGCACAAACCCCTGCTCCCCGCGACCTCGTCGCACGCGCCGTCACCGCGATGGGCGGCGAAACGGCAGTGCGCGGGCTGCGTGGTTCCGCGATCGACTTCTACCAGGCGACATTCGGCTTGGGGCAGGAAGAGACGCCGGCCTCACCGGCGCGAGCCAATTTGACGATCGGCCGGCAGGTGACGGACTACACGGGCAACCGGGTGCTGTTCACAACCGAGGGCCGCAACCCAACCGGTGCCGTCAACAAGGTTCGCCGCGTGATCGCGGGAAGCATCGGGATGACCGAGACCAACGGCGTGCCGGCGCCGGACAACGCGGGGCAGGTCGCAAGCGTCGAACGGTTCATCCGGCGTACGCCCGAGCGATTGTTGATCGCGGCGCTGGATAATCCCGCTGCCCTGCGCTCCCTCCCTGTGCATCGTTGGCGAGAGGAAGCACTCGACGGCATCCGCTACGCGGCGGGCCTCGACACGCTCGACCTCTATTTCGATCGGCGCACGGGTCTGCTCGTCCTTACCGAGACTTTGACCGACGATCCGATCCTCGGCGACCGCCTCACACGCACCGCCTTCACGCGTTGGCAGGATGCCGGCGGGATTCTCTTTGCTCGCCAGGTCGATATCGAGGTAAATAACCGGCTGCAGACCAATACCGTGGCGACGGCCGTCAGCACCAATCCAGAGCTGCCCGATACGATGTTCGCGATTGCCGACTCGATCGCCGCCCGCGCGCAGCGCAGCAGCTCCGCACCGCCCCCCGTCGTCGTCACCCTCGTCGAGCTCGCGCCGGGTGTCTGGCGTGCCGAGGGAGGTACGCACCACTCGCTGGTGGTCGACCAGGGGGCGCGCGTAGTCGTGGTCGAGGCGCCGCTCGGAGCGGCGCGGACCCAGGCGCTGCTGGACACGCTGAGCGCCCGGTTCCCAGCCAAGCCGGTGGGGTTGGTCGTCAACACTCACCATCATTGGGACCACGCTGGTGGGTTGCGCGCGGCGCTGGCGGCGGGCGTGCCCGTCGTCACCCAGGCGCGAAACGCGGCGTTCGTGCGAGGAATCGCGGCGGCCCGTAAGACGGTGAGCCCCGACGCGCTGGACCGCCGACTCGGCGCCGCTCGCATTCGCCCTCCCGCGATCACCGCCGTCGAGGACAGCATGGTCTTGGGTGCGGGCGACGGGCGCATCGTGATCTACCGGCTGCCCACCGTCCACGTCGAGGGGATGCTCGCCGCCTACGTTCCCGCCGCCCGCCTGTTGTTCGTGAGCGACGTGCTGTCGCCCGGCGCGACGCTCGCGCCGGTGGGGAGCGCCGAGCTCGTCGCGCTGGCCCGCGCGCGGGGCATCACTGTAGATCGCGTTGCGGGCGGGCACGGCGGCGTGGCGGCCTGGGCGGACGTGGAGCGCGCCGCAGCCCCGACCCCGACGCCCTGATACCAGGCTTGTGGAGTACGAAATCTTTCGTATTGACAATACGAAGACTTTCGTATATCGCCCTCCGCCGTCTGGCGGAGAGCAACGACCCGCGTGCCCAGCAGGTCTTCGACCGAACGCTGCGCCGGCCCTAGCGTCTAGGGCTGGTGCGCGTCGTTCGCCCCGCTCGCTGCCGCCTCGCTCCCCAGCCGGTGTTGCTGATACCAGCTCATCATGTAGAGCTGGGTCCGGAGAAAATTCGACGGCTTGGAGCTGGTCCCGTGGTACTCGCCGTTGAAGCGCAGCATCACGACGGGCACCTTCAGCATCTTCAGCGCCGAGTAGTACTCCTCGGTCTGCGGGATGGGCGTCCGCAGATCGAGCTCGCCGGTCATCAGCAGTGTCGGGGTCTTCACGTTGCCGACATACGCGAGTGACGACTGCTTGATCCACTGCTCCGGCTTCTCCCAGAACGGCGCATCGAAGAAGCCGTAGGTGAACAGCGGGACGTCGGTCTGACCCGCCATGCTCATCCAATCGATGACCGGACAGCGAACGGCTGCCGCCGCGAACCGCGTGGTGTGCCCGATCACCCAGCTCGACAGCACGCCGCCGCCGGAACAGCCGCCGACGTACATGCGCTGCGTGTCGATGTAGCCGCGTCCCACGACGGTATCGACCCCGGCCATCAGGTCGTCATAGTCGACGCTGGGGTAGGCCCGCTCGATCGCGTTGCCGAACGCGCTGCCGTAACCGGTGCTGCCCCGGGGATTGGTGATGAGCACCACGAAACCGTTGGCGGCGAAGTTCTGGAGCTGGTAGCTGAAGGCGCCGTTGTACATCCCGTGCGGCCCGCCGTGGATCTCCATGAGGAGCGGATATTTCTTGCTGCGGTCGAAGCCGGGCGGCTTGATGATCCATCCTTCCACCCGTGTCCCGCCGGTCGAGGTGTACCACACGTCCTCGACCGATCCCAGCCGGACGCCCTGGAGCACGTCGGCGTTCACGCTCGTGAGGCGCGCGAGGGGTTGGGCGCGGCCGGCCTTCAGACTAAAGCGCACGACATCAGGTGGATCGTCGGCATCGGAGCGGATGCCGACCCCGCTGAGATCACGCGAGATCGATGAGAGCGACAGCATCTGCACGCCCTCGGTGACGCGGCGGTTGCCACCGCGCACGCCGGCGAAGTAGACGTTGCTCGTCCCCTGCTCGGCCAGCGCGAAGAAGACGCCGCCGCCGTCGGGACTCCAGCGCACGTTGCCGGGATCGCGGTCGTAGGTGGTCAGCGCGCGCATCCCGCTGCCATCGATCCCGACCGCCCAGACCTCATCGGCGCGATAGGAGAAGGTGCCGTACTCGTGACCGGTGAACGCGACCGTGCGCCCATCGGGCGACACCACGGGCCCCGTCCACCCGCCTTTCTTCGAGACAAGCTGACGCACGGCGCCGCTCTGCACGTCGACCGCGTAGAGATACGATTCGCGGTAGCGATAGTCGGCATCGGCTTCGCGCAATCCGTCGAAGACGATCGTGCGTCCGTCAGGGGTCCAGTCGTAACTCGGTGCGCCGAAACCGCCCAGCTCGCTGGTTCCGAAGTCGCCCTTGGTGAGTTGCCGGGGCGTCCCACCCTCCGCCGGCACCAGGAAGATCTGCGTCGTTCCTTGTTCGACGTAGCCGGTCCGATCACGACGGTAATGCAGCCGGTCCACGATGCGCGGCGCGGGGGTCCACTTCGCGCCTTCCGGGGCGGCCGGCATGCTGATCTTCCACGGCGTCTCGCTCTTCACCAGCATCGCGAAGGCGAGCGAGCGGCCATCGGGGGACCAGCTCAAGTTCGACGGAGTTTCGCTGACGTGGGTGATCTGTGACGTGGCGCCCTCGGCATCCATCCAGCGCACGAACACCTGCGTGCCCTTCGGCTCACCGTCGGCGAAGTAGGCGATGCGCGTGCCATCGGGCGACCAGCGGGCGTTCGAACCCTTCACGAGGAAGCGGTTCTTCGAGCCGTCGGCGTTCATGATCCAGAGGCCCGCATCCCAGCGGTCCTCGATCTTGTTCACCCAGCGGCGGGTGTACAGGATCTGCGAGCCGTCGGGAGACATCTGTGGGTCGGCGACCTGTTCCCAGTCGAGATAATGGTTGACGGTGAGGAGCGAATCGGATGCGGTTTCCTGACTCGCAGCAATGGACGGAACAACGAGGAGCGCAGCGACCAGCACGGAACGCATAGAGCCTCCGCGGACGAACCGGAGAAAGGGTGCGTTTAAGAGAACCTCCCGGACCTCATTGGGCCAGTCCGTCCCTGGGCGTGCCGATCAGATAGGATCCGCGCAGTGGCGATGCTCCTGCCCTGAATTCACCGATGTCCCAATCGTACGTGTCCAATCCCTGGACCAGCTCCGCGAGCTCGGCACGCGAATAGGTCCGCAGGCACGAGACGATGCCGTCGAAGGTTCCGACGAGCGGTAGAATGGGCGGCAGATAGGTCCAGAAGAACCGGGACGACCGCCAGGGGCGCATGAATGGAAATGCCAGGATGGTTCCGAGCCACGTGAAAGCGACCACGGCGATCTCGAGGGGGGCGCGCCGCGCGATTTCGAAGATCGCGATCCCCTGGCGGCGCCCGACGGCATCGGCAAGGATCGCGCGGGCGTCGGCGGGAGCAAAATGGTGGAAGGCGGTGAATATCGTGCGAAAGCCATCGAGCTCGACCGGCACGGCGCGCGCATCAACCCGCTGGATGCCCCCCCCGCCCCTTCCCGCACTGTGGGGGTACAGATCGGTCATCACCACCGGCACCCCCACGTGCGAGGACAGGCGGCGCCAGGGCCCGCCGGCACCCGAGCAGAGGTCGACGATCCGGCGAGCGTTGGTGCGCGCGACGGCGGCTCGCAGCAGGGGACCAGCGGCATCGTAGGCTCGGCCAACATCCACGAAAAACGCCAGGAAGTCGGTCAGCGCGTCGCGCAACGACGGCGGGCACCAGGGGAGGTCGTGTATTTCGACGAGATGCAGCCGCATCAGAGCAAAGTTAGATTTCGCGCCCGATTATGGACAATTTCGAGCTTCCACGGCTGTTCGCCGATCGTCCTACCGGCCACAACTACTTCGAGCTGATCCGCGTGCCCGCGATGTCGGCGGGATTGTACGTGTTACAGCCCGGTGAGCCGGACCGCCAGGCACCGCACCGCGAGGATGAGCTCTATTATGTCGTCGGCGGCCAGGGGACGATCCGCGTCGGTCCTGAGGATCGTCCGGTGACATCCGGCACCGCCGTTTTCGTCCCGGCGGGCGTCGAACATCACTTCCACTCGATCACCGCGGAGCTGCGGATCCTCGTCGTCTTCGCGCCCGCCGAAACCCCGACCGCCGCTTGAGCCTGCGGACCACGCCGTTTCATTCGCGCACCGGTCCGCTGTCCGAAGGACAGGCCTGGCGGCGCTGGGCCGGCTACGTCGTCGCCAGCTCCTACGAGCTGTCGCACGACCGCGAGTATCACGCGATCCGCAGCTCGGCGGCACTGCTCGACGTCTCCCCGCTCTACAAGTACGTCGTCACTGGCCGTGACGCCGCGCGGCTGCTCGATCATGTCGTCACGCGCAACGTCGCGAAGGCGAAGGTCGGCCAGGTGCTCTACACGCCCTGGTGTGATAATGAAGGAAAGCAGATCGACGACGGCACGATCTCCGTGCTTGGCGAGCAGACGTTCCGCATGACGTCCGCCGACCCGACGCTGCGCTGGCTGCATCTGAACGCATCGGGTCTCGATGTGACAATTCAAGATGTCTCCGAGAGCACGGCCGCGCTGTCGCTGCAGGGCCCCAGCTCGCGCGCAATTCTCCAGATCGCGGCCGAGCGCGATCTCAGCGCGCTCAAATACTTCCGGCTGACGAGTGCCAAGATTCGCGGCATCCCCGTCACCATTTCGCGCACCGGCTACACCGGCGACCTCGGTTACGAGGTGTGGGTGGACGCGGCGCAGGCGGTGCCGTTGTGGGATGCGCTGATCGAAACAGGCACGCCGTTCGGCATCACGCCGGCGGGAATGCTGGCCCTCGATGTCGCCCGGATCGAGGCGGGACTGCTCCTGATCGAGGTGGACTACTTCTCGTCGCGGCATGCCTTGATCGAAGCGCAGAAATCATCGCCGCTCGAGCTCGGGCTCGGCTGGACCGTCGCGACCGACAAGGAGCGCTACAACGGGCAGGCGGCGCTCGCGGCTGAACGGCAGCGGGGACCGGCGTGGCAGTTTATCGGCCTGACCGTGGATTGGGACTCGCTCGAGCAGCTGTACGCCGAGGTCGGTCTGCCGCCGCGCCTCCCGACGCAGGCGTGGCGCAGCAGCGTGCCGATTTACGATCGCGGTGGGCAGCGCCAGCTCGGGTATGCGACGAGCGGCGGCTGGTCGCCGCTGCTGAAGCGGTACATGGCGTTGGCGCACCTCGGGTCCGAGCATGCTACGCCCGGAACGGAAGTACGCATGGAAGTCACAGTCGAGCATCGTCGCAAGCAAGCAAGAGCACACGTCACCGCGCTGCCGTTTTTCAACCCCGAACGCAAGCGCGCATGAAGCGCTACGACGCGATCGTCATCGGCGGCGGCCACAACGGGCTCGTCACGGCCGCCTACCTCGCGCGCGCGCGGAAGTCTGTGCTCGTCCTCGAGCGCCGGCCGCGCGTCGGTGGCGCCGCCGTCACCGAAGAGATCTTCCCGGGCTTCAAGTTCACGATGTTCTCCTACGTCGTGTCGTTGCTGCGACCCGAAATCATTCGCGATCTCGATCTACCGCGGCACGGGCTGCACATCCTGCCGCTCGAGAGCACCGTCACGCCGATGGAGAACGGCAACTACCTCGCGGCCTGGGCCGATCACGACGAAACCCGGCGCGAGCTGTGCCGCCACTCGCTGCGCGACGCCGAGGCCTACGACGAGTACGGCCGCCTGATGCACTTCATGGCCCAGGCCGTCAAGCCGATCCTGAGCATGGTCCCTCCCGACCCCACGTCGCTTGCTCCTGGCGACTTGGCCGGTCTCTTGAAGCTTGGCAAACACTTCCGCGGCCTGGGCGGCGAGCGGCTGCATGCGCTCGTCAAGCTGATGACGATGAGCTCCGCGGATTTCCTGGATGAGTGGTTTGAGACGGACGTCCTCAAGGCGACGAAGTCGGCGAGCGGCATCATCGGCACGTTCCTGGGTCCACGGTCTCCAGGGACCGCGTACGTGCTGCTTCATCATTACATGGGTGAGCTGGACGGCGTTTTCAGGGCCTGGGGGTTTGCGAAAGGGGGCACGGGTGCGGTGAGCGAAGCCATCGCGTCCGCCGCCCGCTCGTTCGGGGCTGAGATCAGGTGCGATGCCGGTGTTTCGAAGGTCCTCGTGCGTAACGGCCGGGCCACTGGCGTCGTGCTGGAAAACGGTGACGAGTTGTCTGCGGGAATTGTCGTGTCGAGCCTCGATCCGCGCCGAACCTTCCTCCAGCTGCTCGAGTCCAATGAGCTGCCCACGGAGTTCGTCGCGGATATCAAGCGCTTCAAGTTCCGCGGTTCGTCGGGCAAGGTGAACCTGGCGCTCGATTCGCTGCCCAGCTTTACGTGCATGCCGGGCATCGGCCGGCAGCACCGCGGTGCGTTCTCGATCAGTCCCAGCCTCGACTACGTCGAGCGCGCGTACGACGACGCGAAGTACGGCGAGTTCTCGCGCCGGCCCTACATGGACATCGTGTTCCCCTCGATGATCGATCCGGGCATGGCGCCGCCCGGCAAGCACGTCATGTCGATCTTCGTACAGTACGCGCCCTACAAGCTGAACGGCGGCTGGACCGACGCGAAGCGCGAGGCATTCGGGGACGCGGTCGTGAATACGGTCGAGAGCTTCGCGCCGGGATTCAAATCGCAGATTCTGCATCGCCAGGTCATCACGCCACTCGATATCGAGCGCATCACCGGTCTCTCCGAGGGCAACATCTTCGCCGGCGAGCTGGCGCTGCATCAGCTGTTTTTCCTTCGCCCCGCGCCCGGCTGGGCGAAGTTTGCGACGCCGGTCCGCGGATTCTACCAGTGCGGCTCGGGGACGCATCCGGGCGGCGGCATCATGGGCGCGTCAGGTCGGCTCGCCGCGATGCGCATTCTCAAGGACGGCCGGTGAACTACGACGCGATCGTGATCGGCGCGGGAGCCAACGGCCTCGTGGCGGCGCACTATCTCGCCAGCGCCGGCAAGCGCGTCGTCGTCGTGGAACAGCGGCCGGCGGTTGATCAGTCCGCCGATATCGGCTGGGTGCCCCCCCGCGTGATTCGCGATCTGGGTTTGCACCAGCTTCGGCTCGAGCAGCCCGATCCGTGGCTCACGGTGCCGCTCGACGGCGGAGGCACGCTCGAGTTGTCCCGCGACATCGGGCGTTCGGTCGAGGCGATCCGCCGCATCAGCCCCGCCGACGCGGCGCGGTGGCCGGAGTTCAGCCAGCGCATGCGAACGCTCGCGGGAGTTCTGGAGAAGCTGTACCTCGCGCCGCCCCCCGATATCGAGACCCGCGATCCGCGCGAGCTGGCGCGCATCGGTGGCCTGGGACTCTACGTTCGCCGGCTCGGCAAGCAGGCCGTCATTGATCTGGCGCGCATCCTGCCGATGGCGATCGCGGAGCTGCTCGACGACTGGTTCGAGAGCGACGCCCTGAAGGGCCCGCTCGGTGCGCTGGGCATCTGGCACCTGAAACAGGGCCCACGCTCGGGTGGTACGGCGTTCAACTTCCTGCATCATCATGTCGGCAGTCCCGCGGGCGTGTTTCGCCCGGTCCAGTCGAACGTGACGCAGACCTTGGACGGGATGAAGCGAGTCGAGGTGCGTCGCGGCAGTCGCGCTACTGTGCTCGCGGAGAATGGCCGGGCGACGGGCGTCGTACTGGAGAATGGGGCGACCATTCTCGCGCCATTGGTCGTGTCCAGCGCCCCGCCGCGGGCTACCCTGCAGCCGGTCGCCATCGAGCTCGATCCGGAGTTCGCCCGCGCGGTCGGCAACATCAAGTCTCGGGGCGTCGTCGCCCGCGGCACGCTGACGCTCGGTCAGGCGCCAGCATACTCGAACCTCTGCATCGCCCCCTCGCTCGACTATCTGGAGCGGGCCTACGACGACGCCAAGTACGGCCGAGCTTCCGCGGCCCCGTACATCGAGGTGCAACGCACCGACGGCAACCGCCTGGAGTTGCACGTCCAGTACGTGCCACCGGGGACGCTGGACGGACTCGCAGAACGCGTCGCCCACATACTGAAGGTTCGGCCGGACCAGGTGAAGCTGCAGGCGGCCGAGGAGAGCCTCTACCACGGAGAGCTCACTCTCGACCAGATTCTGTTCATGCGTCCCGTACCTGGTTGGAGCCGCTACCGCACGCCCATCGAGGGGCTGTACTTGTGTGGCTCGGGCACCCATCCGGGCGGCGGAATCCCCGGAGCGGCCGGCCGCAACGCCGCGCGCGCGATCCTATGACCTTCCTGAAGACCGTCGAGGCCTACCGACAGGGTGCCCGCACGCTCCCGGGCCGCTATTACACGGCTCCGGAAGTATTCGCCGACGAGCAGGAACGGGTTTTCCGCCATCACTGGATCTGCATCGGCCGCGAGGCGTCGCTCGCGACGCCGGGCGATTACTTCCTGGTAGAGATCGCGGGCGAAAGCATTATCGTCGTCCGCGATCAGTCCGGTGCGCGGCGGGCCTATTACAACGTGTGCCGCCACCGCGGCACGCGGCTGTGTGAGGCGTCCGCCGGCCGGCTTTCCGAAACGATCCAATGTCCGTATCACGCCTGGACGTACGCGCTCGATGGACGCCTGATCGGCGCGCCGCACATGAATGAAGTCGAGGGGTTCGACAAGAAGGCCTATCCCCTCCATGCGGTGTCGCTCGCGGAATGGGAAGGATTTCTGTTCCTCAACCTCGATCCCCACGCGGTACCTGCGGCGCAGTGGTTCGCACCGCTCAAGGACCGCTTTACCCGTTACAACCTGCCGCGGCTGCGGACGGTGCGTCGCATCGAATACGATGTGCGCGCGAACTGGAAACTGATCCTGCAAAACTACAACGAATGCCTGCACTGCCCGACGATTCATCCCGAGCTCTCGACCAAGCTGCCCTACACGAGCGGCGCAAACGATCTCATCGAGGGACCGTTCCTCGGCGGCTACATGGAGATCAAGGCGCCGAACGAGAGCGCGACGATGACCGGCCGGGCGTGCGCGCTGCCGCTCGGCACGCTGCCAGCCGACGATCAGCGCCGCGCGTTCTACTACGCACTGTTTCCCACGATGATGCTGAGCCTGCATCCCGACTACGCGGTCTTCTACACCGTCTGGCCGGTCGCAGCGAAGCAATCGCGCGTCATCTGCGAATGGATGGTGCACCCGGACGCACCCGCCGCCGCGGGCTACAACATCCAGGACGCCGAGGAATTCTGGGATCGCACCAACCGGCAGGATTGGCACATCTGCGAGCAGAGCCAACTCGGCATCAGCTCGCGAGTGTACGCGCCGGGACCGTACTCGCCGCGCGAGAGCATTCCCGCCGCATGGGATCGCACCTACCTGAGGGCATTTGAAGGCTCTTGAAGCAGTGCTGAAGGAAGTCGCGGAGCGCCTCAAGGACAACTACCCATACGGCGATCCGCTGTACGCGGGCCAGATGCTCAAGCCACCGCACGACGTGGCGCGCCGCGCGTACGAGATGGCCCTCAAGATCAATCCCAACAACCATGCCCTCGACGGCGGTCGCGCGAGCTCGGCCATGGAGAAAGAAGCGGTCGCGGCGCTGGCGCGCATGATCGGCTGGGACGCACACCTCGGCCACCTGTGCGGCGGCGGTACGATGGCGAACCTCGAAGCGCTGTGGGTCGCCGGGCAGCTCCATCCGGGCAAGACGATCCTCGCCTCGACACAGGCGCACTACACGCATCAACGGATCGCTGGGGTGCTTGGTCTGGCATTCGAGACGATCCCGTGCGATCGCGCGGGCCGCATGGACGTGCCGGCGCTCGCGCGCCGGCTCGCGGCCGGCGGAGTCGGCACGGTCGTCGCCACGATGGGGACGACGGCAACCGGCGCCGTGGATCCGCTCGATGCGATCGTCGAGCTGCGTGGTCGCCACGACTTTCGCATCCACGCCGATGCGGCGTACGGCGGCTACTTCCTGCTCGTCAAGGACCTTGCCGCGGAGACGCGCCGTGCGTTCGGCCGGATCAGCGAAGCCGCGTCGGTCGTGATCGATCCGCACAAGCACGGACTACAGCCGTATGGGTGCGGGTGCGTGCTGTTTCGGGATCCGTCGGTGGGCCGCCTGTATCGGCACGATTCGCCGTACACCTACTTCACGTCCACCGAGCTGCACCTCGGCGAGATCGGGCTCGAGTGCTCGCGCCCCGGCGCCGCCGCCGTCGCCTTGTGGGCGACACAGCGGCTGTTTCCGCTCGTCCCGGAGGGGGAATTCGCCACAGGGCTCGCCAGTGGACGCGCCGCGGCGCTGGAGCTTTACCAGCGGCTGCGGAAAGACGGGCGCTTCGTGACCGGTGCGGCGCCGGAGCTCGACATCCTGGTCTGGGCGCCGCGCGCCAAGGGGGGGGGCATCGGCGAGGCATCCAGTCTGTCACAACGGATCTTTGACGAGGCGGCTCAACGCCAACTCCACCTCGCCATCGTCACGCTGCCGGTCGATCTGATCGATGTGCAAGACATGCAGCGCGACCGTGACACGATCATCTGCCTGCGCTCGGTCTTGATGAAACCGGAGCACCGCGAATGGGTGGATCCGATCTGGGCGATTCTCGACGCCGCGACTACCGCCGCCGGTGTGAAGCGCTAGTCGACGAATCCGGTCGAGAACCGAATGATCAAGTTCCGGCCGGGATCGAACGCGAACTCTTTGTAGCGGCTCAGGAAGCTTTTGTAGCGCTGATTGAGCGCGTTCCGCAGCGATATGTCCCCTCGCACGTTCCGACCGAACAGTCGCCTGTTGGCGCCGAGGCTCACATGCAGGAGTGCGTATCCCGCGGTCGGAATATCGAGTGGATTCAGCCGCTTGGGGCGGGCGTACATGTCGACGTCCACGGCAAGCCGGTCGCGCCATCCGAATCCCACGGTGCCGCGCACCGACGGCAACAGCGGGAGTGGCTCGTGCGACGTGAGATTCGTGCCGCGCACCCCTTCTACGCGACCGCGCGCCACCAACCCCTGCCCGATCTCCGCTTCGACCAATGCTTCGCCGCCCAACATCTCGGCCTCCACCTGGCCGTACTGATATACGCGCAGCGAATCGATGAAGACCGCGGTGGGCGTGATGTAGACGTAGTCGGACATGCGATTGTGATACGCCGCGAACTCGATCCGCACGCGCCGGCCGCTGTAGCGGATGCCGAGGTCAACGCCGCGACTCGCCTCCGGCTTCATCGTGGAGTCGCCCAGCTCGTAGCGCGCCTCGCCGATGTGCGGGCCATTGGCGAACAGCTCGAACAGCGTCGGCGCGCGCCAGGCACGGCCGACGTTCAGGCTCAACGCCAGGCTTGAGGTAGGCGTGAAGACCACACCGGCGTTCCCGGACCACGCCTGCGAGTTCCGGTTCTGCTCGGAGACGCCCAGGGAATCGTCGCGATCGGCGTGGAGTCGCCGTGCATCCGCACGAACACCGGCCAAGAATGTCCACTTCCCAGATCCGGGAGTCCACTGGTCGAACGCGAATGCGGCGCCCGAGACTGTGTTGGCATTCGGAACGATCGGCTCGCGACCGCTCGCGTCGTTGGTCTGGCCGACAGTCGTGATGCCGAACGTGAGACCGCCGCGGTGCAAGAGCAGATCCAGCGACCCCGTCTGGAGCAACAGATTGAACGCCTCGGACTCCGTCCCGGTGGAATCGTCCGATACTTCGATCAACGAGTGACGCTGTAGCTGCCCCTTCGCCTCGAGTCGCCAGTCGCGCCACGGCTTCTGTGCCGCGATCTGCAGCCGCTCATCGCCAGCCTTCCGCTCCGGTCCCCCCTCTTC
>WNFU01013777.1_pt1 | contig 13994 bp, 14 predicted proteins | sample 5400121 | NCBI WGS metagenome assembly WNFU01 (sample SAMN13153360, study PRJNA577476) | soil metagenome | isolation source: 100 cm soil or saprolite under grassland replicate 1 | place: USA:California | collected 2016-06-15
GTCGACCAGCCTGACGTTCGGCGCGCGAATGCCTTCGTTGATTCTCGCCTGCTGGATGACCGGACGTGCCGGTTCCGGGGCGCGCCGCCTGGGCCTCAAGTAGCTCTCACCAAGTCGTGCTTATCCTCCTCTATTCGACGAAAGCGAAAAACCGCTGCAAGCAGCGGCCCGGTTTCCTCGTCTCCACGACTCGGTTGAACCTCCGATAGGCCTATGACCCCGGAGGTGAGGACGCGGTCCGCTCCTGCTTTTCAGACCCTGAGAGTAGCAAGTTCGCTCTCGAAATCAGAAAGCGCGAGGGTTCGCTGCTGCCCGCCGTGCTCGCGCACCGCAAGGGAATCGTCGGACTCCTTGTCGCCGTAGACGATCACGTAGGGGATCTTCTCCACCTCGGCATTGCGGATCCGCTTGCCGACGGTGTCGTCGGTCGCGTCGACCTCGACCCGGTACTCGCTGAGCTTCGCGGCAAGGGCGTCGGCGGCCTCGCGGTGGCCCTCGCCGACCGGCAGGATCCGGATCTGCACCGGCGCGAGCCAGAACGGGAACGCGCCCGCGTAATGCTCGGTCAGGATGCCGATGAAGCGCTCGAACGAGCCGAAGAACGCCCGGTGGATGAGATACGGGGTGTGCTCCGCGTTGTCGGCGCCGACGTAGCGGCAGTTGAGCCGGCCCGGCTGCTGACTGTCCAGCTGGATGGTTCCCATCTGCCATGCGCGTCCCAGCGAGTCGTTCATGTGCAGGTCGATCTTCGGCCCGTAGAACGCACCCTCTCCCTCGCCGACGAAGTACTCGAGCCCACGACGCTCGAGCGCCGCCTTCAGCGCGCCTTCGGTGAAGTCCCACTCCTCTTCGGTTCCGAGCTTGTTGTCGGGACGGGTCGACAGCTCGAACTTCGCTTCGAGGCAGAACAAGTCGTAGAGGTACTTCACATAGTCGAGGCAGCCGAAGATCTCGTCCTCGATCTGCTCGCGGGTGCAGAAGATGTGGGCGTCGTCCTGCGTGACGTGGCGCACGCGGGTGAGCCCGTGCAGAGTGCCCGCACGCTCGTTGCGATGCAGCGGCGCCGCCTCGGCGTAGCGCAACGGGAGCTCGCGATAGCTGCGGAGGGTGTCCGCGAAGAGGACCATATGCCCCGGGCAGTTCATGGGCTTGATCGCGAACAGGTGATCCTCCTCCGGGATCAGGAACATGTTCTCGCGAAACTTCTCCCAGTGCCCCGACCGCTCCCACAGCACCTTGTCGTAGATGAGCGGCGTCTTCACCTCGAGGTAGCCGCGGCGCGCGTTCTCGCGTCGGCGCAGGTCCTCGAGCTCGTTCCAGATCACCATGCCCTTGGGGTGCCAGAACGGCGAGCCCGGCGAGAGGTCGTCGAGGTGGAAGAGATCGAGCTGGACGCCGAGCCGGCGGTGGTCACGCTTGCGCGCCTCCTCGAGCAGCTCGAGATGCTTGTCCAGGTCCGCTTGCGAGTAGAAGGCCGTCCCGTAGATCCGGGTGAGCTGCTTGTTGTGCTCGTCGCCGCGCCAGTACGCGCCCGCGAGCGAGGTCAGCTTCAGCGCTTTGATCGGCTTCGAGCTCTGCAGATGCGGGCCGCGGCAAAGGTCTGTGAAGCCGCCTTGGGTGTAGAGAGTGATCTGTCCTTCCGCGGTGTCGACGAGCTCCAGCTTGTACGGCTCGTCCGCAAAGCGCGCTTTTGCCTCCTCCGCGCTCACCTCCTCCCGCGACCACTCGCGACCCTCCTTCAACTCGCGCCCGATCTCCTCCTCGATTCGCTCCAGCTCCTCCTCGTGGACCGGCTCAGGAAATTCGAAGTCGTAATAGAAGCCGTTCTCGATCGGCGGCCCGATCGCGACCTTCACCCCGGGATAGAGACGGCGTACCGCCTCCGCGAGCAGGTGCGCAGACGAGTGGCGAAGGACGGAGAGGGCGTCGGGATCGTCCTTGTCGCGCGTGGTCAGGATCTGGATCCGCTCGCCGTCGGCGAGCGGCAGGCGCAGGTCCTTCACCTGCCCGTTCGACCGAACGAGCACTGCCTGCTCGGCGAGCTTGGGTCCGATCGCGCGCGCGGCGTCGAGGCCGGTTGCACCGGCCGGAAGTTCAAGCTCGGTGTTGTCGGGAAGTAGGACTTTCATGGTGCCAGACACGGTCGATCACCCCCGGGAAGACGATCGTAACGACGAGGTCGGAGAGTCGCCTGCGCCCGATCCGGAGCCCGACGGCGGCGCAGCCGACGAGGACCCGGAGGCCGATTAAGCCGCGCGCGACCCGGCGACCGTCGGTCGCGCGCGGCGGCGCGTCGTCGTCAGCCGGATCACGTGTCCATCTTACCGGCGCCGCTTCGTGAGAACCGGAGGCAGCCGCTTCGGCGGCTTGACCCGCCGAGGCAGCCGGGTGCTCCTTGCGTGCGGCTTCTTCGCATCGACGTTCGTCGCCCTTGGAGTGCTCGTTGCCGCCGGAGTCACCCAGCCGTTCGACGGGTACGCGGTGCGCCATTTGATGCCCGGGCTTGGAGCAGACTTCCAGAAGCCGTCGCTTCCAGGAAGGCTGATTCCGTTCGTCGGCGAGGCCCAGCGGCACGCCGACGCGTTTCAGCACGCAATCAGGGTGATCTCGTTCCCGGCCTCGGGGTTGCCCTCGCTCGTTTTGTTCACGAGCGCCTGCTTCCTGCTCTGGCGGCGAGGCGAAGGATCACGCGCACTCGCATGGGCGGCTGTCTTGGTCGGGGCGATCGGGACCGAGCTGATCTGCGAGGCACTCGTGCGCCACGAGCCGTTTCTCCTCGTATCACCCTATGGCACCGTACGTGAGGTGACCTACGCCAACTCATACCCGAGCGGACATGCGGTTCGGGCGACCCTCCTCGCCGCCCTGGCGGGTCGCCTCTCGCCGCGAGTGCTGCCTTACTTCCTCGTCTGGACAGCTGTGGTCGTCGTCGGACTGGAGCTCGCCGCCGCCCACACGCCTACCGACATCCTCGGCGGTCTTCTCCTGGCGGGGTTCCTGCTCAGTTCGGCGACGCTCGCAAGTCGAGTTCTCAGCCGTCCCAGACCATGAGCAGCCACGGCGATGGATGCTCCTCGTCGGCGGGCTGTTCCTCGACGTCGACGAAGCCGGCCTTGCGCCAGGCGTCGATCGCCGTCTCGTTCCACGTGTATGGATCGACCGTGATGCGCGTCCAACCGCACTCCTCGCGAAGGTGACGAGCGAGCGCCCGCGTCGCATCCGGGCCGAGTCCGCGACCACGTGCAGCCGGGATCATGAACATGTCGATGCCCCCCGCGTCGCCCTCGCGCCACGCCTGCAGGTAGCCGACCGGCTCGCCGCCGGCCTCGACGATGAAGCCGTCGACATCCGGGCGCCTGAGCCGCTCCAGGATCTGCGCGTGCGTGAACGTCTCGTCGTCCCAGTAGCGGGAAACCTCCGGATCGGCGTGCCAGCGCACCAGCAGCTCGGCGTCTGCGTCGGTCGCCGGCCGCACGAGCGTCAGCGCACCGCGGACCCCGAGCCTGCGGACATTCACTCCGCGAACGCGGCGTCGCGCAGCTTCGCCGGCGCCTTCAGGTAGTACGACTCGCGCAGCCACTCGAGCGCGGTTTCGAGAGCGTCCGCATCCTCGATCGTCGCCGTGACCCAGCCGTAACGGCCGACGTAGCTCGCGCGGCGCACCCACGGATGGAGATACGCGATTTCACGTTCTTCGGCCGACAGTTTCAGCGTCAGGTCGACGGGCTCCGTTTCCGTCATCAGCGCGAACAGGCGGTTGTCGGCGACCTTGAAGACCGGAGAGCCCCAGGGAGCGTCCTCGTACGCCTCCGGCAGCGAGAGAGCCAGCTCGCGAATCGTTTTGCACACGCGGCGCGCGGGAATCGCCACAGAGCCAACGATAAGCGAGGAGGGGGTTATGGCGAAAACGATTCGCGAACTGATGACGAGCAACCCGTGCTCGATCGATGCAGACAAGCCCGTCGCCGACGCCGCGAAGATGATGCGGGACGAGGACGTGGGCCTGGCGCCGATCGTCGAGGGGAAGAAACTGATCGGGACGCTGACCGACCGTGACATCACGATCCGCGTCGTCGCCGAGGGCAAGGATCCGCAGTCGACAACCGTGCGCGAGGTCGCAACGACGAAGGTCGTGACGATCGACCCGGACCAGGATCTCGACGAGGCCCTGCGGCTGATGGCGAAGAATCAGGTACGGCGCCTGCCCGTGGTCGAGGAGGACGGCCAACTCGCAGGCGTGGTCGCGCAGGCGGATGTCGCACGGCACGCGACCGACCAGCAGACGGGCGAGGTCGTCGAGGAGATCTCGAAGTAAAGGAGGGGTCATGCCCGGCAAACGGCCGAGCGTCAAGAACGAGAAGCAGTACGAGGGTCTGAAGAAGAAGGGAATGTCGAAGCAGCGCGCGGCGAAGATCGCGAACTCGCCGGGCGCCTCCAGCCGCGGCGGCAAGAAGTCGCATTCGAGCTCGTCGCGGAGCAGCTCGTCGCAGGGCGGCACGACCGCCCAGAAGAAGGCGGCGGGACGCAAGGGCGGCCGCGCGACCGCGCGCAAGAGCTGACGGGCGGCCGCGCGACCGCGCGCAAGAGCTGACGGAGAGGCCCGCTCCGGCGGGCCTCTAAGTCTCGTTGCGCGGAATCTTTCTAGGCGTGCGCCGTCTGGGGAGCGATCGAGAACACGACCTCTCCGGCGGAGATCTCAGGCGGCGAAGCCGCCAGTTCGGGCATGTTGTCCTTGATCCAGTCCGCGGCGGCTCGGTTCGACTCCTCCACCCCGCGCTGGTCGTCGCAGATGGTGATCGAGGCGGCGCCGTCGCCCGCCCGAACGAGGTAGTAGGCGTTGAATCCCTGCACGGGCGCGACCACGGCCTGGACCTCGTCGGACCGCTCCGCGAGCTCGTCGGCGAACGTGCTGTTGCCGACGTAGCGTCTGATGCTCACGTACATCCTTGCCTCCTCACATCCTCTGCCGGATGCCCGGCACGGGAGCGACGCTACTCCGGGCTTCGTCCACAATCAAGCGCTTTTCCCGTAAGGTCCTCTCTAATGGCCCGTCTCTCCGAGATCTTGCGCAGCAAGGGCACAGACGTCCTCAAGATCGACGCGTCGGCGACCGTCTTCGACGCGCTCAAGAAGATCGTCGAGCTGAACGTCGGCTCGATCCTCGTCACCGAAGGCGACGAGGTCGTCGGGATCATGACCGAGCGGGATTACCTGCGAAAGATTGCGATCCAGGGCCGCACGAGCCACGACACGCTGGTCGGGGAGATCATGTCGTCGCCGTTGATCTACGTGACGCCGGAGACGAGCATCGAAGAGTCGATGGCGATCATGACCGACCGGCGCATCCGGCACCTGCCGGTGGTCGAGAACGACGACGTCGTCGGCATCATCTCGATCGGAGACCTCGTGAAGTTCCAGTCCCAAGAGCAGAGCTTCCAGATCAAGTATCTGACCGAGTACATCTCGGGCGGCAGATAGATCAGAGGTGTCACAGACATTATCCTCAAGAGCTCTTCGACGACCTGGTCGCGTTCGCGCAGCTCGAGCCGGGCGCGCGCCTGCTCGAGATCGGCTGCGCGACCGGCAAGGCGACGCGGCCGTTGCTCGCGCGCGGCTTTCGCGTTGTCTGCGTCGAGCTGGGAGCGGAGCTCGCGGCCCGCGCGCGCCAGAACCTCGCGGGCTTGGCCGCCGAGATCCACGTCGCGCCCTTCGAGACGTGGGAAGGCGAGCCGGAAGCGTTCGATCTCGTCTACGCGGCCACCGCCTGGCACTGGGTCGATCCCGCCGTTCGCTACCGCAAGGCTCACGGACTCCTTCGGCCGGGCGGGCACCTCGCGTTCTGGACCGCGCTGCATGCATTCCCAGCAGGCTTCGACCCCTTCTTCACCGAGATCCAGGAGGTGTACGACGCGATCGGTGAGAGCTACGACGAGGCGTGGCCGCCGCCGGATCGGCGGCCGGACGTCGCAACAGGTGCGGCGCCACTGGTATGCGACTTTGCATGTCGCGCGACGCAAGCCGTAGGTCGAGGCCACGCGCGCGGAAGGTCCAGCGCGCGCGCCGGAGAATGCGTGGTACATCGAGAGCATGCGGACTCTGCGGCGGCTGCGGAAAGCGACGGAACGTGCGCGCATTCTGCATTGCCTTGCATGCGACGAACCGATCGAGAAGCCGCTTAGCGCTCTTGGCTCTCTTCGCTGCCTCGCGTGTCGCGATGTGAACGCGCCGCTCGACGCGAGACTCTTCTCCGCTCGGCAAGCCGGCGGACACTAGCCCCCAAACGCGGCGATCACCTGGGCCGTAAATTGGGGGACGGGCGCCCCCGTGCTGCGGCACACGGATCCGGGGCGCCCGTCGTGGGATCAAGGCGGCGCCGCAGGGGCAACCGCTCAGGTGCGGGAGGGTAGCACGACATGTAAACAATCTGTGTGGGCGGCGCAGGTTCGTGCGTTGCGGCGCATCTAATCAGTACGGAGCCAGGGTGGCGCCAGGCCATGTGCGGCAAAGCCTTCGGCGCCGGCCGTCCGGGGAGAGAGAGGACGGCTTTGCCCTGGCTCCTAGGTCCGCGACTCTGACAGGCGCTGCGGTCGACACGCCCCGAGCGGCGCGCCCGACAGATGCTCGCCGAGCGCGCCACTGTTTAACAGAGCTCGACCACGGCAGACCTGAACCGCATAGCGAAGCGGGTTTCTCAGGCCGCCGGCGCCCTCGTCACGCTCGGCCAGTTGCTCTGCGCTCGTGTCGAAATGGGCAGTACTGACCTAGAACGCCCTGCAAACGGCAGGTTTGTTTAGTCGTCCCGTAGCCGCCGAGTGAGACCGGCTTCCCCAACCACGATCGCGACGAAGCACTCAAGAGTCGGCGGGTGCCAGCAAAACCAGACGACATCCTCGCCAGGACACTACGCGGCCCCACGCGTCTCGGCCTTATCCACGCCGTAGCGACCCGTCGTCAACCAAGGTGAGCAACACCGGAAGCCGCAACGGTCAGGGCCTTTGAATGACGGTGGATGCGCTACGAGGCGCGGCGGATCGTCTGCGCTTCGTCTATCTCGACCGGCCGCTCGTCCAGGATCACGATCTCGCGGCGAGGATCATCACCAGACCAGGCGCGCAACCAAAAGATAAGTTCGACGAAGGCGTTCTCCTCCCACTCCTCCGGGTTGTCCGCCGTCGTCTCCAGCCAGAGGATGGACACGACGTGCTCGTCCTGCGAAACGTCTGCACCGTGCTCGTTCAATTGCGCGGCAAGTCCAGCCGCCTCAGCGAGATCAGCAACGACAACCCGGGTGAAGTAGCCATGCACAGGGCAACCGCTTTCGCCGTCCCGTCGCGAGTACCTGCCCCACCCCGGCCGGGGTACGCACGCGGCGCACAATCACGGCACGTCAGACACACGTGACCCACGTAACCATGTGCCTTTCGCTCAGCTACTCGTGCCGGAATGGGCGGTACTGGGCTCGAACCAGTGACCCCCAGCTTGTCGACTCGGAGCGCCGTTCGCGTCAGTTCGCTGATGTTCGAGCGGAGCCCATAGTTGAGCCGAATCAGCCGGCGAGCGAACGCTCGAGCGAACGCGAACGAACGCCGAGCGTTGCCATTGTTGCCACGAAGGCTGTGGCGCGTCGTACTTCGCGCTGAAGCTCACTCGGAACCCGTCCTGTGAGGAGGGCGTCGGCCGTTCGGGTGCCTTCGACTTCAATCGGGAGGACGAGTCGTTTGCCCAGACCTCGCCCGCCGCGCCCGTAGCCAGAGCGGCGCTACACGCCGATGCTCGCTCCGGCCGGCGCGGCGATCGTCGGTTCCGTCGCGGCGGCCGACTCCAGTGGAAGGGATGCCGTGACCGTCGTTCCCTCGCCGGGAGCAGCGACGATCGCGAGCGAGCCGCCCAGCGCCTCGACGCGGTCCGCCATGTTCTGGAGGCCGGCGCCGCGCGCCGAAGTCGCCGGATCGAAGCCGGCGCCGTCATCGGAGACGACGAGCGTGAGCTCGCCGTCCGTCTCGGCGAGCCGGACGAGCGCCCGGGAGGCCCGCGAGTACTTGGCGACGTTCTGGAGCGCCTCGAGGCAGCAGAAGTACAGCGCCGCCTCGACGGCCTGCGAGTGGCGGCCGACGGCGTCCGCATCGATGCCGACGTGGACGGGCGCCTTGCGCGCATGCGCCTCGATCGCCGCCGCGAGACCGAGCTCGGCGAGTAGCGGCGGGTAGATGCCGTGCGCAAGGCTGCGGAGTGCCTCGATCGAATCGTCGGCATCAGATTGCAGCGACACCAGGGTCTCCTTCAGCGGGGTCTCGCCGGCCTGCCGAGCCGCGAGGTGCAGCTTCACCTTCAGCGCGACGAGGTGCTGTTGCGCGCCGTCGTGAAGGTCGCGTTCGAGCCGCCGACGCTCCTCGTCCTGCGCGGAGACGAGCCGCTGCCTCGACGCCTGCAGATCGTCGAGGCGAGCGAGGAGCTCGGCGGTCAACCCGACGTTTCGCAGCACGAGACCTGCCTGCGCCGCGAGATCGTCCAGCAGCTTCTCCTCCGCAGGCGTCGGCGCCTCGCCGCGCGGCTTCGTGATCGTCAGCGCCCCGAGCAGCTCGTCCTGGTGGCGAACCGCGACTGCGCGGTCAGCCAAGGGGAAGACCGGCAGCCGGCCGTCGTCGAGCGCGGCGCGCCCACCGGCGGGCCGCTCGGGCCAGGAGGCGGCGACGCGGAGAGCGTCGCCCGTGCGCACCCACACTTCGCTCTCCGCCGCGCCGGTTCCCTCCGCGACCATCCGCGCGAGCGTCGCCAGCAACTCGTCGCTCGCCACCGTCGCCGCCGCCTGCGCGGAAAAGCGCGCGAGCACGTCATACGGCGTCGCGCGCTGCCCGTAGACGAGCCGGTTCGCGAGGCGTCGAGCACGCTCGCGCGCCGGCTGAAACGCGACGGCGACCACTGCGGTCGCGAGGATCGACAGCACGAGGTTCGGGCCACCGGCCCTCCCGACGAGCGCGCCGACGCCGACGACGATCGCGACGTAGACACCGGTGATGAACGCCGCAAGCGCCCCGAACACGAGCGTCTTGTTGATTACGACGTCGATGTCGTAGAGGCGGTAGCGAAGGATGGCGACGCCGGCCGCGAGCGGTAGCGTCGTCCAGGCGAAGAGACTCATCGCGTCGAAGACGTGCGGGAGCGTGCTGGAGACGAGGCCGGCGGGCCAGCTCAGGAAGAACAGAGCGACGGTGAGGACGACTGCGCTGGCGAACCATTTGACCTGCTGGCGCTCGTCGCCGCGCGAGCGCCGGAACCGCACGACGATCGACACGACCGAGGCGAGGATGCAGGCGAACAGAGAGAGGATCCCGGTCCAGGCGACGACTGTGAGCACACCCTTCGCATCGACGCCGACCGGGTTGTCGATCTTGACGGCGGCTCCCTCCAGCTTGCCTGGATAGAGAGCCATTCCGCTTGCGGCGCACGCCATGGCGGCGGCGGCAATCCACGGAATGGGACGCCATCGCCGAGAGGGAAGCCTGCCGTCCGGGAACAAGAGGACGAAGAAGACTCCGATCGGCCCGATGAAGCCGACCCAGCTGAAGCTCGCGAGCCATGCGGCATACGCCCCGGCAGGCAGGGATCCCGGGTTCGTCCGGAGCGAGTACGCGCTGTATTCCTCGAGCGCGGCGTCGAGGGCGACCGCAAGACCGACGCCGAGGCAGATCCAGCCGATCGGACCCCCGGCGCGGCGCGAGGCGATGAGCGCGCCGACGAGCGGAAATGCGACGAAAGCGCCGGCAAATGCGACTTCCGGCCAGTGGGCCGTCTGCGTCGCGAAGACGATCGCGGCGGCGACCAGCATGACGTAGAGCGCGAGGAGCGCCCACGCGAGCCGCACGCGAGACCGCGGGGTCATTGACTGATTGTGAACGCGAATCCGACCGTCAACAAGGCGTCAGCCGGCCGCCGTCCAGGCGGCGACGAGCCGGTCGGGATCGAACTGCGACTTGGAGATGAACGCGGATGCCCCGCTCGCCACGGCGCGCGTCGCCAGGCCGAGCTCGGTCGAGAGGGCGACGACGACCGTGCGCGAAGACGCCTCCAGGATCCGACGCGTGGCCTCGATTCCGTCCATCGCCGGCAGGTTGATGTCCATGAGGACGAGATCGGGCTCGAGCGACGCAGCGAGCTCGACCGCAGCTTCGCCCGAGCCTGCTTCGCCGACGACCTCGAAACCCGCGGTCGCGTCGACGACCAGCTTCGCCGCCTCGCGGAAGGGCAACTGGTCGTCGACGACGAGGACGCGCACGGCCTGAGTGGGAGGCTCATACCCGGGACGTTCGACGACGCGATGGGCAACGACCGGCGACGCCCGCCCCTTCACTTGCGTCGGCGGGAGCGACTCGACTTCCGGCGGCGAGGAGAGATGCGCGAGGGTCGCCTCGCTCAGCACCGTCTCTCCCGCTGTGGCGAGCTGCTGGAGCCGCTGTGCGAGATTGACGCTGTCGCCGACGACCGAGTACTCGACCCGCTCCTCCGACCCGAGCAGCGCGGCGGCGACGGTTCCGGACGAGAGGCCGATGCCCAGGGGAAATGGAGGCAGGCCCTCCGCCGCCCAGCGCGCGTTGAGTCCCTGTTGGCGCTCGTGCATGTCGCGCGCCGCCGCGACCGCGAGCGCCGCGTGGTCGTCCTGCGGCAGCGGGGCGCCGAACACGCCCATGACCGCGTCGCCGACGAACTGCATCACCGTTCCGCCTGCGTCTGTGATCGCCCGCGCCATCTCCGCCCGGTGCGCGTTGAGCTGCCGCGCCAGCTCGCTGGGGTCTGCGTCTTCGGCGATCGCGGAATAGCCGCGGACGTCCGACATCAGGACGGTGACCTCCAGTGTCTCGGTCTCGCCGATGCGGCGACCACCCCTGCGAACCTGGTCGGCGAGTCCGCCCGGCAGAAGGCGGCTCAGCCGCTCCCCCTGCTCCTCGCGCTCGACAATCGCGCGATGAAGCATCCGCAGCCGCTGCAGCGCGCGCTCGTCACCGCGTTCGACGGCAGTGGCGAGCTTCCGGAACAGCTCCTCGACGGCGGCGGACACCGCCTCGGGCGTCGTCCGCTCGGCGACGGCGATCGCCTTGATCGGCCTGCCTTCTGCGATCTGCCGGAGGAGGTCGTCCTCGGTCGCTGTCAGGCTCTCGTCGCGAACAGGGTTGACGAGCGCCTCCACGATCCGCGGGTCGATCAGCGAGCCGCCGGCCGTGACTTCGCGAATCGCCCGCGCAAGCTGGTCGCCTTCCGCGATCCGATCCTTAAGGAGGTAGGCGAAGCCGGCTGCGCCGTCGCTCAGCAGGGAGACTGCATATTGCGGGTCGTCGTGCTGAGAGAGGACGACGATCCCCGTACCCGGATGCCGCTTGCGGATCTCCTTCGCGGCGTCGATTCCCTCGCGCCCAAAGTCGGGAGGCATGCGGATATCCGTCACGACCACCTGCGGCGCATGCCGGTCGGCGCCGGCGACGAGTTCGTCGTAGTCGGCCGCGACACCGACAACCTCGAGGTCCTCCTCGAGCGCGAGCAGCGCGCGGACTCCCTCGCGCGCAATCAGATTGTCGTCGGCGAGGAAGACGCTGATCGTAGCGCGCACGTACGCATTCTGCTCCTGTGCGGCCCCGCGTGGGCCCCTGAGTCGAATGAAGCGCGCGGTCGCAACCGTGGCAACCGGTCGCTAGTCCCCACCACGGCGGAACGGTTCAATGAGCGTCATGAGCACGAGCCGCGCGGCCGGCAGGAACAGGCCGAGAGCAGCGCCCGAACGGGCGCGAACAGGTCGATCGTTGCCATGCGGTCAGCAAGAAACTCCAGGCGCGGACGACAATCCGGAACTCGCCATTCTTGCCACGCCACAGACTTGACTAGGCGCTTACCGCGCGCGCCGCGGTCCGGGGCCTGCGGCGGGGTCATGCTAGCGGCCGTAGTGTTCTACTCATGTTTTCTCCCCCGTGTGGCGATTGCGCTGACACTGGTTCTATGCCGAGCGTGCAGCCTTATCGATGACTTCGGGGCGCAGTTCGTGGTGCCAGGGTTCGTTGCCGTAGATCTGGCATAGCCCGTACTTGGCGCCGTGAATGACCGGCGATGCGGTCGACCATGGCGTCGGCGGCCGCGAGACCCGCCGCGATCTGGTTGTGGCCGGGCTGACCCAACACGACCCCGGTGATCGTCATCCGCTTGCCGTCGATCCAGTGGATGGCCTGGAAGGCGAAGCAGCCGCCGGCCGCGTCGTCCGAGCCCGTCTTGACGCCGACGAACCCGTTGTGCCCGAGCAATGTGTTGGTGTTGTGCACGGTGCCGGCGACCGGCAGCGTCGCGCTCGGTGTGGCGACGATGCTCGCGAACACCGGCAGGCGCATGGCCCGATCGACAACACGCACCTGGTCGGCGGCAGTCGACACGGTTGCGTCGTCGTAGCCGCTCGGGTCGGTGTAGCGGGTGTGGGTCATGCCCAGCGACTGTGCGGCGGCATTCATCCGGGCAACAAACCGATCCGCCGAGCCGGCGTCCCATCGCGCCAGAACCGCGGCGATGTTGTTCGCCGACGGCAGCAGCAGTGCCTGCAGCGCCTGCCGTTCGGTCAATTGCTCTCCGGCGGCGATGGGCACGACCGACTCCTGCTGTCCGCGCCGGCGGTCGGTGTCGGCGACATCGGCGTCAGTGAGCCTGATCGTCGGGCCGTCCTGGCCGGGCCGTAGCGGGTGGTCACGGAGCACGAGATAGGCCATCATCACCTTCGCGACGCTGGCGATTGCAGCCGCGTGCTGGTTCGGGCCGGCTTGGACCTGCGACTGTCCTGTCTGGACGAACGCGGCTTGGCCATATGCCGGCCACACCGTGCTGGGTAGCGCTTCGCCGAGCGCACCACGGTCCTCACTACGAAGGACGTCGATGGGTGATGCGGCCGTCGAGGACGAGGACGCCAGCGACTGGTAGCCGCGGGCTGCGGCGATCGCCGCGATGACTAGCAGGCCGGCGACAAGGATCCTGGGAATCCGACGGGTCGTTGTTCGTGTGGGACGCCGACGGGTCGTTGTTCGTGCTGGTTCGCGGTAGGTCATGCCGCCATTCAAGGCAGCGTGGTGTTGCCAGCCCGTATGTGGTTTTCGATATGCCGACGATACGCGCCGGCTCTAGCATCGGAGCATGCGTGTGTTGATCGTTGAGGACGAGCCCTATATGGCAGAAGCCATCCGCGATGGCCTACGCCTGGAAGCGATCGCCGCCGACATCGCAGGTGATGGGGACACCGCTCTGAAACTGCTCAGCTTCAATGCCTACGACATCGCCGTCCTCGACCGAGACATACCCGGACCTACCGGTGACGAGATCGCCGAACGCATCGTCGCTTCCGGCAGCAGCATGCCGATCCTCATGCTCACCGCTGCCGACCGGCTCGACGACAAAGCGACCGGGTTCGAGCTCGGCGCCGACGACTACCTCACGAAGCCGTTCGAACTCCGAGAACTCGTGCTCCGTCTCAGAGCGCTCGACCGCAGGCGCGCCCACAACAGGCCGCCCGTGCGAGAGATCGCAGGCCTGCGGCTGGATCCGTTCCGCCGAGAGGTCTACCGCGACGCCCGCTACGTCGCGCTGACCAGGAAGCAGTTCGCAGTGCTCGAAGTCCTCGTCGCTGCCGAAGGCGGTGTGGTCAGCGCCGAAGAGCTACTGGAACGGGCGTGGGATCAGAACGCAGACCCGTTCACCAACGCCGTGCGCATCACGGTCTCGGGACTGCGCAAACGGCTCGGCGAACCCTGGATCATCGCCACCGTGGCCGGCGCCGGGTACCGCATCGACACTCAACCGGACACCGGGCGCGAGGGAGGAGACCGTGGATAGAGCCCCTGGTTTGAGTGTTCGCCTCAAACTCACCCTCAGCTACGCCGGCTTCCTCATGCTCGCAGGTGCCTTGATGCTCGCCGCCGCGTGGCTCGCCGGCCAGCCCGGGCAATCGTTTGAGTTCCTCCTGCGATACGTACCCGACG
>WNFU01006596.1_pt1 | contig 13992 bp, 13 predicted proteins | sample 5400121 | NCBI WGS metagenome assembly WNFU01 (sample SAMN13153360, study PRJNA577476) | soil metagenome | isolation source: 100 cm soil or saprolite under grassland replicate 1 | place: USA:California | collected 2016-06-15
CGTGTCGAAGGTGGCGATGCGATCCTTGATACCTTCGTTGTAGATCACCGCAATGGACGGCGCATCTGCGGGAGTCGCGAGCCGCGTCGTGATCCCACCGCTCGTCGTCCCGACACGCGCATCCCGATGTCCGCGGTCTTGTCGCCCCGGAGGCGGCACGAGCCACCGAAACAACAGCGTGGCGGTGGCGGCGCCGACCATCTGCGCCATGACGAAGCCTGGCACATCAGCCGGGCGAATTCCCGCGAAGGTATCGCTCAGAGAGCGAGCGAGAGTGACAGCCGGGTTCGCGAAGGAGGTCGATGCCGTGAACCAGTAGGCCGACGTAATGAAGGCCGCGACGGCGAACGGCACCGCCGCTGGCCGCAGCCGGGTGCACCCCCAGATCACCGTCAGCAGGCCGAACGTGGCCACGAACTCACCGAACGCGAGCGGCGCGCCCGCCCGCGCCTGGCGCGAGGCGAAAAGGATCGGGTGCCCGAACATCAGGTTCGCAGCCGCGACTCCCGCAAGCGCGCCCAGCACCTGGGCGACCACGTAGCCCGGCACGTCGTGCCACGCGAGGCCACCCTGGGATGCGTCCGCCAGCGTCACGACTGGATTGAAGTGCGCCCCCGAGATCGCCCCGAAGGTCAAGATGAGCGCGACGAGCGCCGCGCCGGTCGCCAGTGTGTTGGCGAGCAACGCGACCGCGACGTTGCCCCCGGCGAGGCGCTCCCCCATGATGCCCGACCCGACGACCGCGGCGAGCAGGAGCGCCGAGCCCGTCGCTTCGGCGGCCAGACGGCGGGCAAGGGCGAATTCCAGATGCTCGGAATTCACCTCTCGCAGCGCACCTCCGTTACGAGCTCGGGGCGCAGCACGAGGGCGCGCAGCACGCGGCGTCCTTCGCGAGCGGTAGAGCGGTGGCGTGCGCCTTCGGCATCTCGTCTTCGAGATCGTAGTTCAGGTAGTACACCTCCCACTCGACCCCGTCGGGGTCCCGCACCCAGAACTTGTCCTGATTCGCGTGGCAACAGTCGACGCCGATCTCCTCGCGCACCGGCAGCCCGCTTGCCTTCACACGGGCCAGCTGCTCGATGACGTCGGCCGGCGAGTCCACCTGGACTCCGATGTGATCCACCGCCCCGTCGCCCCCTGACCGTCCGGTCGACAGCGCCAGGTTGACTGGCGCCCACTCGGGCAGGAACTTGACGTAGCCAGCCTTCACCTTGACTGGCGCGCTGCCGAAGAATCGCTCGTAGAAGTCCCGGCTCTTCCCCAGATCCGACGCGTGCATGTGCAGATGAACCTTGGCGCTCATGGCACCCTCCCTTCGTTTTATATTTCCAAGATTATAGAAATATAAAACCTTCTGTCAAGTAGAACGTTGCGCCGCGGGAGTCACCCCGCCGGGGCGGCCAGGCCGATGAGGTGCGCGGCGCTCGCCTTGAACACGGCGGTGATCGACATGCCCTCGGCCAGGCCGAGATCGACGACGGAGCGCGCCGTCACCGTGGCGACGAGCGGAAAGCCGACGTCGACAACGACCCGGTTTGCCGGCGTCGAGGGGGTGACGCGCACGATCGTCCCGGCCAAATAGTTGCGGGCACTCGACAAGGGCGCGACCTCGGTCGGCAGCAGCAGCGTGACGTCCTCCGGCCGGAGGCCGACCCGCACGTGCTCGCCGACCCGCGCTTCCGCGGCGATCTCGAGCTTTCGGCCCGCGACCTCGACAACGGTGACGCCCGCCTCGCGCACGATCACCCGGCCCGTCACGATCGTCTCGACGCCGACGAACCGCGCGATCTCTTCGGAGGCGGGGGCGTGGAAGACGCGCGCGGTGTCGTCGAGCTGCAGCACGCGTCCCGCCATCAGCACGGCGACCCGGTCGGCGAGCGCCTGCGCCTCGCCGCGGTCGTGAGTCACCAGGATCGTGGTGACACGGTCCTGACGCAGGATGACGCCGAGGTCCGGCAGGAGCGCGGCCCGTGCCGGCGCGTCGAGCGCCGAGAACGGCTCGTCGAGCAGCAGCACCTCCGGCTCGAGCACGAGCGCCCGCGCCAGCGCCACGCGCTGTGCCTGGCCTCCCGAGAGCCTCCGCGCCCGCTGATCCCCGAGGGGTCCGATGTTGAGGCGCTCGAGCCACCGCTCGACGCGCGAACCGTTCGCGTCGCCGCCGAGGCCGCGGAACCGTAATCCCAGCGCGACGTTCTCGGCGACGGTCATGTCGGCGAGGAGCGGGCGCTGGAACACCGTCGCCATCCGCCGCCGCTCGGCCAGCGAGTGCCGCGCGTCCACCGGACGATCGTCAAACCGGACGACGCCCCGCGTGGGACGTTCGAGCAGCCCGATCACCCGCAGCAGCGTCGACTTGCCGCTCCCGTTCGGGCCGACGACGGCCAGGATCTCGCCCGCGCGCACGCCGAGCGCCGGCACGTCGAGCACGATGGCGCCGCCGTAGGTCACCTGCACGCCCGCCAGCTCGACGACGGCGGGCGGCGTCACGTCGGCAGGACGTGGATCGAGCCGCGGTGGATCGAGAACTCCCAGTGGCGGTCGCGCTCGATCTCGAGGATCTCGTAGACGAGGTGCGGCACCTCGACCTCGAGGTCGAAGTCGCCCTGCGCCGGCGCGCCCGGCGTGTCGAGGCGCAGGTGCAGCGACCACACCGTGCCGAAGTCAGCCTCGCCCACGATGCGCCCGCGCATCAGGTTCATGTGGTGGGCGACGTCCGGCGCGCCGCGGTCCTTGCGGATCAGCCGGACGTATTCCGGCCGGATGAAAAAGGCGATCGGGTTCTCGGGCGGCGGCAAGTACGAGCGCGTGGGCGAGTTCACCGCCTCGAGCATTTGGCCGCGCCAGGCGATCTGGATGCGGTCAGGCATCGCCTTCACGACGGTGCCCCGTAGCACGTTGGAGAGCCCCATGATGCGGGCCACCGATTCCGACGCCGGCTGCCACAGCAGCTCCGACCGCGGCGCCGACTGGATGACACGGCCGTCCTCGTACACGATGATCCGATCGGCGAGGCGATACGCCTCAGTAAAGTCGTGGGTGACGACCACGGCGGCGGTCCCCCACCCGCTCAGGATCTCACGGAGCTCATCGCGCAGCGTTCGACGCAGCGGCGCGTCCAGCGCCGATAGCGGCTCGTCGAGCAGCAGGAGCGCCGGGTCGATCGCGAGCGCTCGACCCAGCGCCACCCGTTGCCGCTGGCCGCCGGAGAGCTCGCGCGGATAACGCTGCTCCAGGCCGCGGAGCCCGAGCCGCTCGATCACCTCCGAACTGCGCCGCGCGCGATCGAGGCGCGGGCGGCCCTGAAGGCCGAACGCGATGTTCTTGACCACCGTCAGGTGCGGGAAGAGTGCGTAGCCCTGAAACACGTAGCCGATGCGGCGTTGTTGCGGTGACAGGTCGACTCCGGCCGCCGCGTCGAAGAACACGCGCTCGCCCACCACGATGCGCCCCGCGTCCGGCCGGATGAGCCCTGCCAGGCACTGGAGCGTCAGCGTCTTGCCCGCGCCCGAGGGGCCGAACAGGCCGAGGACCGATTGCTCCGCTTCCCAGCTCACGTCGAGCGTGAACCCGGGGAAGCGTTTGGTGATCGCCACCGACACCCGGCCACTCATTCGTTCAATACCGCAACCGCGCGAGTCGGCTCAGGCCGAACAGCAGCACGACGACGATGCCGATCGCGACCAGGGCGAGCGCGTTCGCTTCGCCCATCTGATTTGCTTGGACGCGATCGTAGATCGCCAGCGGCAGGGTCTGGGTTCGTCCCGGAATGTTCCCGGCCACCATGAGGGTGATTCCGAACTCGCCGAGCGCCCGGCAGAATGCCAGAACCGTTCCGGCGAGCACCGAGCGCCACGCGAGCGGGAGCGTGACGCTCCAGAACACGCCCCACTCCGAACGCCCGAGGGTCCGCGCCGCCTGCTCGAGCTGCCCGTCCACGGTTTCGAAGCCCGCCTGGGCGGACTTGATGACGAGCGCGATCGACCCGACGCCGGCGGCGAGCACCGCGGCTGCCGGGGTGAAGGCGAGCTCGAGCCCGAGCGCGGCGAGCGCGCGGCCGATCGGGCCTCGGTAGCCGATGACGACGAGGAGGTAGTAGCCGAGCACGGTGGGCGGCAGGACCAGCGGCAAGACCACCACTGCCTCGAGCGCGTTGCGGCCGGGAAAGCGCTTGCGGGCCAGGAGCCAGGCGGTCGGGACGCCGGTGAGCAGCGTCAGCGCCGTGGCGCTCAGCGCGACGCGCAGCGAGAGCCAGACCGGAAAGGAATCCATGGCCGCGTCAGAACTCCCCCGGGAGCATGAACCCGTAGCGCTTCATGATCGGGCGCCCCTCCGGCCCGTTGACGAACTGGATGAACGCGAGGCCCAGCTCCGGTCGCGCGCTGCGGCGCACGACAGCGGCCGCCTGATCGAGCGGCGCGTGCAGCGCAGCGTCGATGGAGACCCAGTCCAGTTCCGGGACGTTGGCGACCGAGAGCGCGACGATACCGGCTTCCGCCGCCCCCGTCTGAACGAACTGCAGCGTGTGCCGAATGTTTTCGCCGAACACGAGCTTCGGGCGGAGCGCCTCCCAGATCCCGGCTTTCCTCAGCGCCTGCTCCGCTGCGCGGCCATACGGCGCATGGACGGGGTTCGCGATCGCCACGTGCCGCACGCGAGAGTCCAGGAGGCTGCGCAGATCGGTGAGCTTCGGACCGAACGCCCTCGCCGTCACGAGGACGATGCGGCCTTGCGCGTACAGTGTCCGCGTCTCGCGAAGCAGCACACCCTCGGCGGCCAAGACGTCGACGAACGACTGATCGGCGGCGAAGAAGACGTCGGCCGGACCTCCCTGGCGGATCTGCTGTGCGAAGTTCCCGGTGGAGCCGAAGACCAGCGTGACGCGCGCGCCGGTCGCCTGCTCGAAGCGCGGCGCGATCTCCCTGAAGGCGAAGGTGAGGTCCGCCGCGGCGAACACGGTCAGGGATGGGGGACTGGCGGCGTCCGTGGAGCGCGTCCCGAGGACAAGCCACGTGAGCGCGAGGACAATCGACAGGGAGCGGCGCATCATCCCCTCTATTCTATCGATGCTAGCGCGCGTGGCGCTGCTGGATCGCGGTCAACGCCCAGTTCACGAGGAAGATCAGCACGAGGAGCAGCAACGAGAGCGCGATGGCGATCTCGAAGTTCCCCTTACCGGTCTCGAGCACCATCGCCGTCGTCAGCGTGCGCGTCTGCCCCTTGATGTTCCCGCCGACCATCATCGAGGCGCCGATCTCCGAGACGACGCCGCCGAAGCCGGCCATGACCGCGGCGAACATGGGCAGGCGCGCCTCGCGCAGCACCATCCACACCATCTGGGGCCGCGAGGCGCCCAGCGCCAGGAGCTGGAGTCGGAACTCGCGCGGCACCTGCCCGACGGCGGCGAGCGTGATGCCGGTCACGATCGGCGAGGCGATGACGGCCTGCGCGATCACGATGGCGGCGGGCGTGTACAGGATCTCCCACCCGCCGAGCGGGCCGCTGCGCCAAAGGAGAAGCGTCACGAACAGCCCGACCACGACCGGCGGCAGGCCCATCCCGGTGTTCACGGCGCTCACGACGAGCCCGCGCCCGGGAAAGCGCGTGAGCGCCAGCGTCGCGCCGGCCGGGATGCCCAGGGCCAGCGAGATCAGCGTCGCGCTCCCCGAGACCTGAAGTGAGAGCCAGAGAATTCCCCAGATCTCACGGTCGGCGCCGACGATGAGGGCGATCGCTTGCCGGACGCCGCTCCACAGAAGGTCCATCGGTCGACGAGTGTACTAGAATCTCTCCAGGAGGAAACGCCATGGCTGACGATCGGAAAGGCGCTGTCACGCTCCGCGGTAACCCCATCACCCTCGGCGGGCCCGAGCTCAAGCCCGGCCAGAGCGCGCCCGACTTCACCGCGCTCGACAACGGGCTCAAGCCGGTCAAGCTGAGCGAGGCGACGGGCAAGGTGATCATCCTGAGCTCGGTGCCATCGCTCGACACCCCCACGTGCGACACTGAGACGCGACGCTTCAACCAGGAAGCGGCGAAGCTCGGCGCCGGCGTCGAGATCTGGACGATCAGTCGCGATCTGCCGTTCGCGCAGAAGCGCTGGTGCGGCGCCGCCGGGGTCACGAGCGTCAAGACGCTCTCCGACTTCCGTGAGCGCGCTTTCGGGCCCGCCTACGGGGTCGAGATCAAGGACGGCCCGATCGCCGGGCTCACCGCGCGCGCGGTCTTCGTGGTCGGCAAGGATGGCAAGGTCAAGCACGTCGAGTACGTCAAGGAGATCGGATCCGAGCCGAACTACGAGGCGGCGCTGGCGGCGGCGAAGTCCGCGGCGAGCTGAGCGGCCTTACGTCCCGGCTGGCCGCTCGAAAACGACGGTCACTGGCTTCGCGAAGCGGCCCTTTGCGGACGCCATCACCTGCATGGTCGCGGGCTCGATCGTCAGCGTGATCGTGTGCGCGCCCTCCGGCAGCGTCACGTTGGCGCCGTAGTGGAAGCCCTGGTCGCCGACCATCGGTGAGAGCTTCACCGCGCGCGCGGGCTTGCCCGAGGCGCGAATCGTCGCCCTCACCGGAAGATAGGGAACCGGCTCGCCGGTCGCGCGGTCGCTGACGAAGACCATCAGGTGGCCGGGCGCGGCGGACGGCGCGCCGTGCCCGGCGTGGTCGCCGTCGCCACCCTGGTAGGCGAGCCGGATCGTGTAGTCGCCAGCCGTCTTCTCCACGGGCGCCGCGCCGTGCTCGTGCCCGCCACCCGTGAGCCCCTTGAGGAACGCGACGAGATCGACGAGCTGGGTGACACTCAGGCTGTCGGCATAGCCCGGCATGATCGACGTCCCGTCCGGGCCGCTATAGCCGGGGCCATCCAGGATCACGGCGTTCGGCGACAGGATTGACTCCGCAAAGTACTCCGCGGGGTGCATGCCGCCCATACCCGTCAGCTCGGGACCGACGCTCTTTGCGTCGCCGCCCCCCGGCGGGAAGCCCGCGCCCTGAATCGCGTGGCACTTGTAGCACTCGAGGTCCGCGAAGAGCTGCCTTCCTTTCGCCGGGTCGCCGGCCGGCAGCGCGAACTTCCAGCCTCGCGGCACGCCGCCCTGCCGGTGCAGCTCCTCCATCGTCACCTTCCGCTGCGCCGCCGCCACTTGCGGCGCCGCGGCAGCGGGAGGCGTCGCGCCGTGTCCCTGGTGCTGCGCGCGAGCCGTGGACGCCGCCACGGTGAGCGCAACGAGGCCGAGCAGCGCGCGCCCGACCACCGCTCGCGACCTACGACCCATGCCTCACCTCAGTCCTTTCACATTCAACGTCCACCCGTCGCCGGGGGCGGGGGACAGCGGGGAAGGGGTCGCTCGGACGCATCCGCGCCCTGATGGAGCCCAGCCGCAACGGATCAAGCGGACGCGTGCCGCGTGGTCGCAGCGACCCCTTCCCCGCTGTCCCCCGCCCCCGGCGACGGGTGGACTACTACGAGAGGTCAACCCAGACGGTTTTGGTCTCGGTATAGTGCTCGAGCCCCGCCGACCCCAGCTCACGCCCGAACCCCGATTCCTTGAAGCCGCCGAACGGCAGCGCCGCGTCGAAGAGGTTGTAGGCGTTGACCCATACGGTGCCCGCGCGGATTGCGCGCGCCGCCTTGAGCGCCTTGGCGACGTCGCGCGTCCAGACGGCGGCGGCGAGCCCGTAGGTCGTCGCGTTGCCCTCGGCGATCCCGTCCTCGACCGACTTGAAGGGGATCACCGATAGGACCGGGCCGAAGATCTCTTCCCGGGCGATCTTCATTCTGTTGGTGACGCCGTCGAAGATCGTGGGCTCGACAAAGTAGCCTTTCCCCGAGCCGATGTTCGCGCGGCCGCCGCCCGCGACGACCCGGGCGCCCTCCTGCTTGCCCGCGTCGATGTAGCCGAGCACCGTCTCCATCTGCTGCTTGGACACGACCGGTCCCATGCGCGTCGCCTTGTCCATGGGATCGCCGACCTTGAGGGTCTTGACGCGGTCGGTGAGCTTCGCCATGAAGTCGTCGTGGATCTTGTCCTCGAGGGAGAGACGGGAGCCGGCGGCGCAGACCTCGCCCTTGTTGTAGAAGATCCCGGTCAAGGCACCCTTCACCGCCGCCTCCATGTCGGCGTCGGCGAAGACGATGTTCGGCGACTTGCCACCGAGCTCGAGCGAGACGCGCTTGAGCGTACCGGCGGCCTCGCGCATGATCCCTTTGCCCACCTCGGTCGAGCCCGTGAAGGCGATCTTGTCGACGCGCGGGTCGCGCACCATCGCCATCCCGACCTGCCCGCCGGGCCCGGTGACGACGTTGAACACGCCCTCGGGCAGGCCCGCTTCCTGGGTGAGCTCGGCGAACTTGAGCGCGGTGAGCGGCGTCAGCGAGGCGGGCTTGAGCACCACCGTGTTGCCCGCGGCCAGCGCCGGCGCGATCTTCCACGAGGAGAGCAGGAACGGGAAGTTCCAGGGCACGATCGCGCCGACCACGCCCAGGGGCTGGCGCAGCGTGAACGTGAACGCGTTCTCCCGAAGCCCGAGGGTCTCGCCGTGGATCTTGGTGGCCCAGCCCGCGTAGTAGCGAAAGACCTCCGCGGCGAATGGGATCTCGACCTTGCCCGAATCGAAGAGCGTCTTGCCCGTGTTGAGGCTCTCGAGCCTGGCCATCTCGTCGAGGTTCTGCATGATCAGGTCGCCGAGCTTCCACACGATCCGCCCGCGCTCGGCCGCGCTCATCCGCGGCCACGGTCCGCCGTCGAATGCCTTCCGGGCCGCGGCGACGGCGAGCTCGACGTCGCGCTCGTCGCCCCGGCCCACCTGCGCGCTCGTTTCTTCGGTCGCGGGATTGATCGTCGCATACGTGGCACCGGAGACCGGCGGACGCCAGCTACCGGCGATGAAGAGCTGCTCCGTGTTCATGGCGTGACTCCCTCGGATGCTATGGGCGGTTGGGTGCGGTCACGGAGTGAGGATGCGACCCTCGCCGAGCGGCCTCATGCGGCCGCCGTCCACGACGACGGCGCCGTTGACGACGACGTAGGGGATTCCCGTGGGATAGCGGTGGGGATCGGCGAAGGTCGACTCGTCCTTGACGGTGCGGGGGTCGAAGATCGCGAGGTCGGCGGCGTAGCCCTCGCGCACGAGCCCCCGGTCGCGGAGGCGGAGCCGCGCGGCGCACATCCCCGTCATCTTGTGGACGGCCGTCTCGAGCGGGAAGAGCTTCTGCTCGCGGGCGTACTCGCCGAGAACACGCGGGAACGTGCCGTACGTGCGCGGATGGGGCTTCCCCGGCCGGTCGCTGTCCCCCTCGTAGAGCGGGATCGAGTCGGAGCCGATCATGAGCGCGGGATGCGCCAGCACCTTGGCCACGTTCTCGATGCTCTGCGAGAAGCTGACCATTCCGACCGTGCACTTCTGCTCGAGCAGGAGGTTCATCAGCGTCTCGGCGGGCGCCAGACCCGACTGGCGCGCGATCTGGGCGAGGCTCAGGCCTTCCAGCTCACGCCGGCGGCAGGTGGCGATGAAGACCTGATCGAATCCGATCCCCCCCTGCGAAACCGTGCCCCAGCGCTCGCCGTCGATCAGGCACTCCTCGACGATGCGCCGCCGCGTTGCACGGTCGGCAAGCCGCTCGAGCAGCTTCGCCGTTCCCCCGTCATGCGCCCAGGTCGGCATCATGTTGTCGAGCTTCGTGCTACCGGCGTTGTACGGATAGACGTCGCCTGACACGTCCACGCCGCGCGCCCGCGCCGTTTCCAGCAGCCGCAGCGCCGCGTCGATTTTCGGCCAGTTCTCGGGGCCGGAGGCCTTCACGTGCGAGACCTGTACGGCCACGCCCCCCTCCTCGCCGATACGAATCGCCTCGTTGATGGAGTCGAGGAGCATCGAGGACTCGCCGCGGATATGAGAGAAGTAGTAGCCGCCGCGCGGAGCCATCGCCTTGGCCAGCGCGATCAGCTCGGTGGTGTCGGCGTAGGCGCTGGGCGCGTAGACGAGGCCGCTGGAGAAGCCGAAGGCACCGGCCTCCATCGCCTCGCCGAGCAGCCGTTGCATCGCTTTGAGGTCGTCGGCGCCGGCCGGCCGCGCTTCGCCTGCCATGGCGGCGATGCGCAACGCCCCGTGGCCGACAAAGTGAGCGATGTTGACTGACGGGCGGATCGCGCGCAGCGCGTCGAGGTATTGCGCGAACGTCGCCCAGCGCAGATCCAGGAAGATGTCACTGCCGACGATGCCACCGGCCCAGCCCCGCACCGCGTCCTCGCGGCCCGGACACAGTGGTGCCTGTGAGAACGAGCACATCCCGACGACCTCTGTCGTCACGCCCTGCCGGATCTTGGATTCCGCCGACGGGCAGGCGAAGTAGAAGAGGTCGGAGTGCGAGTGCATGTCGATGAACCCCGGCGCCACCACGTGCCCGCGGGCGTCGATCGTCCGGGCGGCCGCGCCGTCGAGCCGCGGCGCGACGGCGACGATCCGGTCACCCTCGACGGCGACGTCCGCCGGCTGCGCCCGCGCGCCGGTGCCGTCGATCAGCGAGCCGTTCCGGACGAGGAGCGACCAGGCCACCCGCTACTCCTCCGTGATGGCCACCGACGTCATCCGGTCACCCTGCTTGATGCGGTCGACGTGCTCCATCCCTGAGACCACCTGGCCGAACACCGTGTACTGGCCGTCGAGGTGCGGCGTCGGGCCGTAGCAGATGTAGAACTGACTGCCCGCGGAGTCCGGGTCCTGGCTGCGCGCCATTGCCACCGTCCCCCGCAGGTGCTTGTGCTTGTTGAACTCCGCCTTGACGGTGTAGCCGGGCCCGCCCGTGCCGTTCCCCTTGGGGCAGCCACCCTGCACCACGAAGTCGGGGACGACCCGGTGGAAGTTGAGTCCGTTGTAGAAGCCCTTCTTCGCGAGCGTGACGAAGTTCTCGACCGTCTTCGGCGCGTCTTCCGGGTAGAACTCCAGCCGGATCTCACCGCCCTTCTCCAGCGTGACGACAGCGGTCTGCTTCACCGTGATTCCTTTCTGATTCGCCGTCGGGGCGATGGTCCCGCCCGCCTTCGGCGGGTGGGCGCCCGACGTTCGGCGAGTCAACCCCTCACTTGATTTTCACCGACTTCACGCGGTCGCCGACCTTGATCGTGTCGACGACCTCCATGCCGCTGACCACCCGACCGAACGCGGTGTACTGACCGTTCAGATGGCTGGCCGGACCGAGCATGATGTAGAACTGGCTGCCCGCCGAATCGGGATCGTTCTTTCGCGCCATCCCGAGCAGGCCACGGTCGAACTTGCGGTTGTTGAACTCGGCCTTGATCGTGTACCCGGGGCCGCCGGTCCCCATGGCCGGATCGTCCATCGGGAGCGTCTTCGATTTCGGGTCGCCGAGCTGGACGACGAACCCCGGCTCGACGCGGTGGAAGCGCTGGCCGTCGTAGAAGCCCGCCCGTACCAGCTTGACGAAGTTCTCGACGTGCTTGGGCGCGTCGTCCGGGAAGAATTCCAGGGTGATCTGGCCGCCCTTCTCGAGGGTGATCACCGCCGTCGGCGGTTTGACGACCGGCTTGTTCTGGGCCAGCGCCGGCGCGGCGACGAGCACCGCCACGACGAGGGCGAGCAGACGATTCATGCGAACGGCCTCCGGCGATTGGATGAGAGCGACATTATACATGCCGCAGGGCCGGGGCCGTCACGCCGGCGTGATAGGATGGAGCGATGCAGCAGCGTGAGAACGTCCGTAACATTGCGATCATCGCGCACGTCGACCACGGCAAGACCACGCTCGTGGACGCGATGCTCTGGCAGTCGGGGCTCTTTCGCCAGAACGAGTCGGTGCCCGAGCGCATCATGGACTCCATCGACCTCGAGCGCGAGAAGGGCATCACGATCATGGCCAAGAACACGGCCATTGCCTACCGTGGCGTCCACATCAACATCGTGGACACCCCGGGCCACGCTGACTTCGGCTCGGAGGTCGAGCGGACGCTGACCCTGGTCGACGGCGTCCTGCTCCTGGTCGACGCCGCCGAGGGGCCGTTGCCGCAGACCCGGTTCGTGCTGAAGAAGGCCCTCGAGGCGGGCCTGCCGCCTATCGTCGTCATCAACAAGATCGACCGGAGCGACGCCCGCCCCGCGGAGGTGCTCGACGAGGTCTACGACCTGTTCATCGACCTGGAGGCGACCGAGGACCAGCTCGAGTTCCCCGTGCTCTACACCAACGCCCGGACCGGCACCGCCACGACCAAGCTGGCCGAGCCCGGGCGCTCGCTCGAGCCGCTGTTCGAGACGATCCTCGCCACCGTCCCGGCGCCGCGCTTCGAGCCGGACGCGGGACTGCAGTTTCGCGGGGCCATGCTCGACTGGGACGACTACGTCGGCCGGCTCGTCATCGGCCGCATCTTCAACGGCCGGGTCCGCCAGGCCGAGCGCGTCGCCGTCGTGCACCGCGACGGCTCGGTCGAGTTCGCGAAGGTCACCGTCCTCTACGGCTACGAGGGGCTCAAGCGCGTCGAGATCGCCGAGGCGAGCGCGGGCGACCTCGTCGCGATCGCCGGCATCGAGTCGATCGAGATCGGCGAGACCGTGGCGGACGCCGAGACACCAGTGGCGCTGCCGCTGATCCGGATCGACGAGCCGACGGTGTCAATGCTCTTCTCGGCCAACGTCTCGCCGCTGGCCGGCAAGGAGGGCCGGTTCGTCACCTCGCCCCAGCTCCGCGAGCGACTCATGAAGGAAAAGCGCATCAACGTCGGCATCCGCGTCGAGGAGACGGACTCCCCCGACACCTTCCGCGTGTCGGGCCGCGGCGAGCTGCAGCTCGCCATCCTGATCGAGATGATGCGACGCGAGGGATTCGAGCTCGAGGTCGGCAAGCCGACGATCATCACGCGGACCGAGGGCGGCCAGACGCTCGAGCCGATGGAGTACCTCGTCATCGACATTCCCGAGGAGCACATCGGCGCCGTGACCCAGAAGATCGGACCGCGCCGGGGGGCCATGGCCAAGATGGTGAACCACGGGACGGGCCGCGTCCGGCTCGAGTACCGGATCCCGGCCCGCGGGCTCATCGGCTACCGGACCGAGTTCCTCACGGACACGCGCGGCACCGGTCTCCTCAACCACCTCTTCGACAGCTGGGACGTCTGGCAGGGGGAGATCGCCCATCGCCAGAGCGGCGCCCTCGTGGCCGACCGTTCGGGACGCACGACCGCGTACGCCATCGACAACCTCCAGGCCCGCGGCGTGATGTTCGTCGGCCCGGGTCTCGAGGTCTACGAGGGCATGATCATCGGCGAGAACGCGCGCGACAGCGACATGGACGTGAACATCACCAAGGAGAAGAAGCTCACGAACATGCGCGCGTCGACCGCCGACGAGGCCGCCAAGCTGACCCCCCCCCGCAGCATGAACCTCGAGCAGTGCCTGGAATGGATCCGCGAGGACGAGCTGCTCGAGGTCACGCCGAAATCGCTCCGCCTGCGCAAGCGCGGCATGCGCGGCCGGCGCCGCTTCTAGTCTCCGGACTCTCGCGCCTCGACGCCCTCAACGCTGCAGCACGACGATCCCGGCGACGGTGACCGCGGCGCCGAAGAGGGCGCGGGCCGTCAGCCGCTCGCCAAGGAAGACAACCGCCAAGGGGATCGCGAACATCGGCGCGGTCGACGACAGCACCGACGCCACGGCCACGCCCGCGTGCTTGACGCCCGCGACGAACATGACCGAGCTGACCGAGGTGAGCGCCCCCAGCACCGCGATGCGTACCCGCGCACCACGGCTGGTCAGCGCGAGCGCCCTCGGGGCGGAACGCGCCCACGGCGCCAGCGCTACCGCGGCAAGGGGCAGCCGAATCGCCTGCGCGGCGATCGCGGCGGCCCCGACCGGATAGGTCGTCGAGATCGTCATCGCGCGGCCGAGGCCGAGCGCGCGCGAGCTCTCGAAGAACACGGTGTCGCCGATCGCGATCGCGATCACGATCGACAGGGTGAGGAACACCCATGCGCTCGCCGAGATCGCCGTG
>WNFU01006597.1_pt1 | contig 13990 bp, 13 predicted proteins | sample 5400121 | NCBI WGS metagenome assembly WNFU01 (sample SAMN13153360, study PRJNA577476) | soil metagenome | isolation source: 100 cm soil or saprolite under grassland replicate 1 | place: USA:California | collected 2016-06-15
ATTCGCGGTCCCGAGGGATGCTGTTCTACAGGCTCCTGGAGCAGGCGGTCGTCACGGACCCCGCCACCTACGGACTCATCACCCGGCGAAAGCTCTGACCCCACATGTTGTGGTGGTGGAGCTAAGTGGATACCCCCTTTGCGGTCGTTGTGTAGCCCCGGACGTCGGCGATCAGGAACGCCTTGATCGCGGTGCCCGAAGAGGCGACGGCCAAAGCCAGCCCACGCCAGGCCGAGGACTACGCACGATCACCCACGGCTGGGGAGCTTACGTCTCCATCTACGCCCGATGATCGACCGAATGGCCTTCGACGTTGCCACGGCGGCGAGGGCGTCGTTGATCCGTCACTTCTTCACCCCACCTCCGAGTGGTAGCTCGCCGATAGAGTCGCTCCAGCCGGCCGGCACATGACCGTGCCATCCTTCCCCGGCTTCTCGTGGATCCCTGGCCGGCATATGGACCCGCCGACGTGATCAAACGAGCGCAGCGGGACAGCCAGGGCTAGGGCTGGGCGTTCCAGGGCTCCGTGGGTCTGGCGTTGGCGGACCCTGCGAGCACCCAGACTTGACGTCGCCGCCAGGAGCCGATCACCTACCCAGCGGCCGGGAACGTGATGCCGTCGAGCGAGACGGACAACTGCGTAGCACCCACCTGAACAACCACCGACCCCTGGCTGCAGACGACGACCTGTCCGAACGCCTACCCATCGAAGGCCCTGCGGTCCAGGAGAGGCTCCGCTCAGCGTCGGCGAGTGAGTCGACCCGGGCTGTCACGAGACGACATAGACCCCGCGCCCGGACACGGCAGGCTGGGTTCCCCATATCACCATGCCTTCGGGCTGATTCCCTCCGCCTGGAAGCGTGTCGCACTGTCGTGCGCATGGCGTTCCCCTATTCCGTCGGCTCAGCCACCCGAGCCACCCGGTAGACGCCCCTCGGCTCGACTTCCGTCCACACTAGGATCTCCAAGATCCGCAACTCGCTCAGCGAACCCCTCCGCGGCGAGAGCCTCTCGGAGGCCCGATAGCCTCCGGGCGGCGGAGGCGAGATCGCGCCTAAACCCGTCGAGCGCCACCATGGCGGCGTCGGCGGCGGACTCCGGGGTGTCTTCTGCAGCGTCCGGAGGAATAGGGGCCGGCGCTCGGGCCCGGAGAGGTAGTGCCCGAGGACGACGGAGTCGAGCATGGGGATCAGCCGGGGGCGCTTCCGGTGCAGCACCTTAGTCTCGGGCGGACTACCGGGGCGACTGTCGGTGCGCGGTGCCAGGAGCTTGCCCAAGGCGGTAGGACGCAGGACCACAAAGAGATGGCGCTAAAGGGTCAAGATCCCCCGCGGTCGCCGGCTGCTCCAGTCCGGACCGCCGGGCCCTTCGGGTCGGATGCGAGACTGGTCCGGATGTCGGGGCATGGCCGAGGGCGAACTCCTCGTGAGGACGGCACGCCAACTCGCCAAGCTGTGCGACCCAGGGGGCTCGACTCGTGGAGGAGGTCAAGGGGCCGGAGCCCAGGCTGGCGTGGCGACGGCCGCCCGCCTCATGCGCTCGCACCCAGCTGCGGGCCAAACACGCACGTGGAGGACGAGTTCGTGGCCGTCGTGCACCCGATGGGACCGGCGCGTCCACTGGATCCCCGGGCTACCGGTGCGCTCTGGGCCACTGGGCTCACGGCGAGCCTCCGGCCCGGACCACCGGCGGCGCCTGTCCCGATCCGCGCGGTGAACGCCGATGGGCGTTTGGCGTCGTGTATTGAGACGGATCAACACGCATCGGCGAGGTGCCTTGCCCGCCGCCGAGGAGGCTCGCACTCGACACTCCCGCGGGCTATGGTCGAAACATGGGCCAAGCTCCGTACTGGGCTCCCTCGCCGACGTGTAGGGTCTGCTCGAAGCCATCCCTTTCCGGCAGCTTCCTCTGCAAGCGTTGCCGGGACATCTACCGACGCGAAGACATGCGTAAGGACCTCGACGGACGCCGAGTCAAGAGCAACAGGCAGGCCCGGCTACGCGCGATGCGGAAGCAGTACGACGAGGTGAACGACGTCTTCCGATGTCACTACACGGGGATTCGGCTGGACGGAGACAAGGGGAGTCGGCGGTACGCCACCTGGGAACACCTCACGCCGAGAAACCAGTCAAGCGTCGCGCTCGCCGCCGACCTCGTCAACAAGATGAAGGCGAACCTGACCGATGACGAGTTCCGCGTCATGGTTCGGGCACTCGCTGCGAGCTTCGACGAGGGGACGTTCGAGGAGTCGCGTTTCCCAGCGGATCCGTGATGCACCGACGGCGTGCGGGGGGCTGCTGAGGGCGCGGGGCGTCGCTACCTTCGAAAAGCGAGTGCCTATGGGTCAAGAGGGATTCTTCGAGCCGGTCGCCGTCGACGCGGCCCGCGTGGTGCAGTGACGTTGATGTCTCGAGCTGCTGAGCCAAGCAGCCGATGGAGGTCGCCTGGCTGAACGTCGTCAAGGTGCGCACCACGGCCGGCTGGGGAAGGACCCTCCGGTGTCACTGTTTCCGCGGGTCATCGGCCGTTTTCGCGCATGACTTGGGCTTGAGTTCGGTTTGGTTCACGAGCGCGCTTCGGAAACCCTTTGACACCCGGCCGCTCATCGTCGGAGTCGCCGAGCTGCCCTGACCGGCAGGGGGAGGGGGAAGCTTGCCCATGCGCGTTCGGTACCTATCGAGCCTGACGACGAGGGAAGAGACGTCCCTCAGACGGTCGAGCGCGAGAGCCGGACTGCGTCTCCCAGATTCGAGTTCCCCTCCAGGAAACCAAGGGTCGCGACATCGGAGGCACGAGGCCCCGTGTACCTCAAGACATACAGGCCATTGCGGATGTCGGTCGCATAGATCAGCCCGTCCTTGACGATGGGGAAGCTCCACATCACGACCTTGTTGGGCCCGCGGGACAGCGCGGGGTCCTCGTTCGCCACCGTGGCCAGAGGGGTCGGTGAGAACCACCCGTCCTGGACCGGCAACCCCGGATCTCCCAAGTCGATGGCCTGCAAGCCGCCCGAGTGCCAGTCGACCAACGCGAGCTTCCTGGTCAGGGTTGGGTTGTGGGATGAGTAACTGGTGAATTGTTCCGTGTCGGCATCGTCGCCGGGACTCCCCTGGAACGGCTGGGTGTTCTGGAAGATCTTGTACTCGCCCACGATCCGGGGCATCCGGGGCTGGGACACGTTGATGAGTCTGGACCACCCCCACGGCCACCCGAACGAAGACGCGGTGAAGGTCCCGTACACCTCGTCGATGGTCAGGGCGAACGGCCGGCCGGGGACGGGCACCGCGGAGTGGCTCTCGGAGCAGCCGACCGCCGTGTGTCCGGCGCACTGGTTCCCCGCTCCCCAGGTGACCCGGTTGGGCACCGGCGTGAGGAGGTCGTCGTTCAGCGATTCCACCTGTCCTGCCGGGACCAGGTCCTTGGCGGTCTTGCTCGTGTCGAGCACGAGGAACCCCCCGCGCAGGTACGCCATATAAGTGCGGGTCCCGTCCGCCGTGGGGGTCATGGAGTGCAGGGAGAGGTCGAAGTCGTAGTTGGCGGGATCGGACGCCCCGGGGAAGAACTGGTTCCAGTTCCCCTCGGCCACCTCGGCCACTGCCCCGCCCGAGGGTACCGCGCTGATGTCCACGATCATGAGGTTGGTACGGGCCGGGTCGACCGAGACGCTGGGCGTGGAGAGCCACAGCAGGGCCCGGTCCGGATCTTTGGGGTCCACCCACAGGTACATCTCGTGCGGCTTGACCGCCGTGCCGGCCTGGGAGGTCGGGACGTAGCTGGAGATGAACGCGGGATGCACGGGATCACTCAGATCGAAGAACTTGATGTCGAAGGGGAACGTGGTGTCGTTGCCGGGCGGACAGGCGTGGATCACGGAGCTGCACCGGAACGTCATCACCATGAGGAGCTTCTTCTGAGGCCACACCCTGAGCTCCCGGGTGGTGATCCCCACCAACCCCGCGTGCGGAGGCCCGATCTCACCCACTACCGCGGGGTTCGCCGAGTCTGTCACGTCGACGATGAGGATTCCCGGGTGAGGGTGGGGACAGGAATTGGGGTCCACGTCCCGGCGCGGGTCGCCGATGCCGCACGTGCTCGAGCCGTCCGTTCGATTCCCCACGTAGACGTAGTGGTCGTAGATGGCGAGAGCGGCGTTCATCCCGCGGCCGAACAAGGGGTCGGACCCGACGAGTTGGAAGTTCGAGCTCGTCCCGGGGGTGCCTCCTCCGGGTCCCACTCCCACGTCGGCGGAGGAGGGCAGGACGCCAACCACAAGGAAGGGCAGCGAGAGCAGAGCCAGGACCGAAGCGCGGACGAGTCGGTGGGGACGCCGTAGGTCAGAAGCGCGCATCGCGAACCTCCTTCGTCTGGGCGAGCACCAGAACAGCACGCAGGCCGCCGAAGAGTCCAACCGGCCGGCCCCCGGCGTACGCCACCATGTTCCTCCTTTCGTCTTTTCCACAGTTCAGAAGCGGAACCCTTGGGGCCGTACGATCCAGAGTCCGGTGGTGATATCGCTCGCCAAGACGAGGCTCCTGCCGCGCACGGGATGGACCCCCCACACGAACGCCACCCCACCCGGGCCGGGGGGCACGAACTGTCCGAGCTGGTTCGAGACCCCCTCGTCGTCCATGGTCCACCACACGATGCCGTCGGAGTACCACGACGAGAAGAACTGGTCGTCCCCGACGGCCTCCGTGTTGTGGTCGGTGTACGCGCCGTCGTCTCGGGTCGATCGGCTGTTCGGCGTGGAGAAGGTGCCGAGGAACGAGGGGTTCGCCGGATCGCTGTTGTCGTAGACGTAGACCTCCCCCCAGCCGCCGAACGATGACTCACCGGGACAGTCGCCCGGCGAGAAGTCCTCGGGGTTGATGACGAGCCAGCGCCCACTGTTGGCCAGCGTCATGGAGTGGTTGTCGCCGTCCTCGTCGGGGGGAATGATCACGGTGTCGCTCACGACCACCGGATTCGATGCATCGGTGATATCCAGGTGGACCGTCCCGGCGTCCCAGTTGGACACGTAGGCGGAGGAGCCGCCGTCCTCGAACCGGATGCTGTGGGCGAACTGGACGGGAAGACATCCCACGCCCCCGAACGGATCAGCCCCCAGGGTCCAATCGGTGAGAGTCACAGGATGGGCGGGATCGGTCGCATCGACGATGTGGACCGAATCCTGACCGTTCGAGTTGAAGTGATCGATAAGGTTCCGCGCACATCCCGCCAGGACCATGCCATCGGCGCGTTGAACAGCATCGATCTCGTGGCAGCCAATGGTTCCCTGCGGGAGGTCCCAGTGCCCTATCAGCGATGGGTGGGCGGGATGGGTCACGTCGTAGAACCGAAGCCCCGGAACGACCTCGGCTTCGTGTCCCGACCCGAAGCAAGCCTGGATCCCCACGACCGCGAGATCGCCGGTGAACGCCGGGGTGTCGATGGCCAGGACGGTCACATCCTCCGCCCTGGTGAACGGAGGGTTGGGAAGGGTGCTCACCACGGCAGGCTGCGCGGGGTTGCGGATGATCACGACCTGCACCCCGTCGCCCCCTTGCCGAGCGTCTCCGCACCGGCTCCCGACGTAGGCGAAGTCGCCGTGGGCAAAGACGTCCCCGTAATCGCCGAACCCATCCAGGCTCGAATGACCCACGAGCTTGAAGTTCTGAAGGACGGCTGCGTGTCGCTCGCCGGCCCCGGCCTTGTCGGCCTGACGGACCAGCTGGTTCAGTACCTGATCCGGCGACCGGGGAGCCCGTGGTCCGGAGTTCGCGGGCGACGAGGGGGCGATCAAGCCCAGGACCGTGGCCACCGCCGCCACGAGCCCGATGCGTCGGCACATCGTCTCACCTCCTCATTCCCGAAGAGTCGAGAGGGCGCCCGCCCATGCTATCGACAGGTGGCGACGAGGGCGAATCCAATAGCCAATCGACGCGCGGCATCGCCATCGCCGCCGCCTCAGGGAGACGAGGGCGCAGTCTCTGGGTGAATCCCTGGGTTTGCCCCGATCCGGGTCGGTGGGTAGAGTCCGGTTCCTCATCTCGGAGCGAAGATCCTGGCGCTATCGCTTCCTCCTGGCCGGGGGCCCGCGACCCGGATGCCCGCCTCCTCACGCCCGGTGTCGCCGTGGGCTGCTCGGGATCCCCCGTTGAATCCTCCCAAGGTGCGCCTCACCGGCTCTCGACCCAGGGAGGAATGAATGCGACGAACGGCCCGGGTGTGTGTGTTCGTGGCCTCGGTGGCGGTGCTCCTCGTGATCCCCCAGGCGGCGCTCGCCGCCGACCCGCCGGTCGGCACGTTCACGTAAACCAGCAACACGGTCCTCGCCGAGGACGTCCTGTAGGCCCGTCCCGGACCCCGGCACACCCGCGACGTGGAGAACATGGTGGCGTGGTGCGCCCAGCGCATGGACAAGACCACCGTGTCGAGGCTCCTGCGGGTGTCGTGGGAGGCCGTGGCCCGCATCGTCATGCGGGTGGTGGACGACTCCATCGACGACAGCCCGCCTCGACGACTTGTACCACGTGGGGGTCGACGAGGTCTCTTACCGCAAGCACCACCGGTACCTCACGGTGGTGGCCGACCACGACCGCGACGGCGCCGTGGTGTGGGCCGCCGAGGGACGGCGTGCCGAGGTCCTGAGCAGCTTCTTCGCCGAGCTGGGGGAGGAACGCACCTCTGTCCTCGAGGCCATCACCATGGACATGAGCGGGCCTTACCTCAAGGCGGTGGAGGACGCCCGCACGGACCTCGGACTCACCGCCCCTGTGGCGTTCGATCCCTTCCACGTGGGCGCTCTGGCTGGGCTTGACCCGATTTGACGGACATCCACCAACAGGCGTGCAACCCCAAGGAGGATGTCCGGCATGGAGCACAGACGGAAGCGACCGCGACGGTCCTTCAGCCCGGAGTTCAAGACGGAGGTCGTCGAGCTGTGCCGCACGGGAGACCGATCGATCGGGGAGGTGGCCAAGGACCTCGACCTCACCGAGACGGCCGTGCGGGAGTGGGTCCGCCGGGCCGACGTCGACGCCGGCCGGCGGGAGGGCCTGAGCACCGCGGAGCGCGAGGAGATCGCCAGGCTCCGCAGGGAGAACCGCGTCCTGCGCGAGGAGCGCGACATCCTCAAGCGGGCAACGGCTCTTATGTAGAGCCCGCGGTTATGCCGACTCCGCTCCGGGCGGCGAGCGTTGCCGCTGCTCAGCGGGGGTGGGGACCGGTGGCCCGGTCAACATAATCGCGGTGGTTCAGAGCTATATGCGGATGTTGTGGATGCGAGGTCTCTGAAAGAAGGCGGCGTATCCTGTTCGATGCTCGCAACCACATCCGCGGGCTCGGCACGGATCTGGGCGCTCGGCATCGACGATCTCCTTCAGATCGCGCGGCGAAAGCTCACGCGGTCCTGGACCGAGGACGAATGCAGGACGTATCTGCATCTCGGCACGTGTCCTGCGTAGAGGCGCGTGCATCATCATCGCGAGGATCCGCATTGCGCGGGTCGTGTGCGATGGCCGGAACTCAGCCTCGTTGAAGGCGGCGACGTACGTCGATGCCGTGGCGACCGCGCCGACGGATCAAGGACGCGGGATCGGAAGCGCGGTCATGCGGCATCTCGCCTCGGTCATCGACGACTGCGACATCGGGTGGCTGGAGACCGAGCTCGTCGGTTTCTACTAGCGCCTGGGGTGGACGTGAGGACCTCGACTTCACAGTGGCGACGACGAGACGACCATCGGCATTCGGCGCAATGGAGCCACGGTTAGCTGTGACCATTGCTTGCCTCGCTGCTACCCGCCGTGCTACCCAACGGGAACGCACAGGACAACACCAGACATCACGAAGTGCCCGAAACGGCCCTCTGAGCTGCACTCGGCATCACGGGACGACACCAGATGGACTGGCTAGCACGAATGCTGTGAGACTCATAATCCGTCGGTCGTTGGTTCAAGTCCAACCCGCCCCACGCGTTTGCGCAGGTCAACGCCTATGTTTTCGGGTGGCGTGGGTCTGAGCATGGAAAGTCTTGGTCCGTGCTACCCGCCGTGCTACCCATCGTTTGCGCAGGTCAGTGGCGCTATTCGACGAAGTGCGCGGTGCCCATGCAATCGCGACGGTCGCGAATCGGTAGCTTTCCCGGAGAACGACCCGGGAGTTCTGGCCGAGCCGTCACTGAGGCGGGTCACACCGTATCCATCAGGGCGCCGGGTCAGCGTGTAACTCAGGCACCCACCTCATCCGCTGCCCTGACTGGGGCCTCATCAGCGACGGTGCCCCGGGCGCGCGCGAGTATGTCCGCCTGCTCGTCGGCGCGTTCCGCGATCCGGAGGTTAGCGATTGTGTGCAGGCTCGCGGCCTCGATGAGGAGCCTGACCAGGGGCTCGTCGGTGTGGTGACGCTGAAGCTCTCCGAGCGTGCTCAACTCCGCCAGGTAAACCTCGCGCTGCGATCGCACCACATCTCGCACTGTGTCGGGCCCGAACCACGCCGCCACGAACAGCTTCAGGAAGAAGTCGTCGCGATAGCCGCCCTGCCGGGCGAGCGGTTCGGCGAGCCACCGCTTGAGTTCCAGGTGGCCGGCTCGGGCGAGCCGGTACACCACCTTGTCGGGCCGATTGCGCTGGGCGACGTCCCTCCTCGTGACAAGGCCATCACGCACCAAGCGGTCGAGGACCTGGTAAAGATGCCCGATGTTGAGCTCGCCCCACTGCGGGCCGATGGCCTGCTCGAAGCTCGTCTTCAGCTCGTAGCCATAGCTCGGACCACCGGCCAGTATCCCGAGGACCGCATGGTGGATCGGCACCTGGTGCTCCTTCCTGCGCGACGGCTCAAGCCTGCGTCCCTCCTCGAACCGTATTGCATTGTGACAAGGTATACGGTCACCATGTAGCGATCGGATCGAAGAGGCGCGCGAGTTGGGGAGATTCATCTGGAGCCAGCTCCTGCACCGCAGGAGTCGGACCGCGACGCTCGGTGTTGGCATCCTCGCCGCGGCGGTGGGTTTCACGCTCCTCACCTCCGCCGTGGAGACTGGTCGGCTCGAGGTCGTAGGGACCGTGTCGAAAAGCTTCCGTCCCGCCTACGACGTCCTGGTTCGACCGCCGGGCTCGTTCACCCCGCTCGAGCGGGAACAAGGGCTCATTCAGCAGAACTACCTGAGCGGAAACTTTGGTGGCATCACCCTGCGCCAGTGGCGGACGATCCTCAGGATCCCGGGTGTCGAGGTGGCGGCACCAATCGCCAACGTGGGGTACGTCCTGCCGTTCGAGTTCGTGCCCCTGCGTATCGATCGATTCCTGAACAGCGACCCCCTCCAGCTGTACCGCCTGCGCCTCGAGTGGCTCGCGAACAATGGAACGTCGCGCTATCCCGATTCCGAGCAGTACGTCTACCTCACCCGGAACCATCGGTTCAGCGGGGAAGGGACGCCCGGCGGCATCGTCGAGGACGTCCCGGGCCAGGGGCGGATACCCGTCTGTTCGGGCTTCATCCAATCGAAGCCCGAACAACCAGCTGAATCGCCCTTCGCTCTGGTTTCGGGAACAGGGCTGGCTTGCTTCTCGAGCGCCACGCCAGAGATCCAGGGCGGAACCACCGACTACGGTCCCTTCCCATCTGGACAGGTCGGGACGGTGACAACAGTGTTCTTCCCGATCTTCGTGGCAGCCATCGATCCGGTACAGGAGGAGCGGCTCTTGCACATCGACCGTGCGCTGGTGGGAGGACGGATGCTCCACGAGGGCGAGGGGCCCAGAATCGAACGGAAGTCCCCGAGAGCCAACTATCGGGTCGTTCCCTTCATCGCGAGCACCAGAACGTATGTGAGCGAGGATCTCCGGGTCGACGTGGAACGCCTGGACCTTCCGGAGCGACCACGTTTGTACCGGAATCTGGCCTCTGAGGATTCCGCGTTCCAGTTCGTTACGTCCCTCCGCGGGCAGACTGTCGGCCGGGCCACGCTCCCCATCGGCCCGATGTATGAGCGACTGGTCGAGGGACTGAACAAGCCCACGCCGAAACTCGAAATCAACTACAACGGCTACTGGACGACATCGCCCGTACAATACCGTCCGGCCGGGCGGGATCGTGTGGCCGCCCTCGCTGCCCATAACCCCGTCGACGTCTTCGTCAGCGGCTACTACGGCGCAGGCTGGGCCCCCCAGGATAACCGAGACACCCAATTCCGGAGACTCGCGAACCATCAGGGGTCTACGCAGTTCCTCTCGAACAATGTCCTCGCGATCCCCGCGCTGCAGGTCGTGGGGCGGTTCGATCCGCGGCGTCTTCCCGGCTTCAGCCCACTCTCGCGAGTCCCCCTGGAGACGTACTACCCGCCGCAGGTAATCCCCGCGGACCCCGCCAGCCGGGCTGCGCTTGGAGGCAAGCCATTGCTTCCTACGCAGAACCTCGCCGACTATATCCAGCAGCCGCCCCTTCTGCTGACGACCCTCCGGGGTCTCTCCGCGTTCCACAACTCTGAGTTCTTCAGGGGCGCCAGCTCGGAGCCGCCGATCGGCGTTATCCGAGTGAAGGTGGCTGGAGTAACCGGCCCGGATCCGGTCAGCCGTGAGCGCATCCGCCAGGTGGCCGAGGCCATCCAGAAGACGACCGGCCTCTCAGTGGACGTGACGGCCGGCTCTTCCCCGCATCCGCTCCTCGTGCGTTTGCCTCGAGGGAAGTTCGGCCGCCCATCGCTTCTCGTTGAGGAGGGCTGGGTGAAGAAGAGCGTGGCCATTGTCATCCTTGCGGCCCTGGATCGAAAGAGCCTGGCCCTGTTCGTCCTCGTGCTGGTGGTCACTGCTCTCTTCCTCGTGAATGGGGCTCTCGCGTCTGTTCGGGCGAGGCGATCCGAGATCGGGACCCTCCTTGCCCTGGGATGGGCACGGGGCAAGATCTTCCGCGCGGTGTTGGGCGAGCTCGCCCTGATCGGCCTGGTGGCCGGACTCGTGGGCTCCGGGTCGGCGGCGGCTCTCGTGCAAGTACTCGCCCTCAAGATGCCGCTCTACCGGACTCTGCTGGTCGCACCTGTGGCAATCGTGCTCGCAACGCTCGCGGGGCTCGTCCCGGCCTGGCGGGCTGCGCGATGTCTGCCGATGGATGCCGTGCGTCCGCGGATCCGCGAGCGTGGTCTCGGACGCCCGGTCCGGAGGCTCTCGGCGATGGCGGTCGCGAATCTCAGGCGGCTGCCTGGGCGAACGCTCCTCGCCGCCGGCGGGCTGTTCGTGGGAGTGGCCGCGCTGGCGCTGCTCCTCTCGGTCACGCTGGCGTTCCGTGGTTCGCTCGTCGGCACGACTCTCGGGACATTCATCTCGGTGCAGGTACGCGGTGTGGACTACTTGGGAGTGGGCCTGGCCGTGGCACTTGCTGCTCTCTCAGTCGCTGACGTGCTGTTCCTGAACCTCAAAGAGCGGGCGCCGGAGCTGGTCACACTGCTTGCCACCGGGTGGCGGGAGGGTCACCTCGCTCGGATGGTGACGCTGGAAGGACTTGGCATCGGGATGCTCGGGAGTGTCCCGGGCGCCGCTGTCGGCGTCGGCCTGTCCGCGCTGGTCGGAGGATCGCCGGGTCGCATCGCCCTTGCCGGAGTGATCGCTGTGCTGTCGGGCGCGGGGGTCGCAGTTGCTGCTGCCCTCGTCCCCGCCTCGCTCATCTCCCGGGTGGCTCCACCTACGGTGCTGGCGGAGGAGTGAGCAATGGGTTTCCGGGTCGAGCTGACCGGGGTGTCGAAGCGGTACGCGAGCGACGGGCAGGCCGTCGTGGCGCTGGACGGCGTCGATCTGTCCGTCGACTCGGGGGAGCTTGTCGCGGTGACCGGGCCCTCCGGCTCCGGCAAGTCGACCCTGCTCCACGTGGTCGGGGCCATGGACCGGCCCGACGAGGGCGTCGTCCGTGTGGGGCGCTCGGAGGTGACCTCCCTGACTCGGGCGCAGCAGGCCGCGTACCGGCGGAAGATCGGCTTCGTCTTCCAGCGATTCCACCTGCTGCCCGCCCTGTCCGTCCGTGACAACGTCGCTGCCCCCCTGCTTCCCTACCGCACTGACTTCGACAAATTCGAGCGTGCCGTGGAGCTTCTTGCCTCCGTCGGGCTCGCCGGCAGGGAGCGTTCGCTTCCCTCGCGCCTTTCCGGAGGGGAGCAGCAGCGCGTCGCGATTGCCAGAGCGCTCGTCAACGAACCAGGTCTCCTGCTGGCCGACGAGCCCACCGGCAACCTCGACTCTGCGACGGGCGGTGAAATCGTCCAGCTGATCCTCGACCTCCGCCGCGACCGCGGGATGAGCGTGATCGTCGCGACGCACGATCCCGTGGTGGCCAGCCGATGCGATCGCGTGGTGAGGCTTCGGGATGGTGCGGTCGTGGACGACGTTCGGGTTCCGAAGTCACTGCCAGCTCCAGACGTGTTGGGCCAGATCGGTCGTCTGGATCCAAGCGGATAGTGGGGGGATGACTGCTTGCCTCGCTGCTACCCGCCGTGCTACCCAACGGGAACGCACAGAACATCACCAGACATCACGAGGGGCCCGAAACGGGCCCTCTGAGTTGGACTCGGCAGCACGGGACGGCACCAGATGGACCTGCTAGCACGAACGCTGTGAGACTCATAATCCGTAGGTCGGAGGTTCGAGTCCTCCCCGCCCCACTGTTTCCGCTGTTCAGAGGCCATTTGCCTTCAGGATGCTCCGCGGGCTGCTACCGCCGTGCTACCCAACGTTCCAGAGAAACCTGAGGGAGCGCATCTCCCCGGAACACGCAACAACCCCGGCTAAACCTGTGGGCACCGATCCACATGGAGATACTGGCGGCACTCCTCGACGGTGAGCGATCTCCCGGCCTCCCGCCGCGCGATCTCGAGGAGATCGTCGATGTCGAGGGCCCAGATCCGAACGCCGTCGCACCAGCTCGTGGAGGCGAGCTTCATCCCGTCCGGACTGAAAGCCACGCCCTCCACAGCGCATCCGGGCCCTCGCAGGCTCAGCCGTGGTGCGCCCGTGTCCGCGTCGAAAAGCCGCACCAGGCCGTCGACGCTCGCTACGGCGATGCGCGATCCGTCGGGGCTGAAGGCGACGTCCTTGACGCCTCCGGGGGGTCCGGCCAGCACGGCCACGCGCTCACCGCTCTCCACATCCCATATCTCCGCGAGTCCGTCCGACCCAGATAACACGACCCTCGGACCGTTGGGATCGAAGTCCACCTGCGCATAGGGTCCCTCCGCGTCGATCGTGAGGACGACCTCACCCCGCGCCCACTCCCAGACCCTCACGCGGTCCACAGAGCCGCGCCCCTCGGCCGTGGCCACCAGGCGGCCGTCCGAGCTGAACGCGACGTCGGAGAAGAAGTAGTCGCCCGGACCGCGCAGCACTCGGATCACCCGGCCGGAGCGATCGACGATCTTCGTCGTTCCCTCCCAGGCCGCCGTGGCCAGATACTCGCCATCCGGGCTGAAGGTGACCTCGTTGACGGCGAGGTCGTGTCCGATCCGCCAAAGCTCCTCGCCGGTGGAGGTATCCCACGCCCTTCCCGCCGACGCCCCGCCGTAGCCTTCGAGATCGCTCCCGCCGCCGAGGGCCATCGCCGAACCATCGGGGCTCACATCGAAAGACTGGAACCGGAAATAGTCGGTCGGCGGCCCGATCGTTCGCTGGTCGCGCCCCGTCTGCGGGTCCCAGATCGTCACCGCGATCGGTGGGTCTTCCCCGCCGGGCTCCACGCCGCCCTCCCAGCTGGTCGTCACCACGCGCCGTCCGTCCGGCATGAACTCCGCCGCGGGATAGCCCGGCGCGGGAAGGTTCGCCCACTCGGCGTCGCCGGTCGGCCCCAGGTCCCAGACCTGCACCGCGGAGATGCCCGCGTCCCCGGCCATCACCCTGTCGACGTTCACGATATTCACCAGTGGTGCGTTCACGTTATCCACCACTTGGGCCCGGGGGCTCACTCCATCGCGCCTCCTCCCGTCTTTCGTTGTGTTGACAATAGCCGGGCAGGGCGCCTAGCTATTGTCATCATAACG
>WNFU01006599.1_pt1 | contig 13987 bp, 8 predicted proteins | sample 5400121 | NCBI WGS metagenome assembly WNFU01 (sample SAMN13153360, study PRJNA577476) | soil metagenome | isolation source: 100 cm soil or saprolite under grassland replicate 1 | place: USA:California | collected 2016-06-15
CCCATCAAAACAATGAGAACCAGTGTCATACCACGGCGCATATCTCCCCCTTTCCTGATTTAGAGCCGTCCCTGGCCGCCTTCCAGATCTCCATCGCGACCAGCATCAGAAGGCCGACAGCGAAGACAAGCAGCCAGTGTTCCACATCAAACGGAGCCAGCTTGAAAATCTCCCGGCTCCAGGGAGTCATCAGTATCGCTATCTGCAATGCGGCTGAACTCACCACTGCCCACACCAGAGGTTTATTTGTAAAAAACCCAATGCTGAACAGAGAGAGCCGGTCATTGCGACAGTTGAAGGCATGGGCGAGCTGCGCGCCGACCAGCACCATGAACGTCACAGTCCTGGCCCGTTCGAGGTCGTTGTCCATGCTGTACAGGCAGTACACGAAGGCCAGTATCGTGATCAGGGTCATGAACAGCCCCTGCCCGAACATCAGGAAGATCCGGTCCCGATCCAGGATCCGGGCTTCAGGACGGCGCGGGGGGCGTTGCATGAGGTTCGGGTCTTTGGGGTCCACCGCCAGAGCCATAGCCGGCAAGCCGTCCGTCACGAGGTTGATCCACAGTATCTGCACCGGGAGCAACGGGAGAGGGAGAGCGAACAGGGTGGCCAGCAGCATCACCAGGATCTCGCTGATGTTGCAGGACAGGAGGTAATGGACGGACTTCCGGATATTGTCAAAAATGGCTCGGCCTTCCTCGACCGCCGCCGCAATGGACGCGAAGTTGTCATCCGTGACGACCATAGCCGCCGCCTCTTTGGTCACGTCCGTGCCGGTGACTCCCATCGCGACGCCGATGTCCGCTGCCTTCACCGCCGGCGCGTCGTTGACTCCATCGCCGGTCATGGCCACGACCGCTCCCCGCTTCTTCCAGGCGCGCACGACACGGAGCTTGTGCTCGGCCGAGACGCGGGCATAGACGGCAATACGCTCGACTTGCTGAGCCAGCTCGGCATCGGTCAGTCGGTCCAGCTCAGCGCCGGAGACCGCCTGCGCCCCCGACTCCATGAGGCCCAATTCTCTCGCGATGGCGACCGCTGTGTCCTTATGATCTCCGGTGATCATGACGGTCCGGATCCCAGCGGTCCGGCAGGCCTCCACGGCCACTTTCACTTCAGGCCTGATCGGATCCTTCATGCCGAGTAAGCCCACGAAGATCAGGTCTCGCTCCAGAGCGGCAGCGGTATAGGTCTCGGGAGGCCGGTCCAGCGGCCGGATGGCCACCTCTAGCACGCGGAGCGCCTGCGAGGCGAAGTTCTGGTTCGCGACCAGAATCTCACGACGAATCTCATCCGTCAGAGGCTCTAGGCTTCCATCTTTCGCAACCCACGCTCGGCAGTCACGCAACAGCACATCCGGCGCGCCTTTGACGAAAGCGACCGGCCCGGATGCTGTGCGGCGCACGATAGTCATCTTCTTTCGTTCCGAATCGAACGGAACTTCACCGAGGAATGGCGCCTCCCGTTCGAGATCGGCCTTCCGGAAGCCGGCTTTGGCCGCCGCCACCAAAAGGGCTCCCTCGGTGGGGTCTCCCAAGATCGTCCAGACGTCCGCCTCTTGCCGAAGCTCGGCCCCGTTGCAGAGCGCTGAGGCGTGCAAGAGCTTCGTCAGGCCCGGACGCGTGTCGGGTTTCACCGGTTCGCCGAAGGAGAGAATATCCCCAACCGGAGCATAACCTTCACCGGACACGGTGAATACTGCGCCTCCCTGGTAAAGCGTGGTCACGGTCATCTCGTTCTTCGTCAGCGTGCCGGTCTTGTCGGAGCAGATCACAGTGGTCGAGCCCAGAGTCTCGACGGCAGGCAGGCGCCGAATCAACGCGTGTCGCCTCACCATTCTGGTGACACCGAGGGCGAGCGTGATGGTCACCACCGCCGGCAGACCTTCGGGGATCGCCGCAACCGCCAGGCTGACGGCAGTCAGAAACATCGTGACCACCGGGATGCCGCGCAGTTCCCCGAGAAGAAACACCACCGCGACGATGCCCAGGCAGAGCCACAGGAGCGTGTGCCCGAGTTGTTCCAGCCGACGCTGTAGCGGCGTCTCTTCTCGCTCGGCCTCCGCCGCCTTTTGGATCAACGCGGCGATCTTCCCTATCTCCGTGTGCAGCCCCGTGCCCACGACCAGCGCCCGCGCTTTCCCGGAGGCCGCCACGGTCCCCATGTAGAGCATGTTGTAGCGGTCTCCGAGCGGGACCTCTTCCCGCTGGATCGGATCGCTGGACTTGGCGACCGGTGTGGATTCACCGGTCAGCGAGGCCTCCTGGGTCTGGAGACCCGTGGCATAGACCAGGCGAGCGTCGGCCGGTATCCGATCGCCGGCTTCGACCTGAATAAGATCCCCAGGCACCAACTCTCTGGCCGGAAGCGAGACGAGCACTCCGTCACGGAAGACCCGAGCCGTCACCACAACCATCCGCTTCAGCGCTTCGAGCGAGCGCTCGGCCCGGAACTCCTGAAGGAACCCGAGAATCGCATTGAGGATGACGATGGCGATGATCGCCGCGGCATCCACCCACTCCTGCAAGGCCCCCGAGACGATCGCCGCGCCGATCAGCACCCAGACGATCAGGCCGGAAAACTGTGCCAGCAGGAGTTTCAGAGGAGAGGCGGGCGGCGCTAGCGGCAGCTCGTTCGGGCCGTACTTGAGAAGTCGGGCTGCCGCTTCGGCTTCGGCCAACCCCTTCTCTGTATCGGTCTGAAGCTCGACGCGCAAGGCGTCGATAGTGAGAGCATGCCAATGCATCACGGTCTCCGATGGAGGGGCAGGCTCCCGCGGATGAGAGGGAGCCTGCCTATTCAGACTCTCAGCGCTACTTGCCGCCTTTCGCCGCCTTGCTATGCATCTCGGCCAGCTCTTCGTTCTCCTTGGCTTCCGCGAGATATCTATCGGCCATCTTCTCGCAGTGCTTGGAGTACTGGCCCTTGGGATACTTCTTGAGGTATTCGCCGGCCATCGTCTTCATGTCGCCGGCCTTGTGCCGCGCTTCGTCGGCCTGCTTCTTGTAATAGTCGGCCAGCCCGGCGTGGTCGCCTTTCTCGATCATCTCTTTGAGCTGTCCCGCGTGCACGGCCCTCGCTTCACGGGGAAGAAGCGGCCCAACCAGCATAGCGCCGGCCAGCGCTCCCAGTGTCTTCAACATCATCCGTTTCGTCATCATGGCCTCGCTTCTCATGGAATGCCTCCTTAGGTTGATTAGGGGGTTGTGCAGCCAGCGGACGGCAGTGTCCGGAAAACAGAAACGGCGCCTTCCCCCCTCCACGCCTACCAGCCCCGGACAAGAGGGAAAACGCCGTTGTCGCTCTAGCACAACTCTGTGCTATTGGGCTTCCTCCTATCATAGGGTTTCAATCATGTCAAGCAGTCACGCACGACTTCGATTCTCAAGAACCGGTTGCGCTCCTTCCGCCTTCATTGCATGCGCCTCCGCCACGCTCCTGACCTGAATCTCCCAGCGCCAGATCACGTAGATTGCCGGGATCACGATCAGGGTGAGCAGCATGGCCGAGAGCACGCCGCCGACCATCGGAGCGGCCAGACGCTTCATCACGTCGGCGCCCGTCCCCGTCGCCCACATCACCGGGATCAGGCCGAAGATGTTTGCCAGACCGGCCATAGCCATCGGCCGGATGCGCTCCACCGCACCCTGATGTACGGTCCCAATGAGATCGTCCAGCGTCCGCAGCCCGCCCGCCTCTTCGCGCCGCTTGCAGGCCTCGTCGAGATAGGCCAGCATCACGGCGCTCGTCTCCGCCGCGACCCCGGCCAGCGCGATGATCCCCACCCAGACCGCGATGCTCATGTTGTACCCGAGCAGCGCCATGTACCAGACCCCGCCGACCAGGGAGAGGGGCACCCCCAGCATGACCATTAGCGTCTCAGCCACGGACCGGAATGTGAAATAAAAGAGCACGAAGATAATGGCAATGGTCAGGGGGATAAAAATTGTGAGACGCTCGCGCACCCGCTGCATGAACTCGTACTGGCCGGACCAGGCGATGGTATAGCCGGGAGGCAGCGCGACCTTCTCCCGGACCACCCGCTTCAGATCCTCGACGTACCCGCCCACGTCCCGCCCGGTCATGTCCACGTACACATAGCCGGAGAGCATCCCGTCTTCATCGCGGATCATCGGCGGGCCCGGTAGGAACCGCAGCGTCGCGAGCTGGGCCAGCGGGACCTGCGCCCCCGTCGGCGTCGCGACGAGGACCCGCTTGAGTTTTTCCGGATCGTCCCGCAGCTCGCGGAGGTAGCGCACGTTGATGGGATAGCGCTCCCGCCCTTCGATGGTCGTCGCGATGCTCTCGCCCCCGATCGCCGATTCGATGATCCGTCCGACATCCATCACCGTGACGCCGTAGCGGGCGATCTCATCCCGATTGATCGCGAAGTCCAGGAAGTATCCTCCTGAAACCCGCTCGGCATAGACGCTGCGGGTGCCGCCCACCTCTTTCGCCGCCATCTCGATGTGTTTGCCGATCTGTTCAATCTGTTTGAGGTCGGGTCCGAAAATCTTGATCCCTACCGGCGTGCGGACGCCGGTCGTGAGCATGTCGATCCGCGCCTTGATCGGCATGGTCCAAGCGTTGGTCACGCCGGGAAACTGCAACGCCTTGTCCATCTCTTCGATCAAACTCTCATAGGTCAGCCCGGGCCGCCACTGTTCCTTAGGTTTCAACTCCACCACCACTTCCATCATGCTGAACGGCGCCGGATCAGTGGAGGTTTCGGCGCGTCCGGCCTTGCCGAAAACGCGGTCCACCTCCGGAAAGGCTTTCAGCTTCTGGTCCATCTGTTGTAGCAACTGCGAGGCTCCCGTCACCGAGATTCCAGGCAAGGTGGTCGGCATATACAGGATCGTTCCTTCATACAGCGGCGGCATGAACTCCGACCCCATCCGCTGAAAAGCCGGAATGACGGTCAGGCTCAGCCCGACTGCCAGGACCACGACGGCCCACCGATACCGCAGCGCTGCGCGCAGAACCGGGGCGTACACCCGTTGCATGCCCAGGCTGACGGGATGCCGCTTCTCCGAAATGATTTTTCCCTTGATGCAGATCTCCAGCAGCGCCGGGATCAGAGTGATCGCCAGGACCGCGCTCATGGCGATGGCCAGATTTTTCGTCCACGCCAGCGGCTTGAACAGGCGTCCCTCCTGCGCTTCCAGCGTGAAGACCGGCATGAAGGCGATGGCGATCACGAGAAGCGAGGCGAAGATCGAGGGGCCGACCTCCTTGGCCGAGTCAATGAGCACCTGCGTCCTGTCTTTGATGCGTCCCTCGCGTTCCCACTCCTCCAGGCGGTGGTGGGCGTTGTCCACCATAATGATGGCCGCATCCACCATGTCTCCGATCGCCACGATGATGCCGCCGATGGACATGATGTTCATGCCGATGCCCATGAAGTACATGGGAATGAAGGCAAGCAGGACCGCCAGCGGCAGCGTGATGATGGGCAGGAGCGCGGATCGGATATGGAGGAGAAACCCGACGATCAGCACACTGACGACGATCAACTCCTCGGTCAGGTTCTCGTTGGCCGTTGCGATGGATTCCCGGATCAGGTCGCTGCGATCATACGTCGTCACGACCTTGACGCCCTTCGGCATCGCAGGCCCCAATTCCTTGAGCTTGGCCTTGATCCGCTCGATGACCGTCAGGGCGTTCTCGCCGAAGCGCATGATGACGATCCCGCCGACCACCTCTCCCTGGCCATCCAGCTCCACCAGCCCGCGGCGCATGTCCGGCCCCAACCGCACCGTCGCCACGTCCCGCAGCAGGATCGGCGTCCCGTTCGGGTTGACCCCGACCGCGACCTTTTCGATGTCGGCGACCGATTTGATGTAGCCGCGCCCCCGGATCATGTACTCGATCCCGGAGAACTCCACGACCCGCCCGCCCACGTCGTTGTTGCTCATGCGGATCTTCTCGATGATCTCGGGAAGCGACAGCTTGTAGGCCAGGACCTTCGTGGGGTCCAGATTGACCTGGTACTGACGGACGAAGCCTCCGATGCTTGCCACTTCCGCTACGCCCTCGACGCTGCGCAGCCAGTAGCGGAGGTACCAGTCCTGGAAGGAGCGCAGCGAGGCGAGGTCCTGCTGGCCGCTCTCATCCACCAGCGCGTACTGAAATACCCACCCGACCGCCGTGGCGTCGGGGCCGAGTTGCGGCGTGACGCCTTCGGGCAGCCGTCCCGAAAGCTGGTTCAGGTACTCCAAGACGCGGCTTCGCGCCCAGTAGATGTCGGTGCCGTCTTTGAAGAGGACGTAGACGTAGGAAAAACCGAAGTCCGAGAAGCCCCGGACCACCGTGACCTTCGGGGCCGACAGCAGCGCGGTGATGATCGGGTAGGTGATCTGGTCCTCGACGAGGTCCGGCGAGCGCCCCATCCACGTGGTGTAAATGATCACCTGGGTGTCGGAGAGGTCCGGGATGGCGTCCACGGGCGTGTTCTTCATGGCCCACAGGCCGGCCGTGGCCAGGCCGAAGACCAGCAGGAACACGATGAACCGGTTCCGGGCGCAGAACTCGATGATCCATGTAACCATCAGTGTTTCATTCCCTGCATGCCGCTCACCGCTGCCTTCAACTGGCTCTCGGAGTCGATCAAAAAGTTTGCCGAGGTCACGATGTGATCGCCTTCCTTCAGTCCATCCAACACTTCAACCCAATCCCCTGCCTGGGCGCCGAGCTTCACGTTTCGCCATTCCAGCTTCCCGCCGCCGTGGTGGATGAAAATGACGTGCCGTTCTCCCGACTCCAGCACCGCATCTCGCGGAATGGCGAGCCTGGCGCCGAGGGGAATCTTCAGTTCCACGTTGACGTACATGTCCGGCTTGAGCTTTTCGCCTGGGTTGTCCAGCTCGAACCGCACCTTGGCAGTTCTGGTTTGGGGATCGAGCGTCGGATAGATGAAGCCGACTCGCGCCGTCAGCGCGGCGCGTGGATCGTAGGAGAGCGTGACCCTCGCCGTTTGACCCACCCTGATGGAGGGCAGTTCATACTCGTAGATGTCGGCCATGATCCAGATGTGGGAGAGGTCGGCGATCGTGTACAGCTCGTCACCCGGATTGACGCGCATCCCGGCCACCGCAACCTTTTTGACGACCGTCCCGGTCGCCGGCGAGTGAATGGGCAAGGTCTTGAGGACCATGCCGGTGTGCTCCAGGTCCTGGATATGGTCCTCGGTGATGTCCCAGAGCCGCAGGCGCCGCCGCGTGACCTCCAATAAGGAAGTCGCGCCTTCGGCCACTTCCGGAAATTCGCTCTTCCCCAGCGCCTTCCCGCCCTTCAAGGCCAACAGATATTCCTCTTGCGTGGCCACGAGTTCCGGGCTGTAGATCGTGAACAGTATCTCTCCTTGCTTGACGCGCTGACCAGTCGAGTTGACGTAAAGTTTGTCGATCCAGCCTTCCAACTTGATGTTCACATGTGCCAATCGGCGCTCGTCGATCTCCACCCGGCCCACCGTCCGAATGGCCTTCTCCAACGGCCGCGGTTTGACCAACTCGAACTTCACGCCGATCGTCTGCAGCCGCTCCGGACTGATCGTGATCGTGTTCAAGCCGGGCCCCATGGCTGGAGGAGCGGGTGCAGGCGTTCCACTCTCTAGGACCGGAGCCGCGTGGTCTGTCTGGGCATGCTCTCGCGCCGGTACGGCGCTTGGAGCAGACTTTAGCATCGGCGTCGTGCGCTCCGATCCAATTTGTCCCAGATAGGTAAAGACGGCAGCCACGACCGCGATCAGGACGCCTCCGGCCAGAAGCACATGCCGCACGCGGGCGGTCATTGAATCGGTCCTCCCACCGTCTCTTCCAACCTCGCCAGCGCTTTCTCGTGTTCGACCATCTCCCCATGCAGCTCCAGTTCGCTTTCCTGCAACGTAAGCAGGCTGTTCAGAAGGGTCAGGAAGTCCACCTTGCCGACCGCGTAGCCTGCCAGCGCCGACTCCAGCGCCAGACTGGCCTGCGGTATGATGGCGTCCTTGAGCAGCGCAATCAGCCGCTCCGCCCGCTGCGCCTGGACCACGTTGTCCTTGACGCGGAAGAGGACCGACTGCCTCGTGGCTTCGAGGTCCTTCCGCGCGCCCTCCCGCGAGGAGAGCGCCCCTTCCACACCGGCCCGCTGCTTGCGCGCGAAGTAGAGCGGGACCTTGATGCCCAGCAGGGCCTGGTAGCTGTTCCCCATGGGATCGCCGTGCAACGGCGGCGCGGCCGAGAAGCTCAGCGAGAGGTCCGGGAAATACTCCCGCTTGGCCAGCGCTACCCCCGTATCGCCGCGCTCCACGCCCTTGATCTGCGCCTTGAGTTCCGGCGACTGCCGCTCGGCCAACGCGCTCATCTCGGCAGTCCCCACAGGCAGCGGCGAGACTTTGACTTCTTCCGGCCTGCCCAGCGACGCGGCTGGAGGGCGATTCAGGATGCGGTTAATCTCGGCGTGCAGGCTTTCCCGTCGCTGTTCCAGCACCGCCAAGCGGTCCAGCACGCGGGAGAGTTCTACCTGCGCGCGGAAGACATCCTGCTGCGCTACCTTCCCGACGGCATAGCGCGCCTTGGCCGTCTTTTCAAAGTCCTGCAGCAGCCCTTTGTTCTTCTCGACAATCTCGAGGGCCTTATGGACAAGGTGGAGATCGAAGTAGGCCTCTTTCAGCCGCGCGATCACGCGGAACCGGACGGCCGCATAGTCCGCCTGCATCCGCTCCGCCTCGCGGCTCGCCATGTCCTCCCGAAGCTGGAGCTTGCCGGGGAAGGGGACTTCCTGCATCACACCCCAAATCGTGACCGGCTCCGAAGCCAAGGAACCTCGGCTCATGTACCCGCCGGTGATCAAAGGATCCGGCAGCGTACCTGCTTGCGGGATGATTGCCCTTGCCGCTTCCCAGCGTTGCTTGACAGCCCTGATCTCAGGACTGTTCTCCATGGCCTCTTGAACGAGCACGGGGAGAGACAAGACCGGTTCCGCGGCGTGTTGCTCAGCAGCCCCGGCAAGGTCGATTCCACAAACGAACAGGTTCAGATTAAGGCTCAGCAACAAACAAACTTTTGTAAGAACACGCTCCATACGGTCCCCTCCCTTTCCATAACTTGCAAGGGACGTTCCCTCGTAGAAAACTCTCTTTGGAGAATGCTCTAGGTCTTCCAACGGCATGATATCCTTCCGGATTCCAAAATCGGAGAATCCACAGAACCTGTAGCTTCTCGTTGCCTTTTGCTACAGTCTCCCAAGCTCTAGTTGTGGCGAAGAGGGCCACCCCACGCGACTACCTGTTCGAAACGAGCAAGCGAGCCGGTTCACGGACAAGTTCAGTCAAACCAGAGCGCTGGGAAGAACGGGGCGGAGACTAGCGAGCGCGGGGAACGGGAAATTGAACTCGAAGCGGAGGAAGAGGAGGCACAGCCGGAAGTGGTAGCATTGCTACGCCGAGCAAGCTGAGGAGGAAGAAATCCCCGACAATAGACTCAGGCCCGATGCAGGTAGCGCAGGAAGCAGTGACGCCGTGATGGAGATGCCCCGCGCTGACGTGACCAGCCCCCATGATCGGGACCATGCAGATCACCGAGAGGACGAGCAGCCCGATGATTAGGAATCGAGCCATGGCTTATTCTATAAGCCTCCTGTGTCGAAGTCAAATGGCCATGATTGAGCTCTTGACTTCACTCTTCGCCCTGACCACGGAACTCCCATAGATGGGTTAGTCAGTGTGCGTTCGAGAATTCGATCATCTCAGCTCTTCCTACTCCATTTCCAGTTGCGCACTTCCGGAAGGTCATCTCCGTGCTGGCAGATATATTGTTTGTGCTCCATATGTTTTTCACGGATGGCTTGCTTGGCATAGGCGGCGCTGGATCCGAGTTGCGGCAGGCGGTCGATCACATCGCCGACCAGGTGGAAACGGTCGAGGTCGTTCAAGACCACCATATCGAACGGCGTCGTGGTGGTGCCCTCCTCTTTGTAACCGCGCACATGAAGATTCTTGTGGTTGGTCCGACGGTAGGTCAGACGATGGATCAGCCAGGGATAGCCGTGGAAGGCGAAGATGATCGGCTTGTCGGTTGTGAAGAGGGTGTCGAACTCCTTGTCGCTCAAGCCATGGGGATGTTCACTGTGTGGCTGGAGCTTCATCAGATCGACTACGTTAATAACGCGGATTTTCAATTGCGGCAGATGCTTTCGCAGTAGGCTCACTGCTGCGAGCGTTTCAAGTGTGGGCACGTCCCCGCAGCAGGCCATTACCACATCGGGTTCGCCGCCCTTGTCAGTGCTGGCCCAATCCCAGATGCCAATGCCTGCCGCACAGTGTTTGACGGCGGCGTCCATGTCTAGCCACTGTGGCGCAGGTTGCTTGCCGGCAACGATCACGTTGACGTAGTTGCGGCTGCGCAAACAATGCTCGGTGACGGACAGCAGCGTGTTGGCGTCAGGCGGAAGATAGATACGAATGACTTCGGCTTTCTTGTTCGCGACGTGGTCGATGAACCCCGGATCTTGGTGGCTGAAGCCGTTATGGTCCTGACGCCAGACATGCGACGTCAGGAGATAATTGAGCGAAGCAATAGGCCGTCGCCATGGAATCTGGCGCGTCGTCTTCAACCATTTCGCGTGCTGATTGAACATCGAGTCAACGATATGGACAAAGGCTTCATAGCAGTTAAAGAAGCCATGCCGGCCCGTCAGCAGATAGCCTTCCAGCCAGCCTTGACACAGATGCTCACTCAACACTTCCATCACGCGGCCATCGGGTGAGACGTTTTCGTCCGTCTTGAGCACTTCTGCCGTTGAGCAACGCTTGTCCACCTCAAACACAGCGGTCCAGCGGTTGGATGCCGTCTCGTCTGGACCAAAGACGCGGAAGTTCTGTCGATTCGACTTGAGGATGTCGCGCAGAAATTGGCCCTGAACGCGCGTGGCTTCCGCTTCGACGGCACCTGGCTTCGGGACCTTCACGGCATAGTCACGGAAGTCTGGTACCCGCAGGTCACGCATGAGTAGGCCGCCATTGGCATGAGGATTGGCACTCATGCGGAGCTTGCCCGTCGGTGCGAGCTCTGCCAACTCGGGGATGAATCTGCCAGTCTTGTCGAACAGTGCCTCGGGCTTGTAGCTTTTCATCCACTTCTCGAGGAGCCTGACGTGCCCAGGCTTATCCATATCGCCCATTGGGACTTGGTGTGCACGGAAGGTGTTCTCCACCGGCTTGCCATCCACTTCCTTCGGTCCCGTCCAGCCCTTTGGCGTCCGGAGGACGATCATTGGCCACCGAGGCCGTTGTGTGAATCCTTTGGTCCTCGCATCGCGCTGGATCTTCTTGATGTCTGCCACGACGGCATCAAGGGTGGCAGCCATCCGTTGATGCATTTCTGTGGGCTCATCACCCTCGACAAAATACGGGGTGTAGCCGTAACCGATAAACAGCGATTCCAGCTCGCTGTGCGGGAGACGCGCCAGCACCGTCGGGCCCGCGATCTTGTACCCGTTTAGATGCAGGATCGGCAGCACGGCACCGTCACGGACGGGATTCAGAAACTTGTTTGAATGCCAACTGGTCGCAAGCGGACCGGTCTCGGCCTCTCCGTCACCCACGACACAGACGACGAGCAAGTCCGGGTTATCGAAGGCGGCGCCATAGGCATGAACCAATGCATAGCCCAGCTCGCCGCCTTCGTGGATTGACCCCGGCGTCTCGGGAGCGACATGACTGGGAATGCCGCCTGGAAAGGAGAATTGCGTGAAGAGCCGCTTCAACCCCTTTTCATCTTGAGAGACGTTCGGGTAGACCTCGCTATAAGTACCATCGAGGTAAGCGTTTGCCACGAGGCCAGGTCCGCCGTGGCCTGGACCCGTGACGTACATTACGTTCAGTTCGTGTACTTTAATGACGCGATTGAGATGGACGTAGATGAAATTCAGGCCCGGCGTCGTTCCCCAGTGACCAAGCAGGCGGGGCTTGATGTGCTCGCGCTTCAGCGGCTTCCTGAGGAGCGGGTTGTCATAGAGGTAAATTTGACCAACTGATAGGTAATTTGCAGCTCGCCAATAGGCGTCCATCCTCCTGAGCATGTCCGAAGTCAGCGGTTTCTTCTCTGTCCGTCGCATCGTTCCCTCACTGAAGCTGATCGAATCATGACATAGCGTTTGTCTGACAAAGATGAAGGTCCGTACACGAGAAGCTCTTGCAAGTCAATGCGTTCCATCCGCAGTCAGTAGTTGCAGAAGCGAGTTTGCAATCTGACTCTCTTCATCCGTGTGGATCACGCGAACGGTGACTCTGCTGTTCTCCTTTGAGACAACTGGTTCACTGGCCGTATTGCGAGCGTCATCTAACGCGACGCCTAGGAACCCGAGCCCGTCAGAAATGCGCGCGCGGACGACGGGTGAGTGCTCACCAATGCCGCCGCTGAACACGAGCGTGTCCAGTCCGCCTAACGCCGCAGCAAACGCGCCGATCCATTTCTTGGTCTGGTAACAGAAGAGCGCCACGGCTTCAGCCACACGCGGATCGTTGTTTTCACGAGCTAAGAGGTCATGCATATCAGAACTCGTTTCGGACACACCAAGCAACCCCGACTGGGCATTGACCATCTCATGAAATTGCTCGACCGTCATGCCCTCTGTCCTCGCCAAATAAGACACAAGACCGGGATCAAGGTCTCCTGAGCGGGTGCTCATCGGCAATCCTGACGTCGGTGTGAAGCTCATGCTTGTATCGATACTCTTGCCCTCGCGCACAGCAGCCAGGCTCGCTCCATTCCCCAAATGACCAAAGATCACGCGTCCATCCGCCTCGTGAGGGGTCCCGATACGCCTGAGCTCGTTCAGTAAGTACGCATAAGAGAGGCCGTGAAATCCGAACCGCTGAACGCCAGCAGAGTCGTACCGTCTGGGGATAGGTAAGAGGCGTGCAACTCGCGGCATCTCTCGGTGAAACGCGGTGTCGAAGCAAGCCGCTTGCGGGAGATTCGGATAGCGTTGGGAAACCGCCTTGATCAGTCTGATCTCGGCAGGCAAATGCTCTGGGTCATACGGGCACATCCGACGCAGCTCAGTCATGACTTCTGGAGTGACCCACTGTGGCTGGCTATAGCGGCTGCCTCCATGTACCACCCGATGCCCGACTGCCAGGAGGTCAGCCATCTTGGTTTTCTCTTCCAGCCATGCGCTGAGCTGCTCAAGACAGGCCTCGTGATGAGGAACCTGGATCATCCGACGCTCGGTTGTCCCTTTGATCACATCAGTGAGGGTCAGGAATCCCTCTGGGCAACCGATCCGGTCGATCATCCCGGACACGAGACGAACGGGGGGATGACCAACACGGAAGAGCGCAAACTTGAGGCTGGATGATCCTCCATTGACGGCCAGAATAGAGCCATCGGGGACTGGACTGGGATCGGGTCGTTTCACGGTGCCTCCCACGACAGCGGACTCGTGCACCTCTTGCAGCCTTAGGTCGATCCACGGCTCTGCCACGCGTACTCGCCCAGAAGTCGATACGCGTTGTGCAGGTATTGCGCGACCATGCGTTGCGAGTTGAAAAAGGCGCCGTTCAATGTGATCACATGCCGCATGATTTCGATGAACCGCTCACGGTCTTTGTAGAAACAGGGTATGACCTTTGCGGCGAGCTTCTCGTAGAGCGCTGCAGCATGGCCTGCATTCACGTCCGATTTCGGCTCAAGGACAGCGTCAATCCGATCCCCAATTGACCAGCCCGTCACATCTTCCACATGGCCTTCGATCCACCATCCGTCCAGCACGCTCAGACTTGGAACTCCGTTCATCGCCGCTTTCATCCCGCTCGTCCCCGACGCCTCCATCGGAGGGAGTGGCGTATTGAGCCACACATCGACGCCAGCACAGACCAGTTTCGCCAGGATCATGTCGTAATTGCCGAGATAGGCCACAGCAATCCTGCCCCGAAGAGCATCACCCACCTCATGTATTCGCCTGATCAGCTCCTTCCCCTCTTGGTCCTGCGGATGGGCCT
>WNFU01006600.1_pt1 | contig 13986 bp, 15 predicted proteins | sample 5400121 | NCBI WGS metagenome assembly WNFU01 (sample SAMN13153360, study PRJNA577476) | soil metagenome | isolation source: 100 cm soil or saprolite under grassland replicate 1 | place: USA:California | collected 2016-06-15
GGCTCGGTCGTCGTCTTCACCACGTAGGTGGTGCCATACCGCGGCATTTGAAAGATGGGGAAGTAGCGGAATCCCCATGGCGCGGAAGTAATCCGGGCTGACGAGATGGGCCTCCATATTGAGCACTTCACCGGGCACCGCTGCCGGACGCCCCTCGATCTCGAAGTCCGTCCCCCAACTGTAGGGGTCCAGTGGGATCTGTGACGCGACACCGGCGGCCTGCACGCCAGGCAGGCTGCGAAGCTTGTCCAGCAAACGCTGGTGAAAGTGGATCTGCTCCGTTAATGGATACCTCCGCGTCGTCAAGTTCAGCCGGAAGCTCAACACCCGCTCGTGGACAAAACCCGGATCAACCCGGCTTCCGGATAGGGCAACGGCCGGAGCAAGACGCCGCTGACAACGCTAAATATCGCCGTATTTGCCCCAATGCCGAGCGCGAGCGTGAGCACGGCCACGGCGGTGAAGCCGGGGTTCTTCAGCAATTGCCGGAAGGCATAGCGCAAATCGTTAAGCATGGCAGAGAGATTCTCAACGAGTCTCAACGCTCAGAGCAGCGACCGATTCCCGTTCGTCCCAGCACAAATCAGAGATTGGTTGGGACCGGCGCACGTGATTGAATCCACGTTCTTTTGCATCACGTGTGCCACAGGCCAAACAGAGACAACGAAGTTCTCAAGAGGCAGAGAATCAAAGGCTTCGGTTGACAGAGCGACCGACGGACGGCTGGTATCAGTGTTCGCGCATGGGATTTGGCCGTCCCACGGATGGGACGAAGTTTTGCCGAAATAATAGGATCGATCTTCGACTACGGATGCTGATCTCCCCGTCGATCCGCTGGCCGTCTGGACCGGCGCTCAACCACTCAACCCCCGCTTCACGCTGTCGAACTCAAACCCGTAAAGAACACCTCGCCTCGACTGTGAATTGTGATGATCCCCCAGCCAGGGGTTAAGGAGCGGGCGTATCGGAAAAGCTACGATAGAATCGGACAGGGTTGAATCCGGCGTTTGTATCACTGACCGTGATGGTGTAACCTGGCATAGTTCCGATGACAAGATCTGTCTAGAGGGATACATTGCGCCCGAAGGCCCGGGGACTCCGGCCGCCGACGTTTTCAGTCTCGGGAAGGTTCTCTACGAAGTCGCCACGGGAAAGGACCGTTTGCAGTTCCCCGACCTGCCGACAACAGTCTTCGAGAATGCCGATGCACTGTTGCTAAAGCTGAACCAGATTATCCTCAAAGCATGCGAAGTGAACCCGCAAGCGCGTTACCGGTCCGCAGCAGAAATGCATCAGGATCTCTCGACATTCGCAGCGAAGTAGTTCAGCGACGCAGCCACTCTCGACCACGCGCGTTCCGCTCGGCTGCGAGCGCGCTCGTTACAAGCGGCATCGGTCCGTGCAACAAATCGATGCCGGCTTCGGTCCAGAGCTTGACGGAATCACTCCGACTGCTCCTTCACTGCTTGGCTTCTCTCGCTCTGGCTCCGCTTGCACTCGGTCAACTTCAGACCGAAGCTGTCAGCCGCCTCGTCGATCCGGGACATTTCAAATTTGAAAGCAGTTGGCTTTTGAAACATCCTCAATTAAGCAGGTTGCAATTTTTATGATATTGATATACAAACGAACTGCGGCTAGAATGAAATGCAACCGAATGGAAACGAAGACAAAGATGCCCGAAACGAACGGCTCAGTTCTCTCCAGAAAGGAATTGCTGGAGCTGCACGAGCGCGTTGTCAAGCGGGTCCGCAAGATGACCCCGAAAGAGGGCTTCAAGTCTCTAATCGCGTCGGGGATCTACACCCCTGACGGAAAGTTGGCCAAGGAATATGGCGGGTAAAGCCCGCCGCGACTCCTACGCTCCTCTTTTGGTGTCTCCCCAGATGGCATTTCTTCATCTCTGATTTCGCCGTTCAGTCCACCAAGTACGTGCTTGGATTCGGCCGGAAGAAACCAATGATGCAGCGTTAGTCTCGCACACTGATCTGGATGTGTGATTTCAACATGATCCCGCCACCTGGATACGCCGGGTTCCCTTCCACAAAGACGCCTCTGACCGTCTGGTAAACCCTGCCCGCTCGCGACAACTGACCAGTTGATCACAGCGCAATCCAATTTGCGCAGCACCTTGTCCGGCTCTTGAGTTCCTGGTGCTGGTTCATTCTTTGGCACGCTCTTGCCACTCTGCAAGATGAAGCGGCGGAATTCGGGATACAATTGCTCCAGCAGCCCGTGTTCGCAGTGTCCAGCAAATCGAAGCACTCGCCGAGGTTGATGAAAGCGCCAAGAATGGCCGGCGATTTGATCTTTTCGGCGCCCGTTTTGCTTCCGCTTTTGCCCAATCGTACGCCCGACGTGGGCCGTGCTCCCAAAAATAGATTCCATTCCCAAGCCAGTCATAATCCTTCTGCGTTGGAGCCAGCGTGTCTTTGCCCGACAGAACCTTCGCGACCACTGCGGCGTCGCAACCGTGGTAGCCGATGACCATTCGCTGATAACTGAGGTCCGCCATTCGCAATCAGCCTACGAACCTGTCCCGAGTTCTCAATTCCAAACTGAGCGAACTCCCGAGCCCGTCGCCCGATCTCCCACCGACCGGCTTGGTCGAACTTCGAATCATTGAGGGCTTCGCAATTGGGAAAGTTCCGGCGTTCCGGCTCAATCGTTCGTACAACTCGTCTCGTTGATCCTGATGCTGGAGACACGAACTCTCCTTTCCAAACATCCCAAAGTCCGCACTTCACCAACGCCCCATCGTCCTGCTACCGTCCTGCCGAACCGCGCGCTGCTAATCGTGCTATGAAATCGAAAATTGAAGCTCTCGGTCGCATCCGCAAAGAGTTCCCGCCTCGCGGGCTTGTCCAATTGTTCCAACTGGACAAGCCCGCGACGTTCAAGTGCACCCTGCGCAAGGTCGAGGTGACTTCCAACAAGGTCGCCCTGGAGCTGCGGACAGGTGACCTGCTCTCCAACGGTGCCTACGGCCAACTCATCGCCGATCAGTAACCCAAGGCATGAAACCCAAACCGCCTGCAAACGGCCTTTCCGCGCGGGCAAACCTTTGCCTTTCCACGGCAGGCATTCCTGCCGAAAAGGAAGCGGTCCTCCATGCCCTCAAGACAGGCCTGCTTTATCCATATTTTCGCCCGACCCTCTACGGAAAAAAAACGCACCAGGAAGTTTGTCGCTGGGCCGGGCTTGATGGTTCGTTCGTGGCGCCGACCATCCCCGCGAGCACGCAGCCGCCCGTCATTTCAAACGGGCTTTCCGCCAGGGCGAACCACTGCCTGTTTCGGGCTGGCATTCCAGCCGACAAACCAGCCGTCATCCAGGCACTCCAGACCGGGGCGCTCCGCCCTGGTAAACACCCGACCAACTACGGCAAGCAAACCCACGCCGAGCTTTGTCGCTGGGCAGGCATGGACACATTGGCTCTTCGCCCGTTATAGGCCAATCACGATCCTTCTCCTCACAATCACCCGCACCACACACGACGGCCGCCCTGTGAAGCGCAACCCCAGGCCATGGACCAAACACGAACTCGCCCTCCTGGGCACCAAGCCCGACGCCGAGGTGGCCGAACTCACTGGCCGTACCTTCGGTACGGTCTGGCAAAAGCGTCGCGCACTCGGCATCGCCCAGCCCGCTTTGCGCTTTCGGAAATGGACCCCCGCCGAAGATAAACTGGTCGGCACCGCCCCCGACGCCGAAATCGCTCTCAGACTTGGACGCACCGAAAGCGCGATCAACAGCCGCCGCGCCATCTTGGAGCGAGAGCAAACGGAACACGAAGCCAAGCCTCGCATCTCAGACGCCAAACCCTGTCCCGCAGTCCTCCAAATCCTCGGCACGCACCCCGTCACGGTCCCGCGCGACCCTTCACTCGCAGACGATGACCGGTACAAGCTTATTGACGGCCCATACTATCCACCGCGCACCAATCGTGGCCGGTTCATGGTCTGTCAACTCCGCGGCACCGTCAAAGTCGGCGGCTACAGCGACGCGCCGATCCCCTGGCCAAGAATTTGGCGCCGCCGCTCCCTTGTCATTTGCGGAGATCTGCTGCGCGCCTTGAGAACTGAATCCGTCTATGCCGTCTCCTATCATTGGGGACTCTCCCGGGCCATCGTCTCATATTACCGCCAGCAGTTGAGCATCCCCCGCCTCAATCCCGGCTCGTACCGCCTCTTCCGCCAAGTCATTGAATCTGCCCGCACGCCGGAAGCCCGTGCCAAGCAATCCGCGGCCAGGGAAGGAAAGCCCTCGACCGAATCCGCACGCGACCGCGAGCGATTGCGCCGCATCCAACGCCGGCCTAAGCCCATCCAATTCAGACGCAGAATGTCCGAGCGCCTCCGCCGCCGTTTCGACCGACTCGGCCCGTTCCGCCGGTGGACACCGAAAGAACTGGCAATGATTGGCACCATGTCCGACCGTCAGGTCGCCCGCCGCATTGACCGCTCCCTCTCGGCAGTCCGAGCAAAAAAATTCGCCCTTCGTCCCAAACACAAATAGTCGAGACCGACAGTGCAGTCCACCATCAACACGTTTTCTGCCTTCGGAAAGGTGCCACGTCCCGGTATTCCGGAATCGCTTCGGCTGAATAAGAATTAAGAATGTCGGCCTCGAGCAAAAACCAAGTCGGATCATCGGCAACGTTGCTTCCCCGCCATGAGGGGCAGGCGCAAAAAGAGTGGCGAGACGTTTACTGTAAATCTCGGCCGCAATGGGACTGACAGTGCCGGAATCGCGAACGAGGATAATGAACGGCTTGCACGGGAGCGCTGAAAATAAAACCTAAGATTAGCTGGAACCGCGGAAAGCAGCGGTACGCCAATCACTGCAGCAGAAACACATCGAGCGACTCGCGGCAAAAGTCCCAATGCGATTCTTGCCGGACGCGAGCGGAGTTGCTCCTGAGAGCCTGCTCAAGAAACCGGATAAGAAAATGAAGAAAATCATTCGAACAGCCGTAAGAGAGGAATATGAACTCCTTTGCGATGTCACAGGTAAGCCAGCGGTCGCGAAGCTCGTCCTGGGGTTCGATTACTACGGTGGCGTCCACGACTGCGAAGTGTTGCGCCTGGATTTGTGCGAAGAAGTCGCTGTGGAAATATTAAAGCTTGTCCAGGACAAATATCCTCAATTCCGGACTGAGGAAGGAGAGCCGTCCATGTGTCCCATGTGCGGCAGGTGATTATCGGTTTGATTGAGCGAGTTGGTCGGTATGTTACCGTGACCTCACCCCGGCCGATGCGCTGCACTCCGCGCCCGCTCGTCTCGGACGTAGGCATGGGAATCGACATGCGGCCCTTCCTTCTGGCTCTCGGTTGCGCGCCGTTTCGCTACGGACTCCACTCCGCCATTCGCTCGGTTCCGTCGCTCCGCTCCACTCCTGCTCGCCGAAAATCAGACCGAAGCGCAATTACTTCCGTTTAGCGTCCACCCGCCAGCAATTCCGAGATTCGCGGGGCTATGCACCGTATCATCTGTCGTAATTCGGCCGCATGCGGCGAATGATAAACTTGTTGAAAACCTATTCGTGAGCTGGCACTGATGTTCGTCGAATCATGCCCACTAAGCCGCATCCAGATTTCGACGAGAAAAAGTAAGCGGTTCACAATCTCTCGAAAAAGGGCGAACCGTTTTCGAGAGTCTGCTACCGTTGCACCGAACCCCGATTCGCTGACCAGATCATTTCCGGTTTGGGCAGCCAACTGCACGGCGCGCGTTGGACGCCCAAGAATTCGTTTCCCGCCGTTTATCTGTGCGAGACGACCGAAGCCGCCCTTCAGGAGTATTTGGCGCGAAGTCGCCGAATGAGACTTCCGGACCACATATCTCTGCCGATGGTCATGGCCTGGATCAAGGTAAAGACTGCAAATCTGCTCGACACGACCGACGCCGAGATTGCGGCCATCATCAATCCGTTGTTGGCATCGGACAAGATCCACTGGCGGGCCATCCAGAACCGGCGGGAAGCCGTTTCACAGGCGATTGGCCGGGCGATTCAGGAAATCTGCTTTTCGGGACTCATAGCGCCATCCCAGGCTTCGCCGGGAAACAGGATCATCGTCATCTTCCCGAAGAAGCTCAAGAAACCGGAGACGTTGAGCGCTCCCAGACTGAAGCCCTGGGCTGAAATATTTCTTGCAATACTTCAATACCTGCCCGATATGTATTCCATGAGCACTGCGGTCAAAGAACGGCCGGCGAGGGCGGCCCAAGTGAAGCGAAGCCTGGAAAAAGAGCGGGACAAGCTTTTTGCCAAACTCCAAGAGATCAACCACGCCATTCACGAAGCCGAGACGGATACGGCGAAGTCGGAAAAAATGACCCTCGCAAACCTGAGGGCGGCTTTGGGTTGGAGTCGCAACCATCTCGCGCACGTCATGAACGCTTCCGACCGCGCCATCGTGAATTGGGAGCAGGGCGACGCCATGAGTCCTGTTTACGCGGCGAAGGTGCGGGAGATTCAGAGCGTTTACAATGAACTCAAGCAGTTGATGAAGTCGGAAGAAATCGGCCCGTGGCTGCTGACCGAGATGGAGGAATTTGAAGGGCGCACTCCGGCGGACCTGATCAGCAAAGGCGAAACCGGCCGCCTTTGGGCGTCGCTGTTTTACCTCCGCTCTGGGATGCCGGATTGAACCGCACTCGGAGAACGCGACAAAGCTGCCATTGGAAAAGCAATTCGATAATCCGCTGGTCTCCACTTAGCCCCTGGGCGGTTGTCGGTCTTCCATCTGGCTTTTCTGGCCTTTCTGGCCAACCCCGTCCGTTCGCCCCTTGCCCTTTCGCGCCGTCTTGCGCCATAATCAGGCGAGTCGCTTAGCATGGGCGAAGTAATCAAAAATGCAACCAATCGGGCGGCCGACTTTCATGCCAGCGAATCATGGCTGCGCCGTGTTTTCCGGACGCTACAAGTGCAACAATTGAACCACGTCTGCACATGACCAAATGACACCGCCTTCCTCCACTCCGCCGGAGGTGAATGACGACAAGCTGGTATTCACCGTCAAGCCCAGGCTTCTTAGATTGCTTGGCGACCAGCTCATCCGTGATGCGAATCTCGCGGTTTTTGAGTTGGTAAAAAACGCATACGACGCAGACGCGACAAAGTGCAGCGTTCGGTTGGAAAATCCCGATAAGCCGCTGAGAGCGCGTATCGAAATTGAGGACAACGGGTGTGGCATGGACGAGACCGTGCTGCGGATGGCCTGGATGGTAATTGCAACTGATTTCAGAGCACAACAGCGTGCTCAAAATATCAGAAGCAAGCATTTCAACAGGTATCCACTTGGGGAAAAAGGATTGGGGCGTTTATCTGCTCATAAACTCGGGAGATTCATTCGATTGATCACGAGAGCGAAGGGTGGATCCGAACTCGTTTTGGAATTCGATTGGGACAAGTTGGAGAATGCTGAAGAATTGAACGACGCCGCCGTCACGTTGCAGAGACGAAGTCCCGAAACATTTCCGAGTGCCAAACATGGGACGAAGCTGGAGATTACCAAACTGCGAGAATCCTGGGCGCGTGGGGAAATTCGGCGACTCCACCGTGCAGTGAACAGTCTTTGCTCTCCATTCAATAGCCCGACGGATTTTGAAGTAACACTCGCAACTCCTGGATACGAGCATTGGTTGAAGGGATTGTTGACTGCAAAAGATGTCAACCGCTGTGCTCTATATTGCGATCGAGGCTACTTCGAGAAGGCTTCTGCGCAATTCAAATACGAATTCACGCCGCCGCCGGGAATGGGCAAACAACTTTCGCCTCGAAAAGAAACAGTTCAGGATTTGCGGCTGGAACGTAGGGAGGGGCGAAAAAGCTATCCGCTGGATTTGTCGCCACATGCGATAGGTAAGGTCGACTTTGAATTTTGCTTATTCGACAGGGACACGGTCGTCATCCGATCAGTCACAGACGATCTGAAAGGTGCGAAGGATTATCTCGACGAGAACGGTGGCATACGAATTTATCGTGACGGAATCCGCGTGTACGATTTCGGCGAACCGGGAAACGACTGGCTTAACCTTGACCTGAGGCGTGTTAACACTCCCTCCTCCCGAACCAGCAACAACCAGATTTTGGGTGCGCTTCGGTTGAACGCGACAAAAAGTGGGGATTTGCGTGAAAAATCAAACCGGGAGGGATTCATTGAAAACAAAGCCTATGAGGATTTCACGGTCCAAGCATCAAAGCAGATGCTCGTGATGCTCGTGGCCTCCACCACACTAATTGACAATGCCAGTCATTGGCTGGAAGTGAAAAATCCACGCCACAAGCGGGTGAAGAAACTGGAAGGCGACGCCGTCCGAGCGTCGTTACGTCTCGGCGCCAAATCGCTCGCGCACGTGGGACCTGCCGCTCTCCGGCTCTCCCGACCTCGGAGTGCAGACATGGGAAGAGATACTCGACGCAGCAGCCCGCACGGATGAATGCCGGAGTCATCCTGTGCTTCACTTCCGCAGCTCCCCCTGTCATCCTGGCGAAAAATGGAATCGACGCGAACGAATACCGGCGCTTCACGTTTATCCCCTCGTGCGTGGTATGGGGCGTCCATTTCCGAGTTCTTGGAATCTTCTCCTGACAGCGTGCTTGGAGCGCTCACGACAAGCAGCGAGTACGACCTTGCAACGACACAGCGCGACTCTTGGATTGAACAAATCCGGCTGCTGCATTCCTCGCTCCGTGGTTTCAGCGGGTGTGTATTCCTGGAGTTCAACATCCCTCGCATGGGTCGCCGGATTGATGCAGTCTTGGTTATCGGACCGGTAGTTTTCGTCATTGAATTCAAGGTGGGAGAGAAAAATTTCGACCGGGGGGCGGTGGATCAAGTTTGGGATTATGCGCTGGATCTGAAGAATTTTCACGAGGCCAGTCATGACGTTCCAATCGTTCCGATTCTGGTAGCAACCGAAGCGCTTGAGTGCAGCCCTCCCAACTTGCACCTCGATCCGGACAAAGTGTATCGCCCGATCCTGGTGAACAACGCAGGTCTTCGCAAAGTGTTGGACTCGGCTCTGCATACGATCACTGGGCCGGCGATTGAGCCGCAACAATGGTCGCGCGCCCCGTATCGCCCAACACCAACAATCATTGAAGCTGCGCGGTCCCTCTACGCACAGCATTCAGTCGAGGCCATCGCCCGCTACGATGCTGGCGCCCGGAACCTACGCATCACATCCCAGCGGATAGAGGAGTTGATAGACGAATCGAGAGCCAAGCAGCTTAGATGCATTTGCTTTGTCACGGGCGTCCCGGGAGCAGGCAAGACCCTGGTTGGATTGAACGTCGCGACACGCCGACGAGACCACGATCAGCCCACGCACGCGGTATTTCTTTCGGGCAACGGCCCGCTCGTAGCTGTGTTGCGCGAAGCGCTCACGCGCGATGAGGTTGCGCGTCGAAAAAGGCGCGGTGAGAAAGTCCGAAAAGGGAGAGTAGGCGAAAGCGTTAAGGCATTCATTCAGAACGTCCATCATTTCCGGGACGAAGCGCTGATTGATTCCGGCCCACCAGACGATCACGTCGTAATTTTTGACGAAGCGCAACGTGCGTGGAACTTGCAGAAAACAGCGAGTTTCATGCAAAGGAAGAAGAAACGAAGTGGTTTCACCCACTCAGAGCCCGAGTTTCTGATTTCCTACATGGACCGGCACAAGCAATGGGCGGTCATCATTTGTTTGGTCGGCGGAGGGCAAGAGATTCACACCGGCGAAGCCGGCATTGACGCCTGGCTGGATGCGGTCACCGGCTCCTTCTCCAAGTGGGGAATGCACATTTCGTCGAGGCTTACTGACAGCGAATACGCAGCCGGGAAAGCGTTGGAACGAGCACGTCAGAATGCAAACACCCACTTTGACGATTCCCTCCATCTTGCTGTCTCAATGAGGTCGTTCCGGGCGGAGAACGTCTCGGCGTTCGTCAAAGCCCTACTCGACTGCGAAAAGGAGCAAGCCCGCGATAATCTGGCCAAGCTGGTTAATCGGTATCCGATTGCGCTTACTCGTGACTTGAATCTGGCCAAACGATGGGTTCGTTCTCATGCCCGAGGCTCGGAGCGGTTTGGAATGGTGGCATCGTCAAAAGCCCAACGATTGAAGCCGCACGCAATCGACATTCGGGCTGCGGTTGATCCAGTGCATTGGTTTCTCAATGAAAAAGAGGACACCCGGTCCAGTTATTACCTCGAAGATGCCGCCACGGAATTTCAGGTTCAAGGTCTTGAACTCGACTGGAGCTGCGTGACGTGGGACGGCGATTTGCGTTTCACAAACTTGGGTTGGAGCCACCACGACTTCCGCGGCGACAAATGGACCAATATTGCCAAACCCGAGAACAAACAGTATCTTCGCAACGCCTACCGCGTCCTGCTTACCCGGGCGCGACAAGGGATGGTGATTTTCGTTCCGCCAGGAGAACCGACGGATCCAACGCGCGATTCCGCTTACTACGATCCCACCTTCACTTACCTCAAGAACATAGGAATTCCCGTGCTAAAATGAGCGTGGTACGCGCGCGCCCAGGTTATGTCCGAGGCTGCGTGACTTGAAGACGCCTCTGATGCACGATGTCGCTACTCGCGCGTGGCGGGAATCTCAGCCATGCGCAATGGCAATTTTCCGGAGCTTCCGCGGTGAAGGCGCTTGGGTTATCTGACCAAGATGGCGTCCCGGGTGTCACTGGGGAAATTGACCTTGATATTTCGTCGCGCCGCGCCACGCAACCTGCTGGGCGCTGGCCAGCCAGCCGGATTAGTCGTTCAAGCGACTCGCCATTTGCGTGCAGACCCGGACCTTTCCCGCCATGTCGCGCAGTTGAGGAATCGTCTGGATGCAAAGACGAAGGCTCGGCACTTGTCCCGTCGTGACCAACACACGGTTTGGCTGCGTTCCACGGGTTGCCGGTTCGGCCCCTTCTCCCTCTCGACCGCACCCGTTCCACTTCGCAAACCGTGCGCTCGTCACGAGCAAGCATCAGCAATGTGCCGCAAGCGCGGCGGGCTTCCGTCTTCGGCTCGACGGCGGGCGTTGCGCTTCGGCACATTCCGCTAGGCGCTTCATTCCGCCGTCCGCTCCACTCGCTCACCCGGCCCGCTCGCCGACACGCAGACCGAAGCCGGAATTCAAAGGTCAGCAGGGAACAGAATCGCAAATGAAGGCGAAGACCGGAATCGAACTGGTGGATAGAGCTTTCGCAGAGCCCTGCCTTGCCACTTGGCTAATCCGCCCTAAAGCGATCACCGCGATATTGAAGCCCCATCTGCCCGTAAGCTTCGGTAACGAAGATGTCCTTCAAATTGGGCATGCTCGATCACGAATCGCAATCACATGGGGAACAACCGCTCCCGGCCTGGATGGGCGGGCACTTCACTGAACCGAACGAGCAGAAAACGCAACAATGACCCGGCTTGGGCTTGAGCCGAGCGCCGCAGCCGGGGCAATCCCAAAAGAAGAGACAAGCGTCGGTCGGCATCACTTCCCGGCTCTGCCTGCCGCAGTGGGGACAGGTCAGCACAGATTCGCGGATGACAGGCGCGTCGCTTTGAGGGCGGGTTAAAGTCGCGTGACTGTTGTTGTTCGCGCTCACTTGATGTCTCCCGCTGATTTCGCTCCTTGAGTGCACAGCCACGCGACGACCTCGTCAGCACTCCTTCGGCTCGCTGCGTCGAGCGGCGTCCGCTTTTCCCAGCCCGGAATCCAGTTCAGATCAGCGCCTCGCGCAAGGAGATACTCGGCGGCGCCTCGTTGTGCACCATGACAAGCATACCAAAAGGCATGGTTGATCTGATCGGGTGTGGGAGACGCTTTGCCGGCAAAGTGCGCTTCGACGCATTCCATCAACCCCAAGGCGGCCGCGTGCGCAAGGGTCGTGCGTGCCCCGCGCTCGCCCAATCGTCTCGGGGCTTTCCACTGGCCGAACGCGACCGCATCGGCCAGCGGCGTGCCCCCGTCAATCACCGCACCGGGCGTTTCGATGTCCGTGCCCGCGTCGAGAAGTGCGTCCAACACCGCCACGTCATCGCTGCTTGCGGCCCAATGCAGCGGCGTCTCCGTATGCGGACCGGTAAATCGTGCGTTCACGTCCGCACCGGCTTCGACGAGCGCAGCCACCGTGATTGCACCGTTCGGAAAATGTCCGGGCCAGTCCGTCGCGACGTGCAACAACGACCGCGACATTCCATTGCAGCTTTTCGGGCCGCTGATACTCGCGGTTGCCAGACCGGGATTGGCTTCCAGCAGGCGTTTCAACGATGCCACATCACCCTTGTGGATGGCTTCAACCACAGCGACGGCGAGAGGATTGGTGGCAGGGATCTTCAACGTGATGCTACCCACGATTGGTTTCCCGCGATTGGGCCTGATCGTCCCCTGCCGGGCAACAGGGGCGAGCGCGACGACTGTTCACCACATTCCAGACCGACGCAATGGTGAGACCGCTCAAAGCAGCGTAGATCAGGAAAACATGGTAGTTCAGGAAATACGCATCCGCGACCAAACCGACGCTGGCTGCGCTGATGAGCAACGGCCCTTTTTTTCGATGTTGCCGATAGGACGCTATTTGGCCGAAAAACGCCAGAGCCGTCATCGCTTGAATCAGAAGCGGTGCGTTGTAGCGCAGGAACGGTACTGATCCCAGACCAACAGCGCCGCCAAGAGTGGCGAAGATCGGAAAGCAGCAAGGCGCTGCAACCGCCGAAAGAACCGCGCCGACCGCACCCAGCTTATCGAACATCAACCAAACCCGGCCAGTGCGATTCGACTGCTGCGATGTCGTTTGCGTGTCGCTCACGGTTGTTTGATTCCTCTGTTCGCGTCGCGTGCCACGCGCCACGCTTCGTGCGCTTCGAGATACCAATCGGATCTGACGGGAAGCTGTCGCGTGTTCTGCTTCCAAAACACGGCGGTCAACTCGCCGGGCTTTTCTTCACCGATGAAGCTGGTTGGCCTGGTCCACCAGATTGGGGCAGGGCTGCGTTCCTCCCATTTGACGCCCGGCGGGAAGACCAACACGGCGTCCCACATCGGCATTTTCTCCGGCGGCAAATCCTTTCGTGACTCCAACGTTTCCCGCATCTCATGGTCGCGCGGTAGAATTTCCAAAGCGTCGTGCACGGCGTTTGGAAATTGTTCCACCATCAGACGCGCGCCGATTCGCCTTTCACCGTCGTAGAAATGGCGAGCACTCGGAAAGTCGAAACGCCGCGCCGCCATTCGAGCTTCACGCTCGTTGTCTGATTCCAGCATGGCCATCCAAACGACGAGCACTCCAGCTCGTTCAACGATCTCCGGAAGCTTTTGCGCTTCGTGTTGCAATGCCTTCGCACCGTAAATACAGCCGCCACACGTGGGCGAGAAAAGAGCCAATACGCGCGGCTTGGAGGTGTCCGCGTTGAATTCCTTTTTGAGCGCCTCGAACGATCCGTTGAGAACAGTCATTTCGGTCTGAGACTGAGTTGACGATTTCATTTTCGAGCAACAGGCGCAGCCAGCCACGAACAAAGAGACCCACAAGGCCACCGCTGTGGTGACAGTGAGCCGTGGCGCCGTGTTGTGTCTCTGTTCATTGAAGCACAGTATTGATTTCATTTTCAAAACTCGCCTTCCAGGTGTTTGAGCAGCGGACAATCGCCGCCGCTTTGGGTTTCACATTCATGCGCGAGCTTTGTCAGCGCGCGCCTCATCTGCCGCAAGGAACGGATGCGCCTCTCGATGTTGGCTATTTTGCTCTGCGCATGCGACCGCACTTGAGCGCAAGATGTTCGCCCGCTGACGCGCAATTCCAGCAGGTCCTTGATCTCCTTCAGCGTGAACCCGAGCTGCTGCGCGCGCCGGATAAAGCGGATTCGCGTCACCACGTCCTCGGGGTAGAGACGGTAATTGGCCGCAGTGCGTGTCGGCTTCGGCAGGAGTCCCGCGCGTTCGTAGAAACGCATCGTTGGAATTCCGACTTCAGCCAGGTGCGCGGTGCGACCGACC
>WNFU01014921.1_pt1 | contig 13986 bp, 15 predicted proteins | sample 5400121 | NCBI WGS metagenome assembly WNFU01 (sample SAMN13153360, study PRJNA577476) | soil metagenome | isolation source: 100 cm soil or saprolite under grassland replicate 1 | place: USA:California | collected 2016-06-15
TTCACCCGGCGGCCGTCCTTCTCCACGGACACCTCCGCAGCCGACGAGGCGGCGGCCCTGGCGAAGATCTTCGCCGGCCGGGCGTGCAGCCCGGAAGCGTTCCGCAGGGTCACCGTGGCCTCAGGCATGCGTCGACCTCCGGGGTCGCTCGTGACCAAGCCCCAACGATCGCTCCGGATCGACCGGGTGGGTCCGCACGAGATCACGGCGAAGGTCGGCGGGGCCCGGAACCCCCGTGCCCGGAAGCACGCATGCCGCGGCTCCCCACGCCACCCCTTCAGCGAGAGCGAGGGCCCCGTCGCCCCCGGCGGCCAGGAAACCCGCGAGGAGCGCGTCCCCCGCTCCCACGGTGCTCCGTGGGACGATCACGTCGCTCTCCGCGTGGAGGGCTCGGCCTTCCTCGACCAGCACGGCCCCGCTGGGACCGAGTGAGACGAGAACGGCCCTGACGCCCTTCGATCGGAGCTCGTTCGCCGCGAGCACGACGTCCCCCAGCGTCTCGGGGATCACCTCCGTGACCTCGCTCAACTCCTCCTCGTTCGGCTTCAGAAGGTCGGGGGTGGCGGAAAGCACCTGCTCGAGCGCCTGACCACTGGAATCCACCGCAACCCGAGCGCCCACGGGACGAACCGCCGCGGTCAGGCGAGCGTAGAAGTCCTCGGGAGTCCCCGGCGCCAGGCTCCCCGACGCCACGACCCAGTCGGCACCGTGCGCCGCCGCGACCGCCCGTTCGAGCAGCGCGTAAACCTCCGCGTTCGACAGGGCTGGACCGGGGGCGTTCACCTTCGTCACGGTTCCGTCGGGCTCCACGACCGTTACGTTGGATCGGATCGGATCGAGGATCGGCACGGCGGCGACCTCGATCCCGATCCCCTCTAGGAGCGAGGCGAGCAGCTCACCTTCCGCGCCTCCCAGCGGGAGAACGGAACGGGACGCGTGACCGTTGGCCACCAGGGCTCGCGAGACGTTGACGCCCTTTCCCCCCGGATCGGACCTGACGGCGTAGGCACGCACGACCTCACCGCGATGTAGTTCCTCCACCTCGAGCGTGTGGTCGAGGCTCGGGTTCGGCGTGACGGTGACGATCATGGCGATCCCGAGCGAGTCGATATCCCCACAGCACCAGCGCTCCAGACCGGGCTCACGGCTCGACGACGACCTTCAGGCCCCCGCCGGTCCTCACCGTCTCGATTGCCTCGAGGACGTCCGCGAGCGGCATCCGATGTGTGATCAGGTCGTGGACGCGGACCCCGCCGTTCGCGATCAGCGACAGTGCTTCTCGGTTGTGCCGGGGAGCCGATCCGTACGCTCCGAAGACCGAAAGCTCCCGGTAGTGGACGAGGTTGGAATCGTACCGGATCGCCGAGTCGTCCTTGGGAAGCCCACCGAACAACGAGATGCGACCGCGGGGGGCCGTCATCTCGAGAGCCTGCTCCTGCGCCTGACCGACGCCGGTCGCAGTGATCACCACGTCGGCCCCACGTCTCTCCGTCAGCTTACGCACAGCGTCGATCGGATCGTCCTTGGAGCCGTCGATCGCCGCATCGGGCTCGGCCCGGGCGGCCAGATCGAGTCGATCCTGATTGATGTCGACGAGCATCACCATCCTCGCACCACGCGCTCGTGCCAGTCGAAGATGGAGGCAGCCGATCGGCCCGGCCCCCAGGACGGCGACGGCATCGCCCCGTCCGACCTGGGCGATCTCCTGTCCGTTCAGGACGCATGCCAATGGCTCCGTCAAGCTTGCTGCCTCGAACGGCACGTGATCCGGGATGCGGTTGACCCCATCGCGGTCGAGGACTTTGGTGGGCACCCGCATGAACTCGGCGAAGCCCCCGTCGTATTGGTACCCGATCGACTCCAGGTCCTCGCAGACCGTCTCCTGCCCTCGCCTGCAGTAATGGCACACGCCACAGGGGATGGCCGCGATGACCTGCACGCGATCGCCGACGGACCAGCCGTTGACGTCCCGCCCGATCTCTGCGATCTCCCCGGCGACCTCGTGGCCGAGGACGCGCGGCAGCGAGATGTGGTGATGTCCGAAACGGAAGATCTTCGCGTCCGTTCCGCAGGTCGAGCACGTTCGGACCCTGATGACGAGCCCGCCCGGACCGGCCTCCGGCATCGTGCCGTCCTCGACCCGGAGATCACCCGGCGCGTACAGGCGGGCAACCTTCACGGCTTGGCCTCCCCGTCCGGCCCAAGCAGCGAGAGCACATCCTCGGGCCGCTCGGCGGAGCGAAGACGTGCCGCCTGCTCGGGCACCGTCAGGACCCTTGCCAGATTCGCGAGCACCCCCACGTGCTCATCGCCGACGGCTGCGATCCCGACGCAGACCATCACCTCCCCGTCGTCCCAGGCCACGCCGTCCGGGAACTGGAGGAAGGCCAGCATCGTCTCGCGGATCCACCGTCGGCTCTCGTCCGTCCCGTGCGGGATGGCGAATCCCTCTCCCAGTGAGGTCGAGATCTGTCGTTCTCGCTCCAGCATGGCCTCGACGTACGGAGCCTCGACCGCTCCGATCTCCACTAATACCTGGCCGGACAGCCGGACAGCCTCGAACCGATCCCCGGCTCGCAGGCCGAGACGGATTCCATCACGAGGAAGGAGAGCGCCCATCGTTATCCCTCGAGCGCCTTCCCCTCCCGGATCGCCTCGACGACCCGGTCGAAGGCCGGGTCGCCGAGGAACATGTCGAACGGTACGACGACCTTCCCGGCAGCCCTGTCGCGAGCCGCCTTCTCGAGCCCCCGGTGGCACACGATCACGTCGACATCCGAGGGGATGCGACCGACGGCCGAGTGTTCAACCTCGACGTTCGTCCCCGCCAAGCGTTGGCGGAGCTGGCTCACCAGGAGCACGCTGCTGCCCATCCCCGCCTCACACGCCAGGACGATCTTCCGCACGTCGCTTCCCTGGATCTGCGCCATCACGCCGTCGCCGGAGCCGAACCAGTGGTGACCGTGTCGGGAATAACCACCTCGTCCTCTTCGCGCACCGTCGCCTTCAGGATAAGAGCATTGACCGCGAACGAGACCGCGGCCGCCACCGCGACGCCCGCGAGCATGCCGAAGTGACCTCCCTTGGGTGTTACCGCGAAGTACGCGAAGATGCTGCCCGGCGAGGGCGTCGCCGTCAGCCCCGCCCCCGTGGCGAGAAAGGTGAAGACCCCAGCCATCCCACCCGCGATCATCCCCAGGATCAGGATCGGACGCATCAGCACGTACGGGAAGTAGATCTCGTGGATGCCTCCGAAGAAGTGGATGATGATGGCTCCGGGCGCCGAAGGTCGAAGTGACGGGGGTCCGAAGAACCAGTACGCGAGTAGCAGGCCCAGTCCGGGACCGGGGTTCGTCTCGATCATGAACAGGATCGACTTCCCCTCATCAGCAGCCTCCGCGACGCCGAGCGGCGCGAGGACCCCGTGATTGATGGCGTTGTTGAGGAAGAGGACCTTTGCCGGCTCGACGATGATCGACGTGAGCGGAAGCAGCGTGTTGTCGACCAGGAAGTCCACGGCGTCGCCAGCAACGCTCGAGAGCACCGCGACCGGCGGTCCGATCACCCAGTACGCGAGGATCGCGAGGATCGCCCCAAGGATCCCGGCCGAGAAGGTCCCCACGAGCATCTCGAACCCGGTCCGGACCCGATGCATCACCGCCTGGTCGAACTGCTTGATCAGCCAACCGCCCAGCGGACCCATGATCATGGCGCCGAGGAACATCGGGGTTCGGACCAGTTCGCCCCCGACCTCAGTTCCGACGGACCCGCCGATCGCAACGCCCGCGGTGGCGATCGCCCCCACGACCGCGCCGCGCTGTCCGTGGATCAGGTACCCGCCCGTGTAGCCGATCAGGATGGGCAGCAGGAAGAAGATCATCGGATCGACGAGCTGGGCGAGATCCTCGTTGGGGATCCACCCCGTCGGGATGAAGAAGGCGGTGATCAGCCCCCACGCGAGGAACGCGCCGATGTTTGGGATCACCATCGCGGCGAGGAATCCGCCGAATCTCTGAACCCTTGACCGCCACCCTCCGGCCGTGTGCATCGGGGCCGGGACTGGCATGGACATGGACATCGCTCTTTCCCCCCTCCTGCTCCGCTAGATCCGATGCGGACTCTCCCCGGCAACGAGTCGTCCGCGGCCTTCGTGAACCTTCGTGATCACCCCCTCACGCCAGCACCACCTCGACGCCCGCCTCCTCGAGGGCGCGACGGGCGCTCTCGGCCAGCCCGGCATCGCTGATCAGCACATCGAACTGGTCGACCGCCGCGAACCGAACGGCCGTCTCCTCACCCAACTTGGTGTGATCCGCGAGCACAACCGCCTGCGCAGCCGCCAGGCAGATGGCGTGCTTCACGGCCGCCTCGGCAGGGTCCGGTGTGGACAGGCCCCGCTCGACGCTGAACCCGTTTGTCCCGAGGAAGGCGACGTCGACCCGGAGATCAGCCAACTGACGCAGGGCCCAGTCATCGACGTTCGCCAGAGTGCGTGTCCGCACGCGCCCCCCGATCACGTAGAGGTGGAGGCCAGGTCGAACCGCGAGCTCCAAGGCGACCGCCACCGAATGGGTGAACACGGTCAGCTCTCGACCGGGGAAGATCCGGGCGAGTGCGAGCGTGGTCGTGCCGGCGTCGAGATACACCGACCCGTGATCGGGAACGAAGGGCAGCGCCGCCTCGGCGATCGCCGCCTTCTCGCTGGCCATGGCGGCGGCCTTCTCGGCGACCGCCGGCTCGGAGCGGAACCGTTGGATCGAGATCGCCCCGCCATGCACCCGCCGAAGGAAGCGATGCCGTTCGAGTTCGGTCAGGTCCCGGCGGATCGTCTCGGGCGTGACCCCGAACTGGCTCGCCAGCTCGGTCACATCGCCCCGACCTCGCTCCTCGATCAGGGTGGCGATCTCCTGGCGTCGCTCAACCGCGTACACGAGCCGACTCCCCGACGTGGGTTCATGTGGGAGTACACCCGGATGATTCCGGTTTGTCAAGACTCAAGGAAGAAACAGACGGAATCGGAAGGCCCGAGGGTCAGAGGACCTGTGGGGTAAAGAAACTTGGAGAGCGTGAGGGGCACGGAACCCTCGACACCTCAGGCGACCAGCGCGTTCGTAGGATCTGGCCTCCGTTCAGAGGAGGCACGATCCATGATCTTCGCCATCTTGTACCTGTTGCTGCGCCGAATGGTCGGCCTTGCCGCCGGCTCCCCGGATGGTCTGCACGACGGCATCGAGGTAGTGGCCCTTCGCCACCAGCTTGCGGTGCTCAAGCGGCAGGTGGCCCGGCCGCGCCTTCGCCGCCGCGACAGGTTGTTCCTGGCGGCGGCGAGCAGGATGCTCCCTCGACAGCGCTGGTCGTCGTTCCTGGTCAGGCCGCAGACGCTGCTTCGGTGGCACCGTGAACTGGTGCGAAGGAAGTGGACGTATCGCCGGTCCGTCGGCGGGAGGCCGCCGATCACTGAGGACGTCCGGGACCTCATCATCCGTCTGGGGCGAGAGAACCCTCGGTGGGGATGCGTTCGGATCAAGGGAGAGCTGGCCAACCTCGGCATCAGGATCTCGGCGACGGCGATCCGCACACTCTTGCGTCGCCGCGGACTCGGTCCGGCGCCTCGCCGATCGGGTCCGACGTGGGGCGAGTTCCTGCGCGCCCAGGCGCGAGGGATCCTCGCCTCCGACTTCTTCACGGTGGAAACCGTGTGGCTGCGCACGCTCTACGTCTTCTTCGCCATCGAGATCCACACCAGGCGGGTCCACCTAGCCGGAGCGACGAGGCATCCCCATTCCGCCTGGGTCACCCAGCAGGCTCGGAACCTCTCCTGGGACCTGTCCGGATACGGGCCGTTTCGCTTCCTCCTCAGGGATCGGGACTCCAAATACACGAGGAGCTTCGATGCGGTCTTCGCGGGCGACGGCGTCGAGATCGTCCTCACCCAATTCCGCGCTCCGAATGCGAACGCCTCCGCCGAGCGATGGGTGCGCACCGTCAGGACCGAGTGCCTGGACTGGACGCTCGTCCTCGGTCGACGTCATCTCGAACGGGTGCTCCGCGAGTACGTCGCCCACTACAACGCGAGGCGGCCGCACCGGGGGCTCGATCTCCAAGCGCCGGACGCGCCGCCGGGTCCTCCCGCTCCACCGCCCGATTTGCGGCGTATCCGACGACACGATGTCTTGGGCGGGCTCATACACGAGTACGAACTGGCAGCATGACGCAGATCAGAGGTTTCCGTGCCCTTCAAGCGCGTGCCAGGCGGCGGGGCCGGATGGAGTGACGAACAGGCCCAGGCTCGTGGGGCGCTGCTCGGCTGCGATCTCGGCGCCCAGCTTCGGATTCAAGTCCTGGGCGAAGTCCTCGGGGAAGAACTGGGGGTCGACGATGAAGAAGGGGTACGACGGGGCGAGCACCAGATGTGCGAGAAATGTCCCCGGCGCGTAGCCAACGCTCAGGCTGGTGATCGTCTCACCGCTGTCTGGGACGTACGCCGCCGTGTAGACCAGTCCGCGGACATCGCTGCGCCCGCTGGCGGCGTTGGGATCACGAACCCGCCGTAGGAGTGTCCCACCAGGATCTTGTCTCCCGGGATCGAATCCAGCGTCGCCTGCACGATCGCCACGTCGTCCGACACGGAAACCAGGCCGAGCGCCGGGGTCGCCGTTTGGTAGCCGTCCTTGTGCAGCGCGTCGGCCACCTTGCTCCATCCCTCTGGCGATGCGAAGGCGCCGTGCACGAGCACGATCGTCGGGTCCGACTCCGCCGCTCGGGCGCTGGTGGAGGAGAAGACGAGCGAGAGCATCAAGGCAGCCGCGATGGGCGCGCTCAACCGGAGCAGGCGGACCCTGCGATCCATGGTGACGCTTTGGGCCAGACCGTGCATGACGTTCCTCCTTCGACGAATGACTTACTCCTAGATGGACGTTCGACCCCAACGTTCGCTTACGATTCGACGCATCAGCGAAGCGACCTGAAGGCTGCTCGGAGCTCCTCCGAGAAGAGCTGCGGCTCCTCCCACGCCGCGAAGTGGCCGCCCCTGTCGACCTCGTTGAAGTACATGAGGTTCGGGTAGGCCTTCTTCGCCCATTCCCGCGGCGTCTGGACGATCTCGCCGGGGAAGACGGTGAAGCCCACTGGGAGCTTCAGCTTGGGGGGTTTCTCTCCGGACGTCGCGGCGAAGGTGGCTCGGAAGTTCTCCCAGTAGAGCCGCGCCGACGAGGTCGCGGTGTTCGTCAGCCAGTAGAGCGTGATGTCATCGACGATGTGGTCCCGTGTCAGGCCGCCCGCAGGCCGGCCGTCGAGGAACGCCTGGGCGATCTTCTCGTAGCTGTCCGTGTCATGGTCGAGCATCCACGCCGCCAGCCCGACGGGTGTGTCCGTCAGGGCATAGCCGATCGTTTGCGGATGCTCGGGCATCTCGACGAAGTACCCCCTTCGGAAGAGCGCGGCGAGCTCGTCGAGCGCCACAGGTTCCTTCTTCTCAGCGTGGTGTGAGATGACTGCGATTCCGACCCGCTTGAAGAGACCCGCCGGGAGGAGTCCGCCGAAGATCGCCGCACTCACGTCGAGCGGATAGGAGGCGAGGAAGTTCAGGTGGATGCCGAGGAGCCCGTCGGGTGCCTGGCGGGCCATCGAATCGGTGACGTTGGCCCCGATGTCGCCACCCTGGGCGACGTAGCGGCTATACCCGAGCCGGTTCATGAGGACCGCCCACGCGCGGGCCGTTCGGCCGGGATCCCAGCCGAGCTCGGTGGGCTGGCCAGAGAACCCGAAGCCAGGCAGCGATGGAAGCACGAGGTCGAACGCGTCCGAGGCATCGCCACCGTGCGCGGTCGGATCCGTGAGCGGCCCGATGGCCTCGAGCATCTCGATGACCGATCCGGGCCAGCCGTGCGTCATGATCAGCGGCAACGCGTTCTGGTGTTTCGACTTCACGTGGATGAAGTGGATCCTGAGGCCGTCGATCTCGGTCGTGAACTGCGGGAGGGCGTTCAGTCTCCCTGCCACCCTCCCGAGGTCATACTCAGTCGCCCAGTAGCGCGCCAGCTCCTGCAGCATCTCGCCCTGCACGCCCTGCGACGCATCCGGGACGAGCTCTTTGCTGGCCCAGCGCGTCATCTCGATGCGCCGGCGAAGGTCGTCGATCGCCTCCTGCAGGAAGTCGACGCGGAACGGCTTGACGCTCGTATCGTCGATGACCGTGACAGGGTCGATCGAAGTCGTGTCCCTCTCCATCGTTCTCTCCTTTCCGAGAGTCCTCTATCCAGCGGCATCAAGCCTGCTCGCCCCCGAGCAACGTCGAACCCGTCGAAGTCCCTGGTCTATCCGACCATCAGGCGACGCGGCTGCTAGGGATGGTCGATGCGACGAGCTTCGTCGTGCAGCGTCGTCCGAAGCTGTCGGCGAGACGTGACGCCGAGCTTCGTGAACACCTTGCGAAGGTGCCTGTAGGGCACAAAAACTTGGGATCGGGCCCGTGACCAGGTCTTTCCTCGAGTTGCTCGACCTGCTGCGCCTCGCGGCCACGATGGGGGATCTGGACTGTCCATCGGGTGAGTCACCTGGTTTCTCAACATTCTCCGGCCACACCGAACCCCATGGCCCCCCTTCTCCCCAACGAGCCTTGATGGGGAAACCGCTGGTGAGGCCACCGATCGGAATAAGTGCATCCTTCAGGCACCCGCGAGAAGAGCGTGGGAGACGCCGTTGCCTCGATGGCCAGGACGCACGCGGATGCACCACACCGACCATACGGGCAGGCCGTCGACGTGGGGGATCTTCCGAGACCGTGCGAACGGCAACCCCGACCGAGGCGCAACGGCGGCCCACCCGGCCACGACATCGTCGACGTATGCGAGCACGCCGGGAGCAACGTCCCGGCTGCAGAGCCGCGGAACGTATTCGCCCCGCGCCGGTCCGACGAGGTCACGGTTAGTCTTCGCGTCGAGCCGGTGACTGAGGCACCAGCACACCGTCGCGTCCGGCCGCTTCGGGCCGAGCACCGTCGCGACGTCGTCGAACCGATCGGCCGTGGCGGGAGCGATCTCGATGCTCGCGGGAGTCATGGACCGGACGATACGGCTCCCTCCGACATCGCCCTCGCCGACGGGGGAGGATGAGACGCCCCGGGAACGCCCGATGAGTTCCCGACGCGAAGGCGGTCTCCACTTTCATCGGAGAGGGGAGGGGATTCCCTCGTAACCCGATTGGCCGCAGGCGATCCCCATCCACGGAGGTGAGCACCGATGAGAAGGCTGATCCTCGAGGAATGGTTGTCGCTCGATGGTTACGCCGTAGACCAGGAAGGAACGTTGGACTTCTTCCCGGCGACCGAGGTCGACCAGTTCTCAGACCGGGACCAGCTCGAGTTCCTCGAGACCGTCGACACGATTCTCCTGGGACGACGGACCTATGAACTCTTCGTGGACTTCTGGCCAACGGCGACCACGGATACGGAGATCATCGCTGATCGCCTGAACGAGCTGCCCAAGCTGGTCTTCTCCAACACGCTGAGCGAAGCGCCATGGGGTGAGTGGCCCCCCGCGCGAGTGGTGCGCGGCGACGCCGTGACCGAGATCGAACGCTTGAAAGCGCAGGATGGGAAGCACATGGTCTTGTGGGGAAGCCTATCCCTAGCCCAGACCCTCATCACCGCGGACCTCATCGACGAGTACCACGTCCAGCTCAGCCCCACGTTGGTCGGAGGCGGGCGACCATTGTTCCCTGGCCTTCACGGCTACGCGAGGTTGAAGCGGGTGAACGTGCGGACCTACGACACGGGCGTGGTGTTCCTCCACTACGAGCCGCAACGCTGAGTCCTGATCGACTGGAGCTTCACGATCAGCGGCCCGGGGAGCCCCTCCAGCATGTGTGCATCAGCCGGGCAAGAGCTCTTCAACCTCAGTCGTGAAGGCCCGCCATCCTGCTCCATTCGCCGGCAGATGCCCTACAGGCACGCCGGGCTCGCCCCCGTTCGAGTCAGTTTGCTCCGGGCCCCCGCGAACGAGGGGCGTGACGACGGCATCGCCCTGGATCGCACAGGTCAGCTCAAGTGCCCCGCTCGCTCAAGGATGTGCGTATCGGTTTCGTCATCCTCTCCTTCAAGAAAGTCGCGGAGGGGTTCTTCGGGCCATTTCAGCGGGAACGGCTTCGTCCCAGGGCTGCGAATCGGCCGAGACGACGTCTTCATCATGCCAGGACCGTAAGAGAGGAGGAGCGACGTGAGCCACGTGACATCGAAGGACGGGACCTCGATCGCGTACGACCGGATGGGGAGTGGACCAGCCCCCGTCGGGTACGAAGACTCGGTAATCATGCTGCAAGCCGGTACTCATTGATGAGTCCACCGAGGATCGGGCGCCGGGTGATCAACTCCTCACCGTGTCCGGTTACTAGCAGACCGTCTCTTCGATCGGCGGGAGCACGCAAGCCAATGGCTCGATGTGGCCGGTGGGCATCGTAATGCTCGACGTACCCGCTGAGGATCCGCTTCAGGTGTCTTTGCCCAAAGACCAGCGTCCAGTCGAAGCACTCAGCGCGGGCCGTGCCCACCCAGCGTTCGGCGTGAGCGTTCGCGTTTGGCGCTCGGGGAGGTGTGGTGATGACCCTTGCCCCTTCGGCCTCGAACACCGCGTCGAAGGAGGCGGTGAATTTCGTGTCGCCGTCTCGGATCAAGAAGCATAGGAGCGACACCGAACTCGCGGAGGTCGGCGGTGACGTTCCGCCCCTGCTGCGTCACCCAGGTGCTGTCAGGGTTCTTCGTCGCTCCGGCCACGTGCACCCGCCGGGTTCCCAGTTCGAGGAAGAACAGCACGTAATACGTCTTGAGGGCGAGCCGTCTCGACGGTGAAGAAATCGCAGGCCAGGATGCCGGCGGTCTGGGAGCGGAGGAACTGGCTCCACGTCGGTCCTCGTCGAGGCGCTGGGGGAGTCCCGCTCGGCGAAGGATCGTGGCGATCGAGGTGGCGGGGAGGCGGATGCCGAGCCGGAGCAGCTCCTTGGATCCGCCGGTAGCCCCATCTGGGGTTCCCTGGCCAGCCGCAGGACCAGGCTCTTCGTCTCGAGGTCGATGGCTGGTCGTCCCGGCGGCCGGTGCGGTCTGGTCCACTTCCTCGCCACGAGCTGGCGATGCCAGCGAAGGAGCGTCTCCGGACGGACGAGGAACGACCTCCACGCGTCTCGCCGTAGCACCCTGCTCGCCGCAGCGAGGAACGCTCGGTCCGCCCTCCGGTAAACGGGGCGTTTCTTTTGCCGACGGAGGATGGCGACCTGGTGACGCAGGACGGCGATCTCTAGGTCCGCCTCAGCCGTTGTGCGCTCGGTCGACCGGAACAAGCCGAGGATTCGACGCAAGAAGAGATAGACGAGCGAGCGGAGCACGAGACGGCATTGTCTCAGATGAAACCGCGAGAGTCGCTTTCAGGGAGCGGGCGGGTTCTGTACCCCACGCCTTCCTGGCGCAGGTCCAGCTCCTCCTCTGAACCACGTGACGTCGACTGGGGAGGGTAGCCTTTCCCCTCACTGGAGCGGGGAGCGATCGCCGTGGAGGATCGATCGATCGGCACCGAGCGCGGGCAGTGGGTCCCGGAGTCGCCCGCGTGGTGGCAACGCGGGGTGATCTACCAGATTTACCCGTGGAGCTTCGCTGACGCGTCCGGCGACGGGGTCGGGGACCTCCGCGGGATCCGCGACCACGTCGACTACCTGGCCTGGCTTGGTGTCGACGCCGTGTGGCTCTCGCCGATCTTCCCGTCGCCCGGGGTCGACCTCGGCTACGACGTGTCGGACTACGGGGACGTCGACCCGCGCTTCGGGTCCCTCCGGGACCTCGATGACCTCGTCGCTGCGCTGCACGCCGTCGACGTCCGGCTGATCCTCGACTTCGTCCCCAACCACACGTCGGACCGCCATCCATGGTTCGAGGAGAGCCGGCGTGACCGGACGAACCCCCGGCACGACTGGTACGTCTGGCGCGATCCCCGTCCCGACGGCGCGCCCCCCAACAACTGGGAGAGCTACTTCGGCGGGTCGGCGTGGACTTTCGTCGATCCGCCCGGCCGGTGGTACCTGCACTCGTTCGACCCGGGGCAGCCCGACCTGAACTGGGACAACCCCGCCGTGCGCGACGCGGTCCGCGAGGCGATGCGGTTCTGGCTGGACCGCGGGGTCGACGGGTTCCGCGTCGACGTCATCTGGCTGCTCGGCAAGGACCCCGAGCTGAGGGACAACCCGTCCAACCAGGAGTGGCGGGAGGGGCTCCCGGACTACCTTCGGCTGCGCCGGGCCCACTCGGAGGACGGGCCGCGGGCCCATGACTACGCGCGATTTCTCCGGTCCGTCGTCGACGAGTACCCGGACCGGGTGATGATTGGCGAGGTCGTGCTGCCGCCGGAGCGCGCGGTCGCCTATTACGGCACCGACCTGCTCGAGGCCCACCTCCCGCACAACTTCGCCCTGACTGAGGTGCGTCCGGGCGATGCACTCGACCTCGTCGTGCCCGATTGGACCGCCGAGGGCATCCGCTCCGTCGTCGAGCACTACGAGGGTGTGATGCCCGAGGGCGCATGGCCGAACTGGCTCGTCGGCGACCACGACTTCCCCCGGGTGGCATCGCGCCTCGGGACGGAGCGCGCGCGGGTGGCCCAGATGCTCCTCCTCACCCTTCGGGGCACCCCGACTTGCTACTACGGCGACGAGCTCGGCCTGGTCGACGCGCCACCGGGGACGCGCGGCGTTGTCATCGATCCCCAGGCCGCCACCGGAGAGGAGCGGGATCGTCTCGTCGCCCGGACGCCGATGCCATGGACGGCCGGCCCGAACGGTGGGTTCTCGGCCGTGGAGCCCTGGTATCCCCTGGCCTCGGACGACCCTGCCCTCACGGTCGAGCGTCAGCGGGCCGACCCCGGGAGCCTGCTCCACCTGTTCCGGGCGCTGATCCGCCTCCGCCGCGAGCGGCCGGCCCTCGCCGTCGGCGCCTATCGATCGCTCCCCGCGCCCGATGACGTGTTCTCGTTCGAGCGCTGGCACCCGAATGGCACGGTCCACGTCCACCTGAACCTCGGGCCCTCGCCGCGCCAGATCGACCAGGCCGGCGGCCGGGTCGTCCTGTCGACCGCTGGCCCGACTGCGCCGGCGCCCAAGGTCACGCTGGGGGGGTACGAAGGCGTCGTCGTGGACGTCCCGACGTCCGAGTGACCGGACGGGAGGAACTGGAAGTACGCCGACCTGATCGTGGGGCCGTCGTTCGAACACCACAGAACCAGCCACCTACCTGCGGTTTCGGTCGTGGGGCCCCCGGGATTCGAACCCCGAACCTGCGGATTAAGAGTCCGTTGCTCCACCGATACCACGGGCGCCACGGCAAAGCCTTGGCTCTTCAGACCGGCGCCACTACGCCCAACCCCGCGACAGACGCAGCATCCTGGAGGCGGGCGTCGTAGGTGCAGATAGCCCCGAGATCGTCCCCGAGGGTGAGCGCAGTGGCCAGATGGACGGCGTCGATCACGCTCAACTCGGCAGGCCATAGGGGGGCCATTCCGCGGACCTCCGTATCCAGCTCGACGAGTGCGAGGCGGGCAAGGACGCTCCGAGCCCTTCGGATCGCCCCACCGCCGAGGCGTCGTCCGACCCGCTCTACCTCGATCTCCGCCACGACGCTCGAGACCCGCTCGGGCCAGGAGCGGAGCGCCTCGCGAAGCGCCCGCGACTCGGCCTCGGGCACGACGAGTTTCACCAACGCCGAGGAGTCGAGGTACAGCAGACCTTCGGCCATGGACTACCGCCGATCCTCACGAAGCTCCCGGAGTGCGTCGCTCCCCTTCGTCGTGACGGGCCCCCTTGGCGAAGCAAGGTCGAGGAGGTCGCCCTGGGGCGGTCGCGCCCGTCCCGAACTGACGAGTCGCTGAAGGGGGGAAGAGGACTCGGACAGGGGAGCGAGGACTGCAACGGGCATTCCCCGCTCCGTCACCTCCAGGCGTTCCCCGGACGCCACCC
>WNFU01006601.1_pt1 | contig 13985 bp, 9 predicted proteins | sample 5400121 | NCBI WGS metagenome assembly WNFU01 (sample SAMN13153360, study PRJNA577476) | soil metagenome | isolation source: 100 cm soil or saprolite under grassland replicate 1 | place: USA:California | collected 2016-06-15
CGAGAAAAGACACATCTCGCAGGAGCTTTCTGCCGGACCGTTTCCGGCCTGACAACGACGGTCGTGCGTCGTGGCACGACAACGAGATACGAGCTGAACAGGCTCGTCGCCGCGCGCAGCCTCATCGCGCGCGTCCTCGGATCCCAGCAGCCCTAGCAGGTCCGTCCGTGCGAGCTCGAGGGCTTCTGAACGATCTGGCGCGGGATAGGGTTCAGATATGTGGGATATCCTGATATGGCAGAACGGCACGCTGAGTGTCGCCTGGTGGGCCTTGATCGCCTTCGCGATTTTGGTGATCATCGCCAGCGGAAGCCACGCCGCAAGGAGGTAGCTCCGCCGAGCCAGCAGGCACGCGATTACGAACGGACGCCGCGTGGGTATCCTCATCGGAGTTGCCGCGGCTCACGGCGACGGCCGCTCTCGTGAATTCGCACGCGCGCCGTCCGGCCGCCGACGTGAGATCGTGCGCACGCGGCTCCGTCCCTGCTCTGATCGGCGGCGAACATCGCTGCCTGAAGTCGGGGCCCGAGCCTCATCGGTGACGGTTTCCCAGCCGCGACTGCACACCGATCACGCGATGCCCGCGCCAGCGGCAAGGATCGAGAAGGCCCGGTTGCGGCACGTTCGCCGTAACGCGTACGCTCACCATAATTATGGGCCGCGGCTCGAGAGCAATCACGCGCTGGAAGAACGATCGCCAGCGCAAGAAGAAAGCACGTGCGATGCGCAAGGCAGAATCGCAAGCCACGCCATCCTCACCCAGAGCGAAACGCTCAAGCTGAAGCACCCGCTCCCGGTACGCTCACGGTGACGAAGGCCGGCTCCGGAACGGTCACCTCCAGCCCGTCCGGGATCAGCTGCGGTTCCACGTGCTCGCACGTCTATACGCACGGGACGTCGGTCACCCTCACGGCGAAGGCGTCCTCCAAGTCCAGGTTCTCGGGCTGGTCCGGGGACTGCTCCGGCACCGGCAGCTGCACCCTGACCATGAGCGCGAACCAGTCCGCCAAGGCGACCTTCAAGCCCTGTGCGTCGTCCCCAATGCGAAGGGCAAGAAGCTGCGCGCGGCCAAGCGGGCGATCAGAAGGGCACACTGCTCGGTCGGTAAGGTCAGGCGCGCGTTCTCCAGCACGGTGAAGAGGGGTCGAGTGGTCTCGCAGAGGCCGAAGCCGGGCGCGAAGCGCGCCGCGGGCTCAAACGTCAAGCTCAAGGTGAGCAAGGGCACGAAGCCTTAGCGCTCTTTGACAGGACGACGCCGCGGGCATAGGCTCGCGGGCAGCCGAGAGGGGAGAGCGCTGGTGAAGGCAGCGACGCTGTTTGCGTCACCCTGATCGCGCTTCTTGCGAGCCCGGCTGCCCTCGGCGCCTCTACTGGTCCGACTTCGGCAACAACGCGCTCTCCTTCGCCAATCTTCGACTTCACGTGGATGAAGTGGAGCTCGAGCCCGTCGATCTGGTCGTGAATTGCGGAAGCGCGTTCAGCTTCGCCTCGCACTTGGACCAATCGTGCTCGGTCGCCCAATAGCGCGTCAGCTCCTGCAGCGTCGCCAACTGCACGCCCTGCGACCGATCTGCGACAAGTTCCTTGCTCGACCAACGCGCTTCAGCGATGCGCCGATGCAGCTCAACGAGCCCCTCCTCCGGAACCTCGACCTGGAACGGTCGGATCTCCGTGGCGGTTTCGAGGGTGGTACCACCAGGCGATGCCGCGCTCGACCGCGGCCCGGCTCTCCGCCGGCTGGCCGGCGTCACCACGCCGATCGTCGACCCCGGCGGGCCGGCCTTGCCGATCAACACGTCCACGCGCGCACTCTACGACCTGATCAAGAACCAAAGACCCGCGCGCACTATTGGCTCTCGCTGTGCGAGGCTCGCCGAGAACCCCCGTGCTCGTCCGTCGTGGCCGCGCAGCCGCTTGTACTTCCTCATGGCCCAACGAACGAGGTAGTCGTTGAGATGTCGGAGAGACCGGATCAACGCGGCGCCGCCCAAGGCAAGCACTCGGTCGCCATAACGCACTTCGAGCGGACCGAGCACCTTGTACTCCGTCCCTCCACCTGCACATGCCGCTTCGCGTCCCGCGGTGTTTGCCTCACCCCGATCACCCTGATTGGTCTGTCTGTCGTAAGCGCGAGAGAGGCATTTCGGTGCGGGGAAGCGGCCGGCCTGCGCGATCGAGCGCTCGCACCTGCCCCGCCGCGTCGGCCGGCAGCAGTTCGACGAAGACGACGCCGTTTGTGCATTCAACCCTGCGCACGTCTCCGTCGAGATGCAAGAACTCGACGGCCGTGTATCCGCACCGGCCCCAGAGGATCAAACGCCCGCCGAGCGAGCGGACCGTGAGTCCGAGAGCGGGTTCGTGCTCGTAGCCCTTCGGCAGGCAGGGCAGCACCGGGAACGCCTCATGTCCGAACTCGAGCCAGGCACAGCGCCCCTCGTAGCGGGTCGGCGCGGCGCGCAAGACCGCCGCACCCGCGGCGGTCTCGATCGTCGCCACCCGCTTTGCCTGTTCGAGGATCGCGTCCGGCGGCGGGGCGATCGACCTGTTGCGACCGAATGACTCGGTTGCGACGGGCGCGCCGTGACGATCGAGCGCGACGACAACCGAAATCAGATGACCCGGCTGTTGGTGCGCCGTAGGCACGGGTTCAAAGAAGAAGCCGGCCTGGATCGGCTGGGAGACCCAAATCACTCCGGTTTGATCACGTCGCCGTCCTCGAACCGGATCTCCAGCGCATCGGCCCAGCGCGCGTTCACGTAGCCGCTGAGTTGCGTGACTACGCCAGCGGCGAACGACCTCGCGGGAGGCGGACCTGTGGCCGACCCGCTCCAGGTCACACCCAGCGGCATGGTTCCAAGGCGGTCGCAGCTGCCGACGTTCTCGACGAAGACCCAGCAGAAGCCACCCTCGCGCGTCGGCGCAACCCAGAGCGCAACATCGCCGAAGGTCGCGACCCTTCGTGTCTCGGACGGGAGCACGCCCGGATCCATACCGGGCGGAGCGCCGACGGGGAATTCGGCGAAGTTCTCGAAAATCGGTGATCCGGACGGCGCCTTCTCCGCCTCCTCGAAGACGATCAGGTGCAACCCGAAGGCGACCGCGACACTCGCCAGGAGCAGGACAAGGATGACCATCACCGCGAGGACGAGACCGAGCCGTCCTCGATGCAGCCTGCGATGCGACGGCGTCAGCGTCGGCAGCGCTCGACCGCTGGCAGCGCCGATCTCTGCGAAGAGCCTCGCCCGCGCAGCGATCCGCGCCTCCTCGTCCGCCTCGGGCGCCGACTGCCACAGATCGCCGAGGGCATCCAGCTCGGTCGCTCCCTGAATCTCGTCGAACAGCGTCGCCCGCGCGTCGGCGCGTGTCTGCTCGTCGGGCTCAGGCGCCGCCTTCCAGAGGTCGCGCAGCGCATCCAGTTCAGGCGCCATACGTCACCTCCGGGGCCAAAATGAGACGTTCGCGCAGTTTCTGCCGAAGCCTGTGGATGCGCGAGCGGACAGTGCCGAGCGGAAGCGAAAGCGCCTCAGCGATCTCGCCGTAGGACAAGCCGACACACCCGAACAGCAGCAACAGGTCGCGCTCCTCCGGAGCAAGCTCCAACAAGGCCGCTCGCAAGCCCTCACCTTTCGCGCAGAGAATGACTTCGCCCAGAGATCGTCCTGGGATTCCCTTGGACATTCACGCGCAAGGCGAAGCAGCGTCTCCCGCCGGCGCCGCTCCTTTCGGTACTGCTGGCGCGCAAGATTGGCGGCGATCCCGAGCAAACCAGGGCCGCGCGTCCGGCCGCGTCGAGTCGTAATCGGCGCGACGGCGGAAAGCCACAACGAACGTCTCGGCCGCCAAGTCGCCCGCCTCTTGGCCACCGACGCGCACGCTCAGAAACCGATGCACGAGCGAGAAGTGCCGCTCGAACAATTCCGCGAAGACGCCCGGCTCGTCCACAGAACAAGCAATCACGGTCGCGTCAGCTGCGTGCGCGTGTTCCACTTTGCCCATACCCGTGATTGTCAGCCAGGCCAAAAAAAGTTCCAACCGCGGTGACGGAGCTCAACTGCGAAGGAAGCACTCTCTCCAGGCTTGTCCGATGCGGATTCTGAACTGCGACTTGCGTCCACTCCAACTCCACCGCAGCGCCAACGGCGTCGCACGTCGAAGGCTTGCCCACGGCGCGGACGCTACGAGGAACGCACGCAGCGCCACATGACCGCTCGGTCCGCTGCCAGGTCGCAGGTTCACAGCGGAGGGCGTACTCGGCGAAACAGAGAACCCTGCACTCGCAGGGGTTCTCAATCTTCCAGTAGCGGGGGCGGTATGTGGACGAAATCCCCTGACCTTCGCGCCGGCCGGAATTAGCTGTACCGCGATCGTCTTCGCAACCTATGGGTGCCGATTATCCGGTTCGGAACGGTGGGGGCCGGCTTCCGGTGACGTGATCGCATCTGGAGCGCACTCCATCGGTATTCGGATCGCGAGCCGTGATCGCAGCTCGGGCAGCTCGGGCAAGGAGTCGATGGCTCGGGACTTGCACGTCGAACGAGCCTGCTCGATCCCGCCTACGCCGCGAGCCGGTACTCGTGGATCAGCCCGCCGAGTAGGTCACGGCGGCGTAGGCGATGGAGATCGATCGCGTCGGCAAGTGGTTGGTTGGAGCTGAGCGGCGGCCGCTGACCGAGCGCCCGGTGCGGCCGGTGCTGGTTGTGACGCCGGATGTAGGTGACGAGCACGTGCTGGAGGTGGCGGCGGCCGAGGATCAGCAGCCGGTCGAGGCACTCGCGGCGGACGCTGCCGACCCAGCGCTCGGCATGGGCGCGCGCCTTCGGCGCCCGTACCGGCGCTTTGATGACGTGGATGCCTTCGGAGCGGAAGACCTCGTCGAACTCGCCGCTGAACTTGCTGTCTCGATCACGGATCAAGAACTGCGGGCGGATGCCCTCGTCGTCGAGCTGCATCAACAGGTTGCGTGCCTGCTGGGTCACCCAGCGGCCGCCCGGGTTGGTCGTGATCCCGGCGAGGTGGGACGCGTCTGGTCGCGAGCTCGATGAAGAACAAGACGTAGCAGCGTTGAGGAAGAGCGTGTCGACGGTGAGGAAGTCGCACTCGAGGATGCTCGCCGCCTGCTGACGGAGGAACTCCGCCCAGCTCGGCTCGACCCGCCTCGGCGCCGGCTCGATCCCGGCCTCCTTCAGGATCGACCAGACCATGCTCGCCGCCAGCGCCATTCCGAGCCCGACCAGCTCGCCCTGCACCCGCCGGTGCCCCCAGCTCGGGTTCTCGCGCGCGAGCCGCACCACGAGCTCGCGCACCTCCGCAGCCGTCGGCGGCCGCCCCGAAGGCCGGTGCGGATACGTCCACCGGCGCGCGACCAGCTCGCGGTGCCAGCGCAAGACCGTCGTCGGCGTGACGAAGAATGATCGCCGCCATGCCCGCCGCGGCAGCACACGGCTAAACGCCGCCAGCAGCGCCCGATCAGCCTGCGTCAGCTGCGGACGAGCGACCTGACGCTCCAGCACGCGAAGCTGGTGGCGCAGCAGCAGGATCTCGATCTCCTTCTCTCGCTCCGTACGACGCCGAAGCACCAGCAGCTCGAGCAGCCGGCACATCGACCAGTACGCCAACGAGAAGACCATGCCCCGAGAACGCGACACCGCATCTGACCTATCCATCACCCGACCCAACGGCACACGGCCATCACGCAGAACCGCGGAATCCGAGTTATCGGCACCTACACGCTCGTGCGGTCGGTACAGGAGCGATTCTGGTCGAATCGCACCGCCGAAGAGCTATTTCGCACAAGAGTGTTTGTATACTTTCGCGTCGAACGGAGCCCGTCGTCGAAAAAGGGAGGCGGAAGTGACTCTCCGCGTGGTGCTGGCGGTGGCGCTGGTGTCGATGGTCTACGGGGTCGCGCCCGCCGGGGCTCACGACACCGTTCGGGTCCGCGGCCTGACGACCGAGCATCAGATCGACCCGCTCGGGATCGACGTCGCCGCACCGCGGCTCGGCTGGGTCCTGTCCTCGGACGAGCATGGGGTCAGCCAGTCCGCGTACCAGATCATCGTGTCGACCGAGAAAAATGGTCCGCCCGACGTCTGGGACAGCGGCAAGGTGAACTCCTCGCAGTCCTTCGACGTCGACTACGCCGGACCGCAGCTTCATTCGCGCACGCGCTACTTCTGGCGCGTCCGGGTCTGGGACGGCGACGGCGGCGTGCCTTCGCACTGGAGCGGGCCGGCGTCGTTCGAGACGGCCTTCCTCGCGCCGGACGAGTTCCAGGGAGCGTGGATCGGCGCGCACCCGACGCCGACCGCCCTGTCGCTCGACGGTGCGAGCTGGATCTGGTATCCGGAGGGCGACCCGGCCAATTCCGCGCCGCCCGGAACCCGCTACTTCCGGCGCGCGTTCGACCTGCCCGCCGGCGACCAGATCACCGAAGCGAGGTTCCTGGTGACCGCCGACGACGGCTTCACGCTCTATATCAACGGGCAGGAACTCGCCAGCTCGCCGCGCGTAACGGACTCCTGGCGAACGGCAATGCTCGTCGACGTCGCCGGATCGCTGCACGCGGGCCGCAACGTGATCGCGATCGAAGCGATCAACACGAGCACGAGCCCGGCGGGACTGATCGCCAAGCTCCACGTCGGAGGCTCGATCGGCGACCCGCTCGACCTCGTCACCGACGCCTCCTGGAAAGCCGCCAACGCAGCCGCAACCGGCTGGCAGCAACCCGACTTCGACGACTCGGCCTGGCCCGCAGCACTCGTAGCCGCCCAGTACGGCGGCGGTCCCTGGGACAGCGCGGTCGTGATCCCAACCACCACCACGAACTCGCTGTCGCTGAACGGCGCGAGCTGGATCTGGTATCCGGAGGGCGACCCGGCGAGCTCCGAGCCGCCGTCGACCCGCTACTTCCGGCGCGCGTTCGACCTCCCGGCCGGTGACCAGATCACCGAGGCCACGTATCTGCTGACCGCCGACGACGGCTTCACGCTCTACATCAACGGGCAAGAGCTGGCCAGCTCACCGCGCGTGAGCGACTCGTGGCGAACCGCCATGCTCGTCGACGTCGCCGCGTCGCTGCACGCGGGCCGCAACGTGATCGCGATCGAAGCGATCAACACGAGCACGAGCCCGGCGGGACTGATCGGCAAGCTCCACGTCGAAGGCTCGATCGGCGACCCGCTCGACCTCGTCACCGACGCCTCCTGGAAAGCCGCCAACGCGGCCGCAACCGGCTGGCAGCAACCCGACTTCGACGACTCGGCCTGGCCCGCAGCACTCGTAGCCGCCCAGTATGGCGGCGGTCCCTGGGACAGCGCGGTCGGCCTGCCGCCCCCGCCGGAACCGCTGCTCCGCAAGGACGTCGTCGCCGGCAAGCCGATCGAGTCGGCGCGCGCCTACATCTCCGGGCTCGGGTACTACAAGCTCTACGTCGACGGGCACCGAATCGGCGACCGCGAGCTCGACCCGGCGTTCACGATCTACGACAAGACCGACCTCTACGCGACCTACGACGTCACGGACGCGCTGCACCCCGGCGCCAACGCGCTGGGCGTGAGCCTCGGACGCGGCTACTTGGGAATGACGAACCCCGGCGACTGGCTGTCGTCACCCTGGCACAGCGACCCCAAGCTCAAGCTGGAGCTCGACATCACCTACCGCGACGGCAGCACCCAGCAGGTGCTCAGCGACGCAACCTGGAAGGTAGCCGACGGGCCGACGACCACCGACTCCGTCATGGCCGGCGAGACCTACGACGCGCGGCTCGAGCAGCCCGGCTGGGACCGGCCCGGGTTCGACGACTCCGACTGGGCGTCCGCGTCCGTCGTCACGGCGCCCGGAGGAGCGCTTCACGCGGAAGCGCTGCCGCCGATCAAGGCGACCGACGGCCCGAACGTGGTGGGCGTCACCGCGCCGAGCGACGGCGTGAAGGTCTACGACTTCGGGACTCCGTTCGCCGGCTGGGCGCGCGTCGCGCTGCGCGGTCCGGCCGGCTCGTCGGTGACGATCACCTACGGCGAGAAGCTGCTGGCGGACGGAACGGTCGACAACGCCGGGCTGCAGTCGTACCAGTACACCCTCAAGGGCGGCGGCCTGGAGACGTACGAGCCGAGCTTCAGCTACGACGGCTTCCAATATGTGCAGATCGACGCGCCCGCGGACGTCACCGTAGAGTCGGTGCAGAGCCTGCGCGTGCACACCGCGGTCCCCAAGACGGGCGACTTCACAAGCTCCAACGGGTTGCTCAACCGCTACCAGGACGCCGAGGCCAACACGATCCTGAACAACCTGCACTCGATCCCGACAGACACCCCGATGTACGAGAAGCGGGGCTGGACTGCGGACGCCCACCTCTATGCCGACTCCGCGATCGCCAACTACGGGATGGAGAACTTCTACGAGAACTGGATGAGCGACCACCGCGACGACCAGAACGCGGACGGGACGATCGGCGTGTACGTCCCGACGTCCCCCGGCATCAGGGGCCTGGTCGACCCGGTCTGGTCGGCGAGCTATGTCCTGATCGACTGGGATCTGTACTGGTACTACGGCGATACGAAGGTGCTCGCCGACAACTACGACGGGATGAAGAAGTGGCTCGACCATTTCGAGGGCACGATCGCGCCGACGGGCTACATCTACAACGGGTTCAGCTTCGGCGACTGGGTCGCACCCGGCTTCGGCTTCCCGCCCGAGGGCACGCGGCTCGTCGGAACCGCCTATATCTACAAGACCGCCACGACCCTGACCAAGATCGCGCGCGTCCTCGGCCGGGAGAGCGACGCCGAGCACTTCGACACGCTCGCAGCGACCGTCGCTGCCGCGTTCAACGCAACGTTCCTCGACAAGTCGGCCGAGGCGTACTACGACGACAGGTCAGCGGGCTATCGCCAGACGTCGAACCTGCTGCCGTTGAGCCTCGGCATCGTGCCCGACGCCGACCGGCAGGCCGTGCTCGCGAACCTCGTCGCCGACATCGAGGCGCGCGGCAACCACCTCAACACCGGAGCACTGGGCACCAAAGTCCTGCTCCCGCTGCTCACCGACACCGGCAACGCGGAACTCGCCTACGACGTGGCCACGAACCCGACCTACCCGGGCTGGGGCTACTGGTTCCAGGCCCTCGGCGTGACGACGATGTGGGAGGAGTGGAACGCCGGCTCCCGCTCGCACGACCACGCGTTCCTCGGCACCGTGGACGACTGGCTCTACCAGCGGGTCGCGGGAATCGAGCCGGCGGCGCCCGGCTACACGAAGATCAAGATCCAACCGTACCCGGTCGGCGACCTGAAGCACGCCGCAGCACACGTCGAGTCTCCGCTCGGTGACGTGAGCTCGAAATGGTCCCGCAAGGACGATCGGTTCAAGCTGCGCGTCGGCGTCCCGGTCGGCGCGACGGCCGAGATCCTCGTCCCCGCGCGCGACGGCGATTCCGTCCACGCACCTCCCGACGCCACGTTCGCCGGCATGCGCGACGGCTACGCCGCGTTCGAGGCAGGCTCCGGCACGTACGTGTTCCACTCGACCATGTGACCACCGGTCAGACGGCTTGCAATCACGGGAGGGCCCGCGGCGCGGGCCCTCCCGGTGCGAGAAACGCCCGCTAGGAGTCGTGCTCGCCGTTCGGCTGGGCACCGGAGACCTGGTCGCCGTGCATCACGAAGTGCGTCTGCCCCGACCCGACCGTGAAGACGGCACGTCCGTCCTGGACGCCGACGAACTGCGCGGCGCCGTTGCCGGACGCGACGTACGTCGCCGCATCACCGTCGGGAAGCGACACGGTCGCTCGCACGTTGACCGGGACCCTCACGTTGAGGACGACGTGATCGCCGCGGACCCGCGTCCAGGTGACGCGGACGGTGCCGCGCTGTGTCCACTCCGTGCCGTCCGCGTGACGCAGGCCTCTGTCCGGTGGCGCGATCAGCACCGTCGCGGCACCGGGGCTCGTGACGCTGACGCCGAGCAGGTACTCCATCAACGCCGTGATTCCGCGCGCGCCCCAGCCGTGCGAGAAGCTGTTGTTGCCGGTGATGAACCAGTCCTCCCACATGAACGTGCCGTTCTCGGCAAGCACCTGTCCGGGCCCGAACCGGTCGCGGTTCGTCATGAAGTCGACGAGCGCATCGGGTCGGTCGGCCATCCCCAGCGCCTGCACGGTCACGCCCCAGTCCATCGGCGCGGTGCGCAGGCCCTGCGCGGCGATGTAGCCGGCAAGCGAGCTCCAGTCCGCCTTGGGCGCAACGCCGGAGTAGATTCCGAACGCCTGCGCCTGCTGCGACGGGCTCGCGACGATCACGCCGGAAGCGTGGGCGCGCGTGAGCGGGCTCGAGAGCGTGATTCCGGTTCCGTCGGCGCCGGCCGTGCCGACGTCCGCAATCGTGCGGATCTCGCGGTCGGCGCCCGTGCCGACGATCAGCGTCGGACCCGCATTGGCCTCGCTCGACGCTGACGCGGTGAATCCGGTCACGCTCGCCACCTTGAGTGTGGCGTCGCCCGGGACGGCGTCGGCGGCGAGGGTCGTTGCGGCCGGGAACACCTGCGTCGCCGTCGAGACGCTCACCGTCGCGTTGCTCGCGTGCGTCTTCGCGAGCGGCGAGTCGAGGTCGATCCCGGTGCCGGCGGCGCCCGCCGTTCCGACGCTCGTGATCGTCCGCACCTCCTTGTTCGCTCCGTTCGCGTAGTCGATCGCGATCGTGTCGCCGACGGTGAACGGAGCGACGGTCGCGACCTTGATGTTGGTCGCACCGACGGCGGTCGCCGCCGAGAGCGTGCTCGACGCGACGGCAAGGCCGTCGGAGTAGAGCGTGTCGCCCGCGATCTGCTGCTTCGCGTGGATCGCATCGGTCAGCGCTTCGGCGTAGCCGCCGTACGTTGCGGCGTCGGCCGAGTTGCCGAGCAGCTCCGCCGCCTTCGCGACGAAGCGGTAGGCGGCGACCGCCTCTTCGGCATGGATGGTGCGCGCGCCGTTCCCCGTGAACACGTAGCCGAAGCGGGACGGCCAGTCGATGATCCCGTTCTGGTACGAGCCGCTGCCGCCCGGCAGGAGCCACGTGAGCCCGGTGGCCGCGCCGGTCGACGGCTGTGCCGCGTGCACGTAATCGGCCGCGTTCTTCATCGTCGCGTACGCCGATGCGAGCGTTGCCCGGTCGCCGGAGAGGAGGTAGTAGCGCCAGACGAGATCTGGGAAGAACTCGGTGTAGTCCGGGATGTCGCGCATGTTGTCGCCGTTGGGGTAGACGGCGTTGAGGCGCCCGGCGCTGAGCGAGCCGTAGCCGGGATACGAGCACGGCGCCGACGTGCAGTAGCCCGACGAGGTCGACTTCCAGACGTGCGTTCCGGAGTAGACGAACTCGCGGATCGCCCGCTTCGTCGCCGTGCGCTCGCCCGCAGAGAGCATCGTCCCGAACGAGATGTCGACCGAGTCGCCGAGGAACTGGCCCTTCTCGCGGGTCGGCGTGTCGACCATCGTCTCCTGCGACGTGTCGAGGCCCGAACGCTGCATCAACTCGAAGACGCGGTCGAGCGTCGCGTTGTCGCTCGAGAACGTCGCGAGCCGGTCGGGCGGTGCGTCCGTGTGCTGGTGGAGCGCCGTGATGTCGTCCGCCGTCAGCGTCTCGCCCGGCCCGGGGGCGTTGATCTGGAGGTAGCGCCAGGCCCAGTACGTGAACGCCTCCGCCTTCTGGTCGCCGTCCTTCTGCGTGTACGACCACGTCATGTTGCTGCCCTGCGTGTCCGTCGAGGAGGTCCCCGCGCGGGTGCCTTCGACGTACTTGCCGCTCGCGTGCGCCTGGGTCAGCGCCGCGTCGAGCGTGACTCCCGTGCCGGCAGCTCCGGCGGTGCCGACGGAGACGATCGTGCGCTGCTCCGGATTCGGCTCCGGATTCCCGACGCCGGCCGCGTCGACGGTGATCGAGTCACCCGCGACGAGGCCGGCGACGCTCGCAACCTTGATGACGGTATCGCCGGCGGCCGCGTCGGCGGCGAGCGTCGTGTTGACGAGCCGGTACGACGTCTGGATCGTCAGCGCGCGTCCCGAGGCGCCGTTGTGGAAGTGGATCTGCGGGGCCGATGCGGTCACCTTCCCGAAGTCCGCGATCACGGTCCCGTCGGCGAGCGTCTTCACCGAGACCGGGTGCAGCGTCTCGTACGAGATGCCCGAGACGTTTCCCTCGAGGTGCGTGAAGCGGTCCTGCGTCGGGCTCGCGGGACGCGGATGCGGTCCGATCACCGTTGCGTTCTGCCAACCGCTGTCGTCGAAGCCGACGGTGTCCCAGCCGGGAATCTCGAGCCGCGCGTCGTAGTACTCGACGCGGTCGCCCGCGTCGCTGTTGCGATACGTGATCGTCGAGTTCGTCTGCGCCGTGTCCTTCGTCACCTTCCAGGTCCCGTCGGAGACGAAGACGTCGCGCGTGCCGTCCGCATGGTCGGCGACGACGCGCACGAGCAGGCCGGACGGCCCGTTGGAGGAAACGGCGCTCGCCCCGCTCGCGTGCGGAAGTGCGAGCGCCGAGGCGAGCGTGATGCCGGTGCCGGCCGCGCCCGCGGTGCCCACCGCCGCGATCGTGCGCGTCTCGGCGTTCGCGCCGGTGTCGACCGTGATCATGTCGCCCGCGACGTAGCCGGTGACGCTCGCGGTGTGGATCACGGTGTCGCCGGCGACCGACGCAGCGGCGAGCGTGGTGCTGTTCGTCGGCGGTCCGTTCGCGCGGCCCTGACACGTGCACGTGTGGTAGTAGGCGAGCATCCCGACGGCAAGCTGGCTCGCCGCCGCGCCATCCGCCTGCTGAGCCTCACGGGCCTGCTCCGTGATGTCGTTGACGGCGTATTGCCCTTCGCCCGGATAGTCGAACGAGTCGCCGCGATAGATCGCGTGTCCGTTCACGTGGAGCTCGTACTCGCCCATAGCCGACGTGTAGATGCGCGCGCGGACAACCGGGCTGTCGGGGTCAGAGAGAGTGAACAGCTTGCGCGCGAAGGTGTAGTCGACCGTCGAGTCGGCGCCGGACGTGAGCCGCCTGATCCACGTGGCGCCCCAATCGCCGTCGGCGATGCCCGTATCGAAATGCGCCGGCGCGGACCACTGCGAGACCCGGTCGTGCCGGTCCCAGGTGCGCACGACCCAGTCGTAACTCGTCCCGTGGGCGAGCGCGGGCTCCGCGTACGGCACGTACGATTCGTCTGACGACGCGACCTTGCCACTGTCCCAGACCGTCGCGCCGTCGCTGTCGCGCGTGACCACGATTTCGTAGGCCGTCTGGACCTCGTTGCCGTCGGCGTCCTGCGGCAGCCACCCGAACTGCGGCGCACCCTCCACGTTGAGCGGGTGCGGCCGGTCGCCGGCGGTCAAACCGGTCGGTTTGCCGGGAGCCGTGTTCGAAACGGTGAACGGCGCCGCAGGCCCCGAAGCGGCGAGCACGCCCACCGCGACGACGCCCGTGACGGCAACGCAGAAGCCGCCGGCAAGGCGCGAGCGGGTCCAGCTCATCGCCATTTCCCCTCCGATCAAATGGATGTCGGCGGGATCTTATGGTGTGTTTGTGCGCGATGTCGCGGCCCGAGGCGGGAACTCGATCAGATCGCGTCAACGAAACGCGCAGGAAATCGACCGGAACAGGCGACAGGTTTCGGTCGTTGCTGTGCGAAACTTGCCCGGAGGATGAGCGAAGCGCGCGCCGACAAACGGCACATGGTGCCCGCGGAGCGGCGCCGACAGATCCTCGAGCTGCTGCGGGAGCGCGGAAGCGTGTCGGTCGAGACGGTGGAGGATCTCTTCGGCGTTTCGCCGATGACGGCGCGGCGTGACCTCGGGCTGCTGGCAGAGGAGGGCCGTGCCCGGCGCACCCACGGCGGCGCCGTCCTGCCCGAGCTCGCTGCGCACGAGGATTCCTTCGACAGGCGCTACGAGCAGGACGTCGCCGAGAAGCACCGGCTCGCCAAGGCGGTCGTCGCCACGATCGAGCCCAAGGAGACCGTGTTCGTCGACTCGT
>WNFU01006606.1_pt1 | contig 13978 bp, 12 predicted proteins | sample 5400121 | NCBI WGS metagenome assembly WNFU01 (sample SAMN13153360, study PRJNA577476) | soil metagenome | isolation source: 100 cm soil or saprolite under grassland replicate 1 | place: USA:California | collected 2016-06-15
CGGGTGTATGTGGCCGACGGCAATGCCTATTTCAACCGTTCCGGCCCGCGCATCGTGGACTCGCTGGAGCTGCTGGCGGCCCTGCTGCACCCGGGCCGCTTCCCCGACCAGGCGGCCCGGCTCGGCGGCGCGGCCGTGCGGATCGGCTCGGGCCTTGAGGTCCTGCCCGCCGCCACGACCTGACGTGCGGGAAGTCGACCGCTGCCGAGCAACGCTCGTCCCTCAGAGCTTGCCGCCAACGAGGCGGACCGGGCTCGACGGGCAGCGCGCACCGCAGGCGCTCCTCGCCGTTGCCAGATCGCGCTCCCGGGTCGATGAGGTCCCCGCTGGACCTGTTACCGATGCTCGCGGGGTTCCCCCCGGAGCACGACATGCAACGTGACGGGGCACATTTCTGCTGGTAGCGGCTCTGCCGGGCAGCTAGCCGAGAACACCGACCGCTACCACGGTGCGCGTTTCTGCTGGTCATCGGTTTGCCGCTGGTCGTGCCCCCGGGACGACGATGGGCAAATGCGGTCACCGGTGCGTTTGCACGGTGACCGCCGGCCAGGGCGACGACGATGGCTCGACGGCGCGACGCTAGGCAAGCTCGCAAACCGGCTCCGAGCAGGAGGTTCGGTGTCAAGGCACCACCGCGCCGCGACGGCGCGGGCCAGCCGCAGCACGTGGGGCATCCGTAGAGATGGTCGAGACCGCCTGCTCGCCGGCTCGTCCACCGCCTGGTTGACCCTGATGGCTCGGCGCGCACCGTCCTGGACGACCACTGGGCGGCAGTCTGCGCCTGCCCGCATCGCACCTCGGCGTGCGGCATGCCTGGGTGCCTATGTCGTAACGTTTCCGGGTTGAGGTGCTTGCGTATCGTCGTGCCCGCGGGCGGTGCTCGCGCTCTGGATCAACCAGCAGACCCACGCGGCCCTGCTGCGCTGACCCGGCCGCCACCGGGCCCGGTCACTGGTGTTATGCCTTCAGCTCCGCGACCGCCTGCTCCACCTTGCCGAACGGCACGTGCATCTCCAGCGACACCTCGCGGAAGCGGATCCGCCCCTGCCGGTCCAGCAGCCAGAACGAGTGGGTCGAGAACGGCCCCATGCTGCCCGGCAGGTCGTAGATCCCAAACGCCTTGGCGACCTGCGTGGAGGTGTCGGAAAGGATCGGGACGTCGACCCCCAGCCGCTTCGCCATCTCCCGGGAGGTGCCCAGGTCCTGCACCGACACCGCGAACACCTCGGTGCCCTCGGCCTGGAAGGTGGCCTTGGCCCGCTGCAGCTCGACCAGCTGCGCCTCGCACGGGCTTCACCCGGCGTGCTCGTAGAAGTACAAAAGGACGTTGCGCTTGGCCCGGAAGCTGGGCACGTCCACGGTCTGCCCGGTGGTCGCCGGCAGCCGCACCGGCGGGGCCGATTCCCCGACCGCCCGCACGCCGCCCGTGGGCTGCGCGCTGCCGCCGCCTGAGCGGCCGGTGAGCCAGACCACCGCCACCACCGCCAGCACAACCACCACGGCCAGCGGCAGCCATCGCGCCCATCCGGCCGCGAGCCCCACTCGCTTGGTGGGGGCCGGCCGCTTGCGCGGTGGGCGCGTGGGCTTGCTCACTGTTGCACCTCACCTGCTCTGACCGATCACATGACGTTACGGGTGACGCTGGCAGCCTGGCGTGGAGCCGTTATCCTACACGCCGTAGGAACCAGGTGAGGGGGACCCGTGCCGATCATCCGTGAGCCGTCACGCGGGCGGGCACCTCGGCGGCGGGGTGATCATGAAGCCGCCGACGCTTCGGGACCGCGGAGGGGGTCGGCCAGATGAGCGGCACGGTGGTGCTGGCCCACGTCGAGTCGGCCGGGTTGCATGGTGGCGCCGCGCAGCTGCTGCGGCTGGGCCCGCTGCTGGCGCTGCTGCTGGTGGCGGCCTGGGCCTTGGTCGAACGGGCGGGCACGGCGACGCCATCGCTGAGCAGGCGGCTCGGTGCGGGGGCGGCGGTCACCCTCGGCGCAGCAGGCGCCATCCACCTGGCCCTGGTCGGCCAGCACGCGAACGAGGGCCTGGCCAGCGCCGCCTTCTTCGCCGCCGCCGGGGTCACCGAGCTGCTGCTGGCGGTCGCGCTGTGGCGGACCCCCGGCTCGCGCCGGAGCGCCCTGGCGGCCGGGGTCGTGGCCGGGGGGCTGCTGGTGCTGTATGGGGTGTCGCGGCGGTGGAGCATCCCCGCGTTCGGGGGCCAAGAGGCCATCGATACGCTGGGGCTGCTCACCAAGCTGCTGGAGCTGGTCGGTGCGGTCCTGGCCGCGGCCGCGGCCAGGACCTGGTCGCTCCGGCCGATCCGCCCGCCCCTGCTGGTGGCCGCTGCGGCGCTGGCCGTGGCGTTTGCCGGTCAGGGCCTGTTCGGTTTGGGCGCGGCGCCGTGGCAGGTGGTCGTGGTGATCGTGCTGACGGTCGGGATCGCCGTGGCGAGCGGGGCTTCAGGCCGACCGGAGCTGGCCATGGCCGCCACCGACGGGGCCGTGCTGGCGCTGCTGGTGCGCGCCAGCGGCCTGGGGCCGTACCTGCTGGCCGGCGCCCTCGCCGGGCTGCTCCGAGTGGCGGCCCGCCGGTCGGCGCGGTTGGCGCTGGCGCCGGTGGCGGTGGCGGCGCTGCTGGTGCTGGCCGTGCCGCCCTTGGATGCTCGCATGGAGCTACTGCACGTCAGCCACCCGGGCGATGCCATCGCGTGGATGGCGGCGTTCCTGGCCGCCGCGGCGCTTGCGCTGGGGGTGTGGCAGTCGGGTCGCCTGCCAGTGGTCGCCGGGTTCTTCCTCGCTCACCTGGGGCTGCAGGCGCTGCGGCTTGTTGCCGGACAGACCAGCCTGGAGGCGGTCGAGATCCCCGCTGCCTCCCTCGGGCTGTTCCTGCTGGCCACCGTGGTGCTCGCCGACGCGCAGCTCACGCCCGCAAGCGCCATCCCCGCGGCGCTGGTCGGGGTGGCGGCCGGCGGGATCGATGTCGTGCTGCGCGCGCTCGGGACGCCGTACGCCCCGCTGCTGGCGGTCACGATCGCCCTGGCCGGCATCGCCCCATTCCGATCCATATCGCCCGATGCGGCTGCTGAGGAGGCCGCAGCGTTGGCGGCCAGCTGCCCAGCACGTGGCCAGACCCACCGAGGTCGGAACGGGCCGGGGTGAGCTCGTGACCCTCGCCGCGTCCTCAGCCGTCCGACCCGCCGTGGGTCGCTGGGCCGCTCATCAGCTTGAGTATCGCTGTGCTGCCGGTGCGCAGGAACCGCACCGGCAGCACAGCGCCACGGCCAGGAAGACGAGGTTGAGGACGGCGGTGTAGTTGCAGGTGACGCTGGCCTTGGTGACCTTGGCGGCCCGCTGCTCGGGCACCAGCCCGAGGCGTCGAAGACACCTCGACCTGCACCACCCCGGATGGCGCAAAGCCGAGGATCGGTGTCCACAGGATCTCCAGAACATGGCAAACGCCAGGCTGAGTGCGTGGCCGGCGCCCAGCACGGTGCTCACGCCGCGCGGCGGCGGCAGCGCCGAGGCCGGCGAGGGTGCAGGCGCTGGGTCAAGCCAATCCGGCGACCGCGAACGCCGGCGCGAGCGAGAACACCACCGGCAACCAGAGCAGGACCGGCAGCTCACCAGGACCTCAGCCGTCATGGGCGCCGATTGTGTCGACGACGCGTGAATACTGACCCTTTGGCGGCGGCCGAAAGTTGACCCCTCTCCCGGTCGAGTCCTTGGCTCGAGAACGTCGAGCCGGGAGGGAAGCGGGGTGCTCAACGTGGAGGACTGGGCCGAGATCCGCCGGTTGCACCGGGCCGAGCAGATGCCGATCAAGGCGATCGCGCGGGTGATGGGGATCTCCAAGAACACCGTCAAGCGGGCGCTGGCCAGCCAGGGGCCACCCACGTATGTGCGGGCGCCGCAAGGGTCGATCGTGGATGGGGTCGAGCCGCGCATCCGGGAGTTGCTGGTGGCCTGGCCGCAGATGCCGGCAACGGTGATCGCCGAGCGGATCGGCTGGACCAGGGGGCTGACGGTGCTCAAGGAGCGGGTCCGGGAGCTGCGGCCGGCGTAGCTGCCGCCGGATCCGGCGTCGCGGACGGCGTATGCGGCCGGGGAGGTCGCCCAGTTCGACCTGTGGTTCCCCGACATCGAGGTGGCGGTGGGGTGGGGGCAGGTGCGGACCCCTACCCAGCTGCCGGTGCTGGTGGGGGTGACCGGCTATGCCCGCTGGCTTTCGGCGTTGCTGGTGCCCACGCGCGGGACCGAGGATCTGTTTGGTGGCTGGTGGCAGCTGCTGGACGGGCTGGGCGCGGTCCCGCGGGTGCTGGTGTGGGACGGGGAGGGCGCGGTCGGCCGGTGGCGGCGTGGCCGCAGCGAGCTGACCGCGGCCTGCCAGGCGTTTCGTGGCGTGCTTGGCGCCAAAGTCCTGATCTGCCGGCCTGCCGACCCGGAGGCAAAGGGGCTGGTCGAGCGGGCCAACGGGTTCCTGGAGACCTCGTTTCTGCCCGGCCGGAGCTTCGCCTCGCCGGCGGACTTCAACACCCAGCTGGCCCAGTGGACCGCCATGGCCAACCAGCGCCACCGGCGCGTGCTGGGCTGCGCCCCAGCCGACCGAATCCAGGCGGACCGGGCCGCGATGCTGCCGCTGCCGCCGGTGGCACCGGTGACCGGCTGGCATGCCAGCCTGCGGCTGCCTCGCGACCACTACCTGCGGCTGGACAGCAACGACTACTCGGTCCATCCAGGCGTGATCGGCCGTCGCGTGGAGCTGCGCGCCGATCTGGAGCGGGTGCAGGTCCACTGCCAGGGCCTGCTGGTCGCCGATCACGTGCGCTGCTGGGCGCGCCACCAGACCCTGACCGACCCGGCCCACCTGGACGCGGCCCACAAGCTGCGCCGGCAGCGGCTTGGGGTCACTGGCCACCAGCCGGCCCAGCTGGAACTGGAGGTCGAGCAGCGCCCGCTGGCCGACTACGACATCGCCTTCGGCCTGGGATCCACCGACGGCCAGGGGGTGGCCTGACATGGCGACCAGCACCACGACCACCGGCACAACCCGCCGCGATCTGGCCGCCGAGGTGGCCTACCTGACCCGGGCGCTGAAAGCCCCGAGCCTGCGTGAGTCGGTGGCCCGCCTGGCCGAGCGGGCTCGCAGCGACGGCTGGACCCATGAGGAGTTCCTGGTCGCCTGCCTGCAACGCGAGGTCGCCGCCAGAGAGGCCCACGGCGGCGAAGGCCGCATCCGCGCCGCGCGCCTACCGGCCCGCAAGTCGCTGGAGGAATTCGACTTCGACCACGCCCGCGGCCTCAAACGCGACACCATCACCCACCTTGGCACCCTGGACTTCGCCGTCGCCAAGGAGAACGTCGTGTTCCTGGGCCCACCAGGCACCGGCAAGACCCACCTGGCGATCGGCCTTGGGATCCGCGCCTGCCAGGCCGGCCACCGGGTGGCGTTCGCCACCGCCGCCCAATGGGTCAACCTGCTCGCCGACGCCCATGCCGCCGGCCACCTGCAAGCCGAGCTGGCCCGCCTGGGCCGCTATCCATTGCTGGTCGTCGACGAGGTCGGCTACATCCCCTTCGAGGCCGAGGCCGCCAACCTGTTCTTCCAACTCGTCTCCGCCCGCTACGAACGCGCCAGCCTCCTCGTCACCTCCAACAAGCCATTCGGCCGCTGGGGCGAGGTCTTCGGCGACGACGTGGTCGCTGCCGCCATGATCGACCGGCTGGTCCACCACGCCACCGTCGTCTCACTCAAGGGCGACAGCTACCGGCTCAAAGGCCGCGACCTCGGCCGCGTTCCCGCCGCTTCGACCAACGACACCTAAACCACCAACCGACCATGACCACACCGAGAAGGGGTCAGTTTTCATCCGTCGATACGGGGTCCAATTTCAGGCGTCGTTGACAGATTGCTCCCCTGTCGACGCCCTTGACAATGCTGACAGCGCGCCGCGCGAGCGGCTGGGCATCGAGGGGATCTACCAGCCTGCGGAGCGGCTCGTTGTCGTCACCGCAGACCTGGTATGCCAAAGGTTGGTGTCGGAGGGGCCGACTGGACCACTGGGCCTGCCGGAGTTCACCACACCGGTGGCGCTGTAGCGTTCGGTGTCCGAGAAGGTCGTCGGTCACAGGTGGGCGGGTTCGAATTCTGCCGAGGGCACGAGGGACAGATCGGGAGCGGCAGCAGGCTCGCCCGGGGTGTTCCTGATCTGTTCCTCGCGTGTTTCTCCTGGTCAGAGATTGATGGCAAGGCCGGCGCCGCGGCAGCGATGACAGGCAGGCCGGAGCGACTCTCAAGGTTCAAGCACCGCTGTACGTCACGATTCCCATGGCGGTGATGCCGGTGAGGATCAACGGGAACGTCGTGTACGCGCGGGCTGGCTCGAGGCCACGTGCGCAAGCCGCCCAAGAGCGGGCACGGCGAGCGATGTTGGCGATCTCGTTGGCCAGTCCTCCGAGGAAGGAGGGGTCCTCCCCGGGAACCCCTCCTCTGCTGCCGTCACAGACAGAAGGTAACAGCCTGGGTCGAGCTGTCCTCGGGCCCCGCAGTCCGCGAAGCGTCAACGTTTACTCCTGCCGCACCCCCGGTTCACGAGATTTCAACTTGCTCTTCACTGGCGACCCAGGTTCCTGCGGTTGCCTGTACGCCGACCTTTCCCGGCGAGACGTCTGCTGGCAGCGTGGAGGTGACGATGAATGTAAAGTCAGGTTTGGCCTGGTCGATCGTTGCCAGCTTCCATGTCTTATCCCTCTGAACCAGGGTGATCGTGATGTTCTTCAGCGGCTTGGCGGGCGGGTCGAGGCTGCGACCGTTGCCGAACACGTCGTCGCAGCCGTCCTGGACGCCGTCCCGCTGATGATCATTCGGCCGCCCGGGGCCGTCTTGGTCGGGGTCACAGAGAGTTCGGGACTGGCACACGCCGGCGACCCGGGCCCGCCGACAGCCGTGCACGCCCCGAGCACGAGCAGCAAGCACAGCACAAGCATGCTCAATCGGCGGCCATCACCGGGGCACATGGCGCATCGCCTCCCTCACGCATCGCGGGTTGAGCAGAGCCACGGCCACACCATCAGCGGCCATGGCCCCAGCTCGGAACCTTCACGACCAGGGTTAGGACGTTCCGCACCCCGTCAAAGTTCCTCCCGGTCCCGTTGACACCGTCGCGCCCTCTGCCATGCTCAGTACCGGTTCACAAGGCCGAGGAAGTCACCGCGGCCGGGGGTGCGCTCGTCGTGCCGGCATGTGCCGTTGATATTTGGTGCTCAAGATGAGGTTGCAATGCTCGGCCGCCGAGACGTGACTGCGTCCGCAGACGTGTCCCCACGCGTGGGTGGTAACAGCTTCCACATCCCACCGGCCCGAGCAGGCAGCGGGCCGGATGATCCAGCTGTAGTCGGTGTCGAATCGCATGTCCGTCTCGGTGATCTCGTAGGTGAGCGGGTACCACCAAGCGCACACCCGAGCCAGGACCCGGTTGGCAGGTCGCCGAAGTCCCGCACGGGGTTGGAGGCAGGCGACGTGCGGTGGGGCATGCTCGTGGTGGCCATAGTCGCCCTGCTGGCCGGCGGGTGCGACCTGGTCACGCCGCCGGTGTCCGGTGGGCCGGGATGCCGGAAGCTGGTCCGTCAGGCCGCCGCCGACTACGTCAACTTCGTCAAACTCAACGGGATCACCTACACCGCCGACCGCCCAGTCGTGGGCCGCACGCTTGGCGACGGCGACCTCGGGCCGGTGCATGCCACGGTTCGTTGCTCGCTTCGGGACAAGACAGACCCCAAGCGCGGGGAACCGCAGGACGGTGACGCCGCCTACCTGGAGGCCGGCAGCCCGCTGTACCAGGTGCGTGGCTATCGGCCGAGCTTCCGGCTGGCTGCCCGCCAGGATGGCCGGCTGGTGGTCTTCGAGGCTGACACCAACCCTGGGGCGCTGCTCGGTCGGGACCTGCTGGACCTGGACGGCAAGGTCCGCCGGATCAGCGTCAACAGCCGCGCCGACGGCACGACCGAGCTCGGAGCAATCAGCGACCCCAAGCAGGTGGATAGGATGGTCCGGATGCTGCTTGCGGGGCCGGTGGACCAGCGCACCGAGCCCGTCGGCGAGCAGCCCGTGTGGTTGTTGGCCTTTCACCTGCGCGACGGCACCGCGACGGTCCGCGCCTACGATCCCGCCGACCGGCGCGTCCAGCGGGGCATCCTGGTTCCCCAGCGGTTCGGCGAGCTGGTCGAGGCCGCTGCCTCCTGACCGACCGCGCGGACGGTCAGGTCGGGGCGCGTGGTCGTCCCGTTCGGCGCAGCCACCGTGGTGCGGGACGCTGGCACAGGGGGCAGGTGCCAGCCCAACGGGCTGGCGGTGCTGTACGCGCTCGGGCTGGGTGAGCGGCTGCAGCGCGCCGCCCGGCGTACGCGGCCTGCGGCGATCCGGGATCGCACGGGGTCGGTACTGCTTGAGCCGCCGCTGCCGGACTTCGAGTACGGGGCTAACCGTGGGCTAACCGCGCGGGGTTCTGCGCCGCAGCCACCTGTACGGGGTGCTGCCGGCGGCTGTCCGGTCCCACCCCGCCATTCAGATGCGGTTGGGCGCGCAGGTGACTTGGCCGTCGCCCGACGCCATGGTGCGGTCCTGCCGCCAGGGCGTGGAGGCCGTTAGCCCCGCGGACCTGGTGGTCGGCGCGGACGGGGGCGGCCTCGACTATACCCGCGGCGAATTCGGCGCGGTGGCCCGACGACCACGCCGGGCGGTGGTGGGCGATCTGCCACGCCTACCGCCGCTGGTCGCTGGCCAACCCCTCGGACTTCGCGTTGCTGTTCGGCACCCCGCTGCCCGGCTACCAGGCGCCCGCCCACCTCACCGGCCCGGCAGGCGGCCGGGTCGCCGCGGTGCCCCTCCAGGTGTTCGCCGCGGCCGTCGAGGCGGGCGCCGCCGACCCCGACCGCACCCAGCTGCCGCAGGGCACTCGAGATCGGCGAACTCCTCGAAGACCTGCTCCGCGAGGGCGCGCCGGATTATCCGCCCCGCCTGGCCGGGATCGCGCTGACCGCGTGGGCGTCGGTGCTTGGTTATCTCGTCGTGGAGATCTTCGGCAGTCTGCCCCGGCTCATCGCCGATACCGACCAGCTGTTCGGCGCCCACGTCCGCACCGTGATGTTGGGCATGGGCTTCGATCCCGCCCGCATCCACGCCGTCGCCCGGTGGGGCCTGGCCGAGGTCACCGTGGAGCGCATCGCTGCCGAGGCCGGCCTGTCCCGGGCGACCCTGCACCGACGCGGCCTGACCCGCGAGGCCCTCATCGCCGCGCTCGCCCAACGCGCCGCCGAGCAGTCCCGCGCCGCCCTGTGGCCCGCCCTCACCGGCCCCGGCAGCGCCGCCGAGCGACTCCAGGCCGCCCTGGAGGCCATGTTCGCCGTCGCCGACGAGCACCTGCAGCTGCTGGCCGGCATGTTCCTGGCCCACGGCGAGATGCTCCACAAGCCCGGCCCGGAGGCGCTCACCGTCGACGCCTTCGCCGACCCGTTGGAGCGGCTGCTCCGCGACGGCGCCGTCGACGGCTCACTGCGCGAGGTCGATCCGACCGTGGCCGCCACCGTGCTGTTCAACACCGCGGGCTGGGGCTACCTCCACCTGCGCGCCAGCCACCACTGGCCACCCGAGCAAGCCCGCGCAGCCATCATCGACCTCATGCTCGGGGGCCTGCTTCCCCGCTGAGCGGCACCGGTCTGGTCGCGCCCTGTAGGCAGGAGGGACGGCTGGTGCCCGATCGCAGGACTGCTGAAGATCTGTGCCCGGCCACCATGACGATGCGCGAGGGCGCCTGGTGGAACCCCGACCGCCCGCGCGGTGTAGCAGGGTCGGAGGTGCCACGATGAGACCGTTACGCATCATGGTTGCGCTCGCCGCGATCCTGGCGAGCACCGTGCTGACCGCGAGGCCCGTCCAGGCGGGCGGCTGGGCCGTGACGGTGCTCGATCCGCTGCCCCCGCGGCTCGAGGCCGGCCGCAGCTACACCGTGGCACGACCGGCCTGAAGCTGGTCGACGATGGCGGTCGGATGGTGACCTTCGAGGGCGTGGCGCTGCGTGAGCCCGCGCACTTCGCCGCGGCCATCGCCATCCCCCAGGCCGGGACGTGGCAGCTGTACGGCCAGCAGGGGATCTTCGCCGAGTACCAGGTCGGCACGCTCACCGTTCCCGGTGCGCTCACGGTGCTGCGGCCGCCGGCCCCGATGACGATGCACAGCGACAGCCACGACACCCATTGGGGCGCCATCCGCCCGCCGGACATCGCCGCCATGGCCAGCGACACCACCCTGCCGGTGAGCGGCGCAGACCGTGGCGCTGCGATGGCACCGTTGCAGGCGCCCGCCGCGCAGCGGTCCGCGCCGACCCGGCAAGGCGATGACACGCCGCCGACAGGGGTGGTGCTTGCGATCATCCTGGGGCTGGCCGCCGCTGGCGGTGCGCTGCTGCTCGGCCGTCGTCGGACGCTGCGGGCCGCACCGTGGCAGCCGAGGAGCCGCCCGCAATGACCACGAGACCCGCCGCGCGAGCGGCGAAGTGCCCGCGGCGCGCGGCCGGTCCCGGGTACGGGGAGCTTTCATACCTGGTCGGGTAACAGCAACGGGACTCGCCGCGCCCGTTCCGACAATCCGATGGTGGCCTGCAGGGTTCGGCGCACCGCGCCGCCAATGTCGTGGTCTGCTCGGCCCACACGACCCCGGCCTCCGGTCGGAGTTGGCGGGCAGGTCGAGCCCATCACCGTCCGATCGTGACGCCGGCACCGTGAGGGCGGCCAACCAGGAACTACATGGCGTCGTAGAATGGCGCCCGGCGCCTTGCGGTCTGGCTGGGCACTCCACAGCACCGGGCGGCCACGCGGCAGCGCAGTCGCCCGCCAAGTCCTGAGAAGTCCGTCACGGTCCTTCGTCCTCGACAGATCTCGCCCTCGACAGGAAGGTAGTCCGGCCACATGCACGATCGACGCCATGCGACGCGCCGCGAGGTGCGCGCACGAACCAGGCCGGCGGCAAACATGGCCAGCGGGGCGGCGTGGTCATGAGTGTTCTGTGGGCCATCGTGCTGGTGTCGTCGCTCGCCGTGGTGGTTGCCGCCATTGGCGTGGCTGCGCTTGCAGGGGTGGCCAGGGCATTCAGCGGCGCATCCTCCTCGGGCGCTTGGTCGGCACGGGTCGGGACGAGGAGTCACCGTCCTGATGCGCCGCCGCCGGGTCCAGCTGCTGGTCGCCGCCCTGGTCCTGGTGGTGATCCTCACCGCGGTCACCTACCCGCTGTTCGTGTGGCCGGCGACCAACCCGCCCGCCCGGGTCGACCGGTGGTGGTCTTGGCGGGTGGTGATGACGAACGACAACAGGACAGGACAGGAAGGCATCCGCCTGGTCCGAGCAGGCGTGGCGCCAGTGCGGGTGATCTCCGACGGCGGCCGGCCGGGCTCGCCGAAGTACCGGTGTGCCGTGAGCCTCCCGGCTTCCGGGTTGTCTGCCTCAGTCCGCAACCGCCCTCCACCCATGGCGAGGCCCAGCGTTCACCGACCTCGCCGACCGCGAGGGCTGGCGCTCGCTGGCGCTGGTGACCTCCACTATCCACGTGCGCCGGGCGAGCTGGCTGCTGGACCAGTGCTACCGCGGACAGCTGTTCACGGTGGCGACGCCGCTTCGCAACGGCAGCCGCTACGAGATGCCCGTCCAGGTTCCGCACGAGTGGGGCGGCCTGCTCATCACGCTCACCGCGCACCGAGGCTGATGAGGCGTCCAGCGCAGCCCTCACCGTTGTTCGATGGCGCCACATCGGCCAAGGGCATCGCTGAGCTACGACGGTTGGTAGTTTAATCTCTTCAATCCTTATGAGATGATCGACAGGATCAGCCGACCCGCCGCGCCCACACCCCAGTGCCGTCGAGTCCTGCCGGTTCGAGCCTCGATACCGATCCGGCTGGAGCTCCCCAGCGAGGAGGGTAGCTGCGGATGCCCGCATCGAACCGTCGAGCCCGATCACGCCTGCACCGGCTCGCCAGGCTGTGGACCTGCCTGCTCGTCCTCACCATCGTGGTCGCCCTGGCCGCAGGCACCACGACCACCACCGCGATCCACGCCCAGAACGCCGCTGCGAGCAGGGCGGACGCGCCGGTCGCCACCGCGATCCGATTCGCCCTCGCCCAGCTCGGCAAGCCCTACCAGTGGGGCGGAACCGGACCCAACAGCTTCGACTGCTCCGGCCTGACCATGCGCGCCTACCAGGCGGCCGGGATCTCGATCCCGCGTGTGTCCAGAGACCAGTACCGGGCGGGCCGCCACGTGCCCCTTGGCCAGCTCATCCCCGGCGACCTGGTCTTCTACACCCACGCGGAAGAGAGCAAGCTCCCGGCCGGCATCGGCCATGTCGCCATGTACCTCGGCCGCGGCCGCCTGATCGAGGCCGCCCATCGCGGCGTGCCCATCCGTATCGCCTCCATCCGGCGACCCAACCTGGTCGCCGTCGCCACCCGGCCCACCACCGGATCCCCCGGGCTGCTGCCCGTCCAGTACCGCCAGCGCGGTGGCGCCGTCCGCGTGGTCCAGGCGCGCCTGGCCGCCAACAGGTTCTGTCTGGCGGTCGACGGGGTCTTCGGCCCGATCACCCGCCGGGCTGTGCGCCGCTTCCAGGCCGCCCACGGCCTTGCCGCCGACGCCGTCGTCGGCCCGCGCACCTGGGGCGCGCTGGTCAGCTTCGGCCGCATGCACAAGCCAACCACGGCGCTGCTGACCCCGCTCCCGGGATCCGAGGGCCCAACGACGGGCCGGATGCGCCAGATCGCGCCGATCACATTCGAAGCATGGTTATTCTGGCTGGGTTGCGCCCTCCGAGCTGCCCCGTTCCGATGCCGCCGACGTGCGCAAGCGATTCCAATCCGGGGAATTGATCCGATTGTCTGCGGCCAGGGCTGGTATGCGCACGTGGATGGTGAGGCCGCCGTCCGGGCGGGGTGTGGCGTGGACGTCGCCGCCGTGGGCGTGGGCCACGGAGCGAACGATGGATAGGCCGAGTCCTGCCCCATGGTCGCCGCTCTGGGTTGCGCGTCGCTCGGTGGTGGCGAGTCGACGGAAGGGTTCGAACAGGCCAGGGATCTCGTAGGTCGCCACCGTGGGGCCGGGGTTCTCCACGGTGAGTTGGGCGTTTCCGTCATCGAGGCCGCTGGTGACCGCGACCCATCCGTGGTCGGCGATGTTGTAGCGGATGGCGTTGTCGATGAGGTTCTGGGCGAGTCGTTCCAGCAGGGCCGGGTCGCCTGCGACGGGTGCCGAGGCGAGCGCGGTGCGGACCTCCACGCCGGCCTGCTGGGCGGCGGCGTGGGACTCGGTGGCGATGCGCCGGACGATGTCGGCGAGGTCGACCGGACGGTGCTCGGTGAGCCGTTCTTCGCTGCTGGCCAGGGTGAGCAGGCCGTCGATGAGGCGCTCGTGGCGCTGGTTGACGGCCAGCAGGTTGGCGCCGAGCTGCCGCAGCGGCTCGCCGGCGTGCGGGTTGTCCAGGGCGACCTCGATGAGCGTGCGGTTGATCGCAAGCGGGGTGCGCAGCTCGTGGGAGGCGTTGGCGACGAACCGCCGCTGGCTGTCGAAGGCGCGGTCCAACCGGGCCAGCATGGCGTCGAAGGTGTCGGCGAGGTCCTTGATCTCGTCGTCGGGCCCGTTCAGCGCGATGCGTTCGTGGAGGCTGCGGTCGGCGACGCGGCGGACGGTGGCGGTGATGTCCTGCAGCGGCCGCAGCGCCCGCCCGGCCAGCAGCCAGCCGAACCCCCCGGCGGCGACGCCGATGACCCCCAGGGCCACCAGCGAGGCGACCAGCATCGCGCGCAGCGTGGCGTCGCGGCCCTGCTGGATCTGGGTTCGGTACTGCTCGGCAAGGTCGGGCGGGACCTCGTGTGACCGCAGTTGCTCGGTGGACGCCGCGCGCCCGCTCAGCTGGTGGTCCAGCGACAGCCCGAGGTAGAGGTACATGACGG
>WNFU01008134.1_pt1 | contig 13978 bp, 11 predicted proteins | sample 5400121 | NCBI WGS metagenome assembly WNFU01 (sample SAMN13153360, study PRJNA577476) | soil metagenome | isolation source: 100 cm soil or saprolite under grassland replicate 1 | place: USA:California | collected 2016-06-15
AGCGCGCAGGCCCAAACGCCGGCATCAGCGACTCTTTCTCGTAGACGACTTCCTCGAGATCGGATTTCAGGTAGCCCTGAATACGCTCGTGCGTGTCCATCACCTGAATCGAGAAGACGTCATGGTTCTTTTTCGTGCCGCGAATACGCTGCCCGTCTTTCGTGACGATTGTGACCGTCTCGAACGCCGGTGCAATCCATTCGGACGGCGTCCTAATCTCACGGATGAGCGCCGCGCGCGATCGCGCCACGCCAATTCTCGTGAGGTCAGGGCCAAGACGGCCGCCCTGACCGGACACCCGGTGACAGCTGGCGCACTGCGACGCGAACACGCGCGCGCCATTCTCGGCATTGCCAACAGCGCTTTCAGCAGGCGCCGCAGTTCCGAGATTGCGCAGGTACGCGATGATCATGAGCAGGTCGTCGTCCGGGATGTTGCTCGGGGGCATCTCGGTGCCCGGGACACCCTTGCGCATGGTCTGGAACAAACGCTCGTCGGTGACGCCGCTCGCAATGAGCGCCGTGAGATCGGGACCGCGATAGCCGCTTGCGTCCAGACCGTGGCAGTCGGCGCATCGCACCCGGTAGATCGTCATGCCGCTGCGAATCGACGCCTTGTTAGTCAGATGAGGGTTCTTTCCCGGCGGCAGTGTCGCGGACGGTTCCTGGGCTGCCAGGCTGGCCCCAGTCGCGAGGAGGCATACTGCCACGAACGTGCGCATCATCATCGACCTCGGCCTCCGGCTAGTACTTCAACTCGATCCGTACGGTGTGGCTCGTCGTCTTGCCAACATTGCGAAGCTGGTGCAGGCTCGACTCGCTCCAGTAGACGGTGCCGAGCTTGCGCTCCGATCGGACCCACTCGCCGTCTGGAAGGGTGCGGGACTCGACAGTGTATTCGGTCATGCACACGCTGACGCCACGCATGTGTCGGTGCGGCGGTTCGACGGTGCCGGGCGGCACGTGAGCTTCGATCACTCGAACAAATGGGTTCTCGAACACGAGCTTGTAGTTTTCGGGAATGACTTTCAGCACGTCGAGGTCGTCGCTCTGCGAAAACACGGGATGCGCGATCAGCGCCGACACGATCAGCATCAACACTGTCATGCCCGCTCGCACCAGGGTCACTCGGCTCATCGCGATTGGGATCATGTCGCCACCATCCTGAATCTGCAGACCATGGCGGGCTCGCTGCCGGGGCCCGGAGCCGTGAGGCCGCACCTTGCCTGTGTCTGGATCGAGCTTCTGAATCAGCCGATCGCCGGCGAACAAACACCAGATTGCGCCATGGTCCCAGTCGATCCCATGCGGGCGATCGCCTTTGACGGGGATGATCCGCAGGATCCGCAGGTTGTCTTTTGGATCCAACTCCGCGAGCGCGCTGATGTTCAACGCGACCGTCCAGAGCGTCTGCGTCTGCTCGACGTACACGTTGCCGTGAACGCCGCCCCATGGCGGATCGAAAGCCTTGACTGTTTTTCCAGTCTTCAGATCGGCCTGGATGATTTCGCCGAACGGCTTGTCCGTCGATCGCGGCGGCCGCCTCCCGCTGACGCCGCCGTTCGCGTTCACCCACAAGTAGCCGCCGCCGACGGCGATGCCGCTCGTGTTGTGAGACTCGGTTTGAAGCTCGTACAGCACTTTGCCGGTGTGCCAGTCGATCTTGAACACACGCTCCGAGACCTGGTCGCCAATCCACAACCCATCAGCCGCGGCCTCGAGGGCGTTGGGATGAAGGTCGGGAGCCTTGAACAGTCGTTCGACCTTTGCCTGCCAGGTCGGCACAGGAGCCGGCTTCGCGCTGGACGCGGCAGGTTCCTGGCGTTCGAGGTCGCTCGAGGTCCCCGGACCGATCGTCGAGGAGCGGGCCTGGGCCACCGGTGACCTCGCAATACCGGCAACGATTGCCGACGCAGTCCCGACGAACTTACGACGTCCGATTTTCACGGTCGCCTCCTTCTCCCAGACATCGCCACATCGCCACATACTTCGCCACATCACCACGTCGCCGCATTCGGCGCAGGGTAACACGAAGTGGCAAACTGGCGGCTCGCGCGTACGTTACCATCTGCCGCCGTGGGAACCATCGAACATCGCTGGCGCCACAGTATCAACCGGCGTCAGGCTGTCCTCGGACTCGCCGGAATCGTCGCGGGTTCGCCGCTCCTGTCTGCGCAGCAGGATCCGCGTCCGCTGAAAGATCACAAGCGCGTCGCGGGCCTCGACGAGATGATGACGGCGTTCGATTTCGAACCCGTGTGCTTTGCGAATATGACGCTTGCGAACTACGACTACATGGCGCACGGCGCCGATTCGGAGTTCACGCTGCGCCGCAATCGCGAGGCGTTCGAGTGGGTCGACCTCGTCGATCGACCGGGGGCGGCAGCGGCGTCGGTGGAGACATCGACCGAAGTGCTTGGCATCAAGATGGCGTTTCCCATCTTCGTGGCTCCCAGCACGCGGCAGCGCGATCTCCACCCGGAAGGCGACGTCGGCATGTATCAGGGGGCGACGGCGGCGAAGATCCCGATGATCGTGGCGAGCGGCTCGAGCATTCCCATTGAAAAGGTCGCAGCAGCCGCCAGTGGACCTCGATGGTCCCAGTTCTATCCCATCCAGGATCTCGGCCTGAGTCGTGAACAGATCGAGCGGTTTCAAGCGAACGGCGCGCGCGGGATCGTCGTCACCGTCGATCAACAGACGTCGGTCTACGAACGCGATTTGCACGATCGCAATCTCGGCGGCACACCGCGGCGCGCCGGAAGTGGTGGTGCACCGGCCGTCCCGCGCGATGCGAACGACGCGCGCCGCTACGGAATCGATCCGCGGCGGATGTGGTACTCGTGGAAGTACCTCGACGACATCCGGCCCTTCATCAAAGGGTCATTGGTGATCAAAGGCATTCTCACGGCCGAAGACGCGAAGATCTGCGTCGAACGCGGTTACGACGCCATCATCGTGTCCAATCACGGCGGCCGTTCGATGGACTACGGGCCATCCACATTGGAAGTGCTGCCAGAAATCGTCGACGCCGTTGGCGGCAGGATCCCGGTGCTCGTCGACAGCGGCTTCCGCCGGGGCAGCGATGTCGTCAAGGCGCTCGCGCTTGGCGCTTCTGCGGTCTGCATGGGCCGTGCGCCGCGCTGGGGTCTGGGCGCATTTGGACCGCAAGGTGTGCAGCGTCTTCTCGAAATTGTTCAAGGCGAAATTCGAGACGCGATGGCGAAGACGGGCAGGACGTCGCTCGCCGCGCTCGATCGAACGGCGATCAAGGCAAACTTCACATGAGCAGCCTGAGATCGAGCCGACGAGATGCGCTCGCGCGTGCCGCAGTCCTCATGGCCGCGCCGTTTGCTCGTGCGCAAAAGAGCGGTGCGCAGTCCCGCCGCAAGCCTCCCGTCGACGAGCTCGTCAACCTGTTCGAATTCGAGGAAGTGGCCGGGCTCACGCTGCCTTCCGCCGCCTACACTGCCATCGCCGGCGGCGATCGTATGGCAGTGGATCGCATCACGTTCCGCCCGCGCATGTGCGTGCCGACCGTTGACCTTGATCTCACGGTCGACATATTCGGCAAACATTTCACGCCGCTCATCGTGGGTCCCATCGCGGAGCAGCGGCAGTATTATCCTGACGGCGAGCTTGCGACAGTACGCGGTGCGTCGGCTGCCCAAGTGGGGGTCATTCTCACCGGCCGCTCGAGCGTGCCAATACGAGAGATTGCTGCGGCGGCCAGAATCCCGTTGTGGTATTCCGTCTACGCCGACGGAAATCCAGACACGCCGACGCAGATTCAGGAGGCGGTTGGCGCCGGGTGCACGGTGGTGTGCATCACCCTCGGCGGCGGATCGTCGAACTCGCGTGCATCCTCACCTTCGCGTGCCTGGGATGTCGTCGATCAGCTTCGCAAAGCCGTGCACGTGCCGATCGTCATCAAAGGCGTGATGACGAGCGAGGACGCCCACAACGCCATCGCGCATGGCGCGCGGGCAATGGTGGTGTCGAATCACGGCGAGACCAGCTCGCGCGCGGCCGCGCCGCTCGACGTTCTGCCCTCGATTGTCGATGCGGTCCAAGGCAAGGCAACGGTGCTCGTCGACGGGAGCTTTCGACGCGGCAGCGATGTCCTCAAAGCCTTGATATTGGGCGCGCAAGGTGTCCTCGTGGCGCGGCCAGTCATGTGGGGTCTCGCTGCGTACGGAGCAGAAGGAGTTCAGGCGGTCCTTCAGATGTTGCAGGGCGATCTGGCGCGCCAGATGGGCGCAATCGGCGCACGGTCGCTCGAGAGCCTGAATCGCGACATGCTGCGAATCCACCGCGGATAACCTGTCGCAGCTTGCGCCGCTGTCGTCGGTCGTGACGCCGATCAAAATCCGTAAAGCATCGCGGGATTCGTCACCAGAATCTTCAGTCGTATGGCTGGATCGGGCGCCCAGGTGGGCAGCAGATTCAGCAAACGGCCATCGTCGACTGGAAGCGGAGGGGCAACGTCGGTGGGCTTACGCCCTGGCCATGGCGCCGAGTCGGGGTGCGGCCAATCGGTCCCCCAGAGAATGCGGTCGGGATTGGCTGCAATCAATGTCTGTGCAAGGAGCAACACGTCGGGAGCCTGAGAGGGCGCGCTCAAGGCGCGGTACGCGCCCGAGAGTTTGACGTAGGCCCGGCCGGATCGAACGAGCTCAACGAGATCCGCAAAACCCGGCTGCGACGGACCGCCGTCGGCACGCGCGCCGCCGAAGTGGTCGAACACGACGGGTACGGGCGATGACGCGGCGAGGTCCTTTATCGCGGCGATCATCGCCGGATTCGTGTTCATCTGCACGTGCCAGCCGCGCCGCTGCACGCGCTCGACCGCTGCGGCGAAGCGATCGCGACCGGTTTTCGGATCGGCGATGCCGCTCGTCGTGAGATTGAGTCGAACGCCCCGCACACCAGCGCGGTCCATCGAGTCGAGCTCGTGCTCGGGTGTCTTCTCATCGATCACGGCAACGCCCCGCGCGTCTCGCCCGCGGGCCTTCATGCCGTACAGCGTTGCTGAATTGTCGGTGCCGTACACGCTCGGGGTGACGATGACCACGCGCTGGATGTGAAGAGCCCGATGAAGGGTCGCCATCTCCTCGGGCAGCGCTGGTGGCGGCGTGTAGACGCGCCCGGCAAAGAACGGGAACTTCCTGGGATCCCCGAAGATGTGCGTGTGGCAATCGCACGCGCCGGATGGAACGTCGAAGTTGATCTGTGACGGCTGTGGCGCTTGGTCAGCTCGCAGACGCCTGTGTCCCAACCACCCAGCCAATCCAGCAAGGAGAATCTCTCGCCGTGTCATCTGCAATCCGCTACCCAAGAACGTGGACCACGAAATCACGAAAACCACGAAACCACGAAAAAGATATCGTTACGTTCGTGTTTTCGTGATCGCTTTCGTGTTTTCGTGTCTTCATTTCTGCTCTTGTAGATAATTGATGATGAGTACAAGGTCCTCGTTGCCCGCAGGTTTCAGACCGTGCGAGCTGCCGGTGCGGGTCAGGACTGCGGTGCCCGGCACCACGTTCACGTCCGTTCCGTCGAGCGTCATGACGCCGCGCCCGCTCAGCACGTAGTAAATCTCGTCTTCCGTTTGCTCGTGATAGCCAATGGCGGAGCCCGGTTTCAACACACGCTTCCGGAACACGAGACTGAGGTTCGGCACCTCGGCGAAAAAGGAATGGCCGATGGTTTGTCCCCCGCCTTTGTGCGGGCCCGGCTCCTGCTTTGCGACTCCAGCATCGTGCTGAATGATGAAGCCGCCAGGTTTGCGCTTCTCCTGCGCAGCGCCGTGGAGGAGCGCACCAGTCAGGGCGCAGCCGACGAACAACGTCAGAGAATGTCGCATGGTCATCATGAAACTCCGGGCGCCGCTTACGATTCGGCCGCGACGGCGGCGATCAGTGCCTTGATGTAACCCAGGGCGAACGCGAACCCTTGAAAACTGTTCGCATCGCCTTGAATCGAGGGGACATGGTCCGGCATCATCATGCCGTCGTAGCCCACCTCTTTGTATACGCGCATCGCCTTCAGCATATCCACGTCGCCATCGTCGATGAACGTTTCGCGGAAGTTGAGGAAACCGCCCGCGATATTGCGGAAGTGGACGTTGAAGATCTTGCGGCGGGATCCAAAGTAGCGGATGACGTCGAAGATCTGATCGCCCGGCTTGTCGAGCATCTCCGACACCGTGCCCTGGCAAAAGTTGAGACCGTGATACGGACTCTCGGCGATTGAGACGAATCGCTTCAGGCCGTCAACGGATCCGAGTACCGTTTCAATGCCACGCCAGCCGCGGCCCTTCGGCATGCCGGGATCCTGCGGATGACACGCAATCTTCACCTTGTACTCCTCGGCGACGGGCACGACACGCTTGAGGAAGTACGTGATCCGTTCCCAGTACGTGTCCGCATCGACGCGACCCGCCGCCGTGAGCTCGGTGTCTGGTTTCGAGTCGGCATAAACGAACGTGCTGTAGCGCGCGCGCCCGCGGCCGACAGTAGCTGCCGTGCGTGGGACGCCGATAAAGGTCAGGTTGTATTTGAGCGAGGGAATGCCGGCGCGCGCGGTGTTTCGAATCATCTGGCAGATGTCGTCAATCTGTCGATCGCGCTCCGCACTGGCCAGCAGAACCGCCGGATTCTCGCTGCGCGAGATCTCGCTCGAGCTGAGCGGCAACGGAACCATGTCGAGCGTGACGCCAAACGATTCGACGCGCTCGCGAAGCCGGGTCAGGCCCTCGACCGACCATTCGGCGTCAAACCGCTCCGAGGGCAATCGACTGCAAATGTGCACGACACCGAAGCCCGCCATCGCGCGCAGAATTTCGTCGGAATCGCCGTGCTGCGTGCCGGCTTTCATCTGTGCCTTCGCGGCAGTCCGAGTCGTTGGACCGGACGGTTGTTGAGCAATTTGCGCGGACACCAGCCGCTCGGCGACGGCAGCGGTCGACGCGATGCCGCCCATGCAAACAAATTCCCGGCGATTCATTCGGTGACTCCTTGTGCCTCCACACGCGTTGGACGTGCGCGGGTCGATTATTCCACCGCGACGACTGCGGCCGCTATCCACCTGTTACCTTTTCATTGACCAGCCGCAACGCGCAAATGCGAAGTGGTAGGTTAGAGCCGAATGCTAAATCACCCGACCGTGCCGCGCCGGGAGTTTTTGGCAGGCGTCGCGACGGCGATGACGGCGATCGCGACCCGATCGATCGGTGCAGCTCGCCAGGGCTCGCCCAACGTTCGCCAGGCTCCACCGAACGTGATGTACGTCGGCAGCTTTACGGGAGAAGGCCGCGGTCACGGCGACGGGCTGAGCGTTTTTCGGAGAGACCACGAGTCGGCTCCGTGGACGCGCATTCAACTGCTCGACAAGATTGCGGATCCGTCGTTTGTCATTGTCGATCGGGACGCGCGGCATCTCTATTCGGCGCACGGTGGCGGAACTCAAGCCACGGCGTATCGGATCGATGAGGCCACGGGCCGGTTGAGCGTGATCAATCAGCAGTCGACGGGCGGCGAGAATGGCGTCCACCTTGCGATCGACGCGACGGGTAAATTCCTCGCGCTAGCCAACTACGGAACCGGATCGCTCGCGCTCTTTCCAATTACGGCCGATGGATCGCTTGGCGAGCGATGCGATTTGGCAATGATGACCGGTGAGCCGGGCCCTCATCGGACGCAGCAGACCAGCTCACATCCGCACCACTGTCCGTTCGATCGCGCGGGTCGATACATCGTTGTGCCTGACAAGGGTCTCGATAAAGTGTTCGTTTATCGCATCGATGCCGAGCGGCGCAGGCTCGTGCCCGCCAGCACACCGTCGATCGCGAGCCGTGCCGGCGCGGCGCCACGTCACGCGGACTTTCATCCCACCCGCCCTCACGCGTACGTGATCAATGAGCTCGACTCGACCATCACGGCTTATCAATTGCATCCGGATACAGGCGAGCTCAAGCCTTTTCAAATCATGCCCACGCTGCCCACGAGCTATACCGGAAACAACAGCAGCGCTGAAGTCGTGACCGCCCCCTCCGGGCGATTTTTGTACGGATCAAACCGCGGTCACGACAGCATTGCGATATTCAGCATCGATCAGGCGACCGGCGAACTGACGGCGGCCGGGTGGGAATCCACACAGGGTCGCACGCCGCGCTATTTCGGCCTGGATCCCACAGGCCGCGCGCTGTATGCCGCCAACCAGAACAGTGACAACGTGGTGATCTTCAACGTCAACGAGAGCACCGGCAAACTGACGCCGACCAGGGAGATCGTGAAGGTCGCGAGTCCATCGACCATTGCATTTCGGTAGGAGATCGACATGACCAGCGGTACATTTCGCCGTCTTCTCGTGATTGCGACACTGATTACCATCGTCCCGGCGCTGGTGCGCTCGGCGGGAGAGCGGATTCAGGTCGTGCCCAATGACGCCGCGCGCCGGGTCGACGTGACCATCGACGGCAAACCATTCACCTCGTACATCTATCCGGCGACCATCAAAAAGCCCGTGCTCTATCCGCTGTGCACCGCAAAAGGAACGCTCGTGACGCGCGGATTTCCGCTCGAGCCGCGCCCAGGCGAGCGCATCGACCATCCGCATCACGTCGGCCTGTGGTTCAACCACGGCGACGTCAACGGCCTGGATTTCTGGAACAACTCGGACGCGATTGAGCCGGAGCGCGTTCCCAAGATGGGCACAATCGTTCACCGGCGCGTTGTGCAGGCGAAGAGCGGCGCTGAACAGGGCGAGCTCCGCGTCGAAAGCGACTGGCTCGATGCGAGCGGTCACGCAATTGTCCATGAGACCACGCAATTCATCTTTCGCGGAATCCGGGACATGCGGAGCATCGATCGCATCACACAGTTGACGGCCGGCGACAGCCGCGTCGTATTCCGGGACAACAAGGAGGGCGTCATCGGGCTCCGTGTCGCGCGCGCGCTCGAACAACCGTCGACCACTCCTGAAGTCTTTACGGATGCGTCGGGCAAACCAACGACGGTGCCCGTTCTCGACAACACGGGCGTGACTGGCAAGTACAAGAGCAGCGAAGGATTGGAGGGCGATGCCGTCTGGGGCACGCGCGGAAGATGGGTGTCACTGCAGGGAACGGTCGATGCCGAGCCGGTGACGCTCGTGATGTTCGACCATCCCCAGAATCCGAATTACCCGACCTACTGGCATGCGCGCGGGTACGGTCTCTTCGCGGCAAATCCGCTCGGTCGTAAAGTGTTCGACGAAAAGCAGTCAGAACTGGAGCTGACGCTCGAACCGAACGCATCGACGACCTTCCGTCATCGGCTCTTGATTGTGAGTGGCACGGCCTCGCGCGATGTAATCGAGCGCGAATACACGGCGTTCACATCAAAGACGACGTCGCGCTGAACCAACATCCGCGGATCGCACAGCGCGGACAACCGCGACGCGTCCTACTGGGTGCCCGCTGCCTGATTCGGCAAGGCAAACACAAAGATGCCGTTGCCGCTTGGCGGCGGCGGCTTCTCTGGCAACAGCTCGGCAGGAATCGTGGTGACCCACTGACCGCCGCCCGTACCGACCGGCACCGCGAGATATTGTTTGCCGCTGACCGCGTATGTGATGGGAAAGCCCTGGACCGACGTTGGAAGGCGCGTCTGAAACAGAATCTTGCCCGTCGCGGCGTCGTGCACGTACAGATAGCGATCGAAGTCGCCGACGATTACAAGACCGCCGCCGGTCGTGAGCGCCGCAGTATTTGGCGGCGTGCGCGTGCGATGACGCCACAGGATCGTTCCCGTACGTGCGTGCATCGCGACAAATTCGCCGATGCCGTCAGGACTCGCCGGATGCATGAGGTTTGTGCGCCGCACCGTGCCGCTTCCGCCGCCACCCTCGACGCGCTTCACGTCCATGAACGTGCCTCGTTCGCAGTGCAGGTTCAACGGAATGTAAAAAGCGCGCGTCTCCGGGTGGTACGCCATGGCGCGAAGGCTCTTGAATCCCGTTGAACTCGGACAGAATTCGAGCTCGACACCGGCTTTCGGAATCATGCCCGCGCGATAGGTGGCTTTGCCCGTCTCTGAATCGACGGCGAGCACGTTTTGATACCCGAGATCGTGCGCGCTCAAAAACCGGCCGCTCCTCCGATCGAGCTCCCACAGGATGCCGAGCTTTCCCATCGTGAACACGGACGATCGTCCGTCGGCGTCGACGAGGATGCGTTCGAACGTTTCGTCCATGTCGTGCGTTTCGCCGGGAATGTGCTGGTAGTGCCAGACGATCTTGCCCGTCGCGGGATCGAGCGCAAGCGTGGAGTTGGTGAAGAGCGCGTCCCCTTCAGTACCGCGGGCAAACCGTGTCCACGGCTTGGCCTGCGACGTGCCCCAGAAGATCAAATTATTTTTAACGTCGTAGCTGCCCGCTATCCACGCGTCACCGCCAGCCCTGAAGACGAGCGGCAGATCGCCCCACGTGTCGCCGCCTGGCTCGCCGGGTCGCGCGATCGTCGACGTGCGCCACAGCTCGTTGCCGGTCTGCGCGTCATGCGCCGAGATGAAACAGACATCGTTCTTGTAGCGTTGGCAGCCGTTGATCCCGGCGACGACCATGCCGCGGACGATGATGGGGCCGCTCGAGTAGCTGTAACCGAGCTTCGGATCCGCAACCTGCCGGTCCCACGCCACTTTGCCCGTGCGCGCATCCAACGCGAGCAACCGCGCATCAGCCGTCGTCACATACACCTTATCCGCGTAGATCGCGAGATTACGCATCGGCGACGTTCGCGGCGTGCCGCCGGCCGCTGCCGCGTATTCGTACTCCCAGATCAGATCGCCGGTCGCCGCATTGAGCGCCTGCACACCGCCGCCGGGGTTGGGGATGTACATCACGCCGTTTGAGACGAGCGGCGTCGGTTGACTTTGCCCCGGCCGAAGCGTCCACGACCATGCGAGCTGAAGCTGGCGGACGTTTTGTTTGTTGATCTCCGAGAGGGGGCTGTAGCCCCAGCCGTCTAGCGTTCGTCTCCAGTTCGGCCAGTCGGCTGGATCGGGATTCACCAGCATCGCGTCGGTGACCGGCTTGAACTCCTTGACTTGACCACTCGAGCCGAACGTCGCGAGCAGCATGACGGCGGCAGTGGTGAACAGTCCCGCACCCGTCTTCATAACATTCCTCTGCAGCCCACGCGGCATTCTCAGAATTCGCGCTGGCGCTTTTGAACAGCCCGGCTTATGGTTGCGCAAGCGAGAGTAGCATGCCCGCGGGACTCCGTTTGGCAATCGTTCTATGTACCTCCATTGTCGTCGTCCCGACAGGAGCGGCGCATTTCCAGGAGACGACGGTGGTGTGGACCTTCGATCGGATCGATCAAATCGGCGGTCATCGTACGACGATCGAAGGCAATCCCCGCGTGATTGATACGCCGATTGGCAAGGCAGTGGAATTCGATGGCCAGGATGACGCGCTGTTCGTCGACGTGCATCCGCTGGCGGGCGCCGAGACTTTCACATGGGAGGCCATCTTCCGTCCCGACGGCGGCGCCGAGGAGCAGCGCTGGTTTCATCTGCAGGAGTCCAACAGCGACAATCGCATGCTGTTCGAGATCCGAGTCCTGAACGGGCAGTGGTGTCTCGATAGTTATCTCCACGGACCACCCGCGCAGAAGGCGCTGCTCAACCGCGAGGCGCTGCATCCTTTACGTGTCTGGCATCACGTCGCAAGCGTCTACGACGGCCGCGAATTTCGCAACTACGTGAACGGCGTGCAGGAAGGTGCGGCCGAGGTGCCGTTCATTGCGCAGGCCGCGGGCCGCACAGCGATTGGCGTTCGAATCAATCGTGTCAACTACTTCAAAGGCGCAATTCACACGGCGCGGTTTACCCGCCACGCGCTCGCGCCAGCGGATTTTCTAAAAATCTCCGAGCCGTAGTCCTGCCACTCTATTCCGTTTGTGTTTGGGGTTGCGGATCACTAGAATGCAGCGCCGAAGCGACTCCACCGACGGAGAGAGGCCCCCATGAAACCAGCACATCGAATCGCTCTGACCACCGTTGTCTCACTCGTATGCGCGCAGCTGTCCTTTGCCGATCCGAAGGCCTCGCCGCATCTAGTCGCCCGGGCCACTTACGACACCTTGCTGGGAATGAATGGCGCTGAAATCATCAGCGTGCGTCACACGGATGGAATCGCTGCATTGACGAACGTCGCCGGGAGTGTGGATGTTCTGGACCTGTCGAATCCACTCGCGCCGCGCCTGCTGTGTCGAGTTGCCGTGAACACAGCCGCCGGCACGCCGAATTCCGTCGCAATACATCCCCACCACGATTATTTCTTGGTCGTTACAGGGACAGCAGGGGTCGTCGGTACGGTACAGGCGTACCGTGTGTCGAGCGATCCGGCACGATGCGGAAGCTTTCTCGCATCGGCAGCTGTCGGAATCGAGCCCGATTCCATTGCGATCGCGCCGAACGGCAAGTATGCGGTCATCGCAAACGAGGCCGAGGGTCGACCGCCAATCTCGCCGGCCGCGACAGGCGACGCTGGTGGCGCCGGCTCGCTCTCACTCGTGGACCTGACCCCGTTCCACGACGTGATCGCGGGTCAGCTCGCCGTCACGAACATCCCCCTATCGATCCCGTCGAGCATAGTTGGCCTCAGCACCGGGCGAACTGACGATCTCGCGCGCCTCCCGATCAACAACACTCCGGCGACCATCGAGCCTGAGAGTGTCGCGTTCAGCCACAACAGCCGCTACGCCTACGTCACGCTGCAGGAAAACAACGCCGTCGTCCGGCTCGAGGCGCGCACGCAGGAATTGACGTTCTTCGGCCTGGGTCAGACGACGCACGCCGCAGATCTGACCGTGAATAACCTCTATCAACCGGTGCAGGTGCTGACGGCGTTCCGCGAGCCCGACGGCATCGCGCTCGACAAGACCGGCCGCTTTTTCGTGACCGCTGATGAAGGTGATACCCGCACGGGGTCGGGCGCGGCCGGTACTCGGGGCGGACGCACGCTGAGCGTGTTCGAGGCCGATACCGGCGTGCTCATCGGTGACACGGGCGGTCAGATTGATGACGCGGCGGCGGCGGCGGGACTCTATCCCGATTCGCGCAGCAACCGCGGCGGCTCGGAGCCGGAAGGTGTCGACCTCGCACACCACCGCGGCGTGACGCTTGCGGCAGTGACGCTCGAGCGCGCGAATGCAGTGGCGCTCGTTGATGTCAGCGATCCCGCGTCGCCAACAGTGATTGACGTCGAGCAGGTCGGCACCGGACCCGAGGGCGTCAAGTTTTTCCGCGTCGGCCCACGCCTGTTCGTCGCCTTTTCTAGCAGGCCGTCGTGAACTGTTCACGGCCTGCGAGGACACGGAGAACCTGCTGCGCCTGACGGAGACGCGGAGAAATCAGGGGAGCCCGTCGCTATCCCGGCGCGGCGCCTTGCGTGTTCACATAGACGGCATATAGCGACTGACTCGCCGTCATGAACAGCCGATTGCGTTTTGGCCCGCCGAAGCAGAGATTTGCGCATCCCTCGGGCAAGCGGATTCGTCCGATCAGTTTTCCCGCAGCAGACCAAATCGTGACGCCGCTGTAGCCGATGGCCCGGCCGGCGTTGCTCGAACACCACACGTTCCCGTCTACATCACAGCGTACGCCGTCGGAGCTGCTCTTGATCCCATCGGCCATGAAATCGGTGAACAACTGCTGATTGGCCACCGTGTTGTTGGCAGTGACGTCGAACGAAAAAAGCTCGCCCTTGCCGCCCGGACCGGTATCGCCCGGGCCACGTCCCGTGCTGACGACGTAGAGCTTCTTGTAATCAGGAGAAAACGCGAGGCCGTTTGGATCGGGCAGCTGCTGTTCGGAAATCACGAGGGTTACTTTCCCTTTCGGGTCCACCCGATACACGCCGTTTGGCAGCTCGCGCCGCATGTTGCCGGCATCCGCAATCTGGCCGACACGCGCGCGCAAGCGGCCTGAAGA
>WNFU01009771.1_pt1 | contig 13977 bp, 12 predicted proteins | sample 5400121 | NCBI WGS metagenome assembly WNFU01 (sample SAMN13153360, study PRJNA577476) | soil metagenome | isolation source: 100 cm soil or saprolite under grassland replicate 1 | place: USA:California | collected 2016-06-15
AGGATATTCAGGATCTCCGCGAGAATCCGGTCTCGACGGAGAGAGTTCCAAGCGAGGTGGCAAGCATGTCCGCCAGCCGTACCATGCAGGCCGCGCCGGCACCGGAGGCGCTGCTCACTCCGGCCGAGGTCGCCGCGCTCTTCCGCGTCGACCCCAAGACCGTTACCCGCTGGGCCAAAGCAGGCAAGCTGTCCAGCATCAGGACTCTGGGTGGGCATCGCCGCTACCGGGAGACCGAGGTCCGGCAGTTGCTCCGCGGCGTCGAGGCAGGCACTTAGGCCCCTCGGCCCGCGTGACCGGCCAGCCAGCAGGGGGGGCCGGGCGTCCAGACGGCGCCTCGTAGCTCGAGGCGCCGTCTGCGTGTGAGGGCCGGTCACCACTCGACCACTCCAGCCTTGCCGCGCCGACTGGGTTAGGCGCTGCCGTCCCGTTCCGCGGGACGCGCGGGCAGCCTCACGGTCACCTCCAGACCGCCGTGGGGGAGCGCGCGTGCCGCGACCGTGCCGCCGTGCGCGGAGGCGACCGCGCGGACGATCGACAGGCCGAGCCCGGCGCCGCGGTTGGCGCCGGCGCGGCCGCCCAGGCGGTGGAATGGCTCGAACAGGGAGTCGACCTGGTCGGCGGGGATCGGCTGGCCGCCGTTGCTGACCATGATCTCGGCCCGGCCGGCGGCCACTCCGGTGGCCACCTCGACCCAGCCCGCTGGCTGGTTGTGGCGGACCGCGTTCTCGACCAGGTTGGCGACCAGCCGTTCGAGCAGCGGGCGGTCGCCCGCGACCGGTGCCGTCGTGCGCGCCTCGGTGAGGTGGAGCCCGAGCCGCGCGATCCCGGCCTGCTGCTGGGCCAGTGCCTCCGCGGCCGCCTCGGCCAGGTCGACCGGCTCGTGGACACGCGGCTCACGCTCGCTGGCGGCGAGCAGGAGCAGGCTCTCGATCAGCCGCTCGCTGCGCTCGGTGGCGTCGCGGACCCGTTCGGCCATGGAGCGGAAGTCGCCGAGCCCGGCACGCCGGCTCGCCAGGGTGACGTCCAGCTCGGTGCGGGCGATCGCCAGCGGGGTGCGCAGCTCGTGGGAGGCGTTGGCCACGAAGCGGCGCTGGCTGTCGAACGCGGCGTCCAGGCGGGCGAGCATCGCGTCGAACGTGTCGGCCAGCTCCTTCAGCTCGCCCTTCGGGCCGTCGAGGTTGATCCGTTCGTGGAGGTTCCGGTCGGACAGCCGCTTGGCGGTCGCGGTGAGCTGGTGCAGCGGGTGCAGCACCCGTCCTGCCACCACCCAGCCGAGCCCGACCGAGCCCAACGCCATCACCGCCAGCGCGATCCCGAAGCGGCTCGCGAGCTGCTGGAACACGGCGTCGTCGAGCTTGCGGCGGTAGCTGGCGAGGAGCTTGGGCGTGGGCGCGGCGACGGTCCCGCCGGCGGCGTCCTGCCCCGGAGGGGTCGCGCCGAGGACACCGGGGCCGATCAGGACGAAGACGCCCCGGCCCGGGGAGTCGGCCGGGGCGGGGATCGGGATGGTGAACGGCAGGTCGAAGGTCGAGCGCACCAGCCCGAGGGTGAACAGCAGCAGCAGCGCACCGGCCAGCAGGAACAATCCGCTGTACAGCAGGGTGAGGCGCAGGCGCACGCTCACAGGCGGTACCCGACGCCAGGGACGGTCTCGATCAGCGGCGGGTCACCGAGCTTGCGGCGCAGCTTCATCAGCGTGACGCGGACGATATTGCTGAACGGGTCGACCTGCTCGTCCCAGGCCTTCTCCAGCAGCTCCTCGGTGCTCACCACCGCGCCGTCCGCGGCCATCAGCACCTCGAGCACGCCGAACTGCTTCCTGGAGAGCTGCACGAAGTGGCCGCCACGGGTCACCTCCCGCCTGGCCGGGTCGAGCGTGACGTCGTACCTGGTCAGCACGGGAGGCAGCGGGTGCAGCGGGTCGCGCGCGCCGCGTGCCAGCGCGCGGATGCGGGCGACCAGCTCGGCGAAGGCGAACGGCTTGGCCAGGTAGTCGTCCGCGCCGAGGGTGAGCCCGTCGACCCGGTCCGCGATCGCCCCGGCGGCGGTCAGCATCAGGATCATGGGCCGGCCGTGGCGGCTGACCAGGGCACGGCAGATGTCGTCGCCGTGGACCCCTGGCAGGTCGCGGTCGAGCACGAGCACGTCGTAGCGGTCGACCGCGAGCCGCTCCAGCGCGCCGCCGCCGTCGAGGCTCACCTCGACCGTCATCGCCTCCTCCCGCAGCCCGCGCGCGATCGCCGCCGCCAGCACCTCCTCGTCCTCGACGACCAGCACGCGCACCCGGCTCCCCCTCTCCTCCCGGGAGAAGCCTGCCGCCGCGCCTGTAATCCCCGCGTAACCAAATCCGGCAACGACCGCGTTACAGGCCGCGGCGTAGCAATTGCGCGTCTGGCCGTAGGAGGTGGCCCGCCGCCGCCGCGCCGCCGGCCTGAGGAGCGGAGCGACGAAGTAGGACGAAGCAGGACGAAGTAGGAGGTGGCCCGTAGCCGCGCGCCGGCTGGACTGAGGAGCGACGAAGGAGCCGCAGGCGACGAAGGAGCGACGAGGGAAGCCGGCGCACAAAGCGGCGGAGGGCCACCGACGTTTCAACAAAGGAGATCAGATGCGAGACCGGATCCGGATGACCTGCCTGGCGGTCGCGGCGGTGGGGCTGCTCGCCGCCGGCACCGGCGCCTGCGCCGGCAGGGGCGGCGACGGGGCGAAGGTCGCCAGCGTCGCCGGGGCGACGACCACCACCACCGGCGGCGACGGCGGGTCGGCGAACAGCAGCCGGGACCCGCAGGAGGCGGCGCTGAAGTTCGCCAAGTGCATGCGCCAGCACGGCGTCGACGTGCCCGATCCCAAGATGGGCGCCAACGGCACGGTGGAGTTCGGCATCAGGGGCAACCCCGACGACCCGAAGTTCAAGGATGCCCAGAAGGCCTGCCAGGAGGCGACCGGTGGCCCCTTCGGCAGCGGCGGAGGGCCGGTCGACCCCAAGTTCCAGGAGGCGGCGCTGAAGTTCTCCAGGTGCATGCGCGAGCACGGCATCTCGAAGTTCCCCGACCCCCAGAGCGGCGGCGGCCTGCTGATCGGTCCGGACAGCGGCATCGACCCCTCCTCGCCGGCCTTCAAGGCGGCCCAGAAGGCCTGCGAGCAGCTCCTTCCCAAGGCCTCCGAGGCGCGGGCGCCGGGGAGCGGTGGCTGATGAGCGCGCACGAGCAGACCTTCCAGCCGGCCGAGGCGCCGCCCCGGCCGGCCGACCTGGACGGCCAGCAGGCCACCCCGACCGACGGTGGCGGCGGGCCGTCCCGCCGGCGGCGCTGGCCGCGCCGGCTCGGCGGGCTGCTGCTGGTCGGCGCGCTCGGCGCCGGCGGGGCCTGGTGGCAGGCGAGCCGGTCAGGCACGGGCGACGGCGTCCAGGCCAGCGGCCCGAGGACGGCGACGGCGCCGGTCGTCCGTCGCACCTTGAACAGTCAGGAGACGGTCGACGGGACGCTCGGCTTCGCCGGCGACGACGACCTCGTCAACCGAGGCCAGGGCACCATCACCTGGCTGGCGGCGGAGGGCGCGACGGTCGGGCGGGGCCAGACCCTCTACAAGGTCGACGACGAGCCCGTGCCGCTGTTCTACGGCGACCTGCCCTTCTACCGGGAGCTGTCGGTCGGGGTCGGCGACGGCGACGACGTGACCCAGCTCGAGCGCAACCTCGACGCGCTCGGCTACGACCCGGGCACGGTCGACGACCACTTCTCGTCCGCCACCCGCGAGGCGCTCGCGCAGTGGCAGGAGGACCGCGGGCTGGAGAAGACCGGGGTGCTCAGGCCCGGCGACGTCGGCGTCTCGACCGGGGCGGTGCGGGTCGCCGAGCACAAGACCAGCGTCGGCGCGCCGGCAGGGCAGGGCCAGACGGTCCTGACCATGACCTCGACGACCCGCGAGGTCTCGATCGACCTGGACGCGGCCAAGCAGTCCTTCGTCAAGGTCGGCGACAAGGTCGAGATCACCCTGCCCAGCGGGCGCACCACCAGCGGCAAGGTCTCCTTCGTCAGCAAGGTGGCCAAGACCTCCAACGGCAACGACTCCGGCGCGGGCGGCGGCAACGACACCACCACGACCGTCGCGGTGACGGTCTCGCTCGACCGCCCCAAGGACACCGGCGCGCTCGACCAGGCGCCCGTCGACGTCGACATCACCACCGAGACGGCCAGGAACGTCCTGGCGGTGCCGGTGAACGCGCTGCTCGCGCTCGCCGAGGGCGGCTACGCCGTCGAGGTGCAGGAGGCGGGCGGCGCCCGTCACCTCGTGCCGGTCAAGCTCGGCCTGTTCGCCGACAGCCTGGTCGAGGTCGGCGGCGGCGGGCTGCGGGCCGGCATGAACGTGGTGGTGCCCGAATGACCGGGCAGCCGGTGCTGGAGCTGCGCGACGTCGCCAAGCGCTACTCCGGGGAACCGCCGCTCGAGGTGCTGCGCGAGGTCGGTCTCACCGTCGAGGCGGGCGAGATGGCCGCGATCGTCGGGCCGTCCGGGTCGGGCAAGTCCACCCTGCTGCACCTGATCGGCACGCTCGACCGGCCGAGCGAGGGCACCGTGCGGGTCGCCGGGCACGACGTCGGTGCCCTGTCGGACCGCCGCCTGTCCGCCCTGCGGGCACGCTCGATCGGCTTCGTCTTCCAGCAGTTCTTCCTGCTGGAGGGGATGAGCGCGCTCGACAACGCCGCGCAGGGACTGCTCTACAGCGGCCTGCCGCCCGGGGAGCGGCGCCGCCAGGCCGCGGCCACGCTGGCGCGGGTGGGGCTCGGCCACCGGCTCCACCACCGGCCCGCGCAGCTCTCCGGCGGTGAGCGCCAGCGGGTCGCGATCGCCCGCGCGCTGATGGGACGGCCGGCGATCGTGCTCGCCGACGAGCCGACCGGCAACCTCGACTCCACCTCGGGCGCGGAGATCTTCGCGCTCCTCGAGGACCTGAACGCGGAGGAGGGCGCCACCATCCTGGTGATCACCCACGACCGCGACCTGGCGGCACGGCTGCCGCGCCGCATCGAGCTGCTCGACGGCCGCATCGTCGGCGACAGCGCCGGGCCGGGCGCGCCCGTCCCGGCCTCCCGGGGAGGCCCCGAGCCGTCCAGGAGCCTGCCATGAGCCAGACCCTGCCAGCCTCCAGCCGCCTGCACCCGCGCGACCTGGTCGGCGTGAGCGGCATCGGGCTGCGCACCCGCCGCCTGCGGGCGGGGCTGTCCGCGCTGGGGATCGCCATCGGCATCGCCGCGATGGTGGCGGTGCTCGGCATCTCCGCCTCGAGCAAGGCGCAGCTCCTGGCACAGCTCGACGCGCTCGGCACCAACCTGCTGCGGGTCTCTCCCGGGCAGACGTTCGGCGGCGAGGACGCCAAGCTGCCCAAGGAGTCGGCCGGCATGATCAGCCGGATCGGGCCGGTCCAGCAGGTCTCCTCGATCGGTGGCGTCGACGGCACCGTGCGGCGCAGCGACAAGATCGGCGAGGAGGAGACCGGCGGCATCGTCGTCTACGCCACCGACCTCGACCTGACACGGACGCTCGGCGTCGAGGTCGCCAAGGGGGCGTGGCTCAACCGGGCGACGGCCCGCTACCCGGCGGTCGTGCTCGGCGCCACCACCGCCGAGCGCCTCGGGATCGACCGGGTCGGCGGGCGGGTCTGGCTGGCCGACCGCTGGTTCACCGTGGTCGGCATCCTCGGCGAGGCCACCCTCGCGCCGGAGCTGGACACCGCCGCGCTGATCGGCGAGCAGGTCGCGGCCGCCCTCCTCGGCTACGAGGGCAACCCGTCCACGGTCTACGTGCGCGCCGACGAGCAGCAGATCGAGGCGGTCCGCGGCGTGCTGCCCGGCACCGCCAACCCGCGGCAGCCCAACGAGGTCGACGTCAGCCGCCCGTCCGACGTCCTGGCCGCCAAGGCGGCGGCCAAGACCACCTTCACCTCGCTGCTGCTCGGCCTCGGCGCGGTCGCGCTGCTGGTCGGCGGCGTCGGCATCGCCAACGTGATGGTGATCTCGGTGCTGGAGCGCCGCTCGGAGATCGGCCTGCGCCGCGCCCTCGGCGCCACCAGGGGCCACGTCCGCGGGCAGTTCCTCGGCGAGTCCCTGCTGCTCGGCCTCCTCGGCGGCAGCGGCGGCGTCCTGCTCGGCGCGGCGGTCACCGCGGTCTACGCCTCGACGCGTTCCTGGTCCCTGGTGATCCCCGCCTACGGCATGGCCCTCGGCCTCGCCGCCGCCCTGCTGATCGGCGCGGTCGCCGGCCTCTACCCCGCCATGCGCGCCGCCCGCATGCCCCCGACCGACGCCCTCCGTACCGTCTGACCCATCTTCCCCGCGCCCCGCCCGCCGCCCTCCACCACCGGCGGGCGGGGCGCGGACCTCTTCCACGTCAAGGGCTGCCGCTCATTCAGAGCCACCCATCGTGATCGCGGCGCCTACTCGACCGGCTCGCCTGCCTCAGCGGGAGCATCCGTGTCCCCGCCACGGTTTGGTGCCGGCGCTGCGTGCCGGCGTAGCGGCAGGTACGCGCGCTGCCGCCAGCCCGACCCCGTGATCTCAGCCGGCAGGAGCGGATCCGGCGAGACCACGCCACCGGCCGGCGCCGACGGTGCCGCGGCTGGGCGTTCGCCAGCCGAGGCGAACAGGACCGCCGGCAGCAGCACCTGCGCGGAGACCCCGCCGAACCAGGAGTGGCGGAGCTGGACCTTGATGCCGTACCGGGATGCGAGCCGGCCGACCACGTGGAAGCCCATCATTCTCGACACGGCGATGTCGGCCGCCAACGGCGCGGCCAGCCGCCTGTTGGCCTCGACCACCTCGGCGTCACTCATCCCGATCCCGCGGTCCTCGACCTCGAGCACGTAACCGCTGCCGGCCGGATCGCCGGAGATTTGCACCGTGGTGTTGGGCGGGGAGAACGAGGTGGCATTCTCGACCAGCTCGGCGAGCAGATGGGCGACGTCGCTGACGGCCTGGCCGGACAGCGTGAGGTCATGGATACCGGCAACCTGCACGCGGGAGTATGCCTTGACCTCAGCCAGCGCGGCCTTGACCACGTCGCGCAGCGGTACCGGCTCGCTCCAGCGGCGGCGCTGCTCCACGCCCGAGAGCACGATCAGGTTCTCCGCGTTGCGCCGCATGCGAGTGGCGAGTTGGTCGATGCGGAACAGCTCTTCGCGCCGGTCCGGGTCGACCTCACCCCGCTTCAGCTCCTCGATCAGCTCGAGCTGCAGGTCGACCAGTCCCTGGCTACGTCTGGCAAGGTTGTGGTACAGGTCGCCGATGCTCTTGCGCAACGCCGCCTGCTCGGTGACATCGCGGATGTTCAGCACCAGCCCGTTGACGCGGGGATCGTATGCGAGGTTGGTGCAGATGCTGTCCACGTGACGCCACGACCCGTCTTCGTGCTGCAGCCGGCACCCGAGGTTGGCGGTCGCTCCCGGCGTCTCGACCAGCTCGGTGAGGGAGATGTTGACGTGGTGCTGGTCGTCGGGATGGACGAGGTCGCCCAGGGCGGTGCCGACGAGGTCGGCAGCTCGCCGGCCGAGCATCCGCTCCACCGAGGGGCTCTGATAGGTGATCGTGCCGTCGGGCGCAAGCACCGTGATGAGGTCCGAGGAGTTGTTCACCAGCGAGCGGAACTGGGCAGCCTGCTCAGCGCCAGCCCGCCGCAGCAGCAGCCCCAAGGCGAGGGCGGCGAGGGCGCTGAGCAGCCCAAGGGCGATCTCGATCCGGACCAGCCGGCTGAGGGATGCCTCGGTTTGCTGGGTGATCTCCTGGGCGGCGTCATTGGAGACGCTCGACAGCTGCGCGCTCAGCACCCGCAGCTTGGTCACGCCGGCGGCGTAGCCCGGGTCGGCGCGGCCACCGTCCATGACGCGGTCGCCGGTGCGGATCAGCTCGTCGATCAGGCGGCGGTCCTGCTCGAGCTTGCGGCGGACCTTCCAGTTGCGGGCGGGCGGGATCTGGACCCTCGAGCCATCGCCCTGCGGTGCGCGCACGCTGCCGCCGTCCAGAAGCACATCGACCGGCTGGCGCACGGCCGCACCGCTCTCCTTAGGGTCGGCCTGGAAGCCGTCGACCACGACCAGGACGTCCTTGGTATAGCGCTCCACGAGGGCCCGCTGGCGCGCGGCGATGGTGACAACCAGCGCCGAGCCACGCTGCTGGTCGATGGCTCGCGCGTTGTAGCCAAGGATCGCGGTCACCAGGACGATGAGCACGGGGATGACCCAGCCGAGCCGGCGACCCAGGTGCAGGTCGCCAAGGATCGGGAGCCGCGGGACCAACCGGCCGATGCCGGACCGGCCGCCTGCCGCCCTGCGCTGGGTCGCGCTCGCGGCTCCCGCCTCAGCGGACGGTGAGCGCCGCATACATCCCACCTAGGTAGTGGCCCTCCAGGTTGCAGTACATGACGTAGTGGCCTGGCGCCAGGCGCAGGACCAGGGTCCGGCGGTCGTCGATGTCGAGGCCCTGGGCCTCGCCGAGATGGTCGAGGCCGGGCGCGTCCTCGTTGACCGTGAGTCCGTCGCGCTGCAGCGGCAGCTTGTCAGGGGCACGGTCGGTTCGTATGACGTGGAGCTGGTGGGTGGTCGGGCCCTGATTGAGGATGAGGAAGCTGACGGGGCCGGCTGGCACGACGGCAACGTCCCGCCGGACATGGAAATCGTCGAGTCGCACGTTCACGGGGGTGCCCAGCGGCGCGGGCTCGTGCCGGCGCTCCACGGTGAGGAGGACCACGAGCGCGAGCGCCGCCGGCATGAGCGCGAGTGCCCACGCCCAGCGACGCCTCGCCCGAGTCCACGCCATCCCGTCCCCCTCGGCAAGATGACCCGTCGCTTCTATCCGTCGTCCGCCAGGCGTGCGGCCAACAGATCGCGCTCCTTCTGCAGCTCGTGCGCCAGCCCGGCGACAGTGATGGTGAGGATGACCAGAGTGTTCGCCCGCACGCCCTCCGTGACGTTCGAGCAGAATAGAGCGTGCGGGAACATAGCACATTGAATCCGCAGCACCCAGAATTCATGTCCTGGGAGGGCGGCTGCCCCGAGGATGCTCCAATCGCGGACGGCCTTGGAGAGGGGAAGACCGCCCGACGGGCCGTTGACCTGCACAAATCTGGTGGGCAGGGACGGGATCGAACCGCCGACCTTGCGGTTTCAGTCGCTGGTCCCGGTGTGCAGCAAGGGGCAGACCTGGTGACGGTGCTGGTCAGATGGCATCTGGCTGAGCAAGCATCGGCAGGGGTCGGCAGGGTTCTCGTTGACCGCGACGTTGACCGTTGGCTCCCGAGGAATCGTCACCGACCTGCTATTGCTCCCCGAGCTTGAGCGCGTCGACGCCCAGCCGGCGGGCCTCATCGATGTTGTCCTGGTGCACCTCTGCCGTGGCGAGGGCCGAAAGAAGCCATGGCCGAGTCTTGACGACCTCGGAATCGGGCTCTACGCCACCAAGCGTGGTGAGCGGCCTCGCAGTCTTGCGGTCCGGTGAGTCTGCCACCTGACGGTAGCGTCTCTGGAGCGGTGTAACGGTAGGTGGCCAAGCGCCATCAAGAGGGCAAGCCCCAGACGCACCAGGGGTCTTCGCTTGGGGTCGCGCTCCCCAGCACGGTGCGGCAGCAGCCGTGGGTCCCGCCGAAGTTGGGCCCAAAGGCCCCTCCCGGCGGCGTTCCAACCTGGCAGCATCGGCGCGTCGGCCAGCAGGCACAAGGCGCGCCAGGCCAAACTGGCAGAAGGGACCGTGCGCTGGCCCGGGTTCGTCGGCTCGACCGGAGGAGGCGATGCGGATCCAGACCCCGCCCTGGCTTGTAGCCGGGCCGCCCACCGCTGCGGCCTCGATGTCCCGCTCCGTCGGCTGACGGCCATCCGAGACGGACGCTCGTGGCGGCGCGACACGCTCGCCGGCCCGACCACGACAGACGATCCGATCAGCCGACGGAGCGTTTCGTTTACGGGCTCTTCGCCACGAAAACGTGGTGAGTTACCTCGCAGTCTCGCTGTTTGGAGTCTGCCACATGAGGCTGCGGACCCGACGCCTGGAATCGGCGCACGAGGCTGCTGGCAGCCAACCGCGGTACCCATTGGGGGGTGGGACCATGCCCACACGACGGAGTTTCCTCAAGCTCACCGGCGCCTCAACGCTTGCCTGGTACGTCGCCACGCAGACCGGCTGGATGCAGCGGGCCATGGCCGCGATTCCGGGCGGCACGCTCAACCCAGCCGACGTGCAGAAGTTCCAGACCGCGATGCTGATCCCGCCGGTGATGCCCCGGGCGGCGACGATCACCATGCCGGGCGGCAAGCCGGCCGACTACTACGAGATCTCCATGCGGCAGTTCTCCCAGCAGATCCTGCCCGCGGGCATGCCGGCCACGACCGTGTGGGGCTACGGCGCCAAGAAGTCGGCGACCAGCCAGGGGCTGGTGAACGTCTACCACGCGCCCTCGCTCACCATCGAGTCCACCTGGAAGCGGCCGGTGCGGATCAAGTGGATCAACGAGCTGGTGGATGCCAACGGCAACCACCTGCCGCACCTGCTGCCCGTCGATCAGACCTTGCACTGGGCCAACCCGCCCGGCGGGGTCGACGGCCGCGACATGCGGCCGACGTTCACCTCTACGCCGGGTCGCTACACCGGTCCGGTGCCGATCGTGACCCACCTGCACGGCGCGGCCGGGGTCGGCGACGAGAGCGACGGCTATGCCGAGGCCTGGTTCCTGCCCGCCGCCAGCAACATCCCCGGCGGCTACGCCACCGAGGGCACCTGGCTTCGCCGGCAAGGCGAAGTCCAAGTTCGGCGTCACCTGGGGCAAGGGGTTCGCGGTCTTCAACTACCCCAACGACCAGCGCGAGTCGACGCTGTGGTACCACGACCACGCGCTCGGCATGACCCGGCTGAACGTCTACGCCGGCCCGGCCGGGTTCTACCTGGTCCGCGGCGGCCCCGAGGGCGACAAGGCGGTGCTGGACAGCCGCACTGGCACCACCGCGGTGCTGCCCAGCCCGGCCCCCAACGAGCGCGACATGTTCCCGCCCAACAAGACCTACTACGAGATCCCGATCGCGGTCCAGGACCGCTCCTTCAACACCAACGGGTCGCTGTTCTACCCGGATTCGCGGGTGTTCTTCGACGGCTACGCCGGCCCCTACATCCCCTTCACCGATGTGTCGCCGATCTGGAACCCGGAGTTCTTCGGCAACATGATCATGGTCAACGGCAACACCTGGCCCTACCAGCAGGTCGAAAAGCGCCGCTACCGGCTGCGGTTCCTCAACGGCTGCCAGTCGCGGTTCCTGATCCTGGACTTCGTCAACCTGACCGCCACCAACGGCAACCGGCTGCTGCTGGGCCTGGCCGAGCGGGCCGACCTGATCGTGGACTTCACCAACGTGCCGGTGGGCAACCACATCCTGGGCAACGTGGGACCGGACGAGCCGTTCGGCGGCGGCACCCCAGGCGTGGACTTCGAGCCGGCCGACCCGGCCAGCACCGGCCAGGTCATGCAGTTCCGGGTCGTGCCGGCGGTGGCGGCCGACCCGACCACCCCGCCCCAGTTCCTGGTCCTGCCGGCCTTGACCCGGCTCACCGGTGGTACGGCCCGACGGCTTGCCCTGCTGGAGAAGGCGTCGACGGCCACCGACGGGCCGGCCGAGGCACAGCTGGGCGTTGTCAACGATGACGGGACCCTGCGCCCCAAGGAGTGGGCGGCTCCCATCACCGAGAACCCCAAGGTCGGTGACACCGAGGTGTGGGAGTACTACAACGCCACCGCCGACGCCCACCCGATGCACATCCATGAGGTCGCCTTCCAGGTCGTCAACCGGCAAGCCCTCGCGCTGGACGAGAACGGCGAGGTCGTCCAGCCGGTCCAGCTCACTGGCAGCCCCACCCCACCCGAGTCCTGGGAGAACGGGTGGAAGGACACCGTGATCGCCTACCCAGGCCAGGTGACCCGGCTGCGGCTGAAGTTCGTCAACCCCGGCCAGTTCGTCTGGCACTGCCACATCGTCGAGCACGAGGACAACGAAATGATGCGGCCCTACCGGATCGGACCGGTCCAGCCCGGCCAGCCGTAGCCGCCGGAGCAAAGCCCGTAGTCGAGAACAGCGGGCGGTGGGTCGCTTTCCATGCCGCGTGGAGTCAACGCTGCGGCGCGGGCCGCCGGCATGCCGACCGCTCGGTAGACGGCCCGCAGCAGCTCCTTGCCCTGCCAGGCCGCGGCCACCTCACCGCTGGGATCACCAGCCGCCAGGCCAGCTCGCAGCCGCGCCCGTCCCCGCCCAGTGAGCTGCTCTGCGGCCGTCAGCAGCAGCTTGCGGATGCGGTACAGCGGATCACGCTTGCGGCCCCGATGCCCCAGGGTGGCCTGCTGGGTCCGCCGGGCGGCCTGCTGCCTACAGGAACGGCTTGTCCGGTGGACGGCTCCTGGGCGGATGCGACCGCGGTGCTCGGCCGCTGGCGTCAGAGAGCGAGCATCAGCGCAGAGTCATGATGGTGATCGCTTCGGGCCCCGCGCCACGACCGGCTCACGGCGCCGTTCCCGGGTCGAGGTGGAGCCGGCCGTCCGAGCGCTGCTCGAGCGTCCGCGCGAGCTCCTGGCGGCTGGTGAAGCCGAGCAGGACCTGCGCTTCGACGGCGAACTGTCCAGTCGGGTCGCTGGTCGAGTGGAGCCGGTAGGTCACGCAGCCGCCCGGGAAGCGGTCGTACCAGGTGGCCGCGTACCCGCCGCCGCCGAGCTGGTCCACGGTCTCGTAGCGGCGCACCTCCTGGACCTGCGACGGGGTCTCCACCGCCGCGCCGGTGTCGCACGCGGCGGTCAGCCGCAGCACAACCGCGCCCGTGCCGGCCCGGTCGTGGTCGAGGGTGACCTTGGAGCGGCCATCGTTGACGTTCACCTCGGCGACCGACCAGCCGGGAAGCGGGCTGCGCAGGCACGGCAGCTCGCTGGCCGACGGCACCGACTGGGCCATGAGCAGCAGCGGCTCGACCTGGCCGTCGCAGTCGAGGCGGTCGACGTCGAGCGGCGTGCTGACGGCCACCTTGTTGTTGAAAATCGAGTCGCTGGTCATTGCCACGACGAGCGCTAACAGCAGCGCCACGAGCGCCAGCAGGCCGACGCGGCGGAGGCTCCAGCGCTGGATGGAGATCGGCTGGGGCGCCGCGGGCAGCAGGCGGACGAACTCGGCGTGCAGGTCGCGGCCCTGGGCGCGGATCATGCGGCGCAGCTGGGACGGCAGCGCCAGCCCGCGGGCGGCGGCGAACGCCTCGGTGATCTCCTCGACGCTGAACTGGCGCAGCGCCCGCTGGTAGACCAGCTGCGGGCTGGAGCGCAGGGCCAGGCACAGCATCATGTTGGCCAGGTCGACCGCCTGCCGCCAGGGGCTTGGGCGGGTCTCGATAAAGGCCGGGTCGATCAGCAGGAGATGGCCGTCGCGGACCAGTAGGTTGGCCGGCTTGACGTCGCGGTGGGCCAGGCCCGCGTCCCACAGCCGGCGGATGATCGCAAGGCCGTCGTCGATGATCGCCTCGTCGACCTCGGCCTCGCCGAGCTCGACGGCGCCGTCGAAGAACTCGGTGACCAGCATGTACTCCCAGTCGGGAGTGAGCTCGACGAAGCCGAACGGCTCCGCGCTCGGGAGGCCGGCGTCGTGGCACAGCCGCAGCGCGTAGTCCTCCTGCTGCACCAGCCGCCGCACGGTGTTGAACGGCTTCTCGTCCTCCAGCCGGCCGTACAGCAGCTCGCGGCCGAGCTTGTACCAGCGGTCGGCGCGCATGTGGCTGCGCGCGTACAGCTTGGCGAACAGCTGCCTGGGCTCCTGGCCGTCGGCGCCCTCGACGGTGATCAGCAGCGGCGTCGAGCCGGCCGAGCCCGCCAGGCCGAACGGCTTGACCGAGGCGACCACCAGCCCGAGCTGCTCGGACAGCCCCCGCCGGATGGCCGCGCCGCGCGCTCCCCCGACGTCCAGGTGCGCGCTGCGGCCGCG
>WNFU01008194.1_pt1 | contig 13975 bp, 11 predicted proteins | sample 5400121 | NCBI WGS metagenome assembly WNFU01 (sample SAMN13153360, study PRJNA577476) | soil metagenome | isolation source: 100 cm soil or saprolite under grassland replicate 1 | place: USA:California | collected 2016-06-15
TGCTCACCCTGACGATCGCCACCGGCGTCCTCGGCGTGGCGATGTCGCTCTACGGCAGCGCCGACCAGCCGTGGAACCGCGTCTGGCGGGCGACCGACGGCTTCCACGTCAGCTTCAACGTCTACCACCCGCCGGACGAGCCGGGCGACCGGGCCCTGGTGGAGCGGCTGCGCCGGCGTGCCGGCCAGCTCACCCGGGCGCCGGAGGTGGTCGGGGTCGGCGGGCCGTGGACCCACCTGTACGGCAGGATCCAGATCGCCGGCGGCGACGAGGACCTCACCGCCGAGCTCCGCGACCCCGGCCCCTACCAGGTGGACCAGCCGCTGGTGACCGCCGGGCAGTGGCTCGGCCAGGGCGACGGGGTGGTGCTGGAGAGCGGGCTGGCCGCGACCCTCGACGCCGCCCCCGGCGACACCGTCACCCTCCAGGGACGCCCGTTCCCGGTGCGGGGCGTGGCGATGACCGTCAGCCGTGGCCGGTTCCCGCTCAGCCGTCCCGCCCAGGTGTGGGTCACGCCCCAGACCGGGCGGCGGCTGCGGCAGCTCGGGATGACCCCCGAAGGGTTCGAGCTCCAGGTCCGGCTCGCCGACCCCGCCGACGCCGCCGCCTTCGCCGACGCCCACCGCTCGCTGGAGGTGTCGGAGGGCTCCTCGTCGCTGATCGCCTTCCTGGAGACCTGGCAGCACCGGCGGGCGGAGTCGCACTCCGACATCGACATCCTCGCCGGGACCCTATTCGCGGTGGGGACGCTGATCGCGATCCTCACCATCGCCACCGCGGCGGTGCTGATCGCCGGCCGGATGGCCGCGCAGATCCGCCAGGTCGGCACGCTCAAGGCGGTCGGCGTCACCCCGCGGCAGGTGGTGCTGGTGCTGCTGGTGGAGCACCTGGCGATCGCCGCCGCCGCCACCGCCATCGGGCTGGGCATCGGCCGCCTGCTCGCGCCGCGCATCGCGGCGACGTCGGTGACCCTGCTCGGCAGGCCGGAGCCGCCGCCGCTCACCTGGACCCGGGTGGCGATCGTCGCCGCGGTCGCCTTCGCCGTGGTCCTCCTCGGGACCGTCCGGCCGGCGCTGCGCGGCATCCGGCAGAGCACCCTGCGGTCGCTGGTGTCCGGCGCGCGGCCGCCGCGGCGGCCCGGCCGGCTGGCGCGGCTGGTCGCGAACCTGGGCGTGCCGCTGCCCGGCGTGCTCGGGCTGCGGTCGGCGTGGCGGCGGCCCGGCCGCCTGCTCACCAACGCGGCCGGGTTGACGCTCGGCGTGGCGATGATCGTGGTCGCCCTCGCCCTGCGCGACAGCCTCGAGCTGCTGGCCCACACCCCACCAGAACCAGGCCACGCCGCCAGCGACGCCGCCGTGACCGTCCTCTACGACCAGATCCGCGCGATCATCCTCGGCACCGCCGGCCTGCTGCTGCTGCTCGGCACCATCAACGCGGTGATCGTGGCGACCTTCGCGGCGCGGGACGCGGCCCGCAACCACGCGGTGCTGCGGGCGCTCGGCGCCACCCCACGCCAGACCGTGACCGCGCTGATCGTCTCGCAGCTCGGCGCCTGCGCGATCGCCGTGGTCGCCGGGATCCCGCTCGGCCTTGGCCTGTGGAGCCTGATGGACGGCGGCGACCTACCGCCGGTGCGCCTGCCGGCGGCGCTGCTGCTGCTGGCGGTGGCCGTGCCGGTCGCCTTCGCCGGCATCGTGGGCGTCCCCGCGCGGCTGCTGGCGCGCCAGCCGGTCGCGCCGCTGCTGGCCTACGAGTGAGCCAGCAGGCGGCGGGAACACCACCACCTGCGCCGGCGTTGCAGCGGTCGATGGCAAGGTGTGTCACGTGCGGGAGCGAGCTGCATCCCGAACGAGCAGCAAAGTACGACCACTGCACCAGGCCCGAGTGCCGCAGGCAGAACGCCAAGGCTCTGCGCCTCCAGGCGGTCGGCGTGAACAAGGCCGCGGACCAGTACAAGGTGGTTGACGAGGAAGCGCCGGCGCCGGCGCCGGACCGGGCTGCCCAGGAGCGGGGCCGGGTCGCCTTCGGGGGACGCCCAGCAGCGCCTCGCGGTCATCTGGAACACGGACGGCATGCGCCCCGACCAGATCGCCAGCCGGCTCGGCCTGGGCACGCAGGTCGTGATCCAGATGCTGCTCGCCGCCAAGCGCTGAGCAAGCAGGCTTGACCCTCCCTGCCGTCCATGCGATAGTGACGATACGGATCGGTTTCGTATCGTATTTGCATCGTGGTGGAGGCGAGATGACGACGGCCGGCAACCCCGTCGCCGCAAGGCCGCCAGGTCGGCCGCGCAGCGCCCAGGTCCACCAGGCGATCCTCGACGCGGCGGTGGCGCTGTTCATCCAGGACGGGTTCGAGGGGATGAGCGTGGAGGCGGTGGCCGCCAGGGCCGGCGTCGGCAAGGCCGCCATCTACCGCCGCTGGCCGGCGAAGGAAGCGCTGGTGATCGACGCGATCGCGCAGCTGATCGCGGAGGCGCCGAGCCCCGACAGCGGCAGCGTCCGCGACGACCTGGCGGCGTTGGCGCGCGAGCTGCACGGGCTGATGAGCTCCAGCCTGACCGGCGGGGTGTTCCCCCGGATGGCGGCAGAGGTGGCCAGGCGCTCACCGCTCGGCCGCCTCTACGGGCAGCGGGTGATCGGACCGCGCCGCGCCGCCATCGAGGCGGCGCTGCGTCGGGGGGTCGACCGCGGCGAGCTGCCGCAGGACACCGACCTGGAGCTGGCGATCGACCTGCTGGTCGGGGGGCTGCTGCTGCGCAAGCTCACCGGTCGCCTGCCACGCTCCGACGCCACCCTGCCGGGACGCGTCGTGGACATGCTGCTGGCGGGGCTGGCGCGATGACCGTCGCGGTGATCGGCGCGGGCTCCTCCGGGCTGGCGGTCCTGGCGGCCCTTCGCCGGCACGGCATGGCCGTGGACGGCTTCGAGCGCGGGTCGGAGGTCGGAGGGCTCTGGCGCTACGACAACGACAACGGCCTCTCGTCCGCCTACGCCTCGCTGCGCACCAACGTCTCGCGGGCGCGGATGCAGTACCCTAGCTTCCCGATGCCCAGCTCCTACGGCGACTTCCCGCACCACCGCGACATGGCCGCCTACCTGGCGGCCTACGCGGACGCCTCCGGCCTGCGCGAGCGCATCCGGTTCGGGGTCACGGTGGAGCGGGTGGAACCCGACCCGGACGGCGGCTGGCGCGTCGCCCTCCACGACGGCTCGGTGCGCCGCTACCGGGCGGTGGTCGTGGCGGTCGGCCTGTTCTGGTCCCCGAAGCTCCCGGAGGAGACGGCCGGCTTCACCGGGCAGGTGTGCCACTCGCACCACTACCGCACCCCGGCGCCCTTCGCCGGGCGACGCGTGCTGGTGGTGGGCGGCGGGCAGTCGGCCGCCGAGATCGCCGTGGAGGTCGCCGGGGTGGCGGCACGGACGTGCCTGTCCATCCGCAGCGGCGCCCACGTGGTCCCGCGCTGGATCGGCGGCCGCCCCTACGATCTGGCCGACGTCGAGCCGCTGAACCGGATGCCGTGGCGGCTGCTGAACCGCATCTATGCCCGCAGGGTGGCGCGCCAGTTCGGGCCGCCGCCGGCCGGCTGGCAGGCCGCCGCAGGTCGCCTGCTGGAAGGCGTCCCGATCATCTCGACCGATCTGCTGCCCGCCGTGCGCAGGGGCGAGATCGCCCTCAAGCCGGCGATCGAGCGCCTGGCGGGCGACCGGGTGCGCTTCGTCGACGGCACCGAGGAGCCGGTCGACCAGATCGTCTACGCCACCGGGTACCGGATCAGCCTCCCGTTCCTGGCGCCCTCCCTGGTGGCGCCGGCGGGCCGCGAGCTCCCCCTGTACCGGCGGATGGTCGCCCCCGGGCTCGGCGGGCTGCTGTTCGCCGGCTTCGTCGACGCGCCCGGCGGGCTGCTGCCGGTGGTGGAGACGCAGGCCGAGTGGATCGCCGCGCTGCTCGGCGGGCGCCTCCGCCTGCCCGCGCCGGAGCGGATGTGGCGGGCGATCGACCGGGGCGAGCGGCGCAGCCGCGAACGCTTCCCGCGGGAGCGCCCGCACAGCGTCCGCTGCGACCCGCACGCCTACCGGCGGGTGCTGCGGTCCGACCTGCGCCGGGCGCGGTGGCGGCCGCACCGCCCGCCCGCCCACAGCCACCCGCGCCAGCCGGTCCGGGCCGGCTGAGACCACCCCCGGGGCTTGACATTCCACTGTGTCATGTCACAATGCGCGGTGACGACCTCCCACATTAGAAGGTACCGCATGTTCGACGCACGCAGGCTCGCCGCCATCCCCGCCGGACGCAGGACCAAGTGGGTGGTCCTGCTCGCCTGGGTCGCGATCGCCTCGGTGGCGTTCCCGCTCGGCGGCCGGCTCACCTCCGTTCAGCGCAACGACGCCGCCAGCTACCTGCCCCGCGACGCCGAGTCGACCAGGGTCAACCGGCAGCTCGGCGGCTTCCCCGACAGCGGGAGCCTGACCGCGGTGGTCGTCTACCGGCGCGATACCGGCCTGACCGCCGCCGACCGCGGCAGGGCGGCCGCCGACCGCGACCTGCTGGCCCGCCGCTACCCGGCCGGCCAGCCGGCGCCGGCGCCGGTGCGCTCGCCGGACGGCAAGGCGCTGGTCACCAGCATCCCGCTGCCCGCCAGCGACGCCAGCGACGCCGAGACCAGGAAGCTGCTCGCCTACGTCGACGACGTGCGCCGCACGGTCGGAGGCGGCCAGGGCGGGCTGCAGGTCGCGGTCACCGGCCCGGCCGGCTACACCGCCGACCTGTCGGAGGTCGTCCAGGACATCGACACCAGGCTGCTGCTGGCCACCGCGCTGGTGGTGGCGCTGCTGCTGATCCTCACCTACCGCAGCCCGCTGCTGTGGCTGGTCCCCCTGACGGTCGTCGGCGTCGCCAGCCAGGTCGCCATGGCGGCCGTGTACGGGCTGGCCGAGGCCGGGCTGGTGGTCAACAGCGTCAGCCAGGGCATCCTGACGGTGCTGGTGTTCGGGGCCGGCACCGACTATGCCCTGCTGCTGGTCGCGCGCTACCGCGAGGAGCTGCGCCGCCACGCCGACAAGCACGACGCGATGGCCGAGGCGCTGCGCAGCGCCGGGCCGGCGATCGTCGCCTCCGGCACCACCGTGACGCTCGGGCTGCTGTGCCTGCTGGCCGCGCAACTCAATTCCTTCCGCGGGCTCGGCCCGGTCGGCGCCGCCGGCATCGTCTGCGCCCTGGCCGCGATGCTGACGCTGCTGCCGGCGCTGCTGGTGATCCTCGGCCGGCGGGTGTTCTGGCCGTTCGTGCCCCGGGTCGGCGCCGCCCACACCGAGGAGGCGGGCGTCTGGGGCCGGGTCGGCCGCACCATCCGCCGCCGGCCCCGCCCGGTCTGGGCGCTCACCACGCTCGCCCTTGCCGTCATGGCCCTCGGCCTGGCCGGCGCCGAGGTCGGCCTCGGCCAGGACCAGCAGTTCCGCACCACCCCCGACGCGGTGGTCGGGCAGCGGCTGCTGCGGGCCAGCTTCCCGCCTGGCGCCGCCGACCCCACCATCGTCACCGCCAGGGCCGGGTCCGCCGCGGCGGTGCTGGACGCCGTCCAGACCACCGAGGGCGTCGCCGAGGCGCGACCGGCCGGGCAGGCCGGCGGCCTGACCCGGATCGCCGCCACCCTGCCCGCCGAGCCCGGGGAGGCGGCCAGCCGCGACACCGTCGACCGGCTGCGCGAGCGTGTCCACGCCGTGCCGGGCGCCGGCGCTCTGGTCGGCGGGGCGGCCGCGATCGACCTGGACGTCGCCCGGACCTCATCGCGCGACCAGGTGGTGGTCATCCCGCTGGTGCTGGCGGTCGTGCTGGTGATCCTGGCGCTGCTGCTGCGGGCGCTGAGCGCGCCGCTGCTGCTGGTCGCCACGGTGATCGTGTCGTTCGCCGCCGCGCTCGGCGCCGGCGCGGCGGTGTTCGAGCGGCTGTTCGGCTTCCCCGCCATGGACGTGTCGGTGCCGCTGTACAGCTTCGTGTTCCTGGTCGCCCTCGGCATCGACTACAACATCTTCCTGATGACCCGGGTCCGCGAGGAGTCGCAGCGGGCCGGCACCCGCGCCGGCACCCTGCGCGGCCTCGCCGTCACCGGCGGAGTGATCACCTCGGCCGGGATCGTGCTCGCCGCCACCTTCGCGGTCCTCGGCGTCCTGCCGCTGGTGCTGCTCACCCAGATCGGCTTCGTGGTGGCCTTCGGGGTGCTGCTTGACACGCTGATCGTCCGCTCGGTCCTGGTTCCCGCGCTCGCGTTCGACCTGGACCGGCGCATCTGGTGGCCGAGCCGGCTCGCCACCCCCCGCCCGCCAGAGCCGCCCGCGCCGGACCGTCGTGCGTCCGTGCCTCACTCCGGCGGGTCTGCAGGCGTGGCCGAGCGCCAGGGGGCCCGCCACTCGGGGGCCTCCCAACCCTCCATCACGTAGATCCGCTCGCGCGCCACCTTGTGGTCGCGGAACTCCAGCAGTTGCACCCCGTACTGCGGGGGACCGCCGTTGTAGCTGACCGAGAGCTCGACGACGACCAGGTCCTCACGTGCCGTGATCCGTCGGATCCGGTAGCCCACCTCGGCCGGATACCGTCGGCGCCACTCCGTGAAGTTGGCGACGCCCTCGAATCGCTCACCCGACTGCGGGAACTCCAGCACCGCGTCGTCGTGGTAGAGCTCATCCGCGCGGTCCACGTCCGCGCCTGGATGCTCGAAGTACCGCCGCAGCTGGTCGAGCAGAACTGCGTGATCGGGCATCGCACCTCCCGGGCTCTCCCGCGACGGTATGCCCGGGGTGCCCGGCCGTCCAGGGCGGCTGCCTCGCCGATCCCTTCGGCCACCACTCGAGAGGTCGGCAGGCCGCTGGCGGACGCCGTCGGGTAGCGCCACCTACCGCGCCAGCGGCACGCCCAACCGTTGTTCCCAGCCGGCGCGGAGCTGCTCGGCGACGCCTGCCGGCTGGCAGGCGACCGTCCGCAGCCGGGAGCGGTCGAGGTCGGCGGGCGGTGGCCCGGCCGCCAGCAGCGCCTCGGCCTGGGCGGGGTCCAGCACGGCGACCGTGACCCGCTCGTCGGCCACCCGCTTCCAGAAGCGGGCCGGCTGGAACTCCCTGGCCAGGACCACCCCGGCGCCGGTCCCGAAGGGCGCCAGCAGCCCGGCCGCGACCCCCGCCGGCCGCAGCAGCCCCAGCCCGCACAGCAGCCGGTCGCGGTCGCCGAGGCCGGTCCGCGCCACCAGCCGGGCGGCCTCGGCGAGCAACCCGGCCATGGTCATCCCCTCGCCCGCCGCCTCCCCGACGCCGCCGGCGGGCGCCGGCGGCGAGCCGGCCGCGACCGTGAAGGCCTCGGCGGGCGGGTCGCCGGGGTCGGCGAGGAAGTGGTCGGGCATGCTCGGCACCACCCTGGCGAAGCGCAGCGCCGCGCCGAGGTCGTGCTCGCTGCGCCCCAGCAGGTCGGCGGTGAGCGCCACCAGCCCGGCGCCGGGGTGGTCGCGGCCGACCTCGGCCACCCACTCCTCGCGCACGAACGCCGCGGCGACGCCGCCGACGGCGGCCGCCCTGGCCGCCGGCGTGGCGTCCGGGCCGGCCACGACCACCCCGGCGCCTGCCCGCCAGCAGGCCGCCAGCACCACCGCCGCCTGCCAGTGGTCGACCAGCACGGCAGCGACCCGGTCGCCGTGCTCCACCCCGAGCTCCTCGACCAGCAGGTTGGCGACCTTGCCGACCCAGTTGTCGAAGGTCTTGAACGACAGCTCGACACGCTCGCCGCGCCCGTCGTCGTACCAGGTCAGGAAGGGCTTGTCGCCGTAGCGTCCGGCCTGGCGCTCGGCCAGGCCGCTGAAGCTCTGAAACCGTGCGCCGCCGTCCTCCACGGCGGCGCATGCTAGGCTGGCTGGCATCCCGAGGCAACATCCATTTCCCGCTGACCAGGAGCTTGCACGCTCGTGAGCGACCGCGGCACCAGGACGTTGTCCGGCTCCGACGACCGCTGGCGGAACCTGGAGGAGCTCGGCCGCGCCGCCGGCGGTCGCCAGCCGCGGGGCCCCAAGGGGCCGCGGAGCTCGCGCCGGCGCCGCGTGCTGGTTCGGACGCTGGCGATCGGGCTCGCGGTGGTGGCCGTGCTCGGCACGGTCGGCGCGTTCCTCGGCTACCGCTACGCCGACAAGCTGGTCGGCAAGGGCCAGCGGCGGGTGGCCAACCTGAGCCCGATCGGCTCCGGCCAGCCGATGAACATCCTGCTGGTCGGATCGGACTCCCGCGACGGGCTGAGCAGGCAGCAGCTCGGCAGGATCCAGACCAGCAAGGTCGACGGCCGCCGCACCGACACGATCATCATCCTCCACGTCAGCCCAAGGCAGCAGAAGGCCGTGATGGTCTCGATCCCGCGGGACCTGCGCGCCACCATCGACGGCCGCACCAACAGGATCAACGCCGCGTTCTCGCTGGGCGGCCCGGACCTGCTGGTCAAGACCGTCGAGCAGACCACCGGGCTGCCGATCAACCACTACGCCGAGATCGACTTCGCCGGCTTCCTCAAGGTCGTCGACGAGCTCGGCGGGGTCCAGCTGTGCAACCGCACCGGCCACCGGCTGGACGACAACTTCGCCAACCTCCACATGCCGCCCGGCTGCCAGCAGATGAACGGCGTCAAGGCGCTGGCGTTCGTGCGGGCCAGGCACATCGACTCCGACTTCGGCCGCATCGGCCGCCAGCAGGAGTTCATCCGCGCGGTCATGGACAAGGTCTCCAGCACCGGCAACCTCATCAACCTGCCGAAGCTGATCGGGATCGCCAACATCGCCGCCGACCACGTCAGCACCGACAACACCTTGCAGACCGGCGAGGTGATCGGGCTGGCCCGCCGCTTCGGCAAGCTCGACCAGAAGTCGGTCGACATGCGCACCTACCCCAGCGTCGCCGCACCGCCGGCATGCGCGGGCTGCGCGGCCTTCGTGGAGCCGCTGCCGGAGGCCGCCATCCTGATGAAGGCGCTCGCCGGCGACGCCGCCACCCTCCCTCCGGTCGGCCTGCCGGGCGACAAGGGCGTGAGCCTGCGCGACGTGCGGGTGGCGGTGCTGAACGGCGGCGGCGTGCAGGGCGCGGCGGCCAAGGCCGCCGCCGGCCTGCAACGCCAGGGGGTCCAGGTGGTCCAGACGGGCAACGCGCCGGGGAAGACCGGGACCGCCTCGACCCTGGCCTACCCGCCCGACCTGCAGCAGGAGGCCAAGCTGCTCGGCTACCTGCTCGGCGACCAGGTCAAGCTGGTCAAGGCCCGCTCCGGGCAGGCGGCGAGCGGCGTGCTGGTCCTGACGGTCGGCAGCTCGTTCCGGTCCGGAGGTTGATCTCGTGCGGGTGCTGGTCGCCGGCGCCGGCGGGCAGGTTGGCACCGAGCTGGTGGCCGCCTTCGCCGACGCCAAGGAGCTGATCGCCCTCGGGCGCGCCGAGCTGGACGTCACCAGCTGGCCGGCGGTGGCCGCCACGGTTGCCGAGGTCGAGCCGGACCTGGTCCTCAACGCCGCCGCCTGGACCGACGTCGACGGCTGTGAGGCCGACCCGGACCGCGCCTTCCTGGCGAACTGCCTTGGCGCGCGGCACCTGGCGCTGGCCTGCCGCGAGGTCGACGCCGAGCTGGTCCACCTCTCCACCGACTACGTCTTCGACGGCAGGTCCGGGCTGGCCGAGCGGCCGGACGGTTACGGCGAGTACGACACGACCGCGCCGGCCAGCGTCTACGGCCGCTCCAAGCTGGCCGGCGAGCGGGCCGTCCGCGACGTCTGGGACCGCTGCTACGTGGTCCGCACCGCCTGGGTCTACGGCGCCGTCGGGCGCAACTTCGTCAAGACGATCCTGCGCCTGGCCGCGGAACGGGACACCCTGCGGGTGGTCGACGACCAGGTGGGCAGCCCGACCTGGGCGGCCGACCTGGCCGCCGGCGTGCGGGCCCTGGTCCGCACCGGCCAGCACGGCACCTACCATCTGAGCAACGGCGGCGCCTGCTCCTGGTACCGGTTCGCCAGGGCCATCCTGGAGGGCACCGGCCAGGACCCCGACCGGGTCAGGCCGAGCACCACCGCGGAGTTCCCGCGGCCGGCCCCCCGGCCGGCCTTCTCGGTGCTCGACAACCGGCTGGCCCGCCTGGCCGGCGTGCCGCCGCTGCGCCCGTGGGGCGACGCCCTGGCCGGCTTCCTCACCGCCACCGCTCAGTACAGCCCGCCGCCTGCGCCACCGCCGCCGCCGCCGTTGTAGAAGAACACGAAGTAGACGATCAGGTAGACGACCACGCCAGCGGCCGCGTAGATCGCCAGCCACTTCCTCCAGTTCCGGCCGTACCCGTTGCTCCTGCCAGCCATGATGTGCCTCCGATAGCTCTCCTGAGCGGTATTGCGCTCTGCAGGTAGTACGGGAACCCCGGGCCGAGGGATTGCCGACGGTGGCGGCGGCGGGCCAGCTAGGCCGGAAGGGGCCCGCCGGCGACGGCGACGAGGATGCCGACCACCGCGGCGGCCAGCAGGGTCGGCACCACCCCGCGCCGCAGGGCCAGCGGCACGGCGGCGCCGGCCAGGACCGCGTACTGCCAGGGCTGGTCCAGCGCGGCCGCCAGCGGCACGGCGGACCCGAGGATCGCGCCGATCGCGGCGGGGCCGCTGCCGTCCAGGAACGCGCGCACCCGCCGGTCGGCGCGGAGCCGGTCGAACTGGCCGCCGCCGAGCAGGATGAACGCGAACGAGGGCGCGAAGGCGACCGCGGCGGCCAGCAGGCCGCCGCCGAGGCCGGCGGCGGCGTAGCCGACGACGGCCACGGTCTGCGTCACCGGACCGGGGGTGACCTGGCCGAGCGCGACCGCGTTGAGGAACTGCCCGCCGCTCATCCAGTGGTAGTGGCCGACGGCGTCGGCCTGCATCAGCGGGATGATCACGAAGCCGCCGCCGTAGGAGAGCGCGCCGACCTTGAACGCCACCCAGACCAGCGACAGCAGCACCCCTCCGGCGATGCCGGCGCCGGCGGCCGCCAGCGGCGGCAACGGCAGCAGCGTCCGGGCGCTGGTGCCGCCGCGACCGGCGAGCTGGGCGGCCAGCTCGATCGCGCCGCAGGCCAGCAGGACGACCACCAGCCACGGGCCGACGGTGGCGGCCGCAGCCGCCCCTGCGGCCAGGTAGAGCAGCCAGCGGACCCGGCCGCTGCGCCGCGCGCTCGCCCAGCTGGCGGGGACCAGACTCCAGCCCGCCTGGACGGCCACCGCCGCGACCGCGGCGCCGGCGCCGGCGCCGGCGCCCCGCACCCACCGGGGCGGCGATCCGGCGAGGAACAGCGCGGCCAGCGCGAGGATCAGGACCAGCCCGGGCGCGATGAACGCGACGCCGCCGACCAGCGCGCCGGGGCGGCCCCTGACCCGCCAGGCGCAGTAGATCGCCAGCTGCGTCGACGCCGGCCCAGGCAGCAGGTTGCAGACGGCCACGGCGTCCTCGAACTCGCGGGCGTCCAGCCACCGCCGGCGCTCGACGCACAGCTCCCGCAGCAGCGCGATGTGGGTCGGTGGACCGCCGAAGCCGATGCAGCCGATCCGTCCCCACGCCCGCAGCACCGCCAGCAGGCCCGGCCGCAGCGGCGTGGTGGTGTCTGAGCGAGCCATCGACGCGATCCTGCCGGGGACCGCCGCCCGCTGTCGAGGCGGGTTGCGCCTACCGCCGGGGCGGGTGGCTGCGGTACCACGCGGCGGTGCGGCCGACGGCCTCCTCGAGCGGGGTGGCCAGGTCGCCGAAGGCACGGGCGAACCTGCCGTGGTCGACCACGAACGGCTCCTCGAACTCGTAGAGCATCTCGCGCAGCTCGCGCAGGTCGCGGTTGACCACGCCGAGGGCGCGGAACAGCGGCCGCGGCAGCGACTGCACGCGGGCCCGCTGGCCGGCCTCGGCGGCCAGCAGCTCCAGCAGCCTGCGGGTGCTCACCGTCGGCGGGCTGGGCAGGTGCCATGCCTGGCCGAGCGCCTCCTCGCGCTCGCCGAGCACCACCAGCGCCCGGCCGATGTCGGGCACGTAGCTGTAGGTGTGGGGCAGGTCGGGGTCGCCGATGACCTGCACGCGCCTGCCGGCCAGCGCCGGCCGGACCACGCGCTCGCCCATCGCCGAGGCGACCACGCCCGGCCCGAAGAAGTCGGACGCCCGCCCGATGGCCACCCGCACCCGGCCGTCGCGGTGCGCGGCCAGCAGGTCCTCGGCCATGCGCGCGCGGGTGACGCCCTTGCGGCCGGTGGCCGCGGCGGGCAGGTCCTCGGTCAGCGGCCTGCCGCCGGTCGGGCCGTACAGGTAGAGGTTCTCCATCGCCACCAGCCGCGCCCCGGCGGCGGCCGCCCCTTCCAGCACGCCGGCCTGCAGCGGGGGGAACAGCTCCGGCCAGCGATGGTAGGGCGGGTTCAGGCAGTCGTACACGACCGACGCGCCGGCGCTGACCTCGCGGGCGAACGCCGGGTCGCTGGCGTCGCCGCCGCGGGTCTCCACCCCGGCGGGCAGCTCGGCCCGCCCGCTGCGGTTGACCACGATGACGCGCCGGCCGCGCGCGGCCAGCTCGGTGGCCACCGCCAGACCGACCGGTCCGGCGCCGAAGACGACGTGGCGCGCTCCAGGATCTCCCTGCATCTCCCGCTCCATTCTCTACACGGTGTACAGTTTCTACACAGTGTATAGTAGCTGAACGGCGTAGAGTGTCAACTGTGGGAGCACCGGTGCAGCGAAGGCGGGAACGCATCAGGGCGGCCACCGCCCAGGAGATCAAGGCGATCGCCCGCAGGCACATGGCCGACCACGGGGCGGCCGAGCTGTCGCTGCGCGCGATCGCCCGCGACATGGGGATGACCGCCGGCGCCCTCTACAGCTACTACGACGCCCGCGACGACCTGATCACCGCGCTGATCGCCGACGGCTACGGCTCGCTCGCCGAGGCGCTGGAGGGCGCCCGCGACAGCCGGCCCGCAGACGACCACGCCGGCCGGCTGCTGGCCGCCGGCCACGCCTACCGGAGCTGGGCGATCGCCCACCCCCAGGAGTTCCAGCTCATCTTCGGCGACCCGATCCGCGGCTACCGGGCGCCGGAGGGCGGGCCGACCGAGGCCGCGGCGCGCCGCGCCGGCGCGGTGCTGGTGGAGCTGGTGGCCGCCGCCTGGCCGAGGATCCGGGCCGCCGTGCCCGCCGGCGACCACCACTGGTCCGACTTCGACGCGGGGTACAGCGCCTGGGTCCGCGAGGCGTTCCCCGGGCTGCCTCCGGCCGCCGTGGCGCTCCACCTCCGCGTCTGGGGCCGCGTCCACGGCCTGGTCGCCCTGGAGGTCTACGGCCACCTGCGCCCGCTGCTGGCCGACGCCGCCAAGCTCTACCGCGCCGAGCTGCTCGACCTGGTCGGGTCGCTGGGCCTGGCGCCACCTGCCGGTCATGGGACCTGAGCCCGCAGGCCGCTCAAGCCGTCCAGCGGTGGTGCCGACCCTACTGGTTGGCATCAGAGGCGAGCGGATGCGGGGGGCACCAATGTCGGGAAGTCGTCGCCCTCGGACGGTGGCCGCCACGGTCGGCCTGATGCTGCTGCTCGGCGGCGTGACCGGCAGCCCCGGCCAGCCGCCGGCCAGCGCGGCGGCGGCGCCGCGTACCTACCGCTTCGACGGCGGCGGCTACGGCCACGGCATCGGCATGAGCCAGTACGGCGCCTACGGCATGGGCCTGCGCGGGGTCAGCGCCGGCCGCATCCTCGCTTTCTACTACCGCGGTGCCGCTGCCCGGCCGGCGATCCTGCCCAGGACCATCCGGGTCGGGCTGCTGCAGGCGAGCCACGACCCCAGCCGCGGCGGGCGGCTGCGCCGCGTGGTGGTGCGCGGCCGCGAGGTGGCCGGCCTCGGCGGCGCCATCACCGTCTCCGGGTGGGCGAGGACCGGCCGGGCGCACCGGCGCCGCCTCGCCGGCCAGGTCGACTGGACGATCCGGCCGCAGCTCGGCGGC
>WNFU01011903.1_pt1 | contig 13973 bp, 10 predicted proteins | sample 5400121 | NCBI WGS metagenome assembly WNFU01 (sample SAMN13153360, study PRJNA577476) | soil metagenome | isolation source: 100 cm soil or saprolite under grassland replicate 1 | place: USA:California | collected 2016-06-15
CTCCCAAACCTCCATGGTAAGGAGGGGGTCGACGGTTCGAGTCCGTCAGAGGGCTTGCACAAAAGCCCTGCAAATGGGCATTTAGTGTTGCCTGTGATGGCGGAATTTCGACGCTTCGCGGGTACGAGACGGGTACATTTTGGGACTGGCGGGCACTCGCGGGCACGCGCGACATCTCGCGACGCAGTGAGCGACGTGCTCGAGACAGTCGATCGCGACGACCGGCTCGAAAAGTTCCTGCAAGCTCCAACTTGGTGTTGCCCGTGCTGGCGCAACGCTGACCACCTCCGTTCGCTAAGAGGGAGTCGCAGGTCTACTGCGTCCGCCTTTCTACATCGCCCGCCTGTCACGCCGGAGATCGCGGGTTCGACGAGTTCAAGCCGATCCTGGCCCACATCGGCACAGCCGAGGCTCGGCAGAAAGTAACGCGGTGCATCACGTAGGTCTGCACCCGGGCCCGGAATCCGGAGGGACCCGACGGCACACGCGTTCCGCGGCCTCGAAACCGACGCGAGAGGTGTGCCAAGGTTCAAGCATGCAGGACGAAATCGTCGGACGCGGCGCCGAGCTCCAAGCCGTGCACGCCTTTCTCGACCGCGTGGCGACGGGGCCCTCTGCTCTTCTGATCGAGGGCGAGCCGGGTATTGGAAAGACGACGCTGTGGCTGCAGACGGTGCGAGCCGCAGAGTCCCGTAGCTATCGAGTGCTGCGGGCAAGGCCGGCGGAGAGCGAGCGGAGCCTCTCCTTCGCAGCGATTGCCGATCTCGTCGGCGCGGCCTTCGACGAGACGCGGGCCTCCTTGCCAGCACCGCAGGAGCGCGCCCTGGGGACAGCTCTGCTGCGCCTCGATCCGGGGGAACCGGCCGAGCCGCGCACGACGGCGACCGCGCTGGTGAGCGTCTTGACGGTGCTCGCCGAAAAGCAGCCGGTCCTCGTCGCACTCGACGACGTGCAATGGCTGGATCGCGCGTCCGAGCGCGTGCTCGAGTTCGTCTGTCGTCGGCTGGCCCCGCGGCTCGGACTGCTCGTGGCGCGCCGAAGCGAGGATGCGGACATCGCGCCGCTCGGACTCGACCGCGCTCTCGAACGGGGGGCGCTGGAGCGGCTCGTGCTCGGGCCGCTCTCGCTGGCGGCGCTGCACCACGTGATCCGGCGGGAGTTGGGCATGAGGCTCACGCGGCCCGCGCTCGTCCGGATCGAGGCGGTCTCGGACGGCAACCCGTTCTTCGCGCTCGAGATCGCGCGGGCGGGCGGGACAGCGGCGAGCGTGGCCTTGGGCGATCCGCTTCCCGTACCTCAAAGCCTGCAGGAGCTCGTCGCGGCACGCGTGGGCGGTCTCTCGAACTCCGCCCAGGCGGCGGCTCTGGCCGTGGCGGCGCTCTCGCGCCCGAGTGCCGCGAGTGTCGCCGCAGCGCTCGCGGACGACGAGGATGCGGCTGCCGCACTGGCAGAAGCCGAGGAGGCCGGCGTCCTCGTGCGGGAGTACGACCGGATTCGCTTCTCGCACCCGTTGCTCGCCGCGGCGGTCTACGGATCGGCATCAACCGCCCGTCGGCGGCAACTGCACCAGCGCCTTGCCGGCGTCGCTACCGACCGGGAAGAGCGCGCTCGTCATCTGGCTCACAGCCTCACCGACGCCGACGAGGCGGCGGCGGCGGAGATCGAAGAAGCGGCCGGCGGCGCGGCTCGCCGCGGCGCGCCTGAGGCGGCGGCTGAGCTGTACGAGGCCGCATGCCGGCTGACTCCCCAAGCATCCCAAGAGGACCTCGCGCGGCGGGTGCTCGGCTCCGCCGATGCGCTCATGATGGCGGGCGATCTCGACGGCGCGCGGTCGCACGCAATGACAGTGTTGGAGACCGCGCGTTCTGGGTCGCTCCGTGCGCGAGCACTCTTCCTGCTCGGCTGGGTCGCTTCGTACACGGAGACGATCGAAGCTCGGATCGACTACCACGACCGTGCACTAACCGAGGCGGGCGACGATCATGCGCTGAGGGCGCAGATCCTGCTCACGCTCATGGAAGAGATCATCATCAATCCGCAGCGGGCAGTTCAGCGCGCGGACGAGGCGATCGAGCTTCTCCGCGGGTGGGACGACCCCTCGTCTCTCGCCCAGGCGCTCGTGAACAAGTTCATCGCCGAGGCCGTGCTCGGTCGAGGTGCGCATGGCGAACTGCTCGAGGAGGCCCTTGCGCTCGAGGCTCGTTCGGCGGGCCCGGCGCTCATATATCCGCTCATCTGGTTCCACTGGGTCGACGATCTCGACGCGGCTCGGGAGCGCTATCGCGTGGAGGAGGGACGATTTCGCGATCGCGGCGACGCCCTAAACGGGGCCGAGGTCGCCGAGTTTCTCGCGATGGCGGAATTTCACGCCGGTCATTGGGATCGGGCCGAGCGTGCTCTCGAGCGGGCGTGCGCGACGCTCGAGCAGTTCGAGCTCCGGGGACCGATGGCCCCGTCCTTCGCGGATCGCTCGCTCATCGACGCCCACCGGGGGAGGATCGAGCGTGCGCGGACGACGTTGACCCACATCTTCGACACGATCGCGCCGTTCGACGTCTTCTGGCGCATGGTCTGTCGCTCGGCACTCGGCGTGGTCGAGTTCTGCGCCGGCCGGTACGCGGCAGCCGATCGCGCGTGGACGCAATGTGCGGAAGAGGCTGAGTTCATCGGCTGGAAGGACAATTTCGAGGACCGCAGCGGGCCAGACCACATCGAGGCGCTGCTCGTCCTCGGCGAGCGCGAGCGTGCCCAGCGCGTACTCGAGCACCTGGAGTGGCGGGGACGGATGCTGCCGCGGCCCTGGATCGACGCCACGCTCCCGCGTGCCCGCGCGCTGATCCTCGCCGCGGAGGGAGACGTCGCGGCCGCGCTGGCGGAGCTCGAGGTGGCGCCGGCCGTTCCGACGCTGCCGTTCGAGCGCGCCCGCACGCTGCTCGTGAAGGGTCAGATCGAGCGCCGCGCGAATCGCAAGCGCGCGGCGAAGCAGTCGCTCGATGAGGCGCTGGCGACCTTCGAGCGCCTCGGATCGCCCCCGTGGGCGGAGCGGGCGCGGGCGGAGATGGCGCGCATAGGGCTCCGCCATCGGCCCGCGGACGAGCTGACCGCGAGCGAGTGGCGCATCGCCGAGCTCGCGGCCTCCGGGCTGACGAACCGGCAGGTGGCGGAGGCGGCATTCGTGAGCCCGAAGACGGTCGAGGCGAACCTCGCGCGGGTCTACCGCAAGCTCGGCATTCGCTCACGTGCCGAGCTGGGGGCCCGCATGCACGAGCTCGAGACGCAAACGTAGGGAAACACCCGATGTCTCCCCGCGTGCCGCGCCGTACCGTCGGCCGCGTGAAACGCCGAGCGGAGCCACGGGCGCGGCAGACCTACCTCGTCGAGCACTATCGGCCCGACCTCGAGCCCGAGCAACTTGGGCATTTGGCGAAGCAAGTGCGCGCTAGCGTCGCCGAGCTCGAACGCGAGGGGAGGCCGGTGCGGTACCTGCGTTCGACGATCGTCCCTCGCGACGAGTCCTTGCTGCTCGTCATCGAAGCGGCCTCGGAGGAGCTCGTGCGTGAGGTCTACACCCGCGCAGGCGTCCCATTCGAACGGCTTTCAGCCGCGGTCACAGACGAGGACTCGTGACATATGAGCAGGCGTCTCACGGCCACCCAACGCGTAAAGGAGGACGATCTATGAATCGGAAGGCGTTCATCGCTGCCGTCGCGGCGCTTGGCGCTGCCGCCGTGGCCATCTCCGGCACGGCCGCTGGCGCACCAAGCTCCGGCACTCCGAACAGAACGCTGGACCAGGCCATTGCGAACGGCTGGGACTGCAACCCGCTGATCCTCATCGGTGGTCACTACCACTGCTCGCCTCCGGGCGTGCCGTCCGTCGCCGACATCATCGCCGGCACGGCGACCACCCCGAGCGTCGTACACCAGGTGTTCTTGCCGGACGGGAGCTTTGCGGGAACCGAGCTCCTGATCCGGGCTGACCTCTACGCAGGCCAGCCCTGTCCGACCGATCAGTGGCTACCAGTTCCTCCCGTCGGCCCCGTCCAGTACTACGCCTGCCACCACTTCGAGTTCAGCGGGTAGCCCTTGTTCTCGACCGAGCAGGGTCGAGCTCAACCCCGAAACCTGGCGAGCTGATGACGCGGGACGCGAGCGGGGCGGCGGCAGGTCCGCCGCCCCCTCGTCGCAACCTGGCAGAAGAGAACGGTGCAAGCGCGCCCAGTGCTGATCCGATTCTCCTCAGCGACCGCGCACCCGACACGAAGGAAAGAAGCGGGACCGAGCTGAGACAGGCGCACCGTGGTCGAAGCGGGCACCACGGCGACCACATATGCCACACAGGGCCGGGCGCTAGCCTGTGGCAGCCCGTCACAGCCGGTTCGAAAAACGAAGAAATGCCGGCTGTAGTCCGTAATTCCGGGTCGTAGCCAGCTGTAACCGATTTGACCCGCACCGGCCGGTCACGACGGAGGTCCGAGTTCATCCAACTCGCGACCTACAGATCCGCCAGCAGGTCGGCGGTTTCGCGATGGTTGTGATCCCCATTGCTGCTCGTTGCTCGAGCGGACAACGAGCCACGGGTACCAGACGGGTACATCAGCCTGAGCACCCGCGGGCACAGGCGGGCACGGCAGACACGCCGCAAAAGAGGGATTTGCAGGAGAAACGTGATCGCGAATGCTGGTAAGTCTCTGTGGCCCTGGCGGGACGCCGCGTACGGCGTGAAAATGGCGGCGGGTTGCCTGCGACGCCGTCCCTTCCTTGGGAGTTGAGCCCGCTGGTAAGTCTGGCGCCGGGGCCCGACCTTGAGGGTCGCGCACGAGGCCCCCGGGCAGCCCGCATCGATTGTCCCTGCGAGCGTGGGAGGTGCCGTGGTGAACGGCGGGATGCTGGAGATCGACGCGGAGGCCGGCGAGGAGCAGTTGGTGGAGCGGGTCGCCGCGATCGACGTCGCGAAGGCTTCGGCGGTCGTGTGCGTGCGTGTCGGGCACGCGTCGATCGCGGGCAGGCGGGTCACGAGAGTGTGGGAGGTGCGCTCGACGACCAACGCGATCATCGCGCTGGCCGAGCAGTTGGCGGGAGAGCGGATCGAGCGGGTCGTGGTCGAGTCGACCTCGGACTACTGGCGCCCGTTCGTGTACCTGCTCGAAGCTCGCGGGCTGACGGTATGGCTGGTCAACGCGAGCCAGGTCAAGCAGGTGCCGGGGCGTCCCAAGACCGACAAGCTGGACGCCGTCTGGCTGGCGAAGCTGAACGAGCGTGGGATGCTGCGACCCTCGTTCGTTCCACCCGCGGAGATCCGGCGGCTGCGCGACTACACGCGGCTGCGGGTCGACCTGATCGCGGACCGCACGCGGCAGGTGCAGCGGCTCGAGAAGCTGCTCGAGGACGCGCTGATCAAGCTCTCCACCGTCGCGAGCGACATCCTGGGCGTCTCGGCTCGAGCGATGCTCGACGCGTTGATCGCCGGTGAGCGCGACCCCGAGGCGCTCGCCGAGCTCGCGCGCGGCCGGATGCGCGGCAAACGGGCCGCGCTCGTCGAGGCGCTCACCGGTCGCTTCGACGACCACCACGCCGAGCTCGCGCAGATGCTGCTCGACGAGATCGACGCGCTGACCCTGAAGGCCGAGACGCTCACGGTCCGGATCGACCAGCTGATCGCCGAGATCCCCGCCGCCCACCCGCCCGCGCCCACCGCCGATCCCGGCGGCCACCCGCGCGATCCGGGCACCCGACCGTTGCCGGTCGTCGCCCGTCTCGACGAGATCACCGGGATCGGCCCCAACGCCGCGCACGTCATCGTCGCCGAGGTCGGACTCGACATGACCCAGTTCCCCACCCCCGGCCACCTTGTCTCCTGGACAAAGCTCTGCCCGCGCACGATCCAGTCGGGCCCCAAGAGCCGCTCCGGCAAAGCCGGCAAGGGCAACCCCTACCTCAGGCGCGTCCTCGGCGAAGCCGCCATCGCCGCCTCAAAAACCGACACCTTCCTCGGCGAGCGCTACCGCCGGCTCGTCCGCCGCCGCGGCAAACTCAAAGCGCTCGTCGCCGTCGCCCGCTCGATCCTCGTCATCGTCTGGCACCTCCTCGCCGACCCCAGCAGCCGCTACCGAGACCTCGGCGCCGACTTCTACACCAACCACATCGACCGACAACGCAAAACCCGTCAGCTGATCCGTCAACTCGAAGCGCTCGGCCACACCGTCACCCTCGACACAGCCATCGCCGCCTAACACCACTCATTTTCCGATCAGGCCGGGAGTGATGACCACCGCCGACCTTGCGAGCTACGACGCGCCGCTGCGAGGGCCGACCCACGTGACCTACCGGGGCTACGACGTCTACGGAATGCCGCCGCCGTCGAGCGGGGGCTCGACTGTGGGCGAGGCGCTCAACATCCTCGAGAGCTTCCCCATGTCCACTCCGGACCGCGCGCTCGCTCTGCACCGCTACCTCGAGGCGTCGAAGCTCGCTTTCGCCGACCGCAATCGCTGGGTCGGCGACCCCGGCTTCGTCAGCGTCCCGCTCGAAGGGCTCCTGTCGAAGGAGTTCGCCGCGGAGCGGCGCTGCCTGATCGGCGACTCGGCGTTGCCGACGCCGGTCGCCCCGGGCGACCCGTTCCCGCCGTACTCCTCGTGCGGCAGCGCCGCCGCGAGCGTGGCCGCCGGAATGGAAGGGAGGTCGACGAACCACCTGACCGTCGCCGACCGCTACGGCAACGTGGTCGCCTACACGAGCACGATCGAGCAGATCGCCGGCAGCGCGATCGCCGTGCCCCGGTACGGCTTCCTGCTCAACAACGAGCTTACGGACTTCGACCCGGCGCCGCCCTCGCCCGGCGCGCCCGATCCGAACCTGCCCGCCGGGGGGAAGCGTCCGCGCTCGAGCATGGCGCCGACGATCGTGCTCCACGACGGCCGGCCGCTCCTGAGCGTCGGAAGCCCCGGCGGCTCGACGATCATCACGACCGTGCTCCAGATCCTGCTCGACCGGCTCGACTTCGGCATGTCGCTGCCCGACGCGATCGCGGCGCCCCGCGCGTCGCAGCGGAACACCTCGACCACGACCGCCGAGCCGGCCTTCATCTCCCAGTACGGGAGCGAGCTGCAGGCACGGTTCGGCCAGAACTTCGGCTCGATGGCGGAGATCGGCGCGGCGACGGGAATCGAGCTCCTGCCGAGTGGGGATCTCGAGGCAGTCGCCGAGCCGGTTCGCCGCGGCGGCGGCATGGCCGCGGTGGTCTGTCCCGCGGCCGATCACCCGCGACCGAAGTCGCCGAAGGGGGTGTGCGCGCCCATTCCGGCGGGCTGACCGCTTTTCAGAGCGCCCGCGCGAGCGTTCGCAGAACGTCCTGCATCACCCGTGGCGAGCTGTTCTCGAAGCGGAAGGTGAACTCGGCGAAGCCCGCGACGCCCGCGGCCTCGCGCGCCTGGACGTACTGATCCCGCCAGCGGTTGACCTCCGCCCGCGGGAGTCCGTGCGTGTTCCCACCAAGACCCGGGGAGAGCCGGTAACCGGGCGTCAAGCCCGCGACGTACTTGCGCGCGAGCGCCCGCCGCACCGGTCCGCCCCGTTGTAGGCCGCCCTGGCCGGCCGCCTGGCTCCGCGCCGCCGCGGCAGGGTTGCCTGCGAAGTCGGGGTATTCCTCGCCGATCAGGCCGAACGCCGCCCGGTTCAGGATCCGCCAGAACGCCGCCAGCTCGGGCGTCAGCGCCCTCCTCGCGAGCGCAAAGGCCGTGTGCGCCCACCAGACGAGCCCTTGCTGCGGCGGATCGCCGAGGGCGGGCCGGCCGAAGACGAGCCCCCGCAGGATTCCGCGCGTCAGGTCGCGATACCGGCGCCCCTGCGAGCCGGCGGCTTCGGCCAGGATCTCGTCGAGCTGCCAGCTCGCCGCCTCGGTCCCTGCGCGCACCGCGGCGCGGAGCTCGTCGCGGAAGCGTCGCCCGAGCTCGATTCCCCAGGTGACGCGGGTCGCCGGCGGGAGCCGGAGCAGCTCCGGGAGCGGCGGCATCGGGCCCGCCAGCCTGCCGGAGCGGCTCCCGAGCAGCCTCCTCTCGTCCTTCGGCGGGAGGCGGCGCTGCTGCCAATACCAGCCCGGCGCGACCTGGAACATCGGTGCGTAGCGGTAGCCGGCCGCGGCCACCTGAGCCGCGAGCTCCGACCCCACGCCGTAGCTGCCGACGTAGACGCGGGGAGGCGCCGGCAGGCCGGCACCCTGCGCGGCGTCGAGGAGCTTCGGAAGCGTCCTCGGCTCGAAGTACGAAAGGACGAGGAGTCGCGGCAGCCGGCGATCTCCTGCGCGTGGGCTGCCGTTCGCGCGCCCGGTCTACCGGTGGCGGTAGACGATGCGGCCGCGGCTGAGGTCGTACGGCGAGAGCTCGATGTTGATCCGGTCGCCCGGAAGGATCTTGATCCGGTAGCGGCGCATCTTGCCCGCGGTGTAGCCGAGCGTCTCCTGGCCGTTCTCCAGGGCGATCTTGTACATCCCGTTCCGGAACGCCTCGATCACCTCGCCCTCGAGCTCGATCTTCTCTTCCTTGCTCTTGATGGGCACCTCCTTTCCTCTGTCTGTCGCGTTGCGACCCCGGCCGGCCGGGACCGCAACGCGGAATCACCTTGAAACCGAAGCCTAGCCGCCAACGACCACGACGTTCGTCGCCTCGGGGCCCTTTGCGCCTTCGCGCGCCTCGAACTCGACCTTGTCGTTCTCGGCCAGGCTCTTGAAGCCTTCGCCGGCGATGTTGCTGTGATGGACGAAGAGATCCTTGCCGCCCTCCTCGGGCGTGATGAAGCCGTACCCCTTCGCATCGTTGAACCACTTCACGGTTCCGGTTGCCACAAATTCCACCTCCTTACCACTCACGCACGAACGGTAGGGAGGCGAGACGCCGCCGGTACTCGTTCTGGTTTCCGGGAAGTGTAGCGGCGCCGGCCGCTTGGCTCATTCCGTAGGCGTGGATAGGCTCACTAGCCCGAGGATCCTGATGACGTGTCCAAGCTGTGGAACCGACAACCGGGCCGGGCGAAGGTTCTGCTCGCGCTGCGGCTCGGCGCTGACTCGCAGCTGTCCGGCCTGCGGCGCGGCGAACGACCCCGACGACCGCTTCTGCGGCGAGTGCGGCAGCGCGCTCGACCCGGAGACGTCGCCCGCGCCTGCCGCCGAAGCCGAGCGGCGGCTCGTCTCCGTCCTCTTCGCCGACCTCGTCGGCTTCACGCCGCTGTCGGAGAATCGTGACCCGGAGGAGGTGCGCGAGCTCCTCTCGCGCTACTTCGACGCCGCGCGGCAGGTGATCGAGCGCTACGGCGGGACGGTCGAGAAGTTCATCGGCGACGCGGTGATGGCGGTCTGGGGGACGCCCGTCGCGCGCGAGGACGACTCCGAGCGGGCGGTGCGCGCGGCGCTCGAGCTGGTCGAGATGGTCGGGGCGCTCGGCGCCGACGTCGGCGCAGCGGGGCTCGCTCTGCGCGCCGGCGTGGTCACCGGCGAGGCCGCCGTCACCGTCGGTGCGGAGGGCCAGGGCATGGTCGCGGGCGACCTCGTCAATACCGCCTCGCGCGTGCAGGCGGCCGCGCAGCCGGGCTCGGTGCTCGTCGGCGAGCGCACCCGGCGCGCGAGCGAGGCGGCGATCGCCTACGAGGACGCGGGCGCACACGAGCTGAAGGGGAAGTCCGAGCCCCTGCCGCTCTGGCGCGCCGTGCGGGTGATCGCGGCGCGACGCGGCGAGCGGCGGGGCAGCAGCCTCGAGGCGCCGTTCGTCGGCCGCGAGGGAGAGCTGCGCCTGATCAAGGATCTCTTCCATGCGACGGCGGAGGAGCGCAAGGCGCGGCTGGTCTCGGTCGTCGGGATCGCGGGGATCGGCAAGACGCGGGTTTCCTGGGAGTTCGAGAAGTACCTCGACGGGCTCGTGGACGAGGTTCGCTGGCACCGTGGCCGCTGCCCGGCCTACGGCGAGGGCGTCGCCTACTGGGCCCTAGCCGAGATGGTGCGTATGCGCGCAGGGATCGCGGAGCAAGAGGAGCCGGCGGCCGCCGAGACGAAGCTGCGGACGGCGATCGAGCGCTACGTACCGGATCCCGAAGAGCGCGCCTGGGTCGAGCCGCGGCTTGCGCAGCTGCTCGGCCTGACCGACCAGGCCCCGTCGGAACGGGACGAGCTCTTTGCCGGCTGGCGACTGTTCTTCGAGCGGCTGGCCGACGAGAACCCGACCGTGCTCGTCTTCGAGGACATCCAGTGGGCCGACGCGTCCCTGCTCGAGTTCATCGAGTACCTGCTCGACTGGTCGCGCAACCACCCGCTCTACGTGCTGACGCTGGCGCGCCCGGAGCTCGCCGAGCGACGAGAGAGCTGGGGCGCGGGGAAGCGGAACTTCAGCTCGCTGGCGCTCGAGCCGCTGTCGGACGAGGCCATCGACGCCCTCCTGTCCGGCCTCGTGCCCGGGCTGCCGGAGGAGCTGCGTGTCCGGATCCGCGAGCGCGCGGAAGGCGTCCCGCTCTACGCGGTCGAGACCGTCCGCATGCTCCTCGACCGCGGCCTTCTGCGGGCGGAGGACGGACGCTACGCGACCGCCGGCGAGGTCGAAGCGCTCGAGGTCCCGGAGACCCTGCACGCGCTGATCGCAGCGCGCCTGGACGGAGTCGACGCGGCGGAGCGGCGCGTGCTGGAGGACGCCGCGGTGCTCGGCAAGACCTTCACGAAGTCGGGCCTCGCGGCGCTGACGGGAATGAGCGAAGAGGAGCTCGGCCCGATCCTGGCCTCCCTCGTTCGGAAGGACTTCCTCACCGTTCAGGCCGACCCGCGCTCGCCCGAGCGCGGCAACTACGGCTTCCTCCAGGCGCTCGTCCAGCGGATCGCGCACGACACGCTCTCGCGAAAGGAGCGCAAGGCGCGCCACCTCGCGGTCGCCCTCCATCTCGAGAAGAGCTGGGGCGCCGACGAGGCGGAGATCGTCGAGGTGATCGCCTCGCACTACCTCGACGCGTACCGGGCCGAGCCGGATGCGGCCGACGCCGGCGAGATCCGAGGCCAGGCGCTGGAGGCGCTGCGCAGGGCGGGCCGCCGGGCGGCGTCGGTGGCCGCGACCCAGGAGGCGCGCCGCTACTTCGAGCAGGCGGCCGAGCTCGCCGACGAGGAGCCGCGCGTCCAGGCCGAGCTACTCGAGCAGGCCGGGACGATGGCCGACGCGAGCCGAGACAACGAGGGTGCGCTGGAGCTGTTCGAGCGGGCGATCCGGCTGTTCGCGGCAGAGCAGCTGACGCACCCGGCCGCCCGCGTCGAGGCCAGGCTTGCCCAGACCCTCTGGAGCGAAGGGCAGATCGATACCGCCGCCGAGCGGATGGAGCGGTCGTACGACGTGCTCCGTGAAGACGAGCCGGACGAGGACCTCGCCATGCTGGGCGCGCAGCTCGGCCGCTTCCTCTGGTTCACCGGGAGGGTCGAGGAGGCCGAGCAGCCGATCGAGTTCGCGCTCGAGATCGCCGAGTCGCTGAGCCTGCCGGAGGTGCTTTCCGAGGCGCTGAACACGAAAAACCTCCTCCTGAGGTCGCGCGGCCGCAATGAGGAGGCCCACGCCTTGCTGCGTCATGCGCTCGAGCTCGCACTCGAGCACGACCTCACCAGCGCCGCCTTTCGTGCGTACTACAACCTGGCCTACGAGGCGGCCGGGCGCGATCGCTGGGACGAGTCGATGCGGATCAACGAACAGGGGCTCGAGCTCGCCCGCCGGCGTGGCGACCGTGGGTGGGAGCAGGCGTTCATCAGCCACCTGCGCGGCGACCGGACGGTGCTCGGTCAGTGGGACGAGGTTCTCCCGACCGAAGAGGAGCTGGCGGACGTCAGCCTCGCAAACGTCGCCCAGGGCGGCCTCGACATCCTCTGGACAGGGGTGATGATCCACCTCCAGCGAGGACGGCTGGAGGAGGCGAAGCAGATCGTCTCGCACTTCCCGCCGGAGCCCTCGGCCGAAATTCAGGAGACGGCGGCGTACGCTGTCGTTCGCGGCGCGCTCGCCCGCGCGGAAGGGCGACCGTCGGAAACGATGGCCGCGTCGGAGGATGTCTTGGCGCTCGCCGAGCTCGGGACGGACCACCCGTTTTTGAAGCTCGCGTTCGTGGAGGCCCTCGAGGCGGCCTTCGACCTCGACGATCTCGACGCAGTGGAGCGCAGGCTGCGCTGGTTTCGCGACCTCCGGCCCGCAGACCGCGGGCCCTTCCTCGAGGCGCAGGCGGAGCGCTTTCGTGCTCGGCTGGCGGCCGCCCGCGGGCGGCCGGACGACGTCGAGCGCGGCTTCAAGCCTGCCGCCGCGCTCCTGCGCGAGATCGGCGCCGGCTTCTGGCTGGGGGTCGTCCTGCTCGAGCACGGCGAGTGGCTCGCGCGGGCGGCGCGGGCGGAGGAGGCGGAGCCTCTACTGGACGAGGCGCGAGCGATCTTCGAGGGGCTCGAGGCGAAGCCGTTGCTCGAGCGCCTGGACGCGCTGGGCGCTCAGCGCACCCTGACCGAGGTGTAGCGGGCTGGTAGCCGGCCTTGACACGTGCTCGGCCAGAGCCTTGATGTGAAAGGCACGGAGGCTGCCGGGGCTAGCCGAGTGACTTAGCGAAGCGTCGCCCGGTCTCCTCAAAGCCCAGCCGACGGTAGAAGGCGTGTGCGTCCGCTCGGCGCTCCGCTGTGGTCAGGAAGATGAGGCAGCAACCTCGTCCGCGCGCCTCTTCCTCCATCGCCCCGACGAGCGCCTCGCCGATCCCATGCCGACGGCATCTCTCATCGACGACGATCGCGCCGAGCTTCGCCGCCGGCCGGTCGTACTCCACGGAGAGGCTGATGTGGACGCTTGCCAGACCCACTACCTGTTCTTCAACCTCCGCAACAACGAGCCGGTCCGCCTGGCTCGAAGCGAGCCGGTTCACGCGCCGAGCAATAGCTTCAACCGAGGTCGGATAGCCGAGCTGTCCAAGCAGCCGCGCTAACGGCTGAGCGTCCTCCGAGCGGGCGTCTCGGATATTCAGGCGCACCGGCAAAACAGCCTAGAGACGAGCGGCTTGAGTTTCACGTCAAGCCTCTGATCTAGGTGTAGATCCCGAGGCCGGTCTCGGGATCGAAGAAACGCACGCGGTCCGTTCGCACGAGCAGGTCGACGCGCTCGCCTTCCCGCGCCCGGGTGTCGCGCCCGAGCCGGGCGACGAAGAGGCTGCCCTTCGTCTTCGCCTGCTCCTCTGTCGCCTCGAGCGCCTCGGCGCCGACAGCGGCCTTGACGTCCTCGCCGCGCACCGGCGGAGCCCTCACCCCGAAGTGGTAGAGGACCTCCGAGCCCGTGTCTTCGCGGATGTCGACGACCGCGCCGATTCGCCGATCGTCGGGCGACTCCGCGGCTAGAGCCGCGTCCTCAAGGTCCTCGGGACGGACGCCGAGGATCACGCGCTTGCCCTCAAAGCGTTTCAGCGCGGGGAGCTCGGCCAGCAGCGACTCGTCGAGCCGCAGCCGGTGCTCGCCGAACTCGGCCAGCATCGAACCGTCCGAGCGCCGCAGATCGGCGCCGACGAGGTTCATCGCGGGCGAACCGATGAACTCGGCGACGAACAGGTTGACCGGCCGCTCGTAGAGCTCGGAAGGAGCGTCGAACTGCTGGAGGACGCCGTCGCGTAGCACGGCCACCCGGTCGCCGAGCGTCATCGCCTCGATCTGGTCGTGCGTGACGTAAACGGTCGTGACGCCCAGGTCGCGCTGGAGCCTGGCGATCTCCGCCCGCATCTCCACACGCAGCTTCGCGTCGAGGTTGGAGAGCGGCTCGTCCATCAGGAACGCCTGCGGCTCGCGCACGATCGCGCGTCCCATCGCCACACGCTGCCGCTGCCCGCCCGAGAGCGTCCGCGGCCGCTTCTTGAGCACGTCCGTCAGGCCGAGCACGCGCGCCGCCTTCTCGACCCGGGCCCCGATCTCCCGCTTGTCGATCCCCTGCATCTTGAGCGCGAACCCCATGTTCT
>WNFU01009544.1_pt1 | contig 13972 bp, 19 predicted proteins | sample 5400121 | NCBI WGS metagenome assembly WNFU01 (sample SAMN13153360, study PRJNA577476) | soil metagenome | isolation source: 100 cm soil or saprolite under grassland replicate 1 | place: USA:California | collected 2016-06-15
TGAGCAGGAGGTCTTCCAGGGTGGGCTTCATCTCCGGGGCGTGGTCCACCTCGAGGAGAGCGGCGGTGAGGCGCTCCCGCGCCGCGGCGGGAACGCTCGGCGAGGCGACCAGCGGCGCGCTGGGCGCGGGAACGGTGGTGTCCACCACGCGGATACGCGCCGTGAGCTCGGGCCGGTGCCGGCGCAGCAGATCGAGGGCATAGCCGTCCACGGCCGCGACGTCGGCACGCCCCTCGGCCACAGCCTCCACGATGGGCATCTGACGCACGAACGGCCCGAGAACGGTACGGAAGAGCGCGGGCCTTTCCGGCGTGACATAGCGCGCGAGATGGAAGCGAGGAGCGTTGTAGGCGGAATGCGAATGTTCCGTGGAATAGGCGATGGTGCCACCGAACGTGTCCGGGAGCGTCCGGTGCGGACTGTCCGCGCGCACGATGAAGTCGCTCACGTAGACCGGCTGGCCGCCGTAGCGCGGCGGCGACGGGATGGGTGCCGCGAGGAGACACGGCGGATCCCGCCGCAGGGCCCAGGGATAGCCGCACATGAAGACGCAGCCGAGGTCGTCGCGCTGCCACAAGTCGTCGAGCGGCGTGGGGTCGGCCGCGTCCATCACGTCGAGGGACACCCCGGCCCGCGCGGACGTCCACTCGAGGAGCCGCCGCCACGCGGCGGCCAGGGTGGGCGACCACGCGTACATCCGGGCCGAGGCGACGGGCGGCACTAGCGGCTGACGAACGCGCGGGCCTCGACGAGCTCCGGGCGCTGGTCGTCGGAGGCCGCGGCCACCGTGAGGAGCCGGGCGTAGTACGTCTTGGCCTTGTCACGGTCGCCGGCGAGCTCGGCCGACTTGGCCGCGCCCTGGAGCGCCTTGAAGCGGTTCGGCGAGATCTTGAGCGCCGCCTCGTACTCGGCCAGCGCCTTCGCCGGCTGGCGCGCCTCCAGCAGCATGTCACCGTAGAGCTCGCGGGCCAGGGCGATGGGGCCGGGGGAGATATTGTGTTTCTCCGTGGAGGCTTCGAGCTCGGCCGCCGATCGCATGAGGGTGAGCGCCTCGTCGTTGCGTCCCTCTGCCTGAGCCAGCCACGCGGCGACGGCGCGTCGCTCTATCTCGACCTGCTCCGCCCAGTAGGCGTCCTTGCGCTGGGCGAGCGCATCGCGGAGGGCGGCCAGCCTCTCCGCGGCGAGGCGCGCCTGGGCGACGTCGCCGGTGCGCGCCGCGCCGATGCCGCGCGCGAAGTAGATCATGGCCTCGGTATGCGGGAAGTTGTTCGGCCGCGGAGATACCAGAAGGAGTGCAGGAGCGCCACCGCGCGCTCGAAGGGCTTCTGCATCGCGGGGGCGCACGATACGGGGAAGGTGACCTGGCCGATCTTCTCTCCGGCCGGCGGTGTGACCTGGGCGAAGAGCGGCGAGTCGCCGAGGACGAGCGAGGCAGCGGAAAGCACGAGGACGGCGACGATCACGGCGGGTCTCGACATGGCAATCCTCCCAGGGGAATCAGGGGCCGGAGCGCGATTGGCGTGGATGGTAGGGCAAGGCGCACTCGGGCGCAAGCGAGCACCGCCCGGTCATTGAGTAGAGTAGGATGACGGCGGGGTCAGGTCTTGCATTGCAACATCCGACTGATCGCGACGGTGCGTAAGTCGCCGATTGCCGGATGTTGCAATGCAAGACCTGACCCCTGGAAGGAGCACACCGTGACGAGTAGCCTGCCCACGCGGCGGCCGGACGAGCCTATCCGCGCCCCTCTCGGAACTGCGCTGTCCTGCAAGGGCTGGCCGCAGGAGGCCGCCCTCCGCATGCTCATGAACAATCTCGATCCCGACGTGGCCGAGCGCTGGGAGGATCTCGTCGTCTACGGCGGCTCGGGCAAGGCCGCGCGCAACTGGGAGGCCTATCACCGCATCGTGGCCTCCCTCCGCTCGCTCGAGTCCGATGAAACCCTGCTCGTGCAGTCGGGGAAGGCCGTGGGCATCTTCCGCACGCATGCCGACGCGCCGCGCGTCCTCATCGCCAATGCCATGCTCGTGCCCGCGTGGGGCGACTGGGAGCATTTCCGGAAGTACGAAGCGCAGGGGCTCACCATGTACGGCCAGATGACGGCGGGCTCGTGGATCTACATCGGCACGCAGGGCATCCTGCAGGGCACGTACGAGACGTTCGCCGCCTGCGCCCAGAAGCACTTCGACGGGACCCTTCGTGGCCGCCTCGTGCTGTCGGCGGGGCTGGGCGGCATGGGGGGCGCCCAGCCCTTGGCCGTCACCATGAACGAGGGCGTGGGGATCTTCGTGGAGATCGATCGCGAGCGCATCGACCGCCGGCTGCGCCTCGGCTACGTGGACCGCGCCACGGAGTCCCTCGACGAGGCGCTCGCATGGGCGGAGGACGCCCGGCGGCGTGGTGTCGCCCTGTCCATCGCGCTCTACGGCAATGCCTGCGAGGTGCACGAGGAGATTGCCCGCCGCGGCGTGCGGCCCGATGTGGTCACGGATCAGACCTCAGCCCACGACATGCTGAACGGCTATGTCCCGGCCGGGCTCTCCCCGCGCGATGCCGTGGCCCTCCGCGTGCGTGATCCCAAGGGCTATCTGGCACGCGCCTACGAGTCGGTGGCCCGACACATGCGCGCGATGCTCGAGCTGCAGCGCAACGGCGCCATCCTCTTCGACTACGGCAACAATATCCGCCGCGAGGCGGAGAACGCGGGGGTGGGCGACTTTTCCTATCCCGGCTTCGTCCCCGCCTTCATTCGTCCCCTCTTCTGCGAAGGGCAGGGGCCGTTCCGCTGGGTCGCGCTCTCCGGCGACCCCGAGGATATCTATGCCACCGACCGCGCGCTCATGGAGGCGTTCGAGGACAACGAGCATCTGGTGCGCTGGCTTCGCATGGCGCAGGAGCGAGTGCACTTCCAGGGACTGCCCGCGCGGATCTGCTGGCTCGGCTACGGCGACCGCGCGGTGGCCGGCCGCATCTTCAACGACCTCGTCGCCTCCGGGCGGGTGAAGGCGCCCATTGTCATCGGCCGCGATCATCTCGACTCGGGCTCGGTCGCCTCACCCAATCGGGAGACCGAGTCGATGCGGGACGGCTCGGATGCCATCGCCGACTGGCCCATTCTCAATGCCCTGCTGAACGCCTCGGCGGGAGCGAGCTGGGTGAGCGTGCATCACGGCGGCGGCGTGGGCATCGGCTACTCGATTCACGCCGGCATGGTGGCGGTGGCCGACGGCACTCCGGAGGCGGCCCGCCGGCTCGAACGCGTGCTCACCACCGATCCCGGCACGGGCATCATGCGTCACGCCGACGCGGGGTATCCCGAGGCCATCGAGGCGGGGAAGCGCCACGGGCTCAAGCTGCCCGGGATCACGCCGTAGCGCGGGGTCAGGTCTTGCATTGCGACATCCGGCAATCGGCAACCTGAGCACCGTCGCGATCGGTCGGATGTCGCAATGCAAGACCTGACCCCGCTCACACCGCTCAGCCGGGCTTGGTGACGGCGGCCAGGAAGGCGCGGATTCGGCGCGCGTTGACGCCCAGATCGCTGCGCCCCACCCGCGAGGCGGAGCGCACGTCAATACGGCTGCCCGACGGCGCCGGGCGCACGCGCACGACGATGTCGTCGGTGAAGCCGAACCACAGCGTGGTATCGGACGCCTCGAGCCGTCCTTCCGCGGGCACGGCGGCCACGATGCGCCAGCCCAGCGAGCGCGCCGCGGCCTCGGCGCGCGCGAAGGCCCGATCGGGCGGGATCGTGAGCATGAGGGGAGCCACGTCGCGATAGGCCCGCTTCTGCTGGGTCGCCACCGTGGGGCCACCGTAGGCGGTGCCGTTCTCCGACGCCGCGCGTGCCGCTTGAAGCGCCACCCACGGGGGCGGATTATCCGTGTCCGTGGTGACATCGTGGATCACGGGCACCGCGGCCGCCGTGCGCACCATGATGAGCAGCGGCGTGGTCGCCACCAAGGCCACGAGGAGGGCCAAGCCCGAGCCCGCGACGCTGCGCCAGGCGCCCGCGAGGAGCGCCAGGCCGATGCCCCATGCCGCGAGCACGGCGGCGGCCAGGCCCAGGAGCGCGGCCAGCCCGAAGAGGCCGAGGGCCCAGCGCGCGCCGAGGAGACCCATGCGATGGATGGGACCGGCCAGCGCGACACCGAGGACGGCGATCACCCCCAGCGCGAGGGCGGCCACGGTGAGACTCGCCGCGCGCCGCGCCCTTCGAGCCCGCTGGTCTCCCCCTCGTTCGGCCATCGACGAGCCCTCCGCGCCCGTGGGCTCGAGCATACCGCGGCTTGACAGGCCGCGGAGCGCGCGCCTAGAGTCGCTTCAGCATGCCGGCGCTCGCGGTGCGGTTCTCGTTGGGAGTGGTGCTCCTCGCGTCCGGCTGCGTGGTGGCGTCGCCGCCCTACACCGGGCACGATCTCGAGGCGCGTTGCCAGAGTAACGGAGGGCGCTGGCATGCCGCCCTCGAGCGCGAAGGCTACTGCGAATTCCAGTCGCCGGGCATGATCTGATCCCATTCACCGCGAGGTGGTCATGAGGTCTCCCTCCGCGATCGCCACGGTGCAGATCGACAACGGCGCCGTTCGCGTCACCGAGTGGCGCTTCGCTCCCGGCGCCACCACGGGCTTTCATCGGCACGAATATCCCTACGTCGTGGTGCCGATGACCACGGGCCGCCTCGCCATCACGGGCCCCGCCGGCGCCTCGACGGGGGAGCTCGTCACGGGGCAGGCCTACGCGCGCCCCGCCGGCGTCGAGCACGACGTCCAGAACGCCAACGCGTTCGAGCTCGTCTTCGTGGAGATCGAGCTGTTGGAGGGCCGCTGAGACCGCAGTGACGGATCGCGTCCGGCTCTCGCGGATCGTGCAGGTGTTCGGCTGGACGGGCCTCACCAGCCTGGGCGGCGGGCGCAGCGCCTATTTCTACGACGCGGTGGTCATGAGGCGCCCGTGGCTCAAGAGTCACGAGTTCATCCAGGATCTCACCCTCTCCCAGCTTCTTCCTGGGCCGAGCTTCAACAATCTCGGCGTGGCGCTGGGGGTGAGACTCGCCGGCTGGCGCGGCGGGGCCTGGGGCGCCCTCGCCCTCGTCCTGCCCGGCGCGGCTATCCTCCTCGGCTTGACCCTGCTCTATTTCCGCGTCGGCTTCGCCCCCAACACGACCTCGGCCATGCACGGGATGGGCGCGGCGGTGGTGGGGCTTGTGCTCATTACCACGGTGCGCATGATCCGCGCGTCCATCCGCGGCGGGCGCGCCATCGTGGTGGCGGCGGCCATCTTCGTTCTCGTGGGCCCGCTCCACGTCAACACGGCGCTGGGGGTCCTGATCATGGTGCCGCTGTCCCTCTGGCTCCATCGCCCGCGCGGAGGGTCGTGATCCTCGATCTCGCTCGGATGACCTGGACATTCCTGTGGCTCAGCCTGATCTGCGTGGGGGGCGGGCTCGGCGTCATCCCGGAATTGCAGCGCCAGGTCGTCGATCGCTTTCACTGGGTCACCGCGCGGGAATTCCTGGACGGCTACACGCTCTCGCAGCTCACCCCGGGGCCGACCATGCTCGTGTCGATCTTCGTGGGCTACCGCGCCCACGGCGTCCTCGGGGCGTTCCTCGCCACCGCGGCCATGTTCCTCCCCACGGCCGTGCTCACCGCGGTCATCACCCGTCACTGGGCGGCGTTGCGTGACCGGCCGTGGGCGCGCGCGTGCGAGCGGGGGCTGGCGCCCATCGGCATCGGGCTCATGGCGGCGGGCGTCTACACCCTCGCGCGTTCGGGCATCCACGACTGGGCGACGGGATCGCTGGCCCTCCTCACCGCCGCCCTGCTCTCTACGGGCCGGCTCCCCTCCTTCCTGCTCGTCCTGGCCGCCGGGATCGCCGGCTGGCTCATGGGTCTCTGAGCACGGCCCATGAGCGACGCTCCCCGGGCCGGCCGTCACCCGTTCCACTGGTACCTCGGCGGCCACGCCGCGTGGTTCACGAGCTTCGGCATCCAGATGATCCTCTTCCCATGGCTCGTCGCGGTGGTGCTCAATGAGCCCGCCCAGCGGGTGGGCATCGCCCAGATGGCCGTCATGGCTCCCGCCATTCTCTTCATGTTGTATGGCGGCGCCGTCGCGGATCGCGCCGACTGCCGCCGGCTCCTCCTGCGCTATCAGTTCCTGGCGATCCTGCCGCCCCTCGCCCTGCTGGGTGTCATTGCCGCGGGAGCGCTCAGCTATCGCGCGCTCCTCGTCTACGGATTCGCCATGGGTACCCTGACCGCCTTCGTGGTGCCGGCCCGCGACACGCTTCTCTCGCGCGTGATGAGGCATGGGCGCGAGCGCGCCATCGCCGTCACCTCGGCCGCGCAGTTCATCTGCCAGCTCGTGGGCATCGCCATGGCGGGCTTCGCCGGGCGCATCGGGGCGCCCGCCCTGCTCGCGAGCCAGGCCGCGATCCTCGTGGCCGGCGCCTTCGCCGTCTCCCGACTGGACCCCGCGCCTCCCGCCGCCGTGCACCGTCACGACGAGAGCCCGCTCGCGGCCATGCGAGACGGCCTCCGCGCGGTGAGGCGCTCCGATCGCCTCTTTCCCGTGGCGGTGGCCATGCTGGCCGTGGGCATCTTCTATGGGGGCGTCTTCTCCGTCATCCTGCCCGTCATGGTGCGCGACGTCTTCGGCGGAGGCTCCGGCGAGCTCGCCGTCGTCAACACGTGCTTCTGGGGTGGGACGATCGCGTCCACCATGCTCCAGATTCGCCTGGGCGCGCTCCGCCGCCCCGGGCGCGCGGTGCTGCTCTCGCTGGCCTGGGGCAGCATCGTGCTGGTGGCCATGGCCGTGCCGGGGCCGCTTCCGCTCTTCGCCCTGATCTGTCTCGCCTGGGGAGTGGGGGCCGGTGTGGTCTTGACGCAAGGGCGCATCATCGTTCAGGTCGAGACGCCAGAAAGCCACCGAGCCCGAGCGCTCGCCGTCTTCCAGCTCGGCTTCACCGGGGGCTCGCCCATCGGTGCGCTCGGCATGGGCTATCTCGCCGCGCATGTGGGCCCGCGGCCCGCCGTGATCTATCCGGCCGCGGCGATGGCGGTGGTGCTGATCGTCCTCTTCCGGCGTTCGGGACTCTGGAGCCACATCGCGCATCCACCCTTGTCGACGCCCGCCCGCTCTTCCTGACGCGCGCCTTGCCACGGCCGTACCCATCCTCTATGCTCGCGTGCACATCGAAGCGATCGCTCGAGACGAGGAGATGACGCCATCGCGCCCGCCACCGTAGCCACCGCCCTGGGCCCTCTCGCGACCACGGGCATTCTCCCCGCCCTCCGCGCCGCCGGGGTCACCGAGGGTCAGATCGAGCAGATGCTCGTGAGGAATCCCCGGGCGATCTTCGAGGCCTCCGGCATCGCGTAGCCGCCGCCATGCGGGAGAGGCGGGGCGTGCTCGAGACCGTGGCGGGCGCCGTGTTGCGCCCACCGATCTCTCGCGTGACACGGGTCGCCATCGACGGGGTGGACGGGGCGGGCAAGACCCACTTCGCCGACGAGCTCGGCGAGGTGCTGAGGGCCTCGGGGCGATCCGTCATCCGTGCTTCGGTCGACGGCTTCCACAATCCCCGGAGTATCCGCTACCGGCAGGGCCGCGGTTCTCCGGAGGGATTCTTCCACGACTCGTACGACTACGAGCGGCTGAAGGCCGTGCTCCTCGATCCGCTGAGCCCGGGGGGGAGCGGGCACTATCGCGCGGCCGTCTTCGACCACCGATCGGACCGCCCGGTCTCCGCGCCGCGCGCGGCGGCCGCGCCGGGAGCCATCTTGCTCCTCGACGGCATCTTCCTCCACCGTCCGGAGCTTCGAGCCTACTGGGACTATTCGATCTTCCTCGAGGTGGCGTTCGCCGTCTCCATACCGAGAGGGGCCCAGCGCGGCGAGGCCTCTCCCGATCCCCACGCGGCGAGCAATCAGCGATACGTTCGAGGGCAGGAGCTCTATCTGCGGACCTGTGAGCCCACGCGCTTCGCCACCGTCACCATCAATAACGACGACCTGCTTGCCCCTTATATCGTGACGCCCTCCACCGCGAGCCCTCGTGCACAATGCTCCCGAGGAGGAAGCACGCCATGAAGCCGCAGCCATTGATTGCCGTGTCCGACGTGGAGGCGAGTAGCCGGTGGTATCAGGAGCTCCTCGGCGGCACGAGCGGCCACGGGGGCGCCGAGTACGAGCAGGTCGTCGACGCCGCCGGAAAGCTCGCCCTCCAGCTGCATGCCTGGGAGGTCCACGAGCATCCGCACCTGGGCGATCCGGCCCTCCGGCCGTATGGCAACGGGGTGCTCCTGTGGTTTCAGATGGACGACTTCGAGGCCGCGGTGGAGCGCGCGCGCGAGATGAGGGTGGAGATCCTCGAGGGCCCCCGCGTCAATCCGAGCGCGAACCATCGGGAGCTCTGGCTGCGGGATTCCGACGGCTACGTGGTCGTCCTCGCCAGCGCCTACGGTGATCTGTGACGTCCGCAGCGGAGGCGTTCGAGCGGGTCGACGGCTGCGATCTCTGCCGCGCCAGGCGCATGACGCCGTGGCATCACGAGGATGACATCTGCTGGATCGCCGAGTGCGACGTGTGTGACGTGCCCATGGTGGTCTGGCGCTGGCACGGCGCGGCCCCGCCCCCCGAGCACATCGAGCACATGCGGGCGCGCCTGCACGACGTCGCGCTCGCCCACGTCGGCGAGTACTACGTGGACGACCACATGCGGAACATCCCCGACCACTGGCACGCCCACGCCCGGCCCAAGGGCGGCTTCTTCGGCACCCGGCGCGCATAGCCCGGGGGCCGGCCGGGGGCAGCCGTGATGTTAGAATCGGCCGCCGATTCGACTCGATCGATCCCTTGGAGTGTGCATGGAGCTTCGCTCGAGGTGTGCGCCGCCACCGGGCTCCCGCGCGACGGGTGCCTGCGCCTCACCCTCCTCGTCGAGGAGCTATACCGTGAGGCACGGTCACGGCGACGACAGCGACGCGCAGGTGCGGCTCGAATGCGAGGCGACCGCCGGGCGCATCGCCCTCGTCTACGAGGACACGGCGCCCGCGCACGATCCCTTCGCGGCGGTGATTACTCCCGACGCAGCGGCGGGAGTGGAGGATCGCCCGGTGGGCGGCCCCGGCGTGCTGCTCGTCTCGGCCATGGCCCGGCAAGTCGAGTATCGTCGGATCGACCCCAGGAATCGCATCACGCTCGTGGTCGGCGGTTAGGCTCCGCGCCGCCGCGCCGTATCGAATTCTCGACGCTTGCCGGCCACTGGTCCAGAACGTAAAGTCAAGGCGATGGGACTGTTCCGCGTGAGAGGTCGTCTGGTGGGCCCGACAGGGCGCGGTGAGGAGGTCGATCTCCTCGTCGACACGGCCGCGACACTACTCGTCCTTCCGCGAGCGCTGGCTGCGCGCCTCGAACTCTTGACGAGGCGGTCTCAGTCGGTCCTGATCGCCGGCGGTCAGCGGGCGATCTGGCCCGTGGCTGAAGTCAGCTTGACGCTCGAAGGCCTGGACGTCGCCACGCCCTGCTTCATCGCACCTGAGGGACCGGCGCTGCTGGGCGCCGTCGCCCTCGAGAGTCTCTTTCTGGGTGTCGATCCCGTCGCGAAGCGTCTAGTCCCGGTGGAGGGGATGGCCGGCGAGGCGTCAGTCGACGCGGAAGACGAGATCGCGGTCGAGGTTCTTGACGCTGGTCTGGCCCGCGAGGGCCATGGTCGTCCGCAGCTCGCGACGCAGGATATCGAGCGCGCAGGCGACCCCGGCGGCGCCGTCCGCGGCCAGCCCCCACAGGACGGTGCGTCCGACCGCGACCACGGTGGCGCCGAGGGCGAGACCTTTGAGCACCGCGGTGCCCCGCGTGAAGCCGCCGTCCACGATGATGGCGGCGCGACCGGCCACCGCGTCCACGATGGGCGGCAGGGCGTCGATGGAGCCCTGCGTGTGGTCGAGCTGGCGGCCGCCGTGATTCGACACCCAGATGATGTCCACGCCCGCCTCGACGGCACGCGTGGCGTCGCGCGCGGTCATGATGCCCTTGAGGCCGATGGGCAGCCGCGTCGTCTTCTTGAGCCACGCCACGTCGTCCCAGGTGAGCCGCTCGGGGTAGTGGGGATCGGGGCCCCGCGGATTCGGAGCGCTCTTCATGGATTCGCGCGGGCTGTAGCGATGGACGATGTCCCGCTCGCGCCGGCTGTAGACCTGCACGTCCACGGTGAGGACCACCGACTTGTAGCCCGAGGCCTCCACGCGCGAGAGAAGATCGGCGGCCCAGCTGCGATCGCCGTGGTGATAGAGCTGGAACATCTTGGGCCCCGGGCTGGCCTTGGCCACGTCCTCCACCGACCATCCCGCGGCGCCCGAGAGGAACTGGAGCGTGTCGCCCTGGGCGGCGCCGCGCGCCATCTCGCGATCGCCCTCGGGATGGAAGAGCACGAGGCCTCCCATGGGCGCGATGGCCACGGGCCAGGACAGCGGCATGCCGAGGAGCGAGGTGCGCAGGTCGATCTCGCGAACGTCCACCAGGATGTCCTGGCGGATGGCGAGACGATCCACGGCGCGGCGGTTGCGGCGGAGGGTGGTCTCGCTCTCCGCGCCGCCGTCGCCGAAGTTCCACACGTCTCTGGGGAGTATCTTCTTCGCGTGCTTCCGGATCTCGGGAAGGGTGACGAACTTGTCGGCCATGGGCCAGTACGATAATGCTTTCGGCCTCGCTAGGCAAATCAGCAATTGACAGCGCGCGCGGGCCCGCCTAGATTCAGGCCTGCCCCAGCCACCCCACCGACAAGGAGACCCACGCCATGCTGTACGAGATGCGGACCTATCACGCCATCCCGGGACGCCTGCCCGATCTGAACCGCCGCTTCGCCGACATCACCATGGGCTATTTCAAGCAGTACGGTATCCAGGTGGTCGGATTCTGGACCAACGAGCGCCGACCGCGAGAAGAAGTGGAACGCCTTCGTCTCCGACAAGGAGCGTCTCGCCAAGTTCGCCGAGACGGAGAAGAATGGGCCGCTCGTGGCCCGCCTGACCGCGCAGATGCTCCGGCCCACCGCCTACTCGCCCCTGCAGTAGCGGTGGGAGCGGCCCGCCGCGTCTCCCGGGAGGCGGACGCCCGCATTCCGCCGCGGCGTTTATAATGGCGGCCATGTTCAGGGCCGCGGTGAGCCTCAGCGTGGTGTTGGCGCTCGTGGCCTGTCAGCGGGAGGAGAAGGGGATCAGCGAGGATCTGCCCGCGGCGCGCTCGGCGAGGGCGCTCGCCGATGCCCAGGCTATCGCGAGTGCGGCGCGCCAGTACCAGGCGACCTTCCAGGCGCTGCCGGACTCCATCGAGGATCTGATCCAGTCGCGCACCGTCGCCGGGGTCACGGGCGGCCCCTTCCTGGCCCGGGTTCCCACGCCGCCCACGGGATGGTCCGCCTACCAGTACGCCAAACAGAGCGATACCAACTTCACGGTGACGTCGTCGGGCGGCGGCCTGACCGTGACCGCGCCCTAGTGCCGGACCAACTTGACTTCGCCATACTTCGTTCTCGGTCGGCCGCAGCCCTCACCGTACACCCACGTACGCCTCGGGCTGCGGCCTCCCTCGGGCCTCGTCTGGCTCGCAATTTGGCCCGGCACTCTGCGGGGTGAGAAGTGGCGGGCCGACGGCGGCGATCCGAACTTCATCCTCACCTTCGCGAGACTGCCGGAGACCCTGGCCCGCTTCGTGGCCTTCTACTCGCCGCTCGTGCGCAAGGGCACGGTCGAGCACCGCACCAAGGAGCTGGCCCGTCTCAGACTCGCCCAGCTCAACGAGTGTCGGTACTGAATGGCCACGCGCTACGCCTTGGGAAGGCGAGAGGGCATCACGGAAGAGCTGGTGATGGCCCTCCGAGACTACGAGAGTGGGCCCTTCTCGGATCGCGAGAAGGCCGCCCTTCGTTACGCCGATCAGCTCTTCGCCGATCACCATGCCGTGGACGACGCGTTCTGGGACGACCTGCGCGTTCGCTTCACGGAAGACGAGCTCCTCGAGCTCACGTGGGTCCTCGCCGAGTTCATCGCCCTCGGCAAGGTCATCTACGTCCTCGGCATCCAGCACGGCGGCCACACCCATGGGTGAGCGCCGCTCGGGGATGATGCCGCCCATCTTTCAACGAACGCTTCACGCCGTTCACGCGGATGTGCCTGAAGAGGAGAGACGTCCATGACCGCCGTCAGCGATCTCGACACCCCCGCCGTCACCGTGGATCTGACCATCATGGAGGACAATATCCGTCGCGTCCAGGCGCATCTGGCCCGGCACGGTATCGGCAATCGCCCGCACATAAAGACCCACAAGATTCCCGCTATCGGGAAGATGCAGATGCAGGCGGGGGCCATGGGCATCACCTGCCAGAAGATCGGCGAGGTCGAGGTGTTCGTGGAGGCGGGGGTGGCCGACGACATTCTCCTCACCTACAACATTCTCGGCCGGGCCAAGACCGATCGCCTCATGGCCCTCGTGCGTCGGGCGCCCGGCCTGACCGTGGTCCTCGACAACGACGTGGTGGCCCGTGACCTGAGCGAGGCGGGGGTGCGGCACGGACTCGACGTGCGCTTCCTCGTCGAGTGCGACACGGGCTTCGGCCGCACGGGCGTCCAGACGCCCCAGGCGGCCTTCGACCTTGCGCGGGAGACGTCGGCGCGGCCCAAGATGCAGTTCCGCGGGCTCATGACCTTCCCCAATCGGGAGCCCACCACGCGCGAGTTCTTCGCGCAGGCGCTCAGCCTCTTCGAGGGCGCGGGCATCCCCGTGCCCGTGGTCTCCGGGGGCGGCACGCCGACCGTTTTCACCGCGCAGAGCATCCCCATGCTCACCGAGCATCGCGCGGGCACCTGCGTGTTCAACGACGTCATGGTGGTCTCCTCGGGCACGGCGACCTGGGACAACTGCGCGATGCGGGTGCGCGCAACCGTGGTGAGCCGCCCCACCGACGGTCGAGCCATCCTCGACTGCGGCACCAAGGTGCTGACCTCGGACCAGTACGGCCAGAAGGGCTTCGGCCACGTCATGGAGTATCCCGAGGCCATGGTGGCCAATCTCTCCGAGGAGCACGGTATCGTGGATCTCTCGGCCTGCGCCGAGCGGCCCAAGGTGGGCGAGATCGTCCACGTGGTGCCCAACCACTGCTGCGTCGTCAGCAACATGGTGGACGAGCTCTACGGGATACGCGGGGGCACGGTGGAGGTGGTCTGGCCCGTGGCCGCGCGCGGGCGCGTCCGCTAGGTCCGGCGTGACCACGCGCGGAGCGGATCTCGTGGTGGCTGCCCTCGCCGAGCGGGGGGTGCGCCAGCTCTTCTCGCTATCGGGCAATCAGATCCTCTCCGTCTATGACGCGACCATCGGCCGGGACATGCGCATCATCCACACCCGCCACGAAGCGGCGGCCGTGCACATGGCGGATGCGTGGGGCCGCCTCGGCGAGGAGCCGGGGGTGGCCCTCGTCACGGCGGGGCCGGGTCACCTGAACGCCCTGTCCGCCCTCTATGGAGCGCTCATGGCGGAGTCGCCCGTCGTGTTGTTGAGCGGGCATGCTCCCGCGGGGCAGGTGGGCCGCGGCGCCTTTCAGGAAATGGACCAGGCCGGGGCGGCGGCCCCGGTGACCAAGGCATCGTGGGTGGCGAAGGACGCGTCGCGGCTCGGTGGCGACATGGCGTGGGCGCTCGAGGTTGCGCGGAGCGGGCGCCCGGGGCCCGTGCACGTGAGCCTTCCCGGCGATTTCCTCGACGCCAAGGTGAGCGAGAGCGCCGGCTCGGTCATCGACGGCGGCCGCGGCTCGATGTCCGCCGCCGAAGCCGATATCCGCCGACTGCTCGAGCTGCTCGAGGCGGCGCGCCACCCGCTCATTCTCCTCGGGCCGGCCATGGCGCGCCCCGCGCGGCGCGCGGCGGTGGAGCGGCTGACCGGACCGACGGGAATTCCCGCGCTTCCCATGGAAAGCCCGC
>WNFU01007387.1_pt1 | contig 13966 bp, 17 predicted proteins | sample 5400121 | NCBI WGS metagenome assembly WNFU01 (sample SAMN13153360, study PRJNA577476) | soil metagenome | isolation source: 100 cm soil or saprolite under grassland replicate 1 | place: USA:California | collected 2016-06-15
TTTGGTCACGCGTTCCGGTCCATACACGATGGCAACTATCCCGCAACGCAATCGTGTCGCGCCAATGGCGAATCGCAGAAATCCAGCTGTCGCACGCGTTTGGAACCAGCGAAACATCGGAACGCAATTCCCGCATGGAAATAATCTACGGAACGCGAACAATTTCCGGAACGGAAACAACCTGCCGAACAATTTCCGGAATAGAAAAAATCATTTGCGGCATGACTGGCAAAAACACGTTTTCGCTCACGCCTCAGGAGATTGGCATCGCGATTGGAACCGCAATTGCGACCACTGGTGGAATGGTCACCGATGCTCTTTTATCAATGGAACGTGGGTGATCTTCAATCTGGGATTTTCTCCGTGGTGGCCTTCGTACTACCCGGACGATTACTACTACGACTATGGCTTTCCGAATGATGGCTACGGCTCGTCGACCTACGGGTACGATTATCCGTACTCGTACAATTACGACCCCGGCGACTACAACTCAGGCGATTACCAGGGACAGATGTATTACGATCAAAATAGCTATCCCGACCAATCGCAGGGTTACTACGACTCCGGTGTTTACCAAACTGAAGTATACGACGATCCGAATGGCTACAGCGATAAATCGCAATCAGACGATTCGATCATTGTCGCAGCGCAGGAACGACTGGCTCGCCAGGGCTACTACCGCGGCGAGACAGACGGTGTGCTCAGCGCTGAGATGCAGAAAGCCATCAGGCGTTATCAAAGCACCAACGGCTTGCGCCAGACTGGCGACCTCGACAGCGACACGCTCGCAGTTATGGGACTATCCAAAGGTACCAGCTACTAAAATTTGAAATCGGCCAATGTGGGGGAAGGAATTGGGGCCAGATCTCAAGGGCGTGTTGCCCAAATCGTTTTTTTTGAAAGATAGCTAGTGCATAGGCCTGCGGCGATCTGTTAAGAGATGTTCCCATGATGTCATTATGATGGGAACACAGAAGAGCGAAGCGTAGCTCTTTAGTTATGCGGTGAACTTGGCGAAGCGGGTGCGAGCCAATCATCCTCTGCATCAGGTAAACCAGTGATTGTCGCCTACGATCTTGTTACGCCATAGCCCGTGCTTAGGCCGATCAGGCTTTGCGCGACAAAAGCGGAAGGAATTGGAGCCGCGGGGCCGCGAGCGACATAGATGGGCAAGCCGAGAGGCCGAAACGAGCGGGAGCGAATGAGTCAATCTTCTTCGCCGTGCGCATCGCTCAGTGTAAGCACGCTTCGCGCAGGCTGCGAACACCCGCTCAGCTAGCAATCTAAAAGTTTTTCACCGAACGCGCCTCCCACGTTGTAATAAATTCCGTAGGATATTCGTGAAGTGAAGAGAATAACGATCTCCTCCGCTATCGTGGTCGCAGTTGGTCTGGCGGCCTATGCACTCACGGAGTGGCGAATGGTGATGGAGGCCGATGAAAGCAAGACGCAGGGTCCCGCAAATCTCGAATCGCTCACACCTCTTGATGCGAGCGGCGTCGTCGGTGTCCGAGAAATCACAAAGTCAGAGCTGTTAACCCTGATGTCGAAAAATCGGCCGCTGTCGGAGAGTGAAAAGGCGCAGGTAGCTCGTGGCTGTCCTGGCCTCACGTGTCTTTACCAAGGTTTGGGTTTAACGAGATGGCCTGAGTTAGCCCGTGGTACTCGTGCTTACCTGCGTCTTGAAGATGCTCTGAATCGAAGTTGTCCCGAGAAGACGGAAAACTTTGTTTTCGTTAAACAAGCGTGGTGGACCAGTGGCAGCCCACCAACGCGTAATCCGAAGACCGGTGAAGTCTCGCTCGGTTCGGTGACGCGAATGAAGCCAGGTTGGTACACGTTCAACTATGCAGTCTACTTCCCGGCGACAAAAACCTACGTCTGGATCAACCATCGGGAGTACGGTTTCCCGGCCAATCTTCTCTGGCCGATGAAAGCATATCTTTCTCTCTCATCACCGCCACTCGACCAGAATCGCCCCGCGCAGCTGTATTGCTCGACATGCCGGTGACCGCGCTCACCATGTCCCCCATTCTTACAGTGTCGAAAGTAAGCTCTGACCCCATTTCTTCCCTTCTGTTAATTCTTAATTGTTAATTCGTAATTCTTATTTTTCTACGCCAGCAACATTCAAAAACATGTTTTGCGCGCGATGGCGTGCGATCGCTTCGCAGTAAGTCCACTCCCAACAGGAACAAAACGCATCTCCGCGAGGGGCGGCAGGAATTTCGCAACAACCTCGCCCAATAAGTGGCGGCGCAAATTTTCACGCGCCGAGGACAGAACCGGCTCAAAGCGGAAAATAGCAGCACCATCCGCGACGAGTCATTCTTTCCCTAATTGCCTGCAAGCAGAGATCGCAAAACTCGATATGCGATGTAGATGCCAACGATAACTGCCGCCACCGCGAATCCCGTTCGTCGCGCGGTATGTTTTGGTAAACCTGTGTTCAAATACTGAAGCATCTCTTCTCGGTTGCGTTCAGCGAGCTCTGCGAATCCAACTCGAATCGCCGTGCGAACGCCTTCAGCGACATGCCGGTTCCCGAGATCGGTTCCGTTTCTCGCCGTCCGAATCACACAGTGTGGGTACATGCATGGAGTGGGAACATGTTTCACGTCAAAAGTGAATTCATCCGGCTCGTTGAGTGCCCTACCATGTTTGTACCGGACGCTTGACCGATTTGGAAATCTGAACTGCCGAATAGCTTCGACTGGCAACCTCGCTATTTGATACCCGACGTAGTGGTCACCGGTCTTAGTGTTAAACAATACGTCCCGCGGATCACCATTTGGTACGTTGATCAAATGCGAGTTTCCGGATTGGTCTTGCAATCGCAATCCTTCGATTTGGCCAACGTATGGCTGACCAAGCGGCAAAGATGGATGCCTGACGTAGAGGAAGTCTTCTGCCGAGACGTGTTTTACGGGCCTACGTCTCGTGTGAAGCCGCCGTGGTATGTCCTTGATTCGACATTTATCCGGCGATGCCGCCATTCCTCAAAAGTCTAGCTATTTCGGCAGAGTCGGCGGTAGTGAGCTCGTGGAAGTTATTGATGCCGTCTTTGCGTGTGAAGACGACCAGCACGCCCGTCGGATAAACATCAACGCCACCAACTCCAGCGTTAAAATATTCTAACAAAGCACTACCGTCAGCGGTCATCGTGATTCGATCGGATTTCAACCCTTGGCCAGCGAGAAAACTGTCAATTGAATTCGCAATGTCGCCAACCGTCGCACCTCTCCCTGCGGTGTCGGCGTTGGAATCGCTCTGCGAACGGAGCCACTCTTGATCGGATGATGAGACGGGCTGCTCCAGGTAAAAGCGACTTCGTACGTTGTGCGTTCCAGGAGGCTGCAGCAGTCCGGAGGTCGACGCCATTGCGGCAACCGTAAACAAACAGCCGTATTTCGTGACAGGCCCAAGTGAAGTATCTGCGTCGGCGTAGTCGAGCGTTTTCATGAAACGTCTCCTTTCTCGCTAATCTCTCGAGATAAAGCAAACAGAATGGTAACCAGATCAGATTGCTGCTGTGTGTCAAGAACCGTGCCTATATCAACTGACTGCTCTGAATTGACATCCGTTAGGAGGCTTACCGTCTCACCAATGTTCGCGGTCTTGCTAACCTCAGCGGACGTAACGATTACGTTGAAAACTAGACAGCCCCATTGAGACAGACGATTTACGAGTATTTTCTTTGCGCCGATCTCGATCTCGCGCGGCCGGTTGATCCGGTAAAAGAAATCTGATGATTTTTCTGCATCTACATTAATGCTTGGTAAAAAGGAAGCTAATATCTTGTATGCGGCGACCCGCGAGCTTGCTGGAATTAGGAAATGCTCTCCGACGGCTAATCGCTGAACATTAGATACTCGCGCAAGCAAATCAGGTGATTTGCGCCTAAACAAAGCTCGAACGTTTTCGCCTTTCTCGAGAATCGGAAGAGGCTTAGCAGAAGTCGCGTCGAGTGGAGCACTGGCTTTAATGTCGATTTTTGGCCCTGCGACACTTACTTGGTAAACCACCCCTTCGTGCGTCGCTGCCAACTCGGTAAGAAAGGCACTTTTCTGCGTCGTAGCTGAGTCAGGATCCATTCCGAAGAACTCTTTGAATATCGCCTCAGCGTCAGCAGTACCTACAGCGGAAAACACACTCAGTCGAATGCCCGCAACTCCCCAGTCTGACGTGCGCTGTGCTTGTTCTTGGGTCATAGGTAAGCTCGGGTTCGCCTCACGATTACCACTTTAACAGTCGACAATATCTGCACGCAAACATCGCAAAGCGCAATTGATAGTGACGCAAGGGTTACGGCATCGCCCGCCGCCGGGGGTAAACTTGTTTCGAAGATCGAAATTCCTAGGTAACCGCGCGCGACGAAAACCTTCCGGGGACAGATTGGCACCGTGACCAATCTCTGCGCGCGATGGGCGTAATGTCCGACCACAGCGTCCGCGCAACGAGCCGAAGATTTCAGCTTGCGCCCGCAGCCAATTACAGGCGTCCTTAGAGCAGGAACAGATTCAATTTATGGCCACGCCTTCTGCAGGGGACCTCCGGAATTTTGCCATTGTAGGTCACGCGTCGTCGGGAAAAACGACGCTGAGCGAGGCGATGCTCGCCTGCGCGGGGCAGCAAACGCGGCTTTCCCGGCCGCGAGCATCGAGCAGGCATAACTGAAAATGACGAAACGCGAAATCCGAATCAAGGGGAAAATGAACCCAGTTGTTTGATTGCCGCAGGCCGAGGGGCTCGAATTTTTCCGGTTTCAACCTCGCGTAGCAGCCGGCGCAAAGATCTGCAATCAAGTTGGCGAATTTGAATCAGGTGATCCATAAGATGTGAATTGCCGCTCCCAAGACCGGCACCGAGCTGTTTTTTAATCGCACTGGTTTTTACCAGCGATGATTCGGTTTGGCGTAGACGCTCACGCAATGTCTCGGCTACAGCTGCCAGCTCGGCGAGATCGAGAAACAGCAAAGCAGGATAAATGGTTTGCGCTACAGTTCCTTGTTCCCGAAATCGGCCCAGCAAAAGCTCCTGAAACCGCCTTCGGCCCTGAGACGTGATTCGGTAAATCGTCCGTTCGCCCCCGCGCGTAACCTTCTGCCTCGTTTTCGGCGCGATATCGCCCGATTTGACCAGTTGCCGCACAGCATAATAGAGGGTGCCGACATCGACGTCGGTGTAGCACTCGACCAGAGCGTTATTGAGCCGCCGTTTCATTTCGTAGGGGTGAAAGTCGCCACGGTGAAGGACGCCGAGGATATAAAATTCTGCTTTCATATTCTAATTATAATATTACAATTAAACTAATATGGAAACGATACGCTTGCAAAACGCCCAACTTGATACGCCCTCCAGCATCCATGCGATCCTAAAGATCGCTGGCGCCGTCATCACAGCCCTGATCACCTGGTTCTTTATCGCCACCGTCGTAAATCTGGCGCTGCGCGTCTTGTGGCCACACTACCATGAGGCCGAAATCGCCTTCAATTTCACGTTTGCAATGAAGTTCGCCCGGCTCGTTTTGGGAGCGATCTCTACTCTCGGTGCAGGATTTGTGGCCGCATGGATCGACAAGGACCGGATGAGAGCGGCCACGCTCACCGGGATCATATTACTTTGCCTTTTCATTCCGGGTCACTACATGATTTGGAATAAATTCCCCGTTTGGTATCACCTGACATTCTTGCTGTCACTTCTTCCGCTTACATTGCTTGGCGCGGCCTTAAATCATAGAGTGGGCCAGAAAACCGCTTAGTCGCGGATCGACGTAGCTCAATTGGCAGGACAACTGGATCGCTAATTCGCTGTTTAGTAGCGCTGAAGCTTTATCACGTGAGCGAAAAGCAGCACCAGTTTTCCACGCAAACTTCGCTGCTCCATTGCACGTGCAGCGCATGCCCTGGAAAGCAATTTGCTCGTTCAACTATCTATCGTAAGCGGCTTACGATACCTGAATTCAACTGTTCAAAGTTTTTGAAGCCGCCGCTTGTTCCCGCCATCGTTCGGTGTTTACGCCCATGACCAGCAGCCAGAGCATCAGCAGCGCTTCTGCCGTAATGCCAACGATTGCGATGTAAGCGAACAGTCGCTCGGCTAATGGCGGGTACAAAAAGATTAGCCAGCCTAAACCTGCGAGCGCCATCAACACTCCCAGAAAGCGTGGCAGGAAGGTCGATCGCAGAATAAGACAGCCGATCAGCAGGCAATACACTCCAAAGAACACCAGGGCGACGTTGCCGACTTGATGGGTCAATTTCAAAAACAGCATTCCGACTGCGCGGCCCGACAATTCATCAGAGCTGAATACCGAAACCGTTCCTCCATTTCCCAGGTTGGTTAACGTAAAAAACTGAAACACGCTCCCGCTCGCCTGGATCGCGCAGCCTACAAGTCCGAAGAAGGCAGCAACCAGCGAAACACTCCGGCTCACTGGTTTGAACAGCATGTAAAACAAAGCGACCAACGCGACGTAGAATCCTGCTCCGATCAAACCTGTAGCAATGCCAAGATGGAATAACTGCCCGTGGGTGACAATCGCGTTTGCCGTCGCCGCGCTGTCGTCCTTGACGACCAATCCCTTGAGGCAGGCCTCGCTCAGTATCGACGTAAGAAAGAAGAGTAAGTAAACGAGTCCGATTATCCGCGCTTTTTGTTTGGTCATGATACTGGCTCCACGTTCTCCAAGTTCTATGCGGTTAATTCCCTCCTTACAACTCGTTAACGCAAGTCAAATGCCAATGCGACTCCCATGTCGGAGTCAAGCCATGCTGGCGGCGGTCCTGCCGAATCCGAAAGAGTGGGATCCGACGAAGCCGGGCAGGACGTTGCGATGGCGTCAGCGGCGTATTCTGCAACGTGAACGGAACGCGAATTTCCCTGAGAAGTTGCTTCATTAATCCAAAACCGCGTAAAAGGCTTCGCCTCACGCGGTCTCATCGTTTAATTCTGACGCGGTGTTCTACGTGTACGTGTTGCGCTCGGAGAGCGACTCCGGTTTTTATATCGGCTTCTCAACCAATCTGCGTGCGCGACTGAGGCAGCATCAAGAGGGCGAGAGCTTTGCCACGTCTCACCGCGGTCCGTGGAAGTTGATTTACTACGAAGCTTAAATGGAACGCGAAGACGCCGAGGGACGCGAGAAATTCCTGAAGAGCGGAGCCGGACGGCGTTTCCTGCGCGCCCAATTACGTCATTATCTGAAACGATTCCCTGCGCGAGCCCGCCGCTCCGATCATGTCCCGACCTTCGATTAATCAGCCGCGTGAGGCGAAGCCTTTTACACCTCTCGCTTCCAGCCACGTGAGCGAACGCTTTTACGTGGTTCATCTCATTGACGGAACTTACGAACTCTTCCGTCACTTCTACGGGTTGCGCCGGTTCACAAAAGGCAAAGACCCCCCTTTCGGCGCTGTCGTCGGCGTGCTGCAGACCGTGCTTCAGATGATCGAGAACGGTGACCGCGTAAAAGGCTCGGCCTCACGCTGCCTCGTAGGCACGTACATCGGCGTCGCCACCGACCACGTGATCGAGTCGTTTCGCAATCGGCTTTGGCCGGACTACAAGACCGGCGCTGGCATCGAGCCCGCGTTGCTCGCGCAATTTCATCCGCTCGAGAAGGCGCTCGCGGCGATGGGCGTTGTCGTCTGGCCGATGATCGAGCTCGAAGCCGATGATGCGCTCGCTTCCGCCGCGCATCTCGCGGCCAAGGACAAAAAGGTCGAGAAAGTCGCCATCTGGACGCCGGATAAGGATCTGGCGCAATGCGTGCGAGGGACGCGCGTGGTGCAGATCGACGGCCGGCGCAAAACAATTCGCGATGCGGCTGGGATACGCGAAAAGTTCGGCGTCAGCCCGCAGCTCATTCCGGACCTGCTCGCGCTCGTGGGCGATGCGGCCGATGGCTACCCCGGCATCCCTGGGATCGGCGCCAGGACCGCCGCCCAGCTTTTGAACCGCTACGGTCAGATCGAAAAGTTCCCGTCAAACGTTCTCGGCGAACAGCGCGATCTCGCACTGCTTTTCAAGAATCTCGCGACCTTGCGCATCGATGCGCCGCTCTTTAAGAAGGTCGAGACGCTACGCTGGCGTGGTCCGACGCCGGCATTCGGGAAGTGGGCAGAGCGGATGGAAGCGCCGCGGCTGCTCGAGCGGTGCGAAAAGGCTGCGATCGAAAGGGGACAGAGCTAAGTATTGACACAAAACAAAGGGCCAGATCAATCCGATCGCGGGGGCCGAGGAGTAAGGCAAAAGCTCTGGCTCGTTAGGCGACGGCGAGTTGCGGGGCGGCTGGCTCCAAATCGGCGATCGCATTGGCCAGTTGTACGGGCGGGACGGGTTTGCTCAGGCAAAAGCGGGCGCCATTCGCGTAGGCGAAAGCTCTTGCCTGCTCAGAACCTACAACAACAAGCGTTGGCAGCTGCTTACAGCAGCCATGAATGGCGCCCAGCAGTGTCATCCCACGACAATCTTCATTGAAAGCCATGATAGCGACATCCAACTCACGCTTCCGTCGGCAAACAATTTGTAATGCCTCCTCGGCGGTTTGTGCGATGAGCAGAACCGTGCCGGTGTCCCAAAGCGCCTGCCTTACAACCGTTTTGAAGTCTTCGTCGCGCGTGTAGAGAAGAACGAGCCGTGCGAGTCGTGGATGAGGGGGCGGTGCCAGTCGTGATTTCATTGAGAGGTTCACGCTGATTCCTACGGGAATTGGAGGGCGAAGGTCCCAAATAATCTGGGGCATAGCTTTGACTTCCAGCAATTCGCAGACCTTTCTCGCAGAGAGTCCTGTTTTCGGAGAACTTCCGTCCGCCGCTGCCGTAGAACCAGGTAAGAAATGACAAGAAAGCAGTGGATCAAACCGGTGCTGAAAACCGTGCCGATCTTTTTCGAGTGCACGTGTTACGCGAGCGCGGTTTAAAAATATCGGGCAATAGCGAGGATTTTCCGACACGTTAAACCGCCCGGGGTTCCTGCGTCCAACTCCGTGAGGTCAGGACGAACTGGCTTTAACTCGCAAAAATCTCGCTGAGTTTCTTTTCTCGCCAGGCGAAAATCCGGTCGATGTCGGGCCGGATAAGCAATCGGTGGATCAAGAAATCGAAAGGCACGGCGTACCGAACATGATCGTGCACGAGCGTCCCGCCGTTTCGTTCCTCAAATCGATGCTGGTGAATCCATAATCGGTACGGGCCGCGGACCTGTTGGTCCACAAAACGCGCCGGCGGGTCCCAATCGGTGATCTTGCTGCGCCAGCGCAACGGAAATCCATGAATGCGCAGTCGATGATCCATGATCGTGCCAGCACGCATCTCGCCCGAGCCCGCCGTGGTCGTCCGAAAATGCAGCCACGGCGGTGTGATCAAATCGAGATTCTGTGCATCGGAAAAAAACGCGAACACTTTGCTGCGTGGCTGCGGCAACCAAAGCTGCGACTCGAAAATCCGGACACGCATAAAGATTAGTTTATTTCCAGCGCGTTAATGACAACGGTTCCACCGCCCGTGCCAAAGTCTGAATCAGACTGGCTTGGGTAACGTGGGCGTCGTTAGACGACGGGAACAGTGATAGCAGCTTCGACGAGAGGCGTCTCCGCCTTGTCAGTGATCAGCTTGCGCAGGAACGGAATCAGCACAGCGAGCACGACACCGACCGCGAGGCTGCCGGCGCATCGAAATTCTTAGGTGGCCGCGCGACGAAGAACTTCCGGGGACAGATTCGCGCCCGTGACCAAGAGCACAATCTCGGCATCGGCGTAAGTGGATGAATCCTGAAGGAACGCCGCCGTCGCCGCTGCACCGGCAGCTTCCGCAACTACATGCTCGTCGAGTAGAAGAATGCGGATCGCGTCGAGCAGTTCCTGCTCCGAAACCAAACGGACTTCGTCCACTAATTCGCGGATGGCGATCACATTTGTTTCGAGCGGACGGAGCGTTGCTAACCCATCAGCAATCGTATCGCATACGTCGGGAACGACGACTCGTCCTTCCTGCCATGATCGCACGTAGGCGGGCGCCTGTTCCGCCTGAACACCGATGATGCGAACCCCCGGGGAGCGACGCTTCGCTTCCGCAGCCACACCGCGGATCAGCGCGGTATCACCCATCGGTACAAAAATGACGTCAGGCGCTGGTATCTCGTCCAGGATTTCACTGGCGATCGTGGCGGTACCCGCCGGAACGAGTGGATCGCTCGCATCGTCGAGAAAATAGTGGCCCTGCTCACGCGCAAACTCTGCGGCGCTTTCACTCGCTGCCGATCCACCCATGGTGCCTCGCTCGACTACTTTTGCACCAAGCGCGACAATGCGCGCGCGTTTCACCGGGTTCGGATTTTCTGGAAGAAAAATCGTGGCGCCAACTTTTGCTATGCGCGCGGCGTAAGCAACCGCGGCGCCGTGATTCCCGGTGCTCGCGGCAACCACTCCTGGCACCGGCCCCTGCGCCGCAGTTGTGAGCAAAGCGTTCAACGCTCCGCGCGGCTTGAACGAGCCGGTCGGTAGATCGCTTTCAATTTTTAGATAGACGCGTGCGCTCGAACGCTGCGCGAGTGATTCCGCCGACGCCAGGCGCGTGGGTCGAAAATATCGCGACAACAATTCGCGTGCGTGTTCGACTTCCACGGGAATCATCGCGCCGACTTTATTCTTCACACCCCTGATCGACAATGTGAGGGACGGTTCGCATAAATCTCGGGAGCATACTCGTATATTTACTCGGCCGATTCGAGCAGCTTCCTCAGATTTTGAAGCACGGCGTCTTCTTCGTCAGAGCGCGCGCCATCAGCGAGAAAGAGCTCCTGGCACAGCTCCAATGCTTGTCCCTTCACTGCAGCGGTATTAAGCCTATCCCTTATCGAAGCCAGGAGTTGATCTCTGTACCCTTGATTTTCTGTCGCGTTCCGTGCGTTACCAATCGATCTCACATCGAACTGATCGAACGGTACTTTCGGGTCCCAATTGAACTTCGCGACCGTATCCGTGATCAACCTGTCCTCTGCGAGGAAGATCAAGTTATCGGCGTACATGCAATAGTTTAGCAAGTCGACTATCGCCTCACGCTGGGGCTGGGTGAGGCCGTCGTTCGGCGCTTCCGATTTGTGGAACAGTTTTCTGATTAGACTGGGCATAAAGTGTATTGACTGGTTCGTCTTCGATTGCAGGTCATAAAGCTTTTTCTTTGTATCTCGTTCCTACCCTCGTCGCTTTACCTTGATCACTCGCACTGCCTCGTGCTCGCACCAGCTACCCTAGCTGCGTTGCCGTCTACCCGCGCGATTCCCGATCGCGACGTGTTCTACGTCGTTGACTCGCGATCTCCCGATGCGCTCGGTCGGATTCCCACCGACCAATGCAGTCCATCCACCGGCTTCCCAGCTCGGTGTATTCATCCCATTCGCTCCATTGAAACTCGTTCGCTACCCGCGCTCACTCGTTCCTACCCTCGTCACTTTACCTTCTATGTCGCTCATCCCATTTGCTCCATTGCCGTATTCCTATCAACCCAACGCCACCCGGCCTTCAGAAATAGCCCTTTACAAAAATTGCAGCAACCTATTTTCGGCGATGATTGTACTCATACCAACGCTTGGCGATTTATATGATCAAAAGTTCGCGATGGCGAGGGCGATCGCCATTGTCTGCACGTTTGCTACGGCGAATCCGTCCGATGGCGGACGAGTCGCCCGCACGCAGGCGGGCAGGCAGTGCGCTCCCTGGAATTCGCAGCTGTCGTAACGCTATACGTGAATCACGTATAGCCGTTTCGCCAACAAACTCGTGCGAGCGCGCTAGCCACGAATGGCTTTTTCGATGGCGGTTCGCGCAAAGCCGCGTGGCGCAGCTCGGCCTTGTTCCCACTCTTGCAGCGTTCGTTTCGAGATCTGCAATTTTAACGCCGCTTCGCTTTGCGATAAATTATTCCGTTCGCGCCACGCTCGCAGTCTTCGCGGAAACGCACCGGCTGCGAATCTCTGATGTCGAACGTGATCAGGAAGTGTCCCGAAAGCCATCCCTGAGATGCTATACGGGAATCACGTATAGCATCAAGTCCGTCGGACAAGATAAGTCGTTCGCTCCAGTTCATTCAGCCGGTCGGTCTGTCGACTGCGCTGGTTCGGAACTGGTCGTCCTTGTTTTTGAACAGGATGTTGAACGTGGTGAGCGATCCGTAACAGAGCGTGATACGAAGATTGCTGATTGCTGATTGTTGTTTGTTGAGTTGGATCTCCGCAGAAAGTCCACGATGGCGAGGACGCCATTGCCAACACGTTTGCCTCACCACGGCGAGTCCATTCAATGGCGGACATGGCGAGCAAGACGGGTAAACTTATTTCGACTAAGCATTTTATGGCATGAGCAACGGAATCACCTGGCGGCCGTGCCTCCGATAACGGGTGAAATGAGAATCGAGAGTGAGAACGCGGCAATCGGAATGAAGTTCACTCAGTCTCACCAGGCAGGCGTCCGCTAATGACATCGGCACATCGGAGTAGCGTTCCATCAAAACTTCCAAGGACGCGGCTTCCGTCTCGATATCAAAAGCAATTTGGATCACCTGCTCCCGGACAGCTCGCATGATCGTAGCTGGGCGGCCCGCTCCGCGCTGAAGCAGAAAACAGGCTTCGGTCAAAACCGGTTCACACGTCAACAGCGGAGGCCGCAGCGCGTCTAATTGCGCAAAGGCCCAGGCATGATGCTGGTCACGCGTGGAATAAAAAGCGACCAACGGCCCGCTATCGATCAACGTCTGTCTCACTTCCCGAGATCGCGCATGTATTTCGGGTTAGTGGATAAATCGCGCGGCCCCCGAAAGAAGCCGCCAAACTCCGCCATTAACTCGGCACAAGACTTTTCGCCTCTGTTGTTCTTGCCCTGACGCTGCTCCTCTAGCGCCTGGCGCACCAGATCGGAGCGTGAACGTCCAAGCTCGTTGGCGCGTTTGGCCAGCCAGTTCGCCAACGGCGCCGGTAATTTCAGCGATATCGTCTTCATCATCGATATGGTATTACCGCTCTGACAGATTGGCAAGATCGAGGCCGTGGCACGTTATCGAAAGCGCAACGAGCCGAAGATTTCAACTTGCGCCCGCGGCGAATTAGAGGCCTGCTTAGGAGCGCATTCAACTTATGACCACGCCTTCTGCGGGGGATCTTCGCAATTTTGCCATCGTGGGTCATGCGTCGTCCGGGAAGACAACGCTCAGTGAGGCGATGCTCGCGTGCGCGGGCGTCATCGGGCGCATGGGCAACATCGCGCAAGGGTCCACGGTTTCGGATTATCACGTCAGCGAAAAGCACCACCAGATTTCCACGCAGACTTCGCTGATGCATTGCACGTGGATGGGCAAGAAACTGAACATCCTCGACACGCCGGGTTATCTCGACTTCATCAGCGAAGCGCTTGCGGCAGTGCGTGTGGCGGACTTCGCGCTCGTGGTGGTGCACGCGCAACACGGCATCGGGGTTGGCACGGAGCGGGTGTGGAATTGCGCGACGGACTGCGGCATCCCGAAAGTCATCGTGGTCAACGCCGTGGACAAACAGAACGCGCACTTCGACGAAGTGCTGGCCGACGCGCGCGCACATTACGGGCCGAAACTGTTTCCGTTGAACGTGCCGATCAATCCCGGGCCGAACTTCAACCAGGTGCTCGACGTCTTGCGCAACGAAGTGGTGACGTATGAAACCGACGGGCACGGGAAGTTTCGCGAGGAACCGGCGAGCGGTGAATGGAAAGACCGCGCAACACAACTACATCGTGAATTGATCGAACTCATCGCCGAGTCGGACGACACGTTGCTGAACAAATTTTTCGAGCAGGGCTCTTTGTCGGAGGAGGAATTTCGCGCGGGCATTCACGCGGCGGTGCAGGCGCAGATGTTCATCCCGCTCTTCTGCACGTCGGCCGCGTCGAACGTCGGCGTCGGGCGCCTGCTCGACTTCATCGCGAAATACGGTTCCTCGC
>WNFU01010528.1_pt1 | contig 13965 bp, 14 predicted proteins | sample 5400121 | NCBI WGS metagenome assembly WNFU01 (sample SAMN13153360, study PRJNA577476) | soil metagenome | isolation source: 100 cm soil or saprolite under grassland replicate 1 | place: USA:California | collected 2016-06-15
TCGATCGCTACGGGCGCGTCCTCGTGGACAACCGTGCGGGCACAGCCGTCGCTCTGTGGCCAAGCGATCTGCCGCACAAGTGGTACCTCCGGCTGCGCGAGTTGCGGCGACTCTCCGCGATCGTGCACGTGCCGATCAAGGAGATGCTGAAAGGAATCGCTGCGCGCCAGGACGATCCACTCACGCCGGTGATCGTCAAAGAACCGGTCGGCGAGCCCCAGATTCGCTATCTCTCGGAGCATCGAGACGAGTTCCCGGGTCTGACGATGCCCGAATCGTACGTCCGGCATTACCGCCACGGCCCACTCGCTGCACAGCTCTTCGGATACGTCTCCGAGGTTTCGAAGGAACAGTTGAAGCACGCCGATCCAGGTGTGCGCGCCGGCGACAAGATCGGTCAGGCGGGCGTCGAGCTTGCCTATGACGGCTACCTGCGCGGCAAGCCGGGGAGCGCCCAGCTTCGTGTCGATTCTCTCGGGAAACCACGCGGAGCGCTCACAAACTCCCAGTTGCCCACCTCCGGCAGTGCCGTCCGCCTGACACTCGACCTGCGGTTGCAGCAGGCCGCGCAGGCGGCCCTCGCCTACGGCATCCAACGCGCGCGCGACTCCGAGTGCATCGGCTGCTGGAATGCGAACGGCGGCGCCGTTGTTGCGCTCGATCCGCACGACGGGTCGGTGCTCGCGCTCGCCTCAGCGCCTGCGTATAGCCCCGGCGTCTACTCCGGCCACGTGACGAAGAAGAAGCTCGCCGCGCAGGGGCTCACGCGTGCCACGGCGGTAGCGAAGAACTTCCCGGCGTTGAACCGCGCGCTTGTCGCCGCGTATCCGCCGGGCTCTACCTTCAAGCCCGTCACGGCGCTCGCCGCCATGCAGCAGCACCTGGTCGCGCCGTACGCGCTCGAGCCGTGCACCGGAACGTACAGCGCTCCTAAGGACAAGTCGCACCAGGTCTTCAAGAACTGGGATCCGTACATGAACCAGGCGATCGACCTGCCGACCGCACTCGGACTCTCGTGCGACACGTACTTCTACCGGCTCGGAAACGCGTTCTATGAGCTTCCCGCGAACTACGGGCACCCGCTGCAGGCCTGGGCGAGCAGCTTTGGTTTCGGCCGGCGCACCGGCATCGACGTCGGACCCGAGGCGAGCGGTCTGCTCCCCACGCCGGAGTGGCGTCAGAGGACATTCACGAAGGAGACGGATCCGTGCTGCTGGGAAATCGACCGGCTTTGGAAGCCGGGCGATTCGATCCAGCTCGCCATCGGGCAGAAGGACCTCCTCGTCACGCCGATTCAGATGGCGCGCTTCTACGCGCTGATCGCGAACGGCGGCAAGCTCGTCACGCCGCACCTGTTCCTCGACGCCGAGAAGCCCGGCGCAGGCGGCGCCGCGCCGCATCCCGCGGCCCCCGCCGCACAGCAGATCAACATCGACCCCGCGGCGCTCGACGTCGTGCGCAGGGGTCTGTATGCAGCGACGCACGCGTCGTTCGGCACCGCAACCGCGGTGTTCGGCAACTTTCCGGTGTCCGTCGCGGGCAAGACCGGCACCGCGGAGAAGGCGCTCGATCCGGGCGATGGAACGGTGCGCCTGTTCGACCAGTCGTGGTGGTGCGGCTACGCGCCGGACGACAACCCGAGGCTTGTGGTCTGCGCGGTAATCGAGAACGGCGGGCACGGCGGTACCGCTGCAGCGCCGGCCGCCCTCAAGGTCTTCGAAGAGTTCTTCCACCAAAAGGCGCCGGCAATCGGCGCGATCCACAGCGACTGATGGCTGTCGAATACGTCGATTCAGCAACCGAGCGGGCCCGCGGACGGGCGCGCCGAGCGTCCCGCGCGCACGAGCTTTCGTTTCTCAGGCGACTCGACTGGCTGCTGACCGCCGCCGTCGCCGTACTCGCCGGGTACGGGCTCTGGGCGATCGCCGGCGTCACTCGTCACGACGTCGAGGGAAATCCGAACTACTTCCTCGTGCGGCAGGCGACATTTGCCGGCGCAGGGGTGGTGGGACTGCTGCTCGCGCTCGCGATCAATCCGTCGCGGCTCGTCCGTCTCTGGCGGCCGATCTACATCGGAACGGTCGGCGTCATGCTGCTCGTCTTCCTCGCCGGACCGGTCACGCGCGGCTCGCGGCGCTGGCTCGATCTCGGGTCGTTCCGTTTCCAGCCGTCCGAGTTCGGCAAGCTGCTCTTCGTCCTTGCTCTCGCGGGCTTTCTCGCGGAGCGCGCGAAGCGGATCAACGAACCGCGCACGGTCCTGAGCGCCGTCGCCCTGGCCGCGCTGCCGGTCGGGCTCGTCTTCATCCAGCCGGACTTCGGCACCGCGCTCGTCTACGGTGCCGCGCTCGCGGCGGTGCTGTTCGTCGCCGGCACGCGCTGGCTGATGCTCGCGGCGCTTTCGTCGGCCGTCCTCGTCGCGGCGACGCTGATCCTGTGGGTGCTGCCTGCCGCGGGCGTGCACGTCCTCCAGCCGTACCAGGTGAAGCGCGTGACGGGCTTCCTCCACCCGGACTCGGATCCCTCGGGGGCGACGTACAACATCGCGCAATCGAAGGTGGCGATCGGCGCCGGAGGCTTCGACGGCCGCGGGGTCGCGGGTGCGACGCAGACGAATCTGTCGTACCTGCCCGAGCACGCGACGGATTTCGTGTTCGCGTCGTTCGCCGAGCAACGCGGCTTCTTCGGAGCGGCGATCCTGCTCTGCCTCTACCTGCTGGTCGTCTGGCGCGGCCTGCGGATCGTCACGGTCGCGCGGGATCTCTTCAGTGCGATCGTCGCCGGCGGGATCGTCGTCGCGTTCCTCTTCCAGATCTTCGTCAACGTCGGCATGACCATGGGCATCGCTCCGATCACAGGCATTCCGCTCCCATTCGTCAGCGTCGGCGGCTCGTCGATGATCGCGAATCTCACGGCGATGGGCGTGCTCCTCTCGATCCACGCGCGCGGCACGCCGTTCAGGCGCCGCTGATGGGTCTTCCCATCAAGCTCGGGGCGGTCTACGGCGTTCTGAAGGAGATCCGCTCGACGACCGATCGGCCGCTGCTCGTTGCGGGAACGCTCGCCGAGCAGCTGGCGCGCGAGCTCCGCGCGGGAGGCGACGCGTCCGCCGTTCGTACCGGCGGTGAGCCCGGAGGCGTCGAGGCGCTGCTCTACGTGATCGGCGACGTCGTCACGGCTGACGACGAGCGCGTGCTCAAGCTCGCGCATCGTGCACGGGTGCCGACGATCGTGATCGCGGCGGGCCGCGAGGCGCCGCTCCGCATTCCGTTCGTTCTGGCAACCGACGTCGTGCGCGTCGAGCCGGGCCACGGTTTTCCCGTCGACGCGATCGCCCGTGCCGTCGCGGCCAAGCTCGGCGAGGAGGCTACGTCACTCGCGCGCCGTCTTCCTGTTGTCCGTTCCGCCGTCTGCGCGCACCTGATCGAATCGTTCGCGCGGAAAAACGGCTTGATCGGCGCCGCGGTGTTCATCCCGGGCGTGGATCTGCCGGTGCTGACGCTGCACCAGGTGCGAATGGTCCTCAGGATTTGCTCGGCGTACGGCCTGGAGGTCGACGCCCAGCGGGCCCCCGAGCTGCTCGCCACGGTCGGCGCCGGCCTCGGCTTCCGAGCGCTCGCGCGCGAGCTGCTCGATTTCATCCCGGTGGCGGGGTGGGCCGTCAAGGGCCTGGTCGCGTACACCGGCACGCGCGCGCTCGGCGAGGCGACCGTGCGCTACTGCGAGGCGCGAACTAGGCCGCCGCTGCCGGCTTCAGTTTCTGCTTCTTCGTCATGATCGCGCGAAGGCGCTGAGAGAGCCGCGCCCAGGCCCACGGCTCGAGCTCCTTGTACCGGATGGCGGTCTGACCCCGAGTGGCCTCGAGATATTCGAACCAGGCATCGGCCTCCTCGATCAGCAGCAATTCGTACGCGTCACGTCTGCCAGCCATCGGCGGTCACCTCCTCGGTCGTGATGCGGCGCACCATAGGACCGCTTCGCGCGCGTGTCCAATTGGCGGCGGCCTTGGGTTTCTCTTTCGACGATGGTCGTTGTCGGCGCGCGAAGCCGCGCCTTCTGTGGAGCATTCTCCGGGTATGAAATTTCCGTCGGCAGTGCGGCGTGCCGCACTGCTCACTCACGAAGATCGAAGCAGCTCGCCCTCAAAAGCACCTCTGGGCACGCGCGCCGAAGGCGCGCCTGCCCGGTCTTCTCGGCCCAAATGCGCAGCATTTAGGGCCGGGCGGCGCAAGCCGCCAACGCTGGTACCCTGGCTGAACATGTTCTTGACCAAGACCACCAGCGCTGCGCTGCGCGCCATTTCGGCGCGGATTGACGCGCCGACGACAAGATCGGTGCAGCCGCGCGCGCTCGTAGAGAGGATTTCATTTGCCGTTCAACTGGTTTCGCCGGCCCAAGCCGGTTCGGGAGCAGGCGCCTGTAGAGGCGGCCGCTCCACCTATCGAAGTACCTGAACAACCGGCCGCACCCGCGGCTGCGACAGAGACAGAAGCCCCTGCAAGGCCCAAGCGCCGGCGCGGCACGCGCGGCGGCAAGGGCCGCAAGAAGCCCGGCACCGTCGGGGCGGACGAGCCCAAGGCAAAGGCAAAGCCCGAGCCGGTCCGCTCGCAGGCGGAGGAGCGCCGCGCCCAGCAGCGCAAGGAACGCAACGCCCGCGGCGAGCGCCGCCGAGCAGCTCCGCGCCGCGCGCCGCTTCCCGCAGCGAAGCGTGAGCTGCTCGTCTCCGTCGACGTGAGCGAGCAGCGCGTCGCCGTCCTCGAAGACGATCGCGTCGCAGAGGTGTACCTCGAGCGGCCGGAGCGCCGTTCGATTGCCGGGAACATCTACCTGGGCGTCGTCGACAACGTTCTCCCCGGGATGGAGGCCGCGTTCGTCGAGATCGGCCTCGACCGCAACGGCTTCCTGTACGTGGACGAGATCGTGCGCCCTGAGCTCGAAGGCCAACGGCACGGAAAGCGGATCCAGGATCTGCTCAGCCGGGGGGAGCAGGTGCTCGTTCAGGCCGTCAAGGATCCGATGAAGTCCAAGGGCGCGCGGCTGACGATGGAGATCTCGCTGCCCGGCCGGTTCGTCGTGTTCGTCCCGAACGGCGACGGGCTGGGCGTTTCCCGGCGGCTCGAGGACGACGAGCGGACGCGCCTGAAGGACATCCTCAAGCAGCTCGACGTGAAGAAGGGCGGCGTGATCGTCCGCACCGCCGCCGAGGGCGCGAGCGCCGAGGACGTCGAGCGCGACCTGGTCTTCCTGCAGAAGCTCTGGAAGACGATCGAGACCCAGGCGAAGAAGGCGAAGACGCCGACGCTTATCTACCAGGAGGCCGAGCTCCCCCTGCGCGTCACGCGAGACCTGTTCACCGAGAACTTCGACCGCGCCTACGTCGACGATGACAAGGCCTACCGGCGGATCACCGGCTACCTGAAGAAGACCTCGCCGCACATGGTCGAGCGCGTGACGCGCTACAAGGAGAAGGAGCCGCTGCTCGAGCGCTACGGCGTCGACGCGGAGATCCGCTCGACGCTCAGCCGTCGCGTCGACCTCCCATCGGGCGGCTATCTCGTCTTCGACTACGCCGAGGCGTTCACAGTCATCGACGTCAACACCGGCCGCTTCGTCGGCTCGCGGTCCAAGACGTCCGCCTCACGGCTCGAGGACACGATCACGAAGAACAATCTCGAGGCGGTAAAGGAGGTCGTCCGCCAGCTGCGTCTCCGAGACATCGGCGGGATCATCGTCATCGACTTCATCGACATGGCGAACCCGAAGAACCGTCAGGCGGTCGAGGATGCGCTTCGGACCGAGCTCGAGCGCGACCGCACCAAGACGTACGTCGTCGAGATCTCGCCGCTCGGGCTCGTAGAGATGACGAGGCAGAACGTCACGGAAGGGCCGCGCGAGATTCTCACGCGCAAGTGCCCGACGTGCGGCGGTGACGGCGTTGTCATCTCCGAGGCCTCTGCCGCAATCGACCTCGAGCGGAAGCTGCGTGCGCTTGCACGAGAGTCGCGCGTGCAGGCGTACCGCGTCGAGGTAAACGCAAAGGTCGCTTCGTTGCTCATCGGTCCCGGCGCGCTGCGTCTGCAGGAGATCGAAGCCGCTTCGCGCCGCCGCTTCTTCCTGGAGGCGAAGGAAGACGTGCATCTCGATCACTTCCTCGTGCTCGAGCAGGGCAAGCTCGAGACGGTGGCGCCCGACGCGCCGTTCGAGGAGGGCGCAACGCTCGACCTGCAGCCGGTCGAGGTGGGATTGCACGACCCGCAGGCCGGGATCGCCAAGCTCGACGGCTACGAAATCGTCGTTGCGAGTGGCTCGAAGCTCGTGGGCAAGAAGGTAAAGGCGCAGATCACGCGTGTGCTGCCGGGCACTGCGTACGCGACGGTCGTCAGCACCGCAAGGGACGGCGCCGCGCCGATCACCGCCGAAAGCGAGGCGGAGAAGCCGACGCGCCAGACCGCTGCGAGGAAGAAGCCTGAAGCTCTCGAAGCCGAGGCCGTCGAGCTTGTGAGCGACGACGAGACGGCGGACGACGACGAGCAGCGCGGCGAACAGCCGAAGAAGAGGACGCGCCGCGGCTCGCGGGGCGGCCGGCGCCGCAAGAAGGCGCCGACGATCCATGTGCCGGAGACGGACCTCGAGACCAACGGCGAAGGACCTGCCGAAGCGACCGCGGACGCGGAGACGCAGCCGGAGCCCGAGCCGCAGGCAGAGTCGGAGCCGGAACAACCCGCCGCCGAAGCAGCCGAAAACGGCGAGGCTCCGAAGAAGCGCAAGACACGCCGCGGCTCCCGCGGAGGCCGCAACCGGCGCAAGAAACCCGCCGCTGCGGCTCCGGCTGAAACGGGCGAGAGCAGCTAGAATTCGCCGGCCGCGGGCACCCTGCCCGCGTTTCGAATGTCAATGGCCCAATACGCAATCATCAGTGTCGGCGGCAAGCAGTACGTCGTGAAGGAAGGTGAAAACCTCCTTGTCGATCGCGTGCACCGCGAGGAGGGGAAGTCGTTCCAGCCGGTCGTGCTTTTCCTCGGCGGAGACGGTTCCGGCGAGCTTTCGCCGAAGGCCTCGGTGACCGCCAAGGTCGTCGCGCACGAGCGCGGGCCGAAGATCCGTATCGGCAAGTACAAGCCCAAGTCGGGCTACAAGCGGCACACGGGCTTCCGAGCGTCGCTGACGCGGATCGAAGTCACAGGAATTGGCGCGCGCAAGGCGCCCGCGAAGGCAGAGAGCAAGCCCGCCGCGAAGGCAGAGAGCAAGCCCGCCGCGAAGGCGGCCGAGGTGCCCACGGCTCCGAAGGGTCTCCCGAAGGACTACGCCGAGCTGACTGTCGCGCAGATCTCGGCGGGCGCCAAGAGCTGGAATCGCCCGATGCTCGAGGCCGCGCACGCGTACGAGCAGGAGCATGCGAAGCGGAAGGGCGCGCTCGCCGCGATCGAGTCCGCGCTCGTCGCAAAGGAAGAGGGATAGGTGGCACACAAGAAAGGTCTCGGTTCCTCCAAGAACGGTCGCGACTCCCAGTCCAAGCGGCTCGGCGTGAAGCTGTTCGACGGGCAGGAGGTCAAGGCGGGGATGATCCTCGTCCGGCAGCGCGGTACGCGCTTCCGCCCCGGCTCGGGCGCCGGAATCGGCCGCGACGACACGATCTTCGCCACGCGCGACGGCCGGGTTGTTTTTAGGGCGAGCGGCGACAAGCGCACCATTTCCGTCACGGAGTAGTGCCGTGTTCCACGACCGCGCCCGCATCCACGTGCAGGCGGGGCGGGGCGGCGACGGCGGCCTCTCGTTCCGTCGCGAGAAGCACGTCCCCAAAGGCGGTCCGGACGGTGGCGACGGCGGTCCGGGCGGCGACGTCGTGCTCGCTGCCGACTCGGATCTCCGCGACCTGTCGGGCTTCCATCCGAACCAGCGGCTCAAGGCCGGCCGGGGCGGGAACGGGCGCGGCGCGTTGAAGCACGGCGCGTCCGGCGAGGACGTGGAGTTGCACGTGCCCGTCGGAACGCAGGTGTTCGACGAGCACGAGCAGCTTCTCGCCGACCTCGCACATCCCGGCGCGCGCGTCGTCGTCGCGCGCGGCGGCGCGCCGGGCCGCGGCAACAAGCGCTTCGCCACGCCGACGCGGCAGGCGCCGCGTTTCGCAGAGACGGGCCTTCCCGGCGAAGTGCTCACGCTCGACCTGCGGCTGAAGCTGCTCGCCGACGCGGCGCTCGTCGGGTTCCCGAATGCCGGAAAGTCGTCGCTGCTGCGGCGGATCTCGAACGCGAAGCCGAAGGTGGCGGACTATCCGTTCACGACGATTGCACCGGTGCTCGGCACCGTCGAGTCGCCCGAAGGACGGCAGCTCACCGTCGCGGATGTTCCCGGTCTGATCGAGGGTGCGAGCGAGGGTGTCGGTCTCGGCCACGAATTCCTCGCGCATCTCGAGCGTGCGCGGCTGCTCGTGCACATCATCGACGTCAGCGAAGACGTGGCCGAGCGATTCGCCGCGATCGCGCGCGAGCTCGAGCAGTACGGCGCGGGCCTCGACGAGCTGCCGCAGATCGTGGTGCTGAACAAGATCGATCTCGTGCCCGAGCCGCCGGCGTTCGACGTCGAGGACGACCGCGTGCTGCGCGTCTATCTGGTTTCCTGCGCCACCGGCGCCGGCATCGAAGACCTGAAGCGCGGTCTCTTCGAGCTGTGCCCTGCCGCGCCGCCCTCAGTCGCGGAGGACGAGGGGCTCGTCGACTTCCTCGTCTACCGGCCGCAGCCGCGACGTGAGCGGACGTATCGAATCTTCCGCACCGACCGCGGCTTCCGCGTCGAGGGCACGCCGCCGGACGGTGCTGAGCTCGAGCAGGCGCTTCGCGCGGCCGGAGCCCGCAACGGCGCCGAGGTGGAGGTCGGCGAGGAGACGTTCGAGCTCGCATGACGTGCACGGGGTTGCTCGGCGGCACCTTCGATCCGCCGCACATCGGTCATGTCAGCCTCGCCGAGGCTGCGAAGCGTCATTTCGGAATCGCGCCGCTGCGCGTTCTCGTGTCTGTGAGCCCGCCGCACAAGAGGGTGTCCACACCGATCGACGCGCGTCTCCGGCTCACGAAGCTCGCTTTCCCGAACGACGTCGTGGTGCGTGACGAGAATCCGTACTCGATCGACACCGTCTCCGGGTACGGCGATGACGCGGTCTTTCTCGTCGGCGCGGATCAGTTCGCGAACTTCCTGAAGTGGCGCTCTCCGAACGAGATCCTCGAGCACGTGCGACTCGGCGTGGCGACACGGCCCGGCTATCCGCGTGACGAGCTCGAGCGTGTGCTTTTTCGCCTTAAGCGACCTGAGCGCGTCGTGTTCTTCGATCTCGACCCTGTATCCGTCTCGTCGAGCCAGGTGCGCGAGCGTGCGTATCAGGGTTTGTCGATCGACGAGCTAGTGCCGCCGCAGGTGGCCGTGGAGATCGATCGGCTTGGGTTGTATCGCCCGCGAGCCGGGGTAAGCTGAATGCAGTTGAACTCGCTCGAACAGGCCCGCCGGATCGCCGGCATCGCCCAGGACAAGCTGGCAGACGACGTCGTGATCCTCGACATGCGGCCGGTCTGCGTCTTCACGGATTTCTTCGTTATCTGCTCCGGCCGCAACCCGCGTCAGGTGAAGTCGATCTGGGACGAGGTGCACGCGCGCCTCAAGCAGGACGAGCGGCTGTTGCCGCGCGCGGTCGACGGCGAGCGTGAGCCGACGTGGATCGTCGCCGACTACCTCGACGTGGTGCTACACGTCTTCACGCCGGACCAGCGCGCGTACTACCGGCTCGAAGATCTTTGGGGCGACGTGCCGAACGTCGAGCTCGAAGCCGCAAGCGCGTAGTCCCAAGCGGCCATGGCCCAGCCGCTGCGTTGGCTAAGTTGTCAACGTGCTCACGACGGATCAGAAGGGATCGATCGCCGAGCTCGCGATTGCTCAGGCAGCCCTTGAAATGGATGTCGATGTCTACTTTCCCGTGGCGGAAGGCGGCCGCTGTGACCTCATCTTCGACGTGCGAGGACGACTGTTCCGAGTCCAATGCAAGTGGGCATCGCGCTACGACGATGTAGTCGTCGTCCGCTGCTATCGAAGCAGGAGAAATCGCGACGGGCTGATCAATCATCGATACACCGCTGATGAGATCGACGCGTTCGCGGCGTATTGCGCCGAACTCAATCGCTGCTACTTCCTGCCAATCGACCAGTTCCCATATCGACGGCAGATCCAACTCCGTCTTAGCCCCACAAAGAACAATCAGGAGCTCCTCATCAACTGGGCCAGAGACTTCGAATTCGAGGCTAAACTTGGAGGCTCTGGGGCCGTAGCTCAGCTGGGAGAGCGTTCGGATGGCATCCGAAAGGCCGCGGGTTCGAGCCCCGCCGGCTCCACCTAGAGAAAGCCGCCTCGAAGGGTGGCTTTTTACAACAGCGGACTGCGGTGCTCACGTTGAAGGCGCGTGCGACCGATGGAGGAGACATGGAACGCGCGGTCGCAATCTCACCTGCCGATAACTCCTCTTCCGCCGACGACACTCCCGACCGTCGTCGCCTGATCGCCTCATTCATCTTCGCCGCCGTCACGCTCGGTGCTTGTGTGTTGCTCGCGAAGCGCTTCACGCACACGAGCTGGCCGTTGCAGCGGGCCAATCTCGGTCTCGTCGGCGGCGCCGTCGCCCTGTACTTCGCGAGCTACGTCTTTCGCGCGCTTGGCTGGCAGAAGCTCTTCCCGGCCACTTCACGCCCGGATCGCGCCCGCTGCCTGGCCGCCTGCGGCGCATCGGCGGCCAGCGGCGCCGTCCTGCCTTTCCGGCTCGACTACCTCGTCAAGATCGGGACACTCCGCAAAATGCGCGGCGTCAAGCTCGGGCTCGAAGCGATCGCACTGTCCATCATCTCGCTCGGCCTCGTGGACGCGATCGCCTTCCTCCCGCTCTCGATCTCCGCCACGGTCACGACCTCCTCGAGCTTCCGAATCCCGCTGCTCCTTGTCGTTCTCTTCGGCATCGGCGCCTGTGGCCTCCTCGTCGCCGGTCGACATCTGCTGGGGCTGCCTTTCGTTGCCCGCCGGGCGCGCCTGTCCAACCTCGTCGGACGCGCCGCGGAACACCGGCTGCGCACGCGCGAAGCGGTCACCGCCTGGTTCTTCCTCCTCGGCTGCTGGACGTCACGTGCACTCGGGAGCACGGTTCTTCTCGCTGGGCTTGGGGTTGGGTTCTCGCCCACTCTGGCTCTCGTCGTCCTCTGTCTCGCCGCCGCGGCGTCGCTGATCCCGATCGCCTCCGGCGGCGCGGTCGCGAACGTCAGCGCGACCGCTGCAGTACTGCTCGCACTCGGAGTGCACAAGGAGCAGGCAATCAACTTCGGTCTGGCCTCCGGCCTGCTGCTCTGCAGCACTGCCATGGCAGCGGCAATCGTTGGGGTTGTAACCTCGCTCGCCTGCGGGCGGCGCGCGCAGGTGCTCGCTCCCGCTGCCGCGTAGTTCACGGTTCTGGTCAACTCGGCGCTGGACTACAGTCGCGCCATGTCACAACCCAGGGACCGGCCGATGCAGCGCACGCGCTTGCCGTCGGCGGATCTCCGTGCGGCGTGGGAACAGAGCGCGTCCGACTTCATTGCGTGGGCGCGCAAACCGGGGCACGACAGCTACTGGAACTTCCATCGCGACCTCTTTCTCGAGCTCGTGCCGGCGCCGGGCAAGCGCACGCTCGATTTCGGCTGCGGCGAAGGGAGGCTCTCCCGCGACTTGAAGGCGCTCGGGCACGACGTCGTCGGCGTCGACGCCTCGCCCACGATGCTCGCTGCCGCGCGCGAGGCCGACCCGGTGATCAAGACACACCTGGCCGACGTCGCCGCCCTACCGTTCGCCGACGACGCTTTCGATTGCGCGATCGCATTCATGTCGCTTCAGGACGTCCAGGATCTCGCCGGCGCTCTGCGCGAGGCTGCTCGTGTTCTGGAGCGCGGCGGGCGATTCTGCATGGCCATCGTCCACCCGATCAATTCCGCCGGCGCTTTCGACGGCGACGACGCTGGGAGCGTGTTCACGATCGAAGGGTCGTACCTCGACCAGTCTTACTATGCGGACGAGCTCGCACGGGACGGCGTCGAGCTGACGATGGTGAGCGTCCATCGGCCGTTGCAGGACTACACTGAGGCGCTGGCCACGGCGGGATTTCTCATCGAGCGCCTGCGAGAGCCCCGCGTCCCCGACGACGCGATCAAGGCACCGCGCAGCCGGCGCTGGCAGCGGCTACCGCTCTTCCTGCATCTGAGAGCGCTGAAGCCCTAGGACGCTCCGGGGAGCTTGGCCGCCAGAACATCGGCCTGATTGATCTGGGGCGGCTCCGCGAAGAGGTCCGGCGCCTTGGCCATGAGCGCCTCGGCAACTTTGCCCGAGAGGTGCGCCTGGCGGCCCGCGTCGTCTCCGAAGAAGTCGACGATCGCGTAGTCGGAAGGTCCCAGCCTGATCGCGAACCACGCGGTCGTCGCCGGCTCGTCCTCGACGAGCGCGCGTCCTCCCTCGAGGAAGCTCTCGACCTCCGCCTCCTTGCCCGGCTTGGCTCGGAGCGGGACGTACAGTCCTACGTTGACGGCCACGGTCGGCCTCCCTTTTCGTCTCGGATCGGGTCCGGGCGATCATACGAGAGCCGCCCGGAGGCGGCTCTCGTGGAAGGGCTTAGGCCGCGTTCGCGAGGTCGTCGCCGGTGACGACGCCGTCCAGCTCGTGCCCGAGGCGGTCGAGCGCGTCGCGCTCGAGCTGGCGCACACGCTCGCGCGTTAGGCCGAGCTCCTTGCCGATCGCCTCGAGCGACGTCGTCTCGCCGGCGAAGCCGTAGCGCAGCTCGACGATCCGCCGCTGCCGCTCAGGCAGCCGAGTGAGCGCCTGCTGCACCGTCTGCCGCTTCAGCGACTCGGCGGCGTCCTCCGCGGGATCGGCCGCAGTCGGATCGCTGAACAGGTCGCCCAGCTCGGCGTCTCCGTCGGAGCCGACGCTTGCGTTCAGCGATACCGGCGCGTCCGCCGCGTCGAGCGCTTCGTCGACGTGCTGCAGCGACAGGCCGGACGCTTCGGCGAGCTCCTCGCGGGTCGCGTCGCGGCCGAGCTTCGCCTGCAGCTGGGTTGCGGTGCGCGACAGCTTCAGCCGGCGCTCGTTCACGTGCACCGGCACGCGGATCGTCGTCGACTGGTTCGCGATCGCGCGCTGGCACGCCTGGCGAATCCACCAGGTCGCGTACGTCGAGAACTTGAAGCCGCGCCGCCAGTCGAACTTCTCGACCGCGCGGTTCAGGCCGATCACGCCCTCCTGGATCAGGTCGCCCAGTGGCAAGTCGCGACCCTGGTAACGCTTGGCGATCGAAACGACGAGTCGCAGATTCGAGTTGATCATCAGGTCCTTGGCGGCCTTGTCGCCACGCTCGATCCGCTTCGCCAGCGCAACCTCGTCGGCCGCAGTCAGCAGCTCGTAGCGGCCGGCGGCGTTCATGAAGAGCGTCAGCGAATCGGTGGAAGCAGGGGCGACGTGCGCCTCGTCGGGCTCGTGCGCGAACAGGTCGACCGCGCGCGCGTCGAGCTCCGCGCGCAGCGCGGTCAGCTCGTCGTCGTCGAGCTCGTGCTCGACTGCGAACGCCTCCAGCGCGGATTCGTCGATCGCACCGCGCTCCTCGGCGTCCTCGAGGAAGGCCTGGACAGGGGCAGGGAAAGTCATCGTGCTCAGCTTCGTTCACTCCTTCGTTCGGGTCAGGGCGCGCAACAGAAAGCGCTGCAGCGCCACACTATTTACAACGGTTCGCCCCCGAGCGCTATTCCCCTCCGGGACACGTCCGGAACGGCCGGTACGGTCCTCGGCCGTGCGCCTGATCGTCGCCCGTTGCGAGGTCCACTATACCGGCCGGCTGAACGCCGTCCTGCCGGAAGCGACCCGGCTGCTAATTCTCAAGGCGGACGGCTCCGTCCTCGTCCATGCTGATGCGGGCGGCTACAAGCC
>WNFU01008611.1_pt1 | contig 13964 bp, 12 predicted proteins | sample 5400121 | NCBI WGS metagenome assembly WNFU01 (sample SAMN13153360, study PRJNA577476) | soil metagenome | isolation source: 100 cm soil or saprolite under grassland replicate 1 | place: USA:California | collected 2016-06-15
CCATACACAACCTTGATTCAAGCCAGTGGAACAGGAAAATCCAAATTATTGATGAATTTTGCAGAAAATATAATGACTGTATATTGCTGTTTGCGCAACTCCAAATCAAGTGGCTATCCATCCAGATCACATATTGCCAAAACACTATTAGATGAGTTTGATAATGAACGAAAAGCCATAGTTACCTACCTTGCATACATATGCGCATGTTTTCAAAAGTTGCAGGAATTTAATGGGAGTTGTAAAGAATGGATTAATGAACATACTAACAATAATTCTCAGGAGGACTTCTGGAAGGATATTGAACGCAGAATGGCTAATATCATGCCCGATCTTATGAAAAATACTACGGATAATATGATGGCTGAAGGAATCAATAAATACTTAGATGGACAAAAAATAATAACACAAGTCGGTTCAGTTAAATGTTTGTTTGCATTCGATGAAGCTCGTACTCTGGTTAATCAAAAGGTTGAGGGTGAAACTCTGTTCTACTATGTACGACGTGCTTTAAAGCTTCTACCTAAAAATGTAGGAATTTTTACAATCTTTACGGACACACACTCAAATATTTCGAACTTTTCGCCTGTTTACTACCTCGATCCGTCCAAAAGAGTTGCAGAAAAAGGGTCTCGATTATTTGAGCCTTTTTATTTGTTGGACACAGTGGACATGAATACAGATTTTAAACAAGTTCCGACACTGGAAGAGTCTGAAGACCCGCAACATTTCTTTCGGTATGGAAGACCTTTGTGGGGTGCACTACTATCACCTTCTAGTGAAGCCGAAGGGTTCAAACCAGAACGTGTTATAGAATTGGCCATAGACAAGCTTATTGGTGGGAAGTCTTTCATTTTCATCCGCATAGAGCACCCAACCCCCCACCCACCAATCAAATGCAGAGTATACACAAATGATTCCACTAAGTCCCATGCCATACAACCCCCACACCCCAACCCACCCTATAATAACACACGTGCCCACAATAAAATTCTTATTCCCTGTCACGTACAAGCCATGAATAATGTGAAATGCTGTGAGAATAGAGAACAGAGTCTAAGTCCCACCGCATAGAGCACCCAACCCCCCACCCACCAATCAAATTTTGAGTATACACAAATTTCTGTACTGTATGATTTTAAAAATTAAAAAAAAAACAAAAAACCACAATTTGTAGATTGTACAATACAGAATCTCTACCAACTGTTAATGAATGTGTTGACAAACCAATCATAATAATTTATATATAAAAAAATTTTCATATGAAGGTACAGTAGTACAAGTAGTACATAATTTTTTTTTGGAGACATATCACCTGACCGTTAATAGTAATACATAAAAATGAAAATCTATACTAAAAAAGTGGTTCCTTGAGATATGGTGAGGTTACTCCGTCTTGATCCCATGCCCTGCACAGATCTGATGGTGAGGTTACTCCGTCTTGATCCCATGCCCTGCACAGATCTGATGGCGTTTTTACCATCTAGACATTTTACCCCACGATCCCCACTTGATTTTTATTTTATCCATTTTGAACAATGTTAAAATTCTCCTACAAATAGTAATAGTAATAGTAGTATTATTTATAAAATGATTTTAAAAAAAAATAATAGTGAAAAAAGAATAAAACATTAAATCTATTTATTTTATATGATTTAATTTGAATAACATACATATCATATTCAGTAAAAAAAAATTTTCATATGAAGGTATAGTAGCACATAATTTTTTTTTGGAGACATATCACCTGACCGTTAATAGTAATACATAAAAATGAAAATCTATACTAAAAAAGTGGTTCCTTGAGATATGGTGAGGTTACTCCGTCTTGATCCCATGCCCTGCACAGATCTGATGGACTCCGTCTTGATCCCATGCCCTGCACAGATCTGATGGCATTTTTACCATCTAGACATTTTACCCCACGATCCCACACTTGATTTTTATTTATCCATTTTGAACAATGTTAAAATTCTCCTACAAATAGTAATAGTAGTATTATTTATAAAATGATTTAAAAAATCTATTTTATATGATTTAATTCCTGAATAATAACATATTCAGAAATTCTTCTATATATGAGATCTATACTTTTTTAACAGCCAAACAAAAGAAATTGTTCACATGCATGTAGGAAAAAAAGGCATAAAATAAATTAATATTTTTGGAATGCAGACAAACTGCTTTAGCCTTTAACTAATTTGTGTTCAAATGAATTAATTAAATTAATTACCTTGAGAAAATACTGTTTGCACAACATTTACTACCTCTTTGATATGAGTTTGATTTTAAACTTTTATTATTGTCCCAATGGTTTGTTAAAATAGGGTTACTAGAAATTTTATTATCATTATGAGGAATTATTTTTTATTTAATAAAAATTAGCATATGCTAAATTTCCAATGCTAACCTTTTCTTTTAAATCATCATTTTTTTACCATGTTTTTAAAATTGTTAAAATTCTCCATTATTGTTATAAATTTATGAATGTGTTCAATTATAGACTTTGTGATAAAAAATGATATCTAATGTTAATGTTATTAATGAATGAGTATATAGACATTCTGTACTGTACTCTTTAGCATTTCTGTACTGTACTAGAAACTTTTCCCAACCCCCCACCCACCAATCAAATTTTGAGTATACACAAATTTCTGTACTGTATGATTTTAAAAATTAAAAAAAAAACAAAAAACCACAATTTGTAGATTGTACAGTGCAGAATCTCTACTGACTGTTAATGAATGTGTTGACAAACCAATCATAATAATGCTATTTTTTTATATATAAAATTATTATGGAAGGACATGTCTTAAATTGGTGAAAACAAGCTTGCAACGTTTTTACAGTGATTGAAGTTCTGTTCATAAAAATCGTTTTAAAAGAAGTAAACTCTTACAATTTCAATACTTTATTTAAAATGTATGTGTGAATATAAATATACTGGTTGATACATGAACGTAAAAAATTTTATCTCCCTTTTAATTATAATATCCAAAACAATAAACAATAAATGATCCTTCTATCTCTGTAAATATTATTAAATGTGTCAGCATAAAATCATTTATGAAATGTTTTTGATTTTTTTCTAATTGGACCGTTGTCATCACCGTCCTCCTTGATGTGGTGGGTTTTTGATCCTATCCCAGTTGATGAAAGGATTGGTGATTCGACTTGTTGAGTCAGTCTACCTAGTGAACAACTTGCATAGAATTGCTCTGAATAGTCTTTATGGTTTTTATCTGACATGCCATTTTTATCATTATTGTCCTTATTGTTTATCTGAATTTCGTTTGATGAAAGGTCTAATAATGATTTAGCTTGTTGAATTGATTCGTTTAATAGGCAACTTGTATAGTGTGATTCAGGATGGTATTTGTGATTCTTTGTATCTGACAGGAACTTTCCTGATCTGATAATTTTTTGTCACTTAGCTTCTGCTAATTCAATGATTTCTTTTTTCCCTCTGGTTATGTTATCAAAAAAAGAATAATATTCCCCTAAACAAGTGTTAATTTCTTCAGCTGTTGGTCTATTTTCCGGATTATGGTCCCAACATTTTTTCATCAATTCAGCATAAAATTCAGGAGTATCATCAGTTATTTGAGGTCTTTCTCCTCTTAAAATATCCAGTATAAGGCAATGGTTATGTGGTCTATCATGAAAAGGTTTCACTCCTGTGGTGAATTCCCACATTATCATTCCAAAACTGTAAATGTCTAACTCTTTTGTATGTGGTTTTTTTGATAATGCTTCAGGTGCCAGGTATGGGATGACTCCATAGATTTTATTTTTGTTATCTTTTTTATCAATTATTTGTTGACACAATCCCAAATCTCCTATTGCATATTCACATAGATCATATGAAAAAATATTACCGCTATGCAAATCATGATGGATGTAATTTTTCACATGAATTTCCATTAATCTAACCAGTTTGTAATTATGTATTATAATCATTTTATTAAGTGTCCATTAAAATAACAATAATAATAATTAATAAAGATATTAAAACTTTACCCTCCTGAAATCTGAACAAGTGATTTGATTTTATCTTCCCAAGTGATTTCCTTAAAATTTTTTGATAAATTATCATGTAAATCCCCATTCTTAGCATACTCGAATACCAACAGATAATCGTTCTTCTCTGAACCTTTAGTAACTCCATAACATCGGCTAACATAGCTAATTTCACTGTTTGCTTTCAACTAAAAAATAACAGCAATAATGTTAACCCTTAAATTCATCATTGTCATTATTTCCATGTAAGCTTACATGGAGTTTCATTTAAGTAAATTGACATCAATGAACTTTTACCTCTTTTAAAATATCTACGATTTTATCACTTGAATTATATATTCTTTTCAATACAACTTTTTTTTCCTTACATTCCCATCTAAATTTATCATAATAATTAATCCAAGTTGCCTTGTGGACTTCACCAAAACCACCCTTAGCTAAATATTCAATATTTTTAAATTCATCAAATGGAATCCATTGAATATAATTATCATAATACTGTTTTCTGTTTAGTCTGCATTTGTGAAGAAATTTAGCTATTTCTTCATTCCCACATTTATCAGCTAGTTTCTGATTTCTTTCCTTTTGCAGCCTTCGCATAATACTTCTTTATTTAATCTAACATTTATTTCAAATAAATTTTTAACTAAATCATATTTTTTCCCTATTTTATCTATCAATTTACGGAATTCATCAAAATCGTTTCTTTCTACCTCTTTGTCTTTATAGTTGACACAATCTTCTATTGTTTTCAATGTTTCGATGGTTGTTTCAATGGTTTTGATGGTTTTGACTGATAAATCATTTCTGTTGATTGTTAATGTGTTTAATGCTTTGTGTAATTTATCTATCAGCCCATCAATTTTGTACTTCAAAGTAACTCCCAATAAATTTTCTGGTAAGTTACTGTTATAATGATATACCAACAGAAGATCATTTTTGGTTGAATCCTTGGTAACTCCATAACACCACTGGTCATTGTTGTTTGCTTTTAACTAAAAATCAATAATGATGATAACATTATTATTTACTCCTTAAATTCATTATTATTTCCATTTAAGAGTAATGGTAATGATATGATAACAATAAACTCTTGCTTTACCTCTTTTAAGATATCTACAATTTTATCATTTGAGTTGTGTATTCTTTCTAATACAACTTCTTGATCTCCATAGTCTTGACTTCCATCAATCCAAGTTGCCTCATGAACTTCATCAAAACCACTCTTAGCTAAATATTCAATATTTTTAAATTCATCAAATGGAATCCATTGAATATAATTATTATGATGCTTTGCATTTAGTCTGCATTCATGAAAAAATCTAGCAACTTCTTTATTTCCACATTTATCAGTTAATTTTTCTATCTTTTTTTCCTTGCAGCTTTCACATAATATTTCATCATTCAATCTAGTATTTATTTCAAATAAATTTTCAACTAAATTGTATTTTTTTCCTATTTTGTTTATCAATTTACGAAATTCATCAAAACTGTTTCTTCCTACTTCCTTGTCTTTATAATTGGCACAATCTTCTATTGTTTTCAATGTTTCAATGGTTGTTTCAATGGTTTTAACTGACAAATAATTTCTGTTGATCATTAATTTGTTTAATATGTTATGTAATTTATCTATCAGCCCATCAATTTTGTACTTCAAAGTAACCCCAAATAAATTTTCTGGTAAGTTGCTGTCATAACGATATACCAACAGAGGATCATTCTTGCTTAGATCTTTGGTAATTCCATAAAACCACCATCGCCAGTGATTGTTGTTTGCTTTCAACTAAAAATCAATAATGACAATAACATTATTGGTTTGTTATTATTTCCATTTAAGAGTAATGGTAATGATATGATAACGATAAACTCTTGTTTTACCTCTTTTAAGAAAATATCTACAATTTTATCACTTGAGTTGTGTATTCTTTCTAATACAACTTCTCGATTTCTGTTAATCCAAGTTGCCTCATGAACTTCTCCAAAACCACCCTTAGCTAAATATTCAATATTTTTAAATTTGTCAAATGGAATCCATTGAATATAATCATCATCATCCCGTTTTCTGTTTAGGCTGCATTCGTAAAGAAATTTGGCTATTTCTTCATTCCCACATTTATCAGCTAGTTTTCTGATTTCTTTCCTTTTGCAACCTTCACACAATACTTCTTTATTTAATCTAGTACTTATTTCGAATAAATTTCCGACTAAATAATATTTTTTTCCTATTACTATGTTGTTTATCAATTTACGGAATTTGTCAAAGCTGTTTCTTCCTACTTCCTTGTCTTTACAATTGACACAATCTTCTATTATTTTCAATGTTTCAATGGCTGTTCCAATTGTTTTAATAGTTTTGACTGACAAATCATCTCTGTTGATTGTTAATTCATTTAATATGTCATGTAATTTATCTATCAGTCCATCAATTTTATACTTCAAAGTAACTCCTGATAAATTTTCTGGTAAGTTGCTGTCATAATTATATACCAACAGATAATCATTCTTGCTTAGATCTTTGGTAACTCCATAGCATCTTTTGTGATTTGCTTTCAACTAAAAATCAAGAATGACAATAACGTTATTATTTACTTCTCAAATTCATTATTATTTCCATTTAAGAGTAATAGTAATGATAACAATTTACCTCTTTTAAGATATCTGCAATTTTATCGTTTGAGTTGTGTATTCTTTCTAATACAACTTCTCTATCATAATGTTTCTTTTTATCTTCGTCATAATAACCGTTAACCCAAGTTGCCTCATGAACTTCACCAAAACCACACTTAGCTAAATATTCAATATTTTTAAATTCATCAAATGGAATCCATTGAATATAATCATCATAATACTGTTCTCTGTTTAGTCTGCATTCATAAAGAAATTTAGCTAGTTCTCTATTTTCACACTTGTTAGTTAATTTTTTGATTTCGCAGCAACCTTTACATAATAGTTCATTGTTCAATCTAGTATTTATTTCAAATAATTCACCATCTAATTCACTGATTATATTTTCTTCTTCTTTTAGCTCAGCTAAACAGCTTTCTACTTCGTTTATTGATTCGCAAAACTCTTTAAAATGTTTTTTTCCTTTTATTTTATCTTTACAACTGGTACAATTTTCCGTTATTTCTGATATTTCAAGTATTTCGTTTGACAATTCAGTAATCTTAACCAACGAGGTGGTACTTTTATTGATTGATTCATTTGACGTATTTCGCGATTTGTTTATCAATTTGTCGATACCGTTACTGCTGCAAAATTTACTAATCGATTGTTTCAATTTGTTAACATTCATCTTGAAATTTTTTTTTGTGTGGAAAGAAAAATGAAAATAGTTCGATGAGCGGAATTTTATTGTGTTGTGTAACTAGTTATTTTAAAATAAGCCCATATATGTAAAGTCACGTTTTCAATAGACAAAAAAAATTTTACGGAATAGTTGTTAAATAAAAAGGGAAGCGTGGTTAATTACGATTTAAACAAGATAGCGTCAATATCCATGAAGTTTTGTTAGAAACAACTTAATTTATGTAGTAATTTCCGATTTTTCAAGAAGTATCTTTTTTTACTTTTTTAATTATTGTATTTTTAGAAAAAAACTATACACGTATAATTAGATATTTAATAAAGTAAGATGATTAATTACAATCTAAACAAGATAACATCAATATCCATGAATTTTTGTTAGTAAGGTGTTTTTTTCTAAATTTATGTCTTTTATTAATTAAATCCTACCAATTTTTTATTCTGTTTTTTTAAATTTGAAAATAAGTTATATACACATTCACCTTCATCTCAAATTGCGTCTTGTATCAGTTACATAAAATGTCAAATTTTCAGATTTTTGATTGCATCTGACACAACTCAATAATTTTAACCACATGTATAATGTCAATGATGATATTAATTAAGTGTCCTATCCAGGGTAATCCCAACCCCATACGCTCAGTTCCCACGCTATTTCACACACTACAAGCCAGTTACATTTTCTGGTAAATTACAGTCAGGGTAATGTACCAGCAGAAGATTATTTTCTGTTGGATCTTTGGTGACTCCATAACACCACCACAAGTCATTGTTGTTTGCCTTCAACTAAAAATCAGTGATTACAGTAGTGCTGTTATTTACCCTTTAAATTCGTTATTATTTCTGTTTAAGAGTAATAGTAATGGTAATGATAATAATAAACTCTTGCTTTACCTCTTTTAAGATATCTACAATTTTATCATTTGAGTTGTGTATTCTTTCTAATACAACTTCTTGACCTCCAATCCAAGTTGCCTCGTGAACTTCGCTAAAACCACCTTTAGCTAAATATTCAATATTTTTAAATTCATCGAATGGAATCCATTGAATATAATACCATCCTCTGTTTAGTCTACATTCGTAAAGAAATTTAGCTATTTCTCTATTTCCACACTTGTCAGTTGATTTTTTGACTTAATAGCGACTTTCGCATAATAGTTCATTGTTCAATCTAATGTTTATTTCGAACGATTCACCGATTATTATGTTTTCTTCTTCTGGATCGGCTAAACAGTTTTTTTGTTTGCAAAAAATTTTAAATGCATCAATCATAAAGACTGTGATTTCAACTTCTTTTTCATACTTTAATAAAATAATATTAGCTCCAAACCTGCCAAATTTATGCGTTGTGTAAGAGTTATCTTTTAACATTCAGATTCACAAATATAATCTTAAAAGTCAAATTACTTCTAACGATCAGTAATCACGTTCGAGTATTTCTGGAAAAAAAAAATAACTTTTGTTGACCTCGATTCTTCTATATTTGTGCGAATTACGGTAAATAAGTGAATAATGATAAAAATACATATTACATGTACGGATATAGAAAGCATATGTTTCCCAAGACTCCTGAAGAAAAACATGGTGATGATTATAAAAATTAATGTTTTCCAGCATTATTGTTGTCCACTGATTAATAATGTTACTATCAGTATAAAATTTATATTACGTAAATATATTATGTGATGCCTACTAAAATCTCATAATATTGATATTGATATTATTCTTTTCCGAGTTACAACGAAATAAAAATAATAACAATAACGAATAATAAAATTTAATGTACTCGTGATAATTTTTAGTTGTTACGTGTTAATTCCTCTCCTTTGAATTATAAAAGAATCATGTTATTGAGGTTGTTAGACCCCAGCAATGACAGATGCGTGATAAAACAATTTAGAGTTAATCAAACTGAAAATAATGATGAATCTTTGTCTGAAAAGGTTGCACATAAAAATGAATTGATTCAATTTTTTTTTCCCTTGATGGTGAGAAAGAAATTTAATTGCAGATTATACATTTTTTCTTGGGAACAACTTTGTGAAAAACCTTTGAGTGAATTAACTCTTTTTTTCCTTGTTTAAATAAACAAGTGTGATAAAGTTTTTTTCTTAAAAAAAAATTTTTTTTAGATTTGAAATTGAAATTACATAGAATTTAATAACCGTTTAAAATTGACATACATTGTTTTGTTGTGTAAATTGTTTCATGTAAAATTATTATAGAAGGACACGTCTTGAATTGATGAAAACAAGCTCATGACATTTTTACAATGGTTGAAATTCTGTTCACAAAAATCGTTTTAAAAAGAAGTAAACTCTTACAATTTCAACACTTTATTAATATATGTGTAAATATAAATATGCTAGTTGATGCATAAACATAGAAAAACCATATCCCTTTTAATCATAATACCCAAAGATAATAATAAATAAAATTGAACAATTAAAAATCCCTTTTATCTCCATAAACATTTGTCAAATAAAAACTGGCATGTTTGTATTGTATTTGAGCTTTATTTGTGGAATGTTTTTGATTTTTTTCTAATTGGACCATTGTTGTCACCATCCTCCTCAATGTGGTGGGTTTTTGATCCCATCTCAGTTGATGAAAGGATTAACGATTCGACTTGTTGAGTCAGTCTACCTGGTGAACAACTTGCATAAAATTGCTCTGAATGGTCTTTATGGTTCTTTGTATCTGACAAACCATCTTTATCACCATTGTTGTCCTTATTATTGATCCAAATTTTGGTTGATGAAAGGTTTAATAATGATTCAACCTGTTGAATTGATTCATTTAATAGGCGACTTGTGTAGCATGAGTCAGGATGATGTTTGTAATTCTTTGTATCTAATAAGTATTCCTCTGAATTAATGGTTCCTTGTCTTTTGGCTTCTGCCAGTTTGATGATTCCTTTTTTTTCTTCAGTTATGTTATACCGATTATATTCATGTAAATGGTCTCGAATTTCCCTAGCTGTTGGTCTATTTTTTGGATTGTGGTCCCAACATCTTCTCATCAGTTTGGCATAGAATTCAGGAGTGTCATAAGTGATTTGGAGTCTTTCCCCTTTTAAAATATCTGATATAAGAATATGATTGTGTTGTCTATCATGAAAAGGTTTCTTTCCTGTAATGAACTCCCACATTATTATCCCAAAACTGTAAATGTCTGATTCCTTTGTGTATGGTTTTTTTAATAATACCTCTGGTGCCAGGTATGGAATGACTCCAAAGATTTTGTTTGGATCATTCTTTTTATTGATTGCTTGTTGACACAATCCCAAATCTCCTATTACACTTTTGTATAAATCATATGAAAAAATATTACCACTGTGCAAGTCATGATGAATATAATCATTCTTGTGGATTTGGCATAGTCTGATTTGTTTATAATTAAAAATATAACATGATGTAATTGTTTTGCTAAATGCTTGTTAAAAGAACAATGAAGTTGGTAATGAATATAAATTTGTTACCCTTCTGAAATGTCACAAAGTGAACTAATTTTGCCTGCCCAGGTAATGTGCTCGAAGTTTTTTAACAAGTTGTTATGTAGGTCTCCATTCTTAGCATATTCAAATACCAATGAATAGCCATCCTCCTTTGGATCTTTAGTAACACCATAGCATTGGTTAACACCATACTTGATTTCATTGTTTGCTTTTAACTAAAAATTAGTAATGGTGGTGATATTACTCCTTAAGTTTGTTGTTAATATCATGTAAACTTACACAGGATTTTGAAAGTAATAATAAATTAATGTTAATGTTAGTAATAAATTTTTACCTCACTTAAAATATCTATAATTTTGTCATCTGAATTGTATATTCTTTTTAATACTACTTTGTCTTCATATCTAGTTGTATGTTTGTTATAATAACCAGTAAGCCAAGTTGCCTTGTAAACTTCTCCAAAACCACCTTTGGCTAAATATTCAATATTTTCAAATTCATCGAATGGAATCCATCGAATATAATCACATTGATAAAGAAATATAGCAATTTCTTCATTTCCGCATTTATCAGTTAATTTTTTTATTTCTTCTATTCCTCTTTTGCAACCCTCACATAACATCTCCTTGTTCAACTTGTCATCTGTTTTAAATAATTCGTTGTTTAATTCATCAATTATACCATATTTATCCTTCCCCTGTTCTACTTTTTCTAACTCAATCAAGCAGTTTTCTATTTTGATTATTGACTTGTGAAGTTCAAGACTGTTTCCACATATTTTCTTGTCTCTGCAGCTGGCACAGTTTCCTATTATTTTTGTTGTTTCGAGTGATTTGTTCAATGATTCAGCAATTTCAACTGACAAGTCATCTCTGTTGACCATTAGCTTGTTTAATGCGTTGCGCAGTTCATTTATCAATCTTTTATATTTTAGTGTATCATACTTGTATACCAACAGATAATCATTCTTGCTTGGATCTTTAGTAACTCCGTAGCATAAAGCAACAGAACCCTCATTTTTGTGATTCTCTTTCAGCTAAAATTATAAATAATGCTTGTTAGTGAAGTAAGAATAATAATGTTATCCCTTTAAATTCATTTGTTAACTTTGTGTAGACTTGCATGGAGTTTCATTTAAGGGTATTAGTGATAAACTTTTACCTCATTTAAAATATCTGCAATTTTATCACTTGAATTGTATATTCTTTTTAACACAACTTTGAGACTCCAATCAATCCAAATTGCCTTATGAACTTCACCAATACCACTTTTAGCTAAATATTCGATATTGCTAAATTCATCAAATGGAATCCACCTAATATACTCAGAATGATAATACCTTGCATTTATTTTGTATTGACAAAGAAATCTAGCTATTTCTTCATTTCCGCACTTATCAGTTAAATTTTCAATTTCTTTCTTGCAATTTTCACATAACATCTTCCTATTTAACTTATTATCTATTCTAAATAATTCCTTGTTTAATTCACCAATTATATCATCCTTTTCCTTTCCTTGTTCTTCTTTTTCTAATTTGGTTAAACAGTCTTCTATTTCATTCATTGATTCATGAAATTTATAAAAATCATTCTCACATATTTTTTTGTATTTACAACTGTCACAATTTTCTATTGTTTTTAATGTTTCAATGATTGTCTCAATGGTTTTGTTAGCTTTGACTGACAAATCATTTCCATTGATCATTAATTCATTTATTGTGTTGTGTAATTTATCTATCATTTTGTAGTTCAAAGTAACTCCCAATAAATTTACTGGTAAGTTACCATCATAATGATATACCAACAGAAGATCGTTTTTGGTTGGATCTTTGGTAACTCCATGACACCTCCACTGGTCATTGTTGTTTGCTTTCAACTAAAAATCAATAACATTATTATTTACCCCTCAAGTTTGTTATTATTTCCATTTAAGAGTAATGGTAATGATAACAATAAACTCTTGATTTACCTCTTTTAAGATATCTATAATTTTATCATTTGAGTTGTGTATTCTTTCTAATACAACTTCTTGATCTTCATAAATCCAAGTTGCCTTATGAACTTCTACAAAACCACCCTTAGCTAAATATTCAATATTTTTAAATTCATCAAATGGAATCCATTGAATATAATTATTATGATTTTTTGCATTTAGTCTGCATTCATAAAGAAATTTAGCTATTTCTCTATTTCCACATTTATCAGCTAGTTTTCTGGTTTCTTCCCTTTTGCAACCTTCACATAATACTTCTTTGTTTAATCTAGTATTCATTTCAAATAATAAATTTTCAACTGAATGATATTTTTTTCTTATTACTATCTCATTTACCAATTCACGGAATTCATTAAAATCATTTCTTTCTACTTCCTTGTCTTTACAATTGGCGCAATCTTCTGTTGTTTTCAACATTTCAATGGTTGTTTCAATTGATTTGATGGTTTCAACTGACAAATCATTTCTGTTTATCAATAATTCATTTAATGTGTTGTGTGATTTATATATCAGCCCATCGATTTTGTACTTCAAAGTAACTCCCAATAAACTCTCTGGTAAGTTGCTGTTGTAATTACATACCAACAGAAGATCATTTTTGGTTGAATCCTTGGTAACTCCATAACACCACTGGTCATTGTTGTTTGCTTTCAACTAAAAATCAATAATGATGATAACATTATTATTTACCCCTTAAATTCATTATTATTTCCATTTAAGAGCAATAGTAATGGTAATGATAACAGTAAACTCTTGCTTTACCTCTTTTAAGATATCTACAATTTCATCATTTGAGTTATATATTCTTTCTAATACAACTTCTTGATCTCTGTATTTATCATAAAATCTATTATAATAATTAATCCAAATTGCCTGATGAACTTCTCCAAAACCACCCTTACCTAAATATTCAGTATTTTTAAATTTATCAAATGGAATCCATCGAATATAATTATCATAATACCATTTTCTGTCTAATCTGCATTCATAAAGAAATTTAGCTATTTCTTCATTCCCACATTTATCAGCTAGTTTTCTGATTTCTTTCCCTTTGCAACCTTCACATAATACTTCTTTATTTAATCTAACATTCATTTCAAATAAAATTTTGTTTAAATCATATTTTTCTCCTATTTTGTTTATCAATTCACGGAATTCATCGAAACTGTTTCTTCCTACTTCCTTGTCT